>Ga0315288_10006399_pt1 | contig 14941 bp, 16 predicted proteins | sample YL17G11_20_MG_FD_203454 | JGI IMG/M metagenome (GOLD analysis project Ga0315288, IMG submission 203454) | Sediment microbial communities from Yellowstone Lake, YNP, Wyoming, USA - YL17G11_20 | ecosystem: Environmental > Aquatic > Freshwater > Lake > Sediment | place: USA: Wyoming | collected... | reverse complement strand
ACCGAGCGGCATACATCAGCCTCTTTCTGGATTATTGAGACGGCATTATGATCCCGCTCGCGCCCAAGGTCCCAGCCAAGAAAGAAATCGCCCTGGAGACTGTCTTCAAACTTAGCAAACTGAAGCTCCGCGTTCTGACATTTGATTATGAGACTGCTAGGCAGGAATGACGTCTCGTCGTCGACGAAGCTGCTTTCCATCTCACGCTTCCAACGCCAAGGATCTCCTGCGTATTGTTCCCGCATCACTTCAACTTGGTACGGGTCTAAAGGTCCGTTTGGCTTCAACACGTCTTTCCAAGTTAAGAAGTACCTGGGAGGATCGTGCTCGAAGATGTTGCCGCTGAAAATCCTGAAACTCTTGTCATAGCACATCTTGTAATAGACGCTGTCTTTGTTCCAGGGCGTGCTCGCGACGTTGATCTGAACAGTCTGCGTCAACGTCATCGGCAAAAGCGCGCTAAGCCACAAATCCTCGTCTTGACGGATGAAATTCATTTCATCGATGCTGATCTTATTTGGACCGTGACCTCGAACAGTACAAGGTTGCGGCGTTTCGGCCAAAATAATCGCTCCGTTGTTGAAACGTATTATCGTTTGCAACTCAGATTGAACATAGGCATCATATAAGTCGCTCTTCATCCGACCCAAGTGTTCGTGAAAGGCTTGAAAGTAGATTTCATTGATCTGCTGAAATTTCGGCATCGTTACAATAATCTTAGAATTTGGACAGTGCATTGAATAGAAAAGATCGTCACCAGACATCATCATGGTCTTTCCAGCCCTACGGGGCCATCGTAGAACCTTGAGCGGAGCTGGATCGCTCAAAAAATCGGCTTGGTAAGGAAAGGGTTTGATCCTGAGAACATTCTGAAAAAACTCACACTTGTCCATCGGCAGACTTGGGAGGCTTCTGCGTTCAGCCATTTCCCTTTTCAATCGTTTCGTCTTCGCTCTTTGCCTTTGCTTCATTCATCAGCCTCTCAACTGTAATCAGGTCTTCGTCGAGCTGTCTTTCATCAAACTTTGAGCAAAGTCCGTCGATCGTCTGAGCCGCGTATGCAGCGACGCGAGCCCACTTTTCCCCCTCTTTGGTATCCTTCCCTTTTTTTGCCAGCAAATAGGCATCGTTGAAGATACCTTGCAGCTTTTTCACTATTTCATAACGAATGCGTTGCGTGTCCAGTTTCCTTTTCAGTTCCCTGCGACACGCAGTTAAACGACCAAGAATTGCACCCTCTCGTGATGTTGTATCCAAAGTCAATCAGTCTTCTCCCTTCTGCAATGTCTGAAATGAACCTCGACCGCGTGAGTCTATCAATATTTCTCCTTTCATGACATCTGGAAAGACACTAAGATCTGAGTTCTGCTGAACAAGATCTAATAGCTCAATTCGAGAAACAAGTGAGACATGTTCAGCACGTTCTCGATCGTAGCGACTGTTGTCCAATATAAGACGACGAATGTGTCTCTTCAACAGGCTTTCTTGCCTTCGTTTGTGAACCAAAAATAACCAGACCCAAGACCACTCGATGGCGGCGAGATTCTACTGATATAGCGAGAAGGAATCAGATATTTAGCACGGTGCTGAAACCGAGGATATTCATGACTGCGAAGAAAGGTCCCTTTCTGCATAGGTATCAACTTCAGTCAAAAAAGCGGTGAGTCAACATTCAAAATCAAAAAGAAGCTTTGCAAAAGACTCCACTCGGGCACAATCAAGGACCTCGCCGCAAGACCTTGTGCAGAAAAAGGTAGGGGGGAGGGGGGTCGTCTGCTTTCCGGCTTAAAACACAACCATTTTATGGAAACGAAGTATAGTAACGGTTTTGAGAATTAGGTGAAAAGCCCATTTCTTGGTTGGGCTACCGCTTGGATCCCCAGATGTTTTCGAATTTCTCTTGCAAGCGTTTCGCCATAGTGAACGCGATAATTGTCTGTTATCACAAGTCTAGGTCTTGATCGTTTCACGTACTCAAGCAGCCCGTCGAAGTCAGAGTGGTCGCTGAGGGCTACCAAGTATTCTTTATCGCCTGTTTGACGTACTGCACTGTAGAATTCCCATCCGCTCACGCAGACACGGAAGTTATCGAGGCCTACGTGGTTTCGGGAGTGCATGTGGTAGAAACCGATGTATGGAGTGTTTTTTTCGAGCAGTGTGAAAGCTTGGAGTTCGTTTTGAAGGACAAGTTTGCCGAGGCGCATTTTGTGTTTTTCGCACACGCGACTGATGTGGTACACGTTTTCTGGAACGACGAAGGGCACGTTGATGTTTGCCGTGTTGAGTATTTGCATCACTTCCTGAATCTTGCCATGATAACCAAAAATGTACACTGGCCCTTGTTTTAGCCCTCGTTCCACGAGCGTGATTAGCGAGTTGTGAGTGTCCCCGTGGAACCTGCGTCTGCAATGTGGACTGCCATAGGTTGCTTCGATGACAAGGATGTCGCTGTCAAGGACAGGTGTCTCATCGATGCGAAAATCACCGGTGAAAACGATGCGTTTGCCTTCACGGTCTTGGACCAACACTTGAGCGGCACCGAGGATATGGTCAGCCTTATACAGAGTAATTTTTTCATCATCGTACTCCAATGTCTGCTCGTAGTCTAGGGCTTGCACGTTGCCGCGGCGGAGGTAGCCCTGTCCTTGCATCGCGTCGATCAAGTCTTTCGTGCCCCTGGTCATGAGGGTTCTCTGGCCTTTCCTGAGGCTTTGGGGTAAGCCTGCCATGTGGTCGGCGTGAGCATGAGTAACAACACGTACCGGGCGTGTTTCGTCGTAGGCATCGCAAGCCGTGTGCTTGCCGAGAAGTACTGCGCCTTTTTCTGTAATCGACGCTTTTTCGCTCACACCCTTCACCCCGAGGTCAGTATGCGGTTAGATACTCAACTATTTTTCTGGGGTCTTCGGTCCTTATTTTGACTCTTATGGGTCCGAGGGGAGATTCGTTTGGTTCGGTTGCGAAGGAGACGTGTCCAGCGTAGGCTACTTGCTTATTCAAACAGAAGTTGACGGAATTATTTTCTGCTCCGCGGATCAGGACGGTTCTTGCGGCGGCTCGAATGTGCTCTCTCTGTAATAGGTTGCGCAGTTTGATAAGGGCTTCTTGTCCTTTTGATTCGGCTTTCAGGAGGAACCCTTTCCGCAAAGGTCTTGTCTGGATTTTCACGGGTCCGAACATGTTTTCGACTGCTTGCTTCACTTTGTCTTCGGTTTCGGTTGGGTTGATTTCGGCTTCAACGTGGACGGTTACGTCATCCATTCTTGTTCCACTGCTTCAAGGGTTTCTCTGATGTCAACTTTCACGGCGCTGATCGGTCCCTGGTTTATTATCATTCTTTCAGCCATGGCTATAGCGTTGCCTAAGCCGACGCTTAGTTCTCGCATGTCCCGCTCGTTGAAATCTTCCCAGTTTTTCGGGTCGTCTGGCCTGGCCCGGTTGAAGAGGCGTTGAAAACGAGTTTCCGGGCCTGCGTGAACGCCGATATGTGTGAACTTGGGCAGGTTCCTTTTCAACTCGTCAACTTCGTCGAGGCTTCTTATTCCGTCGACGATTACTTTGCTGCCTTTGGCAGCGGCTATTCTGGGGAGGCATTTCTTGGCCACGACGGCTGGTCCTTCTTCGCGCCTCAACGCAAGCATGACTTTGCCGATGTTTTCAGGGGTCAGTTCGAGTTTTCTTTTTTTCGTCTCCTCTCGGACTACGTCGCCCATAGAGATTACTTCGTAGTCTTGCTCTTCCGCCACGTTGACCACTAGAGATTTGCCTGACCCGGGCATGCCTGTTAAGCCTAGAACTAGTTTATCTCCTTTCATTTTATGGTCTCGCCTGTTGTGATTGACAGATAGTCTTTTACATGTTAAAAGCATTTATGAAATGAACGAGTCAAAACACACTGGTTGGTCGGTCAAGATTGTCTGAAATGGTCAGGAGTTTCATAGCTTTCGACTTGGACAGTGACTTCGTACGGAAAAAGTTGACGGAGATTCAAACGTTGCTCGTCAAGACGGGCGCCGATTTGAAGGTGGTTGAGCCTCAGAACATTCATGTCACGATGAGGTTTCTCGGCGACGTGAGCACGGATAACGTTGAGAAGGTTTACGAAGCGATGAAGAAAGCATTGTTCGCGCCCTTCGGCGTGAAGATTCAGGGAATCGGAGCCTTTCCAGACGTGAGGTATCCGCGCGTCGTGTGGGCAGGAATCACTCATGGCGCGAACGATCTACGAAGCATCAGCAGTCAGTTGGAGCCACATTTGATGGCTTTGGGGTTTGCGCCTGACCCTAAAGGGTTCAGTCCGCACTTGACGATTGCGCGGGTCAGGGGCGGAAGGAACAAGGCAGAGTTAGCGAAATTCATCACTGACCGCAAGGATTTTGATTTTGGAACGATCATGGCGGCATGTTTACGGTTGAAGAAGAGTCATTTGACGCTGACGGGTCCGATTTACTCGACGCTGAAAGAGGTCTGTCCGCCTGGGTGAGAGAAGGATCGGCTGATGAAAGATAAGACCGCCGATGTTTTAGCAGTTGTTCTGAAGGAAGTCACTCCCGACGCGGGTGAGCGGAGCAAGATTGAAGCGGTGGCCAAGAAGCTTGAGAAGAAAGTCACTGCGGCAGCTCAGAAGCTTGGTGTGGAAGCAAATGTGCGTGTTGAGGGCTCGATTGCCAAAGACACTTGGATCAGCGGTGAGCCAGACGTTGACGTGTTCATGTGCATTCCCAAGTCGATACCGCGGGCTATGCTTGGCGAGGTCTGTTTGAAAGTTGCGAAAGAAGCAATGAAAGGCGCGAGGCAGGTTGAACGGTTTGCTGAGCATCCGTATCTTGAGGCTTTTGTTGACGGCGTGCGCGTTAATGTTGTTCCTTGTTATGATGTGAAACCGGGCGAGTGGCTCAGTGCGACGGACCGGACGCCGTTTCACACGGATTACGTGAACGCGCATCTGACGGTTGACAAGCGCAGTGAGGTGCGGTTACTGAAGAAGTTCATGAAGGGCATAGGCGTCTATGGGGCGGAGATTAAGGTCGGCGGGTTCAGCGGTTACCTCTGTGAGTTGCTGATTTTGCATTATAGGTCGTTTTTTGAGACGGTTGAGGCGTTTGCTGGGCACAGGCAACGATTGGTCATCGACATTGAAGGGTTCTATAAGGATAGGGAGAAAGAGTTGGACCTGTTGTTTGATGAGCCATTGGTTGTTGTTGACTCGGTTGATAAGGCGAGGAACGTGGCTTCTGCGGTTCGGGAACAGAGGCTTTACGCGTTCATTGCTGCTTCACAAGCTTTTCTGAAGAATCCTAATCACAATTTCTTTGAGCCTAAGAAGACGATTCCGTTTGCTGTTACAAAGATGAGGCGAGAGTTGAAGAGGCGGGGTTCAAAGATCGTTTTCGTCGTTTTCGGCAAGGTTGGTGCGGTTCCTGATATTTTGTGGGGGCAGTTGTACAAGAGTCAGCGGAGTTTGAGGAAGCTGGTTGAGCTCAGTGGTTTTGGGGTCCTGAGGGATCTTCCATGGAGCGATGAGAAGGGTTTGAGCATGTTTGTTTTTGAGCTGGATGATTGCTGTATATCGCCGGTTAGGCTGCATTTGGGTCCCCCGTTGGGCAAGGAGAAAGAGTGTGAAAGGTTCATTCAGAAGCATTTAGGCAAGCCGAGTACGTTTTGTGGACCTTATGTTCAAAACGGCAGATGGGTTGTTTTGGTGCAGAGGAAATACACTGATGCTTGTGTTTTATTAAAGGAGAAGTTGAAGGATGGCGGGAAAAATGCGGGTGTTGCTGAGGGGATTTCGTTGGTGTTGAAAAAGAGGGTTTTCAAGGTTTGCGTGAATGAGGAAATTGCTGGGATCTACGGGAAGAACAGGGAGTTTGCGGTGTTTTTGACCGAGTTTTTGGTTGGAAAGCCTAAGTGGCTAGTAGCCGCCTAGTGCGAGAGCGATTATCGTGATTCCCAGCAACCAAGTGTAGATTGCGAAGTAATGGAATTTCTTGGATTTGACTGCTTTTGAGACTATTCTGATGGCGATGTAGCCCACGATCATGGCTATTGCCACGCCTACGAGCACTGCAGGGTAGCCTATTCCCGAAAGGGCGATTTGGCCTCGGGTCTTGTATGCTTCCACGGCAGTGTCGCCCAATATTGCTGGAACGGAGAGTAAGAATGAGAATTTGAAGGCCTTTTCTCGTTTTAGCCCGAGAAGCAACGCAGTTGAAATCGTTGCTCCGCTTCTTGACAAGCCAGGGAATATTGCGAGTCCTTGGGCGACGCCCATCAGTAAGGCTATTCTGTACGTGACGTTGTCCGCGTCTTCTTTTCCTGTTCTTGAAGTGTAGACCAAGGTTGCGCCGATGATGAAGGTTATGCCGATGATGAGGAGTCGTTGAAGTGTGTCTTCGAGAAGTTGGACGTAGAGGAGCCCGATTATGGCGGTAGGGACGGTTGCGACTATTATGGGCAGGACGAGTTTTCCGGCTTCTGATTTGAGGTCTCGGTGGACTAGTGCAGATAGGATGTTGATGATGTCGTGTCGAAAGTAGAAAATGACGACGATCAGCGTGCCTAGATGAAGAATGAGGTTGAATAGTGGTGTGGTTGTTAGGCCTAGGTAGTGTTCGGCGATTTTGAGGTGTCCGGTGCTGGAGATGGGGAGCCATTCGGCTAAGCCTTGGATTAGTCCGAGAATCCCTGTGTTTGCTAGTTGGTCGAGCATATATGTTGCCTTGGTTTCGAAAGATAGGTTTGTGTTGCTTATTAATTGTTTAATGTTAGCGCGCGCGCTGAACGGTTGTTGTTTCAAGTTGGAAAGCAGGCTACCCCCCTCCCCCCTATGTTTTTTCGTGTGAGGGGTCGTGTGCAGGGTTTCTGTGAGGGTTGAGGGTGGTTCTGTAAGCGATTTTTCAGCGGGATCCATGTTGAATGTGTGCTGTTTCTGATGTGCGATGTCTAGCCTCTGCAAGCTCTCGAGCGTGGGATCCTCTTCTAAATTCTCTAGAGATAGAACTCCCATTATCACTTATTGAAGAGATTTTGACTCGTCAAGAAGTTGACCTGATCACTGAATTGCTTCTAGAAGAGATTTTGAAATCTGTTCCAGATCTTGAGCTGATCGGAAACGAGCAGTTGCCCATGTTAACGATTTCAGCATTTGTCCGTCTGAAACTTCTTCAAGGTTTCAAGCTGAGCAGGATACCCGAAGACGCATGTGAACCGCTTGACAAGCTCGCCGTTCTTCGATTTGTAAGAAAGAGGATCGTTCATTGGATTAAGCAATATTGCGCGCGCTACGAGACTTAGCCTAAAAGTCCATGCTTTTGTAAAAATTTTGCTGTAACAATCTGTCACAATCCGTTTTTTTCTGGAATTCTTGAACAGACAATTGAACTCATGGACTTTTTTAGGAAATTATGACACTCCCAAACTAGGAACGTTTCTTTAAGAATTGAGCTTCTTTTCATGGAAAAGCATGGACTATTCCTTAGAATAGAGCGTAGGAGAGTTTCATGGGTTTTTTCTCAAGGTTTTCAACGACAACAACGCCAAGCAAACGCCAAAGTCTGCGGAACCATCTTTGGGCCCAAGGACAGAAGAATAAGATGCTGGGAGTCTACCTTTCAACGGAAGATCATGACAGGCTGGATTAGTTTCTTGGTCAGTCTGCCGTTGACGAGAATGCGCGCACTACTTCATTCCGATGACAACGGCAAAATTTGCGAGAGGCGACTTCACTATGCGCTGCTTCTTGAATCCAACGTCTCTCATTATCTCTTCCAGTCTGTGAGGGCATATTGGATATTCTTCTGGATGTTTCTTTCTATATTCCTTACTCATAGCCTGCAAGGCTCGCTAGCGCGCGCATTTGGATTTCAAGAACCCTCTTTTCTATTTCCAGTAGTTCTTTCCGTCAACTTCTGAGTAAGCAGTTTCAAGTTCTGCAAGCTGTTCGGGGAAGGGTTCAAGGATAGTCTGACTTGATAGATATTCTTGCTTGAATCTCACTATCCAAGCCTTCAAAACGCTCAAGCATGCACTCAGAGGTAACCTTCCTGCCTTGTACTTTTCGATAGAATTGAGGAAGAAGGATTTCTCATCTTTTGAAAGTTGATGTGAGAAATATCCCATTATCTTTGACATGACGTTTATGTTTGCGCCGCCACTTGGCGTACGCGCTAAGGCATAATACAGGTGAGTTTCATAATTCTTCATTGCTTCATCAAATGCTTTGTGCTCTTGGTTTGCCGCTATTTTTCCCAAGAATCTTAGCTCCTTTTGATTATAAGCCGTAAATAGGTATTTGTTATCGGATTGAAATTTCACGAGATCTCTGACTTTGCCCGACTTCTTGACCCCTCTGAAACTGGCCAAGGTGAATAGCTTCGTAAGAAAATGTTCGTTTATCCGCGGATTAAGCAGGCGGCGTTCATCTTCAATGGCTAGATTAGGGAATTTCTGGAGAACTGCTTCTCCGAAGAATCCTGGGCTTTTGCCTACTGATGCGACTTTTTCGATGCTTGGATACACTTTTACGTTTTTGAAACCGCTGCTTGGAGATCCGCTCTTAAGTATGAAGCCGTCAACTGCATCCAAAGAATCCAAGAAGGATTTTGAAAAAGTCTCCATTTTCTCTGTATAATCTATGCCTGTTGCAGGTTGTAGGAGTCTTTTTTCTCCGTTCACTAATACTATCCGAATAGGATCCCGCGGGACGCCAAGTCCTATTTCAACTTCCGGGCAAACAGTGATGAAACTCACGTATGGTTTGAGTTTTTCGACAAACTCGCTGGCAATCATCTGGGCGTTCCATCTAACGGGTTCAAAAGCGATGCATTTGGAGACCACAACTGTAGGTTTCGGGAACTCTCTCAATTTAGACACCTGTAAAGACATCAAGACTTGGATATTATATTCAGATGTTATGTTGGGCTTTTCATAAGTCTTTATTCGCCAAAAAACAGACTGTATTGGTGCAATAATGCCGAAGCTGGTGCCGAGAATATGAGAATCGGTTATCCATGCATTAACATGACTGTCGGGTGCAAGGGCGACAGGACCTTCAGACTGAAGTCCTACTCCGAATGGCGAGTAAGAGAGACTGTCAAAAACAATCTTGATTGTCTGCTCAGAGTGTTGAGGTTTAACGAAGAGCACAATATACTTTTTTTCAGGATAACCTCGGATCTTGTTCCCTTTGCCTCACACCCCGTGAACACGTTTAATTGGCAAGACTATTTTAGATCTGAATTTGATGATATCGGTGACTTCATCAGAAAGAGCAGAATCCGAATATCGATGCATCCGGATCAATTCACACTCATCAACTCCGTTGACAAGGACATCTTCGAAAGAAGCTGCAAAGAACTTGCATATCATGCGCAGATCTTGGATTTGATGAATCTTGACACATGCACGAAGATCCAAATCCACGTAGGCGGAGTCTACAAGAACAAAGAGAAGAGCATGAACAGATTCGTCAAAAGATACTTCCGACTTGATTCTTCGATACAGTGCCGCCTCGCAGTCGAGAATGATGACAGGTTGTACAACGTAGCAGACTGTCTCAAAATAAGCGGCGAAACTGGAATGCCAATGCTCTTTGATGTGTTCCATCACAGTGTCAACAGGACTGATACAACCGTAAACGGAGCTCTCAGGCTTTCCAGCAAGACTTGGAACTTGAAAACGGACGGTATTCCAATGGTGGACTACAGTTCTCAAAGAATCGGCGGTTCACCCCGCCAGCACGCTGAGTCAATTGAACTACGCCAGTTCAAAAACTTTCTGAAAGAGACTTTTCCCGTCGATTTCGACTTGATGCTAGAGATAAAAGACAAGGAAAAAAGTGCCATCAAGGCTGTGGAAGTGGCGTCGCGCGATTCTCGGTTTTTGAAGACGATAGAAAATTGGAGTGGAAGCGAAAGGAATGACAAGTCTTAACTGTCTTCCAACAAACCTAACATACGCTGTTGGGTGTAAGCTTTGACTGTTTTGCGATTGCCGAGAATGAAGAAGAGTGAAATAGAAAGGCTGATCAAGGAGCAGTTCTTGTGTAGAATTGCCTTCAAAGGTGAAGAATACCCTTACGTAGCACCTTTCCAGTACGTGTTTGCGAACGGAACCTTGTATTTTCACTTCACGGCTTACGGGCGAAAAATGAGACTGATTGACAAGCACGAAAAGGTCTGTGTTGAGATAGAGCAGTACAATTCTGATCTGAGCCGGTATATGTTCATAACCTTGAAGGGCAAGTTGAGAATCGTGACTGATCCTGTTGAGAGAGCCGAAGCTATCCAGAAAATGAGGGACTTCGGGAAGAAAAGGCTTTCACGCAACTTCCTTGCCGCTCATGGCTTAAGAGCCGATGCGCACTGGGACTCACTTGCCGCAGAAGAACCTATTGTCATCGTTAAACTTGATCCCCTCGTTGCAGAATCGGGCCTCAAATCTCCGGAACTTAAGTGAGTGCGCGCATCAAACACTCAAACAAAATCAGTTCTTCATCTCTTTCTGTAGACCCTGATAACGAGTGGTATGGCAACGGCGAGATACGCGAAGTGAACTGTCAACCTTGCCCATTCAGCTCTGACTGTGTAACCAAACATCACCGCAAATACGGATCCGACTATGCCCTTATGATGAAAAGGACTATCTTGAGAAATGCCCAGCACATACGCGTTCTGCCCCAACCAACCCCATGCAGATGATCCGGTGTATTCTATCAGTTCATGCACACCGTAGCCAGCCAAACCACCGGCCAGCAACACAAGCAAAATACTGGTGAAATAGAAAAATCGTCTCACATTGATTTTCTTCCCAACAAAGAACACTACATACGCCAAGGCCAAAGAGGTCAATGTTCCAAGCAGTAGTCCCGCGACTGTGGCAGCCGGATCAGTCACAAGATATGGCGTCAAGAACAACACGGTTTCTAAGCCCTCACGAAAAACGGCGATAAAGGCGAACGAAACCAACCCGAAAACTGCTCCTCGAGTGGTTAGGATTTCAACTTTCTTCTCAACCTCTGCCCTAAGCTCCTTGCCCTTTGTAGCCATCCAATATATCATCGAAGACAACACGGCAACGGCGATGAGCGCTGCAATTCCTTCAAAAAGCACCTGAGTAGATTCGGGCAATATTCCGTAGGTCCACCAGATAGTGGCTCCTAGCGCGACGCTCGCTGCTGTCGACAAAATGACGCCGTACCAAACATAGCGTGTTAACGGATTTCGTCCAGTGCGGGCCAGATATGCCAAGACCATCGAAGTTATCAGAGCGGCTTCCAACACTTCGCGAAAGGTTATAAGATATTGTCCAAGAACCATGACTTTTCCCTTTTGGGCTTTGATTCTCCCCAATTGTAGCGTGTGCGCTATATTCATTGCCCTTACTTTTCTACAAAGCTCTCAATTCGGTTTCCAAGCCACTATTTAGCGAGCGCTCCAATAACAACAACAGACTGCAAAGCAAAGCCTATATTGCGCGCGCTAACACAACATCACATCATCACATATAGTCCTCATGACCACATTCAAGTCCGGAATATCCTCCGTTCTAGCTCTCTTCCTTATCACGGAAATCCTGTCTCCTCTCGAGTTCCTTCTTCCTGAAGGAAGGGTCTTTGTGGTACTTAGTCTTGTACCACTTCCTCTTTGCCTTCCTATCTGAAATTGCACTCTTCCAATTGAACATCCTGTAGATCTTAAGTCTCTGGTTTCTCTTCTGTCCGAGAATAGAGTTGAGGATGAAGCGCGCGCCATTCTTTAGCCTGCAGAGGATTCGTCTATCCGCCCATTCTTCATTAAGTATGTCTTGTCAGCAAGCTCGGTCAAGTTTGACACATGGCTCGATATGAGCATAGTCTTTCCATCGTCTCTGAGCTTCCCAAAGTAATCGGTGATTGCCTTTGCTGACTCTTTGTCAACGAACGTCAAAGGTTCATCTGCAATTATTATATTTGGCTTAGTGATGAGAGCGCGGGCTACGGCTACTCTTTGTTGTTGCCCTCCCGAGAGCTGTTCCACTCCGAAATATGCCCTCTCCGCGAGCCCAAGGACTTCGAGCAACTGCAAAGCTGGATCCCTGAATTCATCCGGATTGACGTTATGACTCATAAGCGGAATCATAACATTTTCCAGAGCGTTCAAGTTAGGTAGGAGGTTAATATGTTGAAAAATGAAACCTACGTTTTCGCGTCTGAACACAGCCTTCCATCCATCAGAATAAGACGTGATGTCTTCATTATCTATCAAGATTCGACCTTTGGTAGGCGTTAAGAGCTGCCCAACCATACTCATTAACGTAGTTTTTCCACACCCGCTTGGTCCGACGAAGACCGTTATCTCCCCGTTTTCAGCCACTACATTCGCGTCTATCACGGCTTCAACTTGAAACCGCTTTCCCTGATTGTATATCTTTTTCAAATTAACGGTTTCAATCATGCTCTTGCACCGCGCATTGCCAAGTCTGGATCGACAGTGGCGTTGAGCCATGACGGGACAACAGTGGCAAAGAGCAAGGGGACGATGGTGATTGCATATGTTATCAATACTGTTTGAAGGCTAATGTGCACAGGTACTGAGAAGGCGGGATAGAGGACAGCCCAACCTAATAAGAAATCTCTAAACACCGGTGCACCTAAGACTGTGTCGAAAAAAATCCCAGACGCGATTCCTATTGATCCAGCAAGTACCCCGAGTATTAGACTTTCAATAAGCCTAACCTGAATTATGTCAGAGGTGGAAAATCCCAGAGCTTTTAATAGTCCCACTTCAAATTTCGATTCATGTCCGACAACAACTGTCTGATTGAAAGCCACAATAGCTGCAGAAACAAGAACCGTAAACCAAGTAATGGAGAAGAAACCGGACCTGGCCCCATAGGTAGTTTCTTGCGCCTTAAGAAGAATATCCTTGGTTAAGACTCGTACGTTGGGCAGTTCGCTAATCTCGCGGGCTACAAAGTTTAACTGTGTCACATAATATGCCTTGTTAACGTCTTCGGTGTACACCAACAGATCGGTCACCTTGCCCTCAGGGATACCGAAAAATAGTCTTGCATCATTTTCACTCATCAATATCATGTCCGCGTTATAGATACTGGACTCAGAAGAAAAGACTCCTCTAACTTTGTACTGTCGAACTTGGTTCGATTCGGTCAGTATTGCAAGCCAACTTCCGACTCTAGCTCCCGTCAAATCCGCAACCGCTTTTCCAATAACCACCGAATTGTTTTCTTGCGAATCAAGAAACGAGCCTGATACAAGTGGATACGCAGAAGCTGGGTTCACTACTGGATTGTCCAAGTCGATTCCCACGATGACAAGAAGAGTGTTGCCGATATTTCCATATCCCCATATTCTCTCCTCAACTGCTTTGACTCCCAGAGTTTTTTGAATATAGTAGATGTAACTAGTGTTTATGAGTGATTGCCGACCAGCAAACATTCCTTGAACAGTAAGATCAGGAGCATACTTCAAACTGAGTTCTCCCTCTCGCACGAGTCCTTCTTTCATGAAAGATACTGAAGCAAAAATGAAAGCGGCTATTGAGAGACTGACTATTATGACTAATGTTCTAACCTTGTATCTCTTGATGCAATTCAGTGCATAGTTTGCGAGGTTTCTGAATCGATTCTTCATCTGCTACCCCTCAACTTGATTTTGTAACTAAGGAGGCCGATGAAACCGTTTTCCAGCCCTGATTCAAAAGTTACTTCGTTAAGGCCGAACATGCTTGATAGTGGTTCGACCCATTCCGCTCCAGAAGTAGACACTACGTTCAAGCGGACGGTTGAATTTTCAGGGCTTGCAAAAATGGGTCCTATTGCCCTGTTATTGCAGCGAATGTTAAGATACCCTGTTGACTCCCAGGATTGAAACACCAGTTCCAAGACTAGAATTGCTGGCTCGTAGCTAGAGTAGTTAAACCTGACGAACGCTATCCGCCCAGGCACCACTGTTATGTTGCCCTCAGCGTACTCTTTCTCAACGTACAAGCTAATTCTATCTTTTTGGTTTGAGGAACCCAGGTAAGAAGTGAAATCAACGAGTATCACCAGCAAAATAAGCACTAAAGCTACGCCTGCAGCCTCCACAGCTATGAGCTTCTCTAACTTCAACTATTCACCGCCTCACCAGTCCACTTTTACAACGTTTCATAGTTTTATTGTGTACAGGAAACTTGACTCTCACCGATTTTTTCGCGTGCGTGCTTTATGATATTAGTGCCCTATCCTTCCAGATAAGAGTTGTTTGATTGGATCTGCAGGTCTTTTTGCCAAGAACCAACGCAACAATATTACATCTCAGGATTTCCTGGAAGTGGATTGACTGACATCTCAAGTCTTTGAAAACAAGCCTGCTAAAAGAGAAAAAGGGAGGCTATTTTATTATTAAGGGGCGCATCATTTCGTTGTCTTCGTGGTCAATGATGTGGCAGTGCCAAACATAGCCCTTTCCTGCAGTCGGATCAAATGGATAGGCCGTACCGTCCTGCTGCGTGAATCTGATTCGGATTATCGTCACTTCACCTGGATGCATCTGTAGTGTATCTTTCCAACTCATTTCTTCCGGAGTTGCTGCGGTAATTTTGCCCTTCAAGTACGGTGTCGGATCTAGAGGTACTGGTATGTAGGATCCAGGGAATGGCGGTATTACTGCAAGATTAGTGACTGGATCAATCTGTAATGCAAGCCATGCTGCTTGGAACGCGGCGACATCGAAACTCTGACGGCTGACCAGTTGGAAAGTGGCAAGGTGAGTATGAATAGGATGAGTGTCGGCTGTCAAGTTGATGATGTACCAGTCCTCTGTTGATCCACTCGTGGCGTTTTCAGTAGCGTCACCCCAGTAGTATTGACCGTTTATCACAACCATCAATGGTCCTGCGACACCCATTATTTCGTTCAGTGTGATGAATCGTTTGTTTGCAGCTGCTGGTGCTGCCAATGT
>Ga0315288_10006398_pt1 | contig 14941 bp, 14 predicted proteins | sample YL17G11_20_MG_FD_203454 | JGI IMG/M metagenome (GOLD analysis project Ga0315288, IMG submission 203454) | Sediment microbial communities from Yellowstone Lake, YNP, Wyoming, USA - YL17G11_20 | ecosystem: Environmental > Aquatic > Freshwater > Lake > Sediment | place: USA: Wyoming | collected... | reverse complement strand
CTTTGTGAATTACCTGCGGCCGACATTAGTGTTCGTAGTTTGTGGGGTGCTGTTCGGATCCGGGGGCGCCGAGTTGGCATCAGGCATCCTAAGTGCGGCATTTGGCTCGACGGCTGACGGTTTGGCCTCCGGCGTTATCACTGCGCTGTTCGGCTCCTTTGCCGGCAGATTCACATCAACCGCAGTCACCTTCACGACGGCGGGCGCATTAGCGTCAGTGGGCCTGTTGACATCGATGGGTCCTATCTCGATCGGCTGCGGAGGCTTGACGGGTATCGGCTTCGGTTTGGGCCTGAAGACCACGTTCTCCCTGTAGTCGGCCATCGTCTCAAGACGCAGCTTTGCCTGCTCCACGCTTACATCCCCTGCGAAAGCCGCATCTGACGCAATTTCACCGTATATTTCCCGCGCCCTGTCGAAGTTGCCAAGCTCCTCTTCGCACAGTCCGAGCCCGAATTTAGCAGCGGCCAGCAACGACGGATTCTTCGAGGACTTCTCCATAGCCTTCGTGTAGCTCTCTCTGGCCAGGCTTATCTGTGACGCCATATCCTGGCTGCTCACGGTCGTAGTGCGGTAATGCAACTCCGTTCGCAGGGCTTCGCCGCGCTTAATGAGCGCCATGGCAGCCAGATTGTCGTCGGTTGTGCCGTCGGCGAAGTCCTTGAGCGCATTTGCGGGCTTAAGCAGCAAGAGTGACATGTCCGCCCTCTGGCCCTGGTCGCTGAGGATTTGCATCTTGATGTTCGATACCTGGTTGACAATGCTCGTGAAGCGCTCCTGCTCTTGAGCTATCGCGCTTTTGCCGTGGCTCCTCCAGATTTGGAAACCTACCGCCGCACAAATCACAACTGCTACGACGATAACACTCGCCACGTTGTCCTTGACCCACTCCGGGAAATTGCCCAGCCATTCGGCCAATATGTTGGTTTTCAGCTCGTGCCGATGCTCAGCTTTCATACCATGCTCCGTTCTATTCTGCCGGACAGGCCATTGTCCGTTCCTATTGCCGATATTCAATTGCACACACAGGCCTGGAATTGTAGCAAAATATCTTTTGCCTTGCAATGGCCTTATCTGCTGGTAAAATTTCAGTCCATACTTAATTGAAAGGGCGTCAATGTTCATAACGACGGCGATAAGCAAGAGGCGCCGCCTCTTGCTGTGGGGTTTCTGTGTTCTCGCAACCTTCACAGGCTCCTTTTGTACGGCTGTCGGGCAGTCGGATAAGGCCAAAGACTCGAACGATGCGCCGGGCGTGTGGGACCAGGCCAGATATATCGGTCTTGACGACATCAAGGCGGGGATGGAGGGCTACTGTCTGACGGAATATGGCATTGAGGGAATCGAGAAGTTCAATCTGAAGGTCATAGACGTAGTGCGGGATTTCAAGCCCGGCAAGGACGTAATCCTTGTCGAGGGCACCGATGAACGGTTCATTCATACCGGTCCCGTGCTCGGGTGCAGCGGCTCGCCGGTCTATCTTGACGGGCGACTGGCGGGCGCGCTGGCTTTTACCTGGACATACAGCAAGGACCCGCTTTACGGCGTAACGCCAATCGAGGATATGCTCAAAGTAGGCACGGCAAACGCCGGCGAGCCGGGACCGGCTTTTGCATTCGACTATTCAAAGCCGATAGACTTGGCTGCAATCGACAGGCAGATTGCGGCGCCTCGCTTTGCGAGGAACACGGCTCTGCAAGGAATCAGCATCCTGCCTTGCCCTCTGATTACCTCAGGTTTGCCGGTTGAAGTTTGTGAGCAGCTGGGTGAGGCGGTCAAGCCTTTCGGTCTTATGGTCGTTCCCGGCATCGGCGGCGCGACGCACGCTTCCCAGGGCGAGCAGGGCGCACCTGCCGGCGGCGATGCCCAAAGGAAGCTCGTCCCAGGCGCCTGTCTTGCCGTACCCCTTGTCAGCGGGGATATTACGATGGGAGTGTACGGAACCGTCACTGAGGTCCGCGGCCAGAACGTGTATGGCTTCGGGCATCCCTTCCTCGGCTACGGCCCCATCAACTTGCCGCTGGCCACAGGCAAGGTTCATACGGTGATATCAAGCGTCCTTATTTCATCCAAGCTCGCCAGGGTTATCGAGACCGTGGGTGCTTTGACGAGTGACGAGGGGTCGGGCATTCTCGGCCAAATCGGCGCAAAGGCGCACACGTTTCCCGTCACGGTGCGCATAGACCGCTACAACGACCAGAAGCGCGTTTATAACTGCCGGGTGGCGGCCAATCGGCTGCTTACGCCTTCGGTCCTTCGCTCGGTTGTCTCCGGCGCCGCCTTCTACCTCGGCGATCTGCCCCCGGACCATACCATTGAGTACAAGGCGTCCTTTGCCATAGAGGGCTTTGAGCCGATTGCCTTTGAAAACGTCTCGGCCGGGACGGGTCTGGCCGAGATGCTGACCGAAGCCGCAGGCTCGATTGCGCTGCTTATGAATAACCCCTACGGGGATGTTACCGTCGAATCAATGGATTTCGAGATTCGAATTATCCCGCAGGACATTACTTCGCATATATGGTCGGCTGACTTGTCCGATTCGGAGGTCAGGCCCGGCGAGAAAATCGCCATCGACGTGGTCGTCGAGTCCGTCCGCGCCGAAAAGAAGAAATATCAAATCGAGCTCGAGGTGCCCAGGGATCTGGACCCCGGAAAGTATGAACTGACCGTCTGCGGCTCACGCGATTATGAGCAATTCCTCTTGAAGACGGTACCCTACAGATTCATCGGGCAGACTCTGCCCGACCTCGTGAATGCCCTCAGAGATACGCTGGCGGTACAAAGAGGCAGGCTCTATTGCTATCTGGTCCTGCCTCCCGGAGGCGTCACCCTGGAGAAGGCCGAGCTGCCCGACTTGCCGGCCACAAGAGCACTGATCCTTCAGAGCGCCACAAGGCCGATGATGGCGCAGCCTTATCCCCACTGGATCGAGAAGACCGTCGAAACGGGCACGGTCATTATCGACAAGAAGACTATGCGTTTAACCGTCGAGGAATAGGCGAAAGAAAATGCCCATAGCAGCAAAGCATTGCGAACTGCAAAAGCCCCCTGTCATTATTGGATTTTGATTTCTATTTGAGGAGTTGCCATGAGCGACAGATTCCGCAGAAACGGACTTGTGATTTGTGTTTTGATCGTCTCGTTCTTGATTAGTCTGTTGTTGAGCTCGCCCTGTCCGGCGGTCAACAGCAAAATTACGCGCCAATCAACCAGTGCCGTTTTCTTGAAGGGCAAGGCCGAGAAGGTTGTCATCGGCTCGAGGGGGACCATTCAGCTCGGTCGTTCGGCGGAGGTCCTGGTCAAGGAGTTTGAAAACGTCTGGTCGATAAACAGCATTGTGCCGAGCGGTGGGGCGATTTACGTCGGCACAAGTCCGAACGGCGGCATTTACAAGTACAGCCTTGACAAGCTGATCAAGATTTACCCGCTCGAATCGCAGGCCGAGCCCAAGAAGGAAGACAAGCCTGCTGATGCCAACCAGCCCAAGACAGAGGAGCACCTCACGAACGAGCACATCTTTGCGATGGCGACAGACCTCGCAGGCAGGCTGCTGGTCGGTATAAGCGGCGCCAAATGCAGGCTGTGTCGCTTCGAGGCCGACAAGATGGAAGTCATCTACGAACCGAATGACGCCAAGTACATCTTTGCGATAGATATCGACGCCGGCGGCAATATCTATTTAGGAACCGGGCCGGAAGGCAAGGTCTATGGAAGTGATCCCTTCGGCAAAAATGCAAAGGTTGTGTACGACAGTCGCGACAAAAACATACTCTCGCTGGCGACCGGCCCGAACAGCTTCATCTACGCCGGCAGCGACGGCCGCGGACTCGTGTACAAGATAGACCCGCGAAGCAAAGATGCCACGGTTCTCTATGACAGCGACCAGCCGGAAATAACGACCCTGCTATTCCGCCAGAACGGCCAGTTGTGCGCTGCCGCGACCTCGGCAGGCATTGTCCAGACGCAGACGCAGTTTGCCGCACAGTTGCCCTCGTCCGGCCGGCCCGAGGCCAAAGTACCCGATGGAACAAGCAGCGCCGAAAGCGCCGGCGGACGCAAGCTTGAAATCCCAAATACGGAAAAACCGAGCGCCGCCGCTCAAGCCGCAGTCGGCGCGCCCGTTCAAAAGGGCGCCCCAACGGGCAAGGCCAGCCACATATACAAGATATCCGACGAGGGTTTCGTCACCGACATATTCAGCGAGTCGGCGGTCTTCCTCTGTCTGGCTGAACAGAATGACAAGCTGCTCGTCGGAACGGGCAACAACGCCCGGCTCTTCACGGTCGATCCCGCCTCGGAAGTCGAAACGGTCATCTATGAGGATGAACAGGCGGTGCAGATAACAGCCATAGCCGTCGTCGAGGACAATGTGTATCTCGGCACGGCCAATCCGGCCAAGCTCATACGATTGAGTAAAGATTTCGCCTCGGAGGGGACGTACATTTCCGAGCTTATCGACGCCGGCCAGCCGGCCAACTGGGGCAAGCTCCAAATCGAGGCCGACATCCCGAACGGATGCAAGGTCCTTGTCGCCTCCCGCAGCGGCAATGTCGAGGATATAAACGACCCGACTTTTTCGCAGTGGACTGAGCCGCGGGAGATTACCGCGCCGGTGCAGTTGGATTGTCCGCTGGGCAGGTTCTGTCAGTACAAGCTCGTGCTCCAGAGCAAATCCGGCGACAGCAGCCCCGTGATACGCGAGGTCGCCGTTGCCAGCACCGTTCCGAATCAGGCGCCGAAGGTCGAATCGGTGAACGTCGCGCGGGTTACAGGGCCGAGCAAGGAGGGATTCTTCAAGATCAGCTACAAGGCCGACGACGACAACGGCGACAAGCTCGCCTATACGATAGATTTCAGAAAAGTCGGCAGGACGAGCTGGATAGAGCTGAAAGACGATCTTGCCGCGGACAATTTGGAATGGGACGGCAAGACCGTTGAGGACGGACGCTACGAGGTGCGGGTCACCGCCGGCGACGAGAATAGTAATACCACCGCAACCAAGCTCTCCGGCAGCAGGATAAGCGAACCGGTCGTAATCGACAACACAGGGCCCGTTATCGGCGAGATCGAGGTCAAATCGCTGGTCGATGAAGCCGGGCCTTGCAGGGTATTTAAGTTCAAGGTCTCCGACCAGCTAAGCGCGATTGGGAAGATCGAATACACAATCGACAGCAACGCCGACTGGATTGGCACCGTCCCGGACGACCTGGTTTACGACACCACCGACGAGAGCTTCACTATCAGGATAGATACGAAAGAGGCCCTGCCTAAGGGCGCCCACGTGCTGACGATCAAGGCCGAGGACGCGGTCGGCAACACAAAGCACAAGACCCTTGATGTCGTCATCGAGTAGCGAACGAATCTGTCCGCTGGGGGCCGAATGTCGGGTTATCGTGCGATATATCGAATTTGAAAAAATCGCTGCGGCCGTCGAGTCGCTTTGCATAGCAGCCTGTTACGAGCTGCCCGGCGATGTCTTGGCTGCTATTGAGACGGCGGCGCGGGCCGAATCCAATCCCGCCGCCGCTAAAATCCTCGGTAAGCTAATCGAAAACGCCCGTTTGGCGAAGGACGAGCGGATACCTCTGTGCCAGGATACGGGCCTGGCGGTTGTCTTTGTCGAGCAGGGCACCGACGTTGCCGTCAAGCCTCGCCGGGGCCAAAGGTACGCGACACTCCCCGATGCAATCAATGCGGGCGTCGCTCGGGGCTACGAAAAGGGATACCTGCGAAAAAGCGTCGTCGCAGACCCCTTAAACGGCAGGACGAATACCGGCTCGAATGCGCCCGCCGTAATCCATCATACGATTGTGCCGGGCGATAAATTGAAGCTGACCGTTATGGCGAAGGGCGGCGGCTGCGAGAATAAGAGCCAGTTCAAAATGTTCAAGCCCACCGCCGAGAAGGAGGAGATAATCGCCTGGATTGTTGAGGTAGCGCGCGATGCCGGGGCCGACGCCTGCCCGCCGTTTGTCATCGGCATCGGGATTGGCGGCGATTTCGAGCTAAGCTGCCTGCTGAGCAAAAAGGCTCTTTGCAGAGACCTGGCCGAACGCAATAGCGACGAATTCTACGCCGCCCTTGAGGTGGAGCTGCTCTCGCGGATAAATGCCCTCGGTTTAGGCCCGCAGGGTCTCGGCGGCGATACGACCGCGCTGGCCGTTATGATAGAAACCGCCCCCTGCCATATCGCCTCGCTCCCCGTCGCCGTCAACATAGAATGTCACAGCCACCGGCACAAAACCGTCGTGATTTGACGGAATAGTGCTCTGTCACATACGATTTGCGGGGTTGTCATGCTGAGCCGGAGGCGAAGCATCTGGCTTTCATAATGGAGATTTCTCGCTTCGTTGGCCAGATTCTTCGTCCGCCTGCGGCGGACTCAGAATGACATCCATCATTTGACACACCACTATGTTGGACAGGGAGAGCGAAGCGCTTTTTCGAATCCTACCTTCTTGCGGCGGAGCCCCAGGAGCCGATGGATGTCCAGCGGATATCCTCATTGCCTGCCTGCACGCCGGAGAAGGCCGTCGGCGGCACACGCTTGCCAAACTCGATTGTCCGGGGGTCCTTCCACTTACGGTATTCGCTGTGCCCATCGGCAAAGGAGAAGGTCGTTCCGTCGCCGTGCCTGATAGGCGGCGGGTCCCACCATCTTTCCACTTTCACATAGCAGGTCCACCCGCCCAGCGCAAAGCCGCCGGTTCCGCCGTCGTCAATGAAGACGAATCTGTATGCGGACTCTTGTATTTGGCCTTTTTTCTTGAGCATGACCGAGCCGGGCATATCGCTCGAGCCTGTCCAGCCCTTGCAGTTCATTGAATCGACGACCGCGTACAGTCGCCACTCGTTCTGGGTCGTTCTGCCGGTGGGGCATTTATAGAGCTTCAGGTTCTTGGCGTACCCGTACAGGGCTCCATCTATTACGGCCTGCTTTTTCTGGGCTTCGGTGAGTGGGCTGCCCCAGTCCTTTTTCACCCAGGGTGTCTCCCTGTAATGGGAGTCGTCGAATGGCCGGCCGGCGGCGTACATCGCCGTGTACTCTTCCGTGTCGCCGTTGACGAGCTTGTCGTCGTTCTCGTCGGCGTACATAATCCAGGCCAGAGTCAACTGCTTGAGGTTGCTAAGGCAGACGACCCTTTTGCCCTGCTCTCGTACCCTGTTTAATGCGGGCATCAATATCGCCATCAATAGCGCGATGATGGCGATTACAACTAAAAGCTCGACCAACGTGAAGGCTTTCTTATTGCCATGCATAACAGCGGCTCTCCAACCAGATCTCAGTAATCAGGGAAGTTTCTTATCCACTTCGGCCACATCGCAGGGGTCACGTGGCCTGCCTTGGTATATGGGCCAGCCGTGTTGAATCCCCTGTGCCACTTCAAGGTGTACAATTCCTTCAAGCCGACCCTTCTGGCGCTGAAATCCATAAAAGCAGTGCTGACGAATCCCTGGTGGCGGTTGATGCAGCAGCGGCCCATATTATTGCCCGTCCAGGCCGCATACTCATCATCGGGAGGGCGCTGGTTCTCTAAGGGCCAGAGGTCAAAACGCAGGGCCTCAGTGAATAGCGGTATGTTGTTCGAACCTGCGGCGCCGGCCGTCTTCCAGCCGTTCTGAACGGACACTCCGCCCTCGTATGTCGCCGCGCCTCCGCCAGGCGGATAAGGTATCAGGACGTACCCGTTTATCCCAATACTGCCGGCTATCCCATTCGCTCCTAGACCACCCCCCTTGTATATACCCCAGGCATTGTAGATATTGAGCACGGCTGTTGTGACGCCCCTCTCGTCTGTCTCCGGCTTCTGGGCGCTCGGGCAGAACCACAGTTTGTTGGCCTTCCAGTCTTTGTATTTGTCCTCAACGTACTTTATCCACCAGTAGCACGGCGTTCCGCCATCGGAAGGCCAGTACTTACCCTGATTTTCTTCGGTGTACATCGCAGCGATCAGATTCCACTGCTTCATATTGGCCAGGCACTTGACCATCCTGCCCTGCTCTTTAACCCGGTTCAACGCCGGCATCAATATCGCCATCAATAGGGCAATTATGGCAATGACTACCAACAACTCCACCAATGTAAACGCCTTTCGCCCGTTCATTTCGGATACTCCTTCAGCTTACAAACAGCATTACCACCATCACCAATATGGGTGAAATTCCACCATCACCGGTAGGATGCGCCGGACAAGCGTTTTGTTCCGTCGAATTAACGCCGTTATGTTGTCTCGAGCAAACCCTGCGGCAGACCCTATTTTACCCAAAACGCAACTCTTCTGCAATACTAAAGGGCCGAAATTGCAGTTATCAAAAAGAAAATACGGCCTTTTTTTCACCTGGGCGGCACTTTGCAGGCCCCGGAAGACCCGGATTCACGGGTTAGCCACTCTTGCCGAGCACACATTGGCAACGGCGACGTAGTCCTCGGGCCGGAGCTGCTCCGGGCGATGGCCCGGATTGATGGAGCATTTCTCGAAGATTGCCAGCCAATTGTCGATTTGGCCAAGCCTGCCGCGGGCAGGCTTAGCAGCTATCTCAAAACTGTCACCCCCGCAAGGGGCCCTGGGGGTCTGAGCGGGGCGAAGGGTCTGGTTGGCCGGAATAACAGATTCCTCGCTGCGCTCGGAATGACATTTTGGGTTTCGAGATAATTTCTTGGTACAGGCCGAGAGCGTCTTGCGGCGATGACCCATAAGAAGCCTCACTACCTCACTGAAAAGCACGAAATCCTGGATTATGCTTGCCTTTGCCTCGTCACGGACGAAGGCGACCATAGCGGAATCGACCTGCGGCTGGGGCCAGAAGACGCTCGGCTTGAGGACCCTGATTCGCCTCACATCGCCGGTCGCGCGCAGGAATATGCTGAGTGTGCCGTACTCGCCGCAGCCCGGCCTGGCCGTCATCCGCTCGGCGACCTCCTTCTGCACCGTAACGTACATCCCAGCCGCCGTAACCGGGCCTGTGGCCAGATTCAATATCAGCGGCGATGCTATGTTGTAAGGCAAATTCGCCACTAAGAGTGTCCGCCCCGAGAAGCCCTTGCGGGCCGTCGCCAGGGCCTCTGTGACAGCGGGATTGATGGTGCTTTTGCTCTCAAGGACATCGGCGTTGATAATCTCGACGTTGCCGGCCTCGGCAAGCCACATCCTCGCTATTTCGGCGAGCGTGCGGTCGATCTCCACGGCGATGACCCTGCCGGCCTTCTCCACAAGGCCCTCCGTCAGAGAGCCGGTCCCGCAGCCCACCTCGAGCACAATATCTTCGCCTGTAATCTCGGCCGAGTCTATGAGCAGGCGCATCAGGTTCAAGTCGATCAGGAAATGCTGGCCGAGCCGCTTGTTTGCCGATACGCCCGCCGTCGCAAGCAACTGCTGGATTTGACGCTTCGTCTGCATAACAAACGAGCACAAGTCATAAGTGCACAGACTACGCCTGTTCAATCCTGCTTATGCTCTTTTGCTCTTGTGCGCTTGTGCCCTTTTTTGTTTTTACCATTCGAACCGCTGTTATAATTGCCGATTTCATGCTGGCAGGGTCGGCAATGCCTTCACCTGCAATGTCGAAAGCCGTCCCGTGGCAGGGCGAGGTGCGGATGATGGGTATCCCTAAAGTTACGTTGACGGCGTGGGTGAAGGCAAGCAGCTTTACCGGGATCATACCCTGGTCGTGATACATTGCCACGACGCCGTCGAATTCGCCGCGTGCGGCCCTAAGAAACAGCGTATCGGCGCTGACCGGGCCGATGCAGTTTATCCCGTGATGCCTTGCCAGCGTGATTGCCGGCGTAATGATTCGCTGCTCCTCATCGCCGAATTGGCCATTCTCGCCGGCGTGCGGATTCAGCGCCGCTACGCCGATCTTGGGGCGCTCAAGGTCGAAGTACATTTTCAGGGCGTCGTTCAACAGGTCTATCGGCTCGAAGACGCAGCCGATAGTGAACTTATGCCGGACCTCAAAAAGCGCCTCGTGAATCGTCGCCAGGGCCACTTTCAACGGCCCCGCGATGAACATCATGGCCTTGCGCGGCGATTTGCACCGTGCGGCCAGCATCTCGGTATGGCCGGGCCAGTCCGCCCCCGCCAGCTTCCAGCTTGTCTTACTAATAGGCGCGGTGACGACGGCGTCGATGAGGCCATCCTTCGCCGCATCTATTGCATCTATGCAGAACCTTATGGACGCCTCGCCGGCGATCTTGCTCGGCCCGCGTATCCAGGAGGGCACCGAGTACTCGTCGTAGTCCGCCACGACGACCTTATACGGATAGTCCCGGCTGATCTTCTCGTGCTGGTGGCGACCCCAGAATGGCTCAATCTCCGCAGCGTCGGCGACGTAGCAGAGCTGCTCGTTCATCCCGAATATGACGTACTTCGCCGCCTTGCGGACCTCCGGGTCCGCCAGCGCCTTGACGACCACCTCCGGACCGATACCCGCCGCATCGCCCATCGTTACCCCGATGACCGGCTGCTCGGCTATCGAATTGTGCCCGTTTTCCTTCATTACGCCTTCCGGCTTTTCCAATCCACCAAGAATATTGCCTAAAAGCCCAATTCCCTGAGCCTCTCGACCGATAATGTCCCGCCCTGCGGCAAGATATTTTCAAGCTGCTTTTTTATTGTCTTTACGATCATGTCGGTTTCGATATTCACCAAATCGCCGATTTTTGCCGTTCCGAGGGTGGTTCCTTTGAGCGTCTGCGGTATCAGAGCGACGGTGAAGCTATCGCGGTCCATCGCTGCTATCGTCAAAGAGACTCCATCGACGGCCACCGAGCCTTTGACCACCATTTGGCTGAGCAATTCAGGCCCGGCGGCAAACCTAATATCGGCAAATTCGCCGTGCCTCTCAATCGACTTAACCGTCGCCGTGCCGTCGATGTGGCCCTGGACGAAATGGCCCCCGAATCGGCCTGTAGCCTTGAGGGCGGACTCGGCGTTGACCTTTGAGCCGGGCTTGAGACGGCTGAGCGTGGATTTCGCCAGGGTCTCGCCGCTTATCTCGAAGGTTGCCGAGCTGCCGGCCATTCTGGCTATGGTCAGGCACACCCCGTTTATGGCGATGCTATCGCCAATCTTGGCGTCGTTGGCCAGGTCGCCCAAATCAACGGTCAGCAGCATTGCCTTTGCGCCAGCTTGGGCGGTTTTCACCGTACAAATTGCCTCTATCAGCCCTGTGAACATAAGCCTGAAATTGCAGAGATATATTGCTTGTTGGCGGTTGAAAAGACTCAGCCGAACAGTAGAATGATATATAGTCAATAACCAATAATCAATAATCAATTCTGACAGGGCCGGATGATTATGAATACCTTTTGGCTAAAAGTAGCCGCAGCGGCCGTTGCGGTCGTAGTCGTCATAGTCCTGATAGGTGTGTTTAAGGGCGGCGGTGAGCCTAAGCCCCAGGAACCGGAGAAGGGTTTCTACGATGTCGTCAAGAGCGACCGGGAGAGGCTGAACGCCGAGCCGCAGCCTGTGGAGCCAAACCAGACGGCTCCCGCAGCGCAGCAGGATACAGTTGCCCCGCAGCCCATTCAGAACCAGACGGTCCAGCCGACCGCTCCGACCGAGCCGCCGATGCCGCAGTTCAAGCCCCTTGAATTTGAAGAAGAGGTGGAGGCGCAAAAGCTCTGGGAGTGGGTCGTTACCCAGCGGAGTATGGGAAGACTGCCGGTGATGACTTATGGCGAGATGGTTCGCAAGTGCCGCGATATAAAGCAGCGCTGGCCGGGGACCAAGTACGCCTATCTGGCCACGAGGGCCCTGGCGGACCTGCCCGAAAAGTATCAGCAAATGTACAATATCAAACCGGAAGAAATCGACCTGAAGAATTTCTAACGGGGACATATCAAAGGCCAAACCAATTGATGGATAAGCTGTTCAAGCATAACATGCCGGATATCGACAACGCTTTCGGTGAAAGCAGCAGGATCGTTCTTTATGCCGGTGACTGCTCAGATGCAGTCAGGCAGATACCTGCAGAATCAATTCAGCTTGTAATTACGTCTCCACCATACAATGTTGGCAAGTCCTACGAACACAACGCGGCATTTGACGAATATCTGGCGACTATTGAACCTGTCCTGCAAGAATTAGTAAGAGTGTTATCACCGCAGGGTAGTCTCTGCTGGGAGGTTGGAAACTACGTGGAAAAGGGAGAGATATTTCCATTAGACATTTTCTATTATTCGATTTTCAAAGAACTGGGATTGCGTCTTAGAAATCGTATTATCTGGTATTTTAATCACGGTTTGCACGCATCAAAGCGTTTTTCCGGGCGCTACGAGACTCTTCTATGGTTCACTAAAACGGACGAATACGTATTTAATCTTGACGCCGTTCGAGTCCCGTCGAAATATCCCGGCAAGAGACACTTCAAGGGACCTAAGAAGGGACTCCCATCGTGCAATCCCGGAGGGAAAAACCCGTCTGACATCTGGGAAGTGGTCGCACAGGACTGGGAAAGAGAATTGTGGGATATCCCGAATGTGAAGGCAAATCACCCTGAAAAAACCGTCCATCCGTGCCAGTTTCCTATCGAGTTGGTGCAGCGCTGCGTCCTTGCTCTGACGAACGAGGGCGATTGGGTGCTCGACCCGTTTGCAGGCGTCGGCTCTGCTCTCATAGGCGCACTTATGCACAATCGCCGTGCAATGGGGTGTGAAAAGGAACAGGAATTTGTGAAAATCGCAAGAAGACGAATACAGGATTACTATGAGGGCGTATTGCAGATTCGTCCCATCGGCAGACCTGTTCATAAGCCGAGCGGCAGAGAGAAAATCTGCCAAGTTCCCAAGGAATGGAGCGAAAAAGAGGAAAAGGAAATTCTGTTTAGATGATAATCGCAGGCACATATTCTTTCAACAACGGCCTTAACACCCTCGAGCGGAAGTATCCAAAGCTACTGGCTGAGATCAGGGGCATTATTGCTGAAGTCGATGCGACGACCTGCAAAACCAAAAAAAGCAAAGAGAAGACCATGCCCGGGCGTTTGTTATACAATCCGAAGAAGTTGAACGCCGTCTTCAAGAGACAGTTTATGAAAAGGGACTGGGTGAAGAAGAAAGTCGTGTGTGATTATCCCACAGATTTTTACGAAACGGATTACAAATCCAAGCCCCTGAATACAGGTGCATTCCGGGAGATGGATTTTCTAAAGGACGATCTGGGTGTTGAGATTCAATTCGGAAAATACGCATTTATGGTGTACAACGTCTGCGCCAAAATGACTATCTTCCACAATCTTGGCTTTATCAATGCAGGTGTAGAAGTAGTTCCCATAAAGAATTTCGCTGATGAGATGTCAACGGGCGTATCATATTTTGAGCAGTTTGTTTGGGATCTCCAGAAGCGCGGCGTCTCGGATATAGATATTCCTGTGCTGATTTTGGGTATAGATAAGTGAAGGATTCTCTTCGGTCCCTTTTGCAGAATTGCGGCAGAAAGGGACTCTTGTAGGAAAGTATCGATGAATACGGCTGCATCAACGGCCAACATACCTGCAATTTCGATAACTGCCGAGTGTCTGCCGGAGGCGTGGGAGAAGGCCGTCCTGGCTGTGTGGGACGAGGGTCTTGAGGTGAAAACCCAGTACGACAAGCCCGATGACCCGCCGAGCAGGGATGCGACGGTTATGGTCGCCGTAAGCGACCCATTCTGCGAGCCTCGGATACATAAGAACTTCCCCGGAGGACCCGAGGAGCTTGAATCATATCGGCAGGAGGTGATCGGCGGAATTCACGACCACTGGATCGACCCCGCTGCGGGTAAATGGACTTATACGTATCACGAGCGATTGTTTGCATACAGCCCCGTCGAAGATATACGCAATGCCGATTCACCCAGGCCCTTGGGGCAGGTCAATCAGATTCAGTACATTATCGACTGCTTATCAAAGGCCGGGCACAGCCGGCGGGCGCAGGCGATAACCTGGATGCCGACCGCAGACCCTGATACCGATGATCCGCCCTGCCTCCAGAGGATATGGTGCCGCCTCGTGGCGAACGAAGCCAGCGAGCTGGCGCTCAATATGAATACCCACTGGCGCAGCAGAGACCTCTACAAGGCGTGGTTTATGAACGTCTATGCCCTTACCGACCTGCAAAGGACAATCGCCGAGCGCATATCGCAGGCCAGAGGCGAGCCGGTGAGGGTCGGCAGGTACGTTGACATCAGCGACTCGCTGCACATATACGGCAGCTATTTCAATGAGGTGGCCCGTGAAGTGGAGAAGATGCGTCGAAGCCCCTTCACCGAGCGGGCCTGGCGGAGCACTCATCCTGCGTTTGAAATGATGACGCAAGAAGCAAGAGAAAACCTGGCCAGAGACCCCGACTGGTACGCGAAGGCAAGGGGATAGAGACAGAACGCAAATCGCTCAGAATTGGGCGAAATTTTGGATGTGAGGTGCAAGATATGGCTTTGATTGTCAATGGCGAAAGAGTAGAAGATGCACTGATAAAGGAGGAGGCCGAGCGTCTGAGGCCGGAATATGAGAGGGTTTTTAAGGACCAAATCGCCGAGGAACGAGAGGCCCAACTGCTTGACTGGTCCAAGGAGAACGTGCTTGAGAGAATCCTGATCAATCAGGAAGTCCGGCGGAACGGGCCGCAAATACCCAAGGAGGAGATTGACGCCGCCCTGGCCAAGCTGAAAGAGCAGTATGCGGATCCGGAAAAAATCTATGAGGATTTTGACGGCAAAGATGACGCAAAGATAAAAGAAGGCATTGAGCTGCAAATGCGCGTCCAGCGGAAATTAGAAGGAGTGTGCAAAGACCTGCTGGAGCCTTCAAAAGCCGCTATCCGTGAATACTACGACCGGAATAAGGAGCAATTCACTTATGGTGCGGTTTAGCCATTTGCTATGCGGCGAAAAGCCCATAGGAAACCGTTTCAATTAATTCTCTAACTCGTGCCGAAAACCTCAAGTTGGGTGAAATTCGA
>Ga0315288_10006393_pt1 | contig 14946 bp, 8 predicted proteins | sample YL17G11_20_MG_FD_203454 | JGI IMG/M metagenome (GOLD analysis project Ga0315288, IMG submission 203454) | Sediment microbial communities from Yellowstone Lake, YNP, Wyoming, USA - YL17G11_20 | ecosystem: Environmental > Aquatic > Freshwater > Lake > Sediment | place: USA: Wyoming | collected... | reverse complement strand
TCGCTGTATGAGTGGCTGATCGTCCTGGGCTGCTACCTCAGCACAGTCGAAGCCCGCGCAGTGGATCTGCCGTTCGACCCTCCGGGCGATCTGCTCGCCAGGCTGAAGCGGTTCGTGGGTGCCGCGTGAAGCGTATCGTCGGAAGTCCGGGAAAGGACGTCTTGAAGTGAGTAGGTCACTTGGCGAGCTGCTCGTAAGCGCCGAGGTCATCACGCCTGAGCAGCTCGAGCAGGCGCTGGAGATCCAACGGCTCGAGGGTGGCGGCCGCATCGGCGATATCCTGGTGGGGCGCTTCGGCGTGCCCCACGATGTTGTGGTGGACGCGCGAGTGGAGCAGGTCTGGCACCTGCCCGGCGAGCAGCAGGCAACGGGCCGAGGCGCGCGGTGAAACCTTGCGCGGTTCAGAGGGTCTATTCCCTGCTGTGTCCAGACCTCTTCCGGATTGAGCGGCCATGCGAACCCGAGTCGCCCGTCTTCTCGTTCCCATCGTGATTGCGCTGACCGGCGTCGGCCCCCTTGTGGCCGCCGGCGACGTGCCCGTCGCGAACGATGCGCCCTCCGCCGAAGTGCCCGGCGCGCGCTACGATGCGCTGTTCTCCCTGGACTGCACGGGCGAGCCGACGGCCCATCTGCTCGTCGGGTCCGGCTCCGCGGAGGGACTCGTCGTCCAACTGACCACAACGTCTGCCGCGGTGTGTTCGCTTTCCTCGCCCGGCGGCGCGGAGATCGTGGCTCACAAGGGCACCGCGCTCCCGGCGAACGGCACGGTGACTGTTCGCGTTCGACGCCGGGACTGGGACGTGCGCGTGGATGTGGACGGGCGACCGCTGGTCCGGTGCGCGGCTGCACCGGGAACAGAGGGAACGATCGGCATCGCTACCGCCTCGTCCGGTTGCGCGCTCAAGGACCTCGTCGTGCAGCCCCTGGCGCCCATTGCGTTTGCGGACGAGTTCTCCCCGGACGAGGATCCGGCCGAATCCTGGGAGGCTCTGTCGGGGACGTGGAAGATGGGCACGTACCGGGACGCCCTCATCGCTCGCGATGGCGGGCCGGCGACGGCATCTTGGTATGAAGCTTCCGGCGACAGTTGCGTCGCGGCAACGGGTCAGGACTTCTGGGAGGACTACTCCATCGAGGTCTCGGCGCGCACGAGCCACGGGAGCGTCGGCATCGTTGACGGATTGTCCGAGGGGCAGACGCCGGTGGTCCTCGAGTTACTGCCCTCCGCAGAGACGGCGGCCTGCCGACTGGTCAGAGGCACGTCGGGGGGCGAGGAGATCGCGCGTGCCACCTGCCGCGCCGAGCCGGGCCGGTGGCATCGCCTACGGCTCGAAGTCACCGAGGCCGGTGCGCGGGGGTACATAGACGACCAGCCGCTCCTTTCCGCGACGGGCGCCAACGCGGTGTCTTCCGGCCGGGCCGGGCTCTATGCGACCGGCGGCCCCGCCGAGTTCGACGACGTCCTCGTGGCGAGCCTGGAGCAGTTCGACGCATCCCATGCGCAACCGCCGGACCGTCTGTTCTCGGTCCTCACGGGGGACTGGCGCTTTGGCGCCGAGGGCGTCGTTGCCAGCCCTTCCTCCTATGCGATCGCCCTCGCCCGGACTCCCGAGTGGCCGGATGCGGAAGCTCGGTGCCAGGTCGAGGCGGTCGAAGGCGCCGAGGCCGGGGTGATGGCCGGAGTGCTGCGGCGCGGCTACGGCTATGCCCTCGGAGTGCGGCGCGAGGCGTCCTCGCTGGCGTGGCGCCTGCGCTGGCTGGAGAGCGGGTCACCGGTTGTGCTGGCCGAAGGTATGCTCCCGAACGCGATGAGCGCGGAAGTGGGGGTGGCCCTTCGCCTGTGCGGGCCCAGGATCGAGGCGCGCGTGGCGGGCGAGGTCGTGGCGACGGACTATGACTTCCGGCAGCGCGGGGGTCGCGTGGGCCTGTTCGCCGATGGTCATGCACCCGTGCGGTTCGCCGGTTGCCAGGCCGAGGCGGTGTCGGACAATGCCTACGTGATCGGATGGCTCGACGGCACGCCGGCCACGGTCCCCGATCCCTCGCAATCCGGAGACGTCAAGCTGCCCGTCATCGGGTATCTATGGAAGCCGCTCGAAGGTGGGCTGAGCTGCGGGCAGTCAGACGGTGAGCCGGTGCTGATACCCGACGCGGGGCCGGGGCGCCGGGGGCTTGCCTACCGCGAACCTGCGGCGGGGGACGTGGAGATGGACGCCACGGTCGTCGACCCGGCGGCTGAGGGCACGGTGGGCCTCTCGCTGTTCGCCGATGGCCTGCGTGAACCTGGAGCGTACGAGCTGCGGCTGCACTGCGGCGGAACCCTTCGGGCCGAGCTGTTGCGGGCGGGCGAGGTGGTGAAGAGCGCGGAGTTGAGCGCCCCGAGTCAGGGGCCCTTACCCGTCCGCCTTCGGTGCGATGGCGCGCACATCGTGGGCGTCATCGGCGACACGCAGCTTCCCCTTGCGGATGCCGAGCCGGTTCGTTCCGGCTTCGCGAGCGTCTACGTCGAGGGCGAGAAGCCATCGCCCATCGACAGCTTGGAGTTGCGCGCTCGGACGGCGCAGGCCTACTCATTCCGCAAGGTCGCGCCCGAATGGGATCCCGAGGAGGGCGAGTGGACGACGCACTCGGGAATGTCCTGCATCCCCTGGGACTACTGGATCACCGGTGATGGCGCGCCGCGAGCCCTCCTCGTACACCGGCGGACGACGGCGGACGATTGCCTGGTTCGCGTCTCGGCCTGCGAGTACACCGAGGGCTATGGCACGGGGGAGCACCGCCACTTCCCCTATCACGACTTCGGCGTCACCTTGGGCTACCGCGAGGGCGTGGCGGACTCCGGCTACCGGTTCCTCATCGGCGCCGACCGCGGGAAGGGGATCCGGCTCTACCGTGACGGTGAGGTGGTGGCGAGCGTGGATGACCCGCGTTTCCACATCTCCCTGGGTGGCCACTGCAACACGCCCCGCAGCATGGACATCGTCGTCCACAAGATCGGCCCGCACCTGACCCTTCGACTCCAAGGCGAGCTCGTGCTCTCCTACGACGACCCCCAGACCCCTCTGCCGGCCGGCCATGTGGCGCTCTCGGTCGAGGACTGCCGGACGAACTTCCGGGACCTGGTCGTCTATGACGAGCTCTGCAGGCCGAACCCCTAAGCGAACGGCTTGGCCCATGGCCCAGTGATAAGACCGGGTGGGTCGCGCCGTATTGAAGGATGGCGGGGCCCCGGGGTCCGAGGCGCCGTCGCATCGCCCGCAGGGAGGAGCACAAGGCCCGATGGTGGAGCGACCCCAGCACGCCTGCGGCGCCCGGAAGGTCGGCTTTGGCGTGGCGCTGCTCGTCGCGGCGTGGGTCTCGCTTCTGCACCCGGCTGTGGCAGAGACGCGGCTCGAGCGGGATGCGGGGAGCCATGCCCCGAGGCTACTGCTTTCCAGCGAGGAGATCGCCGGCATACGGCAGGAGATCGCCCATGGCTGCGCGTTCAAGAAGCAGGCCCTCACTGAGATGGAGCGCCGACTGGCAATGGTGCTGCAGCGCTCTCCGAGGATCCCCACCCTCCAGGGCATCCGTCGACCGCCGAACCCGGCAACACGCGGCCCGGGTCGGGATGGCGGCGTCCGCGAGTTCCTGCACGACTGGGGCAATGAGGCCGCGAATGACGCGCGCGACTGTGCCATCGCCTTCCACCTCACGGGCAACGAGGCCTACCTCGACAAGGCGCGGGGGATCCTGCTCGCCTACGTGGACGGGCTCAACCCGCTGCCCCAGGACTACCCGGACAACCACCAGGCCGTCCACTTCGTCTCCATGCCCATGCTGAAGTTCGCGTGGGTCTACGATCTCATCGCGGCATACCTTTCCCCCGAACGACGGGAGCGGGTCGAGGACTGGCTGCTCCAGGCGGCTCTGTACCTTACCGAGCACGACTGGACCGACGATCGGCAGTGTGTAGTGAACTGGTACAACGCGTGTGTCGCGGCCATCGGGTACGTCGCTCAGCGCGACGAACTGGTGACGTGGGCCATCGAGCGCCCCGGCGGAGGCTACCTGGCGATGCTCGCCGCGGACATCGGCGCGAACGGGGAGATGGTGAAGGAGCGCCTGCGACATGAGGACGGCGAGCTGAAGGGGATCGACTACGGCGTCTTCAACCTCGAGGCTTTCGCCATCCTGGCGGGGATGGCGCGACACAACGGACGCGACCTATGGGGCCAGGTCGGCCCGAGCGGAGCGGGCCTGCGCGAAGCCGCGCTGTTCTACGCGCCCTACGTTGCCGACTATGTGGGCCGCCGCATCCCGGAGCCCGATCCCTACGCCGGCGAGACGGTGGCCGAGTTCAAACCCCCGGTCTACGAGATCCTCTACCGGCAGAACCCCGATGAGAAGCTGAAGCGCGTCCTCCTACGGCGACGCGGCGCCTACGACGGTCATCTCCTCGGCGATGCGGCGCTCCTCTTCGGCGTGCCCGTCGAGTGAAGGGGGAGACCGGTGACGGTCACCGGTTCCCCGGTCTACATGGTGATGTTCGGCTCGAGGATCCGTTTGGCGGTAGGCAGCATCTCGTCGACGATGGCCGGCTTGTCGAGCGCCTCGAACACATTGTGAGCGACGACGGCGCGCTCCACGCCCGGCCCGAGTCGCACGCCCTGGCTGCTATCGCGGAACTGGCATGAGGACACGGTCAGCGAGCCGCATGCCGCGGCATCGATGAAGTAGAAGTCGGCATTGAAGGCTCGCATGAAGATGCAGTTCGTGATGGATAGGTTCGCGCAACCTACGGCGCGGACCGCCGGAGCACCGTTCGTCTGGATTTGGCACCCGGTCACGCGCACACTGGCCTTCTCGCCATCGATCTCCAGCGAGGTGTGGTGGTCGATCAGGTCGGAGTTCGAGATGTTGATGCGATGGTCCCCGCGGACCACGTATCCCAGGGAGCATGCATCGGTGGAGCAGTCGCTCAGCGACCCGTAGAACACGCCGCCGCCCTCGGCCTCGTCCGTTTCGAAGAGGAAGCCAGCCTGGCACTGGAAGGCGAAAAGGTCAGAGAGCTGACAGTCATCATTGCGCCCCAGACGGAAGCCCGCACCGGTGGACATGCCGCCATTGCACCACACCTCGATACTGCGGAGCTGGGAGACGTCGTAGGAGCGAGTCAGATACACGCCGTCGTGTCGCGGAGCGACGATGAAGATATCGGACATCCGAGCCCGACCGGGAGCTGCGCCGGGAGCCGTGATGATCCCATCGTACGGGTACTGCAGCCGGACCTGGCTGATCGTCGGGCCCTGTCCGGCGAGCGAGATGGCCGGCGGGGCGCCATCCTCCGGGAAGACGGTGCCCTCCGGGTAGCACACGGCTAAGCCCTGAAGGGAAGCAAACTCCTGCATGACGATCCCGGGGCCGGACGTGTGCTCGATGCGCAAGACGGCCATCGGCATCCCGTCGGCGGGCCAGCCGCCGGGGTTGTCGCCGATGAGTGCCTGGTTCCGGAGAACGAGCGGCCGGGTCAGCCGGTAGGACCCACGTGGCGCGAGGACCGGGAGGCTCTGCTCCCGGCCTGCCGTGAGTGCCCTCTCGAAGGCGTCCGTGTCATCGGCCAGCCCATCTCCGGCAGCTCCGAACGACCGAATGTTGAGCCACGGGGCCTCTGCCTGAGCCATGCACGGGCAGATCGCGAGACACGAGAGGAGGACGCTGAACACTATCAGACACGTGGGTACCATCGGCAAAGCTCCTCCCACCTGCAGGCACTGGCGCTCCGGTCGGCGTCACCGCCCCACCAGTTGCCGGACCCTCGCGACCAGTTCGTTGGGCCGGTACGGCTTCTGGATGAACCCGGCGATTCCGCGCCCAACCAGCCGACTGGTCGAATCCTGTTCGTTGAAGCCGCTCGACAGCAGAACGGGGACATCCCGGCGCATCCGTTTGATGGCCATGAACGCCTCCTCCCCGCTCATGCGCGGCATACTCATGTCGAGCAGGACCAGGATGACATCGTCCGCATGTTGCCCGAACACCTCTACGGCCTCTCGTCCGTCCCGCGCCACCACAACGGAGAAGCCCGCCATCTCCAATGCCATTCGAGTCACCTGTCGGATGGGCTCCTCATCGTCCGCGACGAGAATGGTGCCCGTGATCGGCTGCGACATGGCAGAGGCATCGCCATGGTCCTGGCCGTCACCCGGTGGCGGGTCCTCCCCCTCGGCGTAGGGCAGGACGACCTTGACGGATGTCCCGCGACCCGGCTCACTGTAGACCTTGATCGCGCCCCGGTGGCCGCGGACGATCCCCAGCACCGCGGCCATACCCAGCCCCCGCCCCGTGCGCTTCGTGCTGAAGAAGGGATCGAACATCCGAGCCTTGGTCTGCTCATCCATCCCGCACCCGGTGTCCGCGACCTCCAGTGCCACGTACTGCCCCTCCGGCAGGTTGTCGTCGATGTAGGCACCAGCGAAGTAGCTGCGGTCTGCTTGGACGAGCGCAGCGCTGATGGTGATCACGCCGGGCTCGTCCCCAACCGCATCCGAAGCGTTGGTGATGAGGTTCATCACGATCTGCCGAAGCTGTGTCGCGTCACCTTCCACCATCGCCACTCCGGGGTCCAGCCGGCGACGCAGCACCGCCTTCTTCGTGATCGAGGACTCCAGCAGATGGCTCATTTCGTCCACGAGCTTCGCCAGGTCCAACCGTTCCACCACGAAGCGTCCCTTGCCTGAGTAGGCCAGCATCTGCTTCGCCAGGTCGGCCGCTCGGAGCGCTGCGGTCTCCACCTGCTCGACACACGGGCGGGCCGGCGACTCGGGGGAGAGCTGGGCGAGGGCGAGGGAGGCGTTTCCCAGGACGCCCATCAGGATGTTGTTGAAGTCGTGAGCGATGCCGCCCGCGAGAAGGCCCAGGCTCTCCAGCTTCTGGGCGTGCTGCATCTTAGCTTCCAGCTTCGCGCGCGCCGCCTCCGCCTCCACTACGTCGGTAACGTCCCGGATCGTCCCCACCATCCGGATGGGCGCCCCCGATGGAGCGTACTCCACCTTCCCCAGACCGTGAACCCACCTCTCGGCGCCGTCGGTGGCTCGGATGACCCTGTAGGTCTTGTCGAAGGGCGCGTGCTCTGCCTGGATGTGCGCGTAGTAGTCCAAGACCTCCTGCCGTGAGCCGGGATGGACCAGAGCCGCCCATCCCTCAACGGTCCTCGGGTAGTCGCGATCGATGCCGAAGACGTCGTCCAGAGCCTCCGAGCTAGTCCACGTGCCGCTGGGGACGTCAACGACGTAGCTGCCAATCCTCGCCGCCGCCTGGGACTCCCTTAGCAGTCGCTCACTGTCGCGCAGGGCCTCTTCCGCCTGCTTCCGCTCCGTGACGTCGGTAGCGATCTCGAGTCGAGCCCGGCGTCCGTCGGTCCATACGATGGCCTGGGCCCTGCACTCGTACCATCGGCGGTCCGCGGTGTTCTGGACCTCCCAGACGACCGCACCTGCCGGCTCGCCATCGGGCTTGAGCAGACGCGGGTTGGCGCAGAAGGGACATGGACCTGTCTGCCCGCTCTGCAGTCTCTGCCAGCAGAGCTGGCCCACCGCATCCCCCCACACGTTCCGCGCGTAGCGGTTCATGAACAGGATCTCGTAGGTCTCCATGCCGGCCACGTACACGGAGGCATCCAGGCTGTCCAGCACCTCTTCGAACTGCCGCCGCGACAGCTCCAGAGACGCCTCGCTGGCGCGCCGCTCTGTGATGTCGCGCGTGGTGCCCTGGATGGCCTCCAACCGTCCGTCGGGAGCGAAGATCGGCGTTGTGCGCATCTCACCGACGAACCGGCTGCCATCCTTGCGGGTATGGATCAGCTCCAGGGATACGCTCTCATCTCTCAGGTCACCTCGGACCCGCTTGGCGAGGTGCTCCGTACAGACCTGGACGGCCTCGTCGTCGAGCACCTTCCCGAAGTGCCGGCCGACCAACTCGTCCGTCCTGTACCCCGTCATCCCTTCCGAGGTTGGGCTGACGAAGAGGAACCGACCCTCCAGGTCCACCCGCCACACGCAGTCGCCGGCGCTGTCGATGAGCGATTGCAGGAGTTGCTCGCCCTGGTCCACGGCTCGGTGGGCCTGCCGGAGCCTCCGTACCACCAAGTGCCGCAGCACGATAGCCAGGCAACTGGCGAAAAGGATGGTGGCCACGTGGGACTCCCACGCTGTGAGCCGCGGCGCAAGAGACTCCTTTGCGACCTCGAAGAGAGTCATCGCGATCAGAGTCGTCAGAGTTACCGCAAGCGCGGAAACCACCGGCCTCGCGGTCACTGTCTGCCTCCCCCTAGAGGGCGAGGGCCGGCCTTCCGGCATTGCGGCGCACCCCCGTCTTCCCAGCGTGAGCCCGGTCGGTGGGCGCCTGTGAACGGGGACTTCGCTTCGGGTGCCACTCGAGCACAGCGCACTTCCTTAGGTCACTGCAGCCAGATAGCCCCTGTGCCCGAAGGCTATACTGGTATTCAGCACACTCGGTGGTTCGTGCGAGGGGGGAGGTTCCCCTTAGCCTGGGACCCGACCTCCCCATGGCTTAGCCGGGACCGTGGGAGAACAGGTGCGTGTCACCAGTATTCCCCTCGGCGGCGGGTCCGTCGCATTAGGGGTTCGCGGCCAACGGCACGGTCGCGATGGAGTGCGGGGCGACGGCCAGGTTCATCTCCCAGGACGACGGAGCCGGCGCCCCATCGCCGAAGTCCGCCCGGCGGAAGCGGAGCGTTTTCTCCACCATCTTCGGGCCGCCGTTGTAAAGGATGACCCGCGATACGAAGAGCGTCGTGAGGATACCATCCGCCTGGTCGTCCACCAGTACCGCGTTCCCTCGCGCCGGATCGATACTGGAGAGCCGGTAGGTCAGGTCGACAATCGCGTCCTGTGTCGCCGGCTCCGTCGGAGCGCCCGAAAGCCACAGGACGTGGCCCTTGTCGACTGCGCGGCCGGCCTGTCTCCATGCGGCAGCGAGATCGGCCGGCGGACCGCCCGCCGCAATGTCGGGCAGCAGCCGCTGCGCCACAGTGCGGTCTCCGTCCAGGTCGGCCAGGTCAACGCCCTGAAGGACGACGAGCACGCCGCCGGCACGGACCCATGACTCGAGCGCCTCGAGCGTGTCGGCGCGCATGAAGTCCCCTTCGGCGAGGATCAGCAGGCGGATGCCGAGGGTGTCCAGGGCGCCGTCGGTGACCAGCAGCTCATCGACCACTTCAAAGTCCATCCGGTCTCGAAGCGCCTCGGCGAGGGCAGCGGTCTGCACCGGCCAACCCCAGTCCGGATGACACCACCACCAGGAGCTTGGCAGCATGAACGCCACGTCGCAGACCGGCGGATCACCGGTGAGAATGGTCTTGTACTCGTGGAGCAGGTCTCGCGCGCCGTCCATGTTCTGGGGGTAGTCGAACCAGGTCTGGGTGCCATTGCTGACATCCATGAAGATGCGGCGCACCTCCCGGTGGCGATCCACACTCCCGGGCGGCTCGGTGTAGTAGGGCACGTGGTAGGCTCGACAAGCGGAGGACACGCGGCGCGTCGCGAAGTAGCCGATGTCGCCCGGGGTCTGCGCGCTCGCGCCGATCCGGCTCATCCGCTTGATGTGCCGGCTCTCGTCGTTGCCAAAGGCGACGGTCTCGCCCCCGTATCCCAGGCTGAGGATGACCTCCTTGCCCGGCAGATGCCGCCCCACGATCTCCGTCGCGGCCTCGGCGAAGTTGGACCACGCATCCTGATACCAGTCCACGAAGTCCAGCCATCGCCGCAGATCCTGTGGCGACTTCGTCGCAAGGGCCTTCTGCGCCGCGGCATTGCCCTGGGTGTCGGGCGGAGTCACCTCGCCGAAGGAGGCGAACGTCGTACCCCAGGCCTCGTTGAGTGCATCCAGTGACCGGAAGCGCGCCTGCGCGGCACCGCGGAAGCTCTCGAGTGCAAAACGGTCGCCACACCAGTAGCCGAGCTTCGCCTGGTCATCAGGCACCAGCCAGCGCGTCATGCCAACGGGGTAACCGATCTCACCGTACTCCGAGGGCATCCCCAAACGGGCAAAGGCGACCTCGTCGCCCAGCTCCTCAGCCAGGCGCCGGTAGAACTCCTCGTAGACTCGCAGCGTGGATGGAGCGAACAGGGACTGCTGCACCAGCTCGGCGCCCGAGGACAGCTCCTTGTAGGGCACGAAGTCCTCGGTGCTCGTGAACCACTTCGGGGGGTAGTGAAGCCAGGCGAAGATGTTGTAGTCGATGCCGGCCTGCCGGAGCTTCTCCGCGTTCGCGCGGTAGAAGGAGAAGTCCCACACCCCAGATTGCTCCTCGATGCGGCACCAGGCGAGGTAGTCGCAGTAGGCGGTGCACGAGCAACGGCGCAGCAGAGCGATGAGGTCGTCGTCAACGGCTCCGGTATCGGCGGCGTTGCCGGTGCCCCAGTAGGACATGAAGTGTCCGACGCTCCCGTTGCCCGAGTAGAACCGGATCGCCGTCTCTCCGACGTCCACCGGAGGGGGGTCGCCTGCGAATGGCACGGTCGGGTCGGTGCCGACCCGACTGAGGGCTACCGCATCGAGGTAGGCATAGTACTGGTTGTCAGCCTTACGCCGGCCTGTGACGAGAACGTCTATGGTGTGCGCGCCTACGGCGAGACCGACGCGCGCACAAGGCATCCAGGAGAAGCAAGTGCCCGGGCCCCAGGCCTCAACCCGTGCCGTCCCGACAGGCACTGTCGCGGCTCCATCGATGGAGACGGACAGCGGCGAGCCGGTGCCCGGCGGTGTGCACGCCAGCCACAGCTCGTAGGTTCCGGGCGTATCGACGACCGCCTCAGAGCGCGCCCGGTATCCGCCCTCGGGCGGGTCCTCGCTCTTGGCGCAGACGAGCATGCCCCCACCGAAGCACACGGCGTAGTCGGGGTTGCCCGTCACCGGCGCCGACCAGGAGTGGTCCGTACACGCCTCGCCCTGGGCGATCCACGCGAACTCGACGGGCAGCGGCGGTTCCGCTGACGACGGTAGGGCGACGGCCAGTCCGGCGATGGCGGTCAGGAGCGACTGCGTTCGAGGCGTCATCGGGCACCATCCTAAGCTCGGGAATTCACTCCGCATTCGCGGGAGGAGGCAGACGGGCCTGCGCCGTATCCTGCTTGCGTGCGCCAACAGGAGGAGAACCCTATGGCACTGAAAGTCGGTATCGTCGGAATGCGCGGCATCGGGGTACCCCATGCCGACTCATACAAGCAGGACCCGCTGGCGGACCTGGTCGCAATCTGCGACGTCATCAAGGAGCGGGCGGACGACGGAGCCGCCAAGTACGGGACCCGTGTCTACTACAGCCTCAAGGACATGCTCGACGGCGAGCCGGACCTCGACATCGTCGATGTGTGCACGGGCGGGTACGAGAACGGTAGCTGGCACTTCGAGCCCGCGATGGAGGCCATGGAGGCCGGCAAGAGCGTTCTCGTCGAGAAGCCCATCTCGAACAACGTCGGCGAAGCCCGGGAGATGGTCGCGAAGGCCCGCGAGAGGGACGTCTACCTCGGCTGCAACCTCAACCACTACTTCACGCCCACTGCGGAGAAGGCCAAGGAGTACATCGAGAGCGACGGCATCGGCGAGATGGTGTACTGCCTGCACAAGATGGGCTTTCAGGGCGGGGAGCCGGCGGGTTACCAGGCGCCAAAGTCCCCGAAGGTGCGCTTCCCGTACTTCCACCTCAAGGCGTTCCTCACCCACCCATTCAGTGTCATGCGGTACTTCTGTGGCGAGATCACACACATCCAGGCGTTCCTGAACCGGCCGGGCTTCCGCCGCCGCGTGGGCGAGGAGATGCTCTCCACGGCGGGCATCCACGTCCGATTCGCCAATGACTGCGTCGGCTATCTCCTGAGCCAACGCGGCGATGCGGCCTATGGACTGGGCGGATGGTGGAGTATCGAGGTGGCGGGCACGCAGGGCACCTTCTGCATCGAGAACTGCATCGAGAAGCTGACCTACTGGCCCGCGCCGAGTGCGACGGCGGGCCGACCGGAGGCCATGAGCGGCGGCGCCGCCGGCGGGCCCGAGGTGCTGGACACGGGCATCACGGACTTCGGCGCGACATTCCCCCGCCGGATCCACGCATTCCTCGAGGACATCACGAACGGAGTGCACAAGGAGCAGCTCCGCGCCTCCGGTCGCGATGCGTTGGCAGTGCTCGAGTACACCTGGGCGGTGATGGAGTCGTACGAGCAGGGCGGCATCATGGTGCGGCCGCACCCGCTCCCACCGGTGCACGGCGATCCGAGGACCATGGACTAGGTCAGGTGGGGCAACCGGTGTCGGCTTCCGTGGAGGTCGTGGGGCGAAGGTGGCTTCCGCACGAGTGGTGCGAGGAGACGCGAATCGTCGTGCGGTCTCCACGGCTACCTGAGGCATTCGACGCGCTGTCCGCCATCCAGGTCACGGACACGCACTTCGCGGGCAGTGGGCGCTTCGCCGAGCCACTGATCGAGTACGTGGCCGCGCAGCGCCCTGACCTGTGGCTCCTGACGGGCGACCTGTTCGAGTCGGTCGAGGGTCTGCCGCACGTGGAGCGCCTCCTTGCCGCCATGCACCCGGGGCTGGGCCTGTTCTTCGTCCCAGGGAACAACGACAACAGAGCCTTCCGGAAGCGGCCCCAGACGCTCCCAACGCTGCGCGCCGCCGGTCTGGTCCCGCTCGCGAACTCAGGAGTGATGCTGTACCGCGAGGGCCTGGGTATCGGCCTACTGGGCGTCGATGACCCATCGCGCCGACGGGACAACCTGGACGCAGCAGTCGCCGGCGCCGACGCCAACGCGTTCCGTATCCTGCTCGCCCACTGCGTCGACGTGTTGCCGAAGGCGGCCAACGCCGGTATCGACTTCGTCCCATGTGGCCACTCACACGGCGGTCAGATCTGCCTGCCCGGGATTGGCCCACTGGTCTCGGGCGCGCGGATCGGAGGGCCGCGCTTTGCGCAAGGGGTGCACCGCGATGGCGCTACGTTCGCGTACGTCTGCCGGGGGATCGGTACGAGCCGAGTGCCGCTCAGGATCCGGTGTCCCCGCGAGGTGGTGCGGTACGAGTTCCGAAGCGCCCGAGAGGAGGCACGCCTGGTCGGCGCGAACCCCTAGGGAGGTGGTCGTATGACCGCGGATGTCTATGACACGAGAGGGGTGGAGGGTCATGGCTCGCGGGAGCTTGGCCGCAACCCGACTCGTTCTGCCCATCATCACCAGCGCGTTGCTTCTGCTCGTACTCGGCTGCAACCCCACGACGCCCGGCGGGGGTAACGACGGGATCGACGACTCGACATTCGGCAGCACGCCCACGGATGGCGCTTACACGGCGCCAGCGCCCACAGGAGGCCTGAGCCCGGCCTCCGCGGGCACCAATGGTCGACTGGGCGACATGCTCGGGCTTCTCGAGGGCGCATCGGGATCCGTACCCGCGACTGACCTTGAGGCCATCGCACGGCAGTTCGCCGACATGCTCGAGAGCAACCCGAATGACGCAGGAGCCCAGCTCGGCATGGCGTTGTCGTCGATGGCCGTCGCCGGCAACGATATCGGCGATGCTCTCGGCTATGATCTGGACGCGGGCGAGTGGGTGCAGGCGGCGGCCCGAGGCGACATTGCCCTGGCGGCGAGCCTTGCCGTCGCGCCGATTCGAAGCGCGATCGCCCTGGTCTCCACGGGCGTGCCCTCCGCGGCGGGCTCCGCTATAGTACGGGCCAACCCGTTGCCGGGTACACCAGTGACCTTGTCGGACGTCTGGGACGCGATCGATGTGGCGTTGGGCTGGCTGGGGTCGGAGAGCGATGCCACGAGCGTCATCGGCCGGCTGGCCGCCCTCGCCGCCATGGACACCACCATCGCGACCGTCGTCCTGGACGAGGAAGAGATCAACATCGAGCCCTGGATGGTGCAGGCGGGGCTTGCCATCGCCCTCGATGTGAAGGCGCTCATGCTGGTCGCCACCGCGTATGATCCAGAGACCGGCGATTTCGAGATCCCGAACGGGAGCACAGGCTTCGACGAGAACGGCGATAGCAAGCTCACCCCGGACGAGTACCTGCCGCCGGACCCGTTCGGCACTCTCATGGCGGATGGCGCGGACCGGCTGACGGCCGCCTCGGAAGCCATGGGGCGTGCGACCTACTGGCTTGGGCAAGCCATCGACGGTGCGCAGGCGGACGAGCAGCTCAACTGGGGGTGGACGCCCCCCGAGCCGGATGGCCAGGGAGGGGGCGGCTCCTCCGCCTTGGCCGAGGCGATCGACATCCCTGAGCCCGAACCCGACTGGTCGGGCATTCGGACACTCCTCGATGCCATCGACGCCATCCGCACCGGACCTGTCGCACTGGAGCTGTACGGGTTTGACTACTCAGGCGCCTCCCCACAGTTCGTCACCGACACGGTTCGCGTCGATCTGTCGCCCCTGTTTTCGGGCACGATCGCGGATATCAAGGCGCTGCTTCCCACGCTCGTGCCGGGCGAGTACGGGGGCTTTGAGCCGGAGGACCTGGGTGGCCTGACGTTGGGTGGCATCCTCCCCGATGGTGCGGACATCAACCGACGCGTGAACTGGCAAGGGATCTCGCACGTCGGTACCGCCCCCGTCCCGATGCTGCCGCCGATCATCGCGAATGTGACGCTCGATGGACAGCCCTGGTGGGAATACGCGCCCATCGCGCCGGGCGCGACGGTCGAGATCGCGGTCGAGGCCTACGACCCCGTTGGTGGCACGCTGACCTATGCCTACGAGGTAAGTGAGACCTACGGCTCGGCCTTTGCCGGCGCGATCACCGGGAGTGGCAGTCAGGTGACCTACGACTCCGCGGGCGCGGAGGCGACTGGGGTGTCGGTCGTCATCTCAGTAACGAACGAGAGCGGCCTATTGGCACAGACGTGGCTGACGATGGAACTCTCGGGCGACGGAGGGGACTTCGGTCCTCCG
>Ga0315288_10006391_pt1 | contig 14948 bp, 12 predicted proteins | sample YL17G11_20_MG_FD_203454 | JGI IMG/M metagenome (GOLD analysis project Ga0315288, IMG submission 203454) | Sediment microbial communities from Yellowstone Lake, YNP, Wyoming, USA - YL17G11_20 | ecosystem: Environmental > Aquatic > Freshwater > Lake > Sediment | place: USA: Wyoming | collected... | reverse complement strand
CTGCCGCCTGCTCGGCAAGGCTGTCGGCTCTCCCCCGCGCCATCCCGCCCGGCACGCCGAACCAGCCTCCCCTCTCCCTGTCGCCAGAACACTCACCAGATCATGGGCTTTCCGGCCGGGTTTCTAGCCACTCCTCGCCTCCCCGACTCCTCGACTCCTCGCCTCTTCGACTCCTCGGCGGACCAGATCGCCTCCCACATCGGGCGAGGCTGCGGAGCCGTCTGCGTCCGGCCATCAACCGACTACTGGAGTCTCGCCTCGTGGACGTGCGATAGGCTGTTCTCGGCTCTGCAGGCGCGGCGCCTGCCCGTCTTCTGTCTGGAGCGATTGGTTGGCCTCGAACAGGTTGGCGAGCTAGCGACCAGGTTTCCATCCCTGCCTATCATCGTTGCCGGCGTCACCTACCGGCAGCAGCGCACCCTGCTGCCGCTACTGGAGGCATTCCCGCGCCTCCACCTCTCCCTCGGCAGCAACTACACTGTCCATCGCGGTATCGAGGAGCTTGTCTCGATAGTCGGTCCTGACCGACTTCTCTTCGGCACCGGGTTCCCTCAGGCCGAGTCGATGGCAGCTATCACCCAGCTGATGTACGCCGAGATCAGCAATGACGACAAGCAACTCATCGGCGCGGCCAACCTGAGGCGGCTGATCTCGGAGATCGAGCGATGAACGAACTCCCATTGAGTTTCGCCCAAAGAAGTAAGGGCGAAACTCATCAGCAACCCAGGCAGGAACTGGACGGAGCTGTTCGCCCATGTTACTTCAATGGGCGAACAGCAGTAGACTACGGGCGGACAGGAAGGCCTCTGCTGCTACTCTGCGAAGCAGCGGTGCCGCTTGCTACTCTGCGAAGTAGCGATCCTACTTCGCTACGAAGCACGAGTTCGCTACGAAGCACGAGTTCGCTGCGAAGCACGAGCTTCACCAGGCATCATCGACATGCACGGGCACGTGGGGATGTGCGGTTTCGCCGTCCCGGACACGAGCGCTGCAACCTTGGTCGCAGTGATGGACCGGATCGGCGTGAGAACGATGGTGTGCAGCCATATCCAGTCCGGTGGGGCCGAGGTGATCCGGGGGAATCGGGAAGTGCTCGCCGCCATGCGCGCTTTCCCGGGGCGTATTCTCGGCTACCTCAGTGTCTGGCCGTCGGCGGAGGCAGCGGTGAGGGCTGAGGTGGAGCGATGCCTGGATGCTGGGTTCGTAGGCGTCAAGGTTCACAATAGCCAGGGATTCCCCTACACCCACCCGGCCTACGTTCCCGCCTACGAGGCGGCACATGAGCAGCACTTGCCCGTGCTCTTCCACGCCTGGGGCGGTGAGAGGGAGTTCGTTGAGATCGCCGAGATCGCCCAGCGCTACCCCAACGCGAGTGTTCTCCTGGCGCATGCCGGGTGCGAGAATGAGGAGGGCTACCTTCGACTGGCCTGCGAACACGCCAACGTTTTCCTCGACACTGCCTACAGCGCCAGTCCGCGAGGACTGGTGGAGCGTCTGGTCGCTGGCGCCGACGCGGAAAAGGTCGTGTGGGGTTCCGACGCCTACTTCTTCAGCCAGTCGCAGCAGATCGGGAAGGTCCTCGGAGCGAAGCTGCCGGAGGAGACGAAGGCGCTCATCCTCTCAGGCAACGCAACGCGCATTCTCGCGGGGAGGATCCACTGATTCTGCCGCCAACCCGCGCCCGAGCATCCTGACCTGACGCTAAGGTAGGGGCACAGCTGCTACTCTGCGAAGTAGCGATGCTGCTTGCTACTCTGCGAAGTAGCGATCCTACTTGCTACTCTGCGAAGTAGCGATCCTACTTCGCTACGAAGCACGAGTTCGCTACGAAGCACGAGATGCTGTGCCCCTACTCTCGATCAGCCCCGACCGGCTCAGGCCACCGCAGGAGCGCTCAACAGCGCCTTGTGCTGCTCCACCGCTTTCCTGATCGCGGAGCCTACCTGCTGGATCACGCCTGCGCCTGCCTCAATCCAGCCAGTCATAGACAGGAGTCTGCCTTCCAGCCCTTCGGAGACAGGATAGTCGCCCTGCTTATACCTCGGGAGCGGGATATTCGCCGGCCCGACGTGTCCCCTGCCCCATAGGCCGGGCAGGTCCTTCGTGTAGATCGCGCGCAGGTGCTCGAGGGAGCGGCCGCCGACCACGCCTATGGGCACACCTTCGGCTCGCAGCGCCCGGCAGAAGGCGTCCGCGTTGAGGCCTCCCAGCGCCTCTGGCTCATAGACGAACCGGAGCCCGCCGTACAGCTCCGACCCCTTCGACTTCGGGTAGTTGTGCGCCAGCTCGATGCCGGGCACGCCGGCTACCGCCGCGGCCAGCTCGTCTCGGGTGGCGGCATAATGCTCCAATCGATAGGGCAGCGTTTCCATGGAAACACGCGCGATCGCCACCGCGAGCGGGTGTGCCCGCCACTTCCAGCCGAGCAGTTGATGCTCGAGTTGGCGGTAGACCGGATTGGTCAGCTCCTCCATGGCGCCGGTGCGGTGCAGGTGACAGTAGATCAGCGCGCGCTCATATAGCTCGCGATCATTGGTGGCGACGATGCCGCCCTCCCCCGAGGCCACGGGCTTGCCTCCGGGAGTCGATCCCTGCATGCTGAAGCAGGCGATGTGACCGAGGTTCCCGATCTTCACCCCGCCCCACTCGCTGCCGTGCGCGTGAGCGGCATCCTCCAGCAGCACCAGGTTGTGGCGTCCGCAGACGTCCAGCAACGCGTCCATATCGCACACCCGGCCACAATGATGAATGGGGTTGATCACCCGCGTCTTCGGCGTGATGCGCCGCTCGATATCGGCGGGATCGGCGAGGAGCGTCTTCGGGTCCGATTCGCAGAACACCGGCGTGGCCCCCATGTGCAGGGCGCCTGCGTAGCTGCCGAGGTAGCCCATCGTCGGATGGATGAACTCATCCCCCGCTCCCAGCCCGGCCGCGAAGAACGCGCTCGCAATAGCTGTATGACCGTGGCTGGTGGCAAGCACGTACTTGCAGCCGATGAACTGCCGGAACTCCTCCTCAAACCGCCTGGGCAGGCCCTCGCCGGAGCCCGACAGATAGCCCTCATCGATCAGCTCGCACACGGCCGCCTTTTCCCTCTCCACCGGCCGGCGCCATTGCTCCCGCGTATCGGCGGTGACAGCCGGGCTCCCTCCCAGAATCGCCAGCTTCGTCTTCATTACGGCTCCTTTCGGTAGCTGCGCGGATCTCTTGGCTCGCAGCTACATCTCTCCGCCCGAGCAACCGGGCGTGCTTGGTACGGCCCTGCTCCATACGAACTGCTCGCACTCGGCGCGTCTGGAACGCCGACGCGAGGCTAGAAACGGCCGTGGGTCACCAACGCCACAACCGCCCAGACGCCTCGATTCAGCAGATCACCCATGATCATCCCGATGGCCAGCGGCATTGTTCTGCGGTACAGGCGAAGACCCCCGTAGCGCACAGTGAGCACCTTCCACGCCCATCCCACGAAGAAGGGCATGTAGTACCAGTGCATATCCCAGGTGTTGGCCGCCAGGTAGCCGGCCGGGTTCAGCGGCCACCACCAGAGGCGCAGGCGAAGCAGGCCCAACAACACGGTGACTGCCGCTCCACTGACCACTCCGATTACGCCCGACATATTCGGCAGACTCGGATTGGTCAGCATCTCAGCAAGCCGCCGGGCGTCGCCTGGAGTCTGGCCCGCGGGCCACGAGCCGGCTTGGGTGCCGAAGCCCATGCCGAGATACCCATAGTGGTAGAACCCATTCATCAGCACGAAGATGCCGAAGCAGAGCGAGAAGACGAACCCGATCGCGAGGGCTCCCGCCAGCCGCCTGGGGTTGATGCGAGCCGACTCGGCGATCTTCATGGTTTCGAGGGCGCCCGCGGTGGTGATGTCGAGCGATTGTCCCTCGAAGGGGGCATAGGCCCAGCGCAATGACATCAGCGTCACCAGCTCACGCGGACGGTAGGCCGCTCCACCGACACCCATCAGCAGCGCGTCGTCTATACCCAATGGTAGGTCCATGAAACCGAGGCCGGTCTCGGCGCGCAGGCGCGCCCACGTCAGGTAGAAGCCGGCCAGCAGCAGCGCAATGGCAAGGCCGACGATGATCCGGCATCCGGCCGCGTAACAGAAGAAGACGATGCCGCAGAGGCAGGCCGCGATGCCAATCAGCGCCCACCGATAGGGCAGCGGCTCCTCTGCATCAGCGCCTGGTCCGCCGAAGCCCACCGCCACACGGAAGGCGTGCGCAAGGTGGCGGCGCGCGATCCACAATGCCCAGAGGCCTAACGCGAGCGTTGCCCCAAGCCCCTGGTGCATCGGCGCGGGGAAGGTGCTGTCATACCACTCCTCGGGCAGCCGGGGCGTGTTGCCAATCGTGATCGACAGAACGGTAAGCCCCAGGCGGACCAGCCAGAAGAACCAGCAGGAAAAAGAGATGTCCCCCGGCAGCAAGTAGGAGAGGGCGATCAGCCAGGGGTAGAGCACCAGGTCGATCTGCCCAAGCCCGGCAAGCGGACCTACCTTTTGCCAGTACATGATCGGTGTCGGCCCCAGGGGAATCGCCGGCACCGTCGGCACCCTGGTCGAGAGGCTGTCCATGAAACTGACGGCCAGCACGACCCCTGTCCCCAGCCAGAACAACGGCGAGCGCGGCACCCCTGCGGGCCGATTCGGGCCGCCCTCCTCAGAGCGCACTACTTCGAGGGGGACCTGGGCAAGCGGGAAGGCCAGGCGTTCGTTGACAATCCACTGCCTTTGCAGCAGCAACACGAGCCCCGCCGTCGCGCCGAAGATGCAGAGCAGCAACCCCGACCAGGCGCCCAGTGGCGTCCACCAGAGGGACCATGGCACCCTCGACTGGCCCTCGAAGAAGTTCTCGACTGCGTGGGGGTCCGTGGGCGCGAACCACGTGGGGACCTGCGGCAGAAGGATGTGTTCCCAGGTCGGCTGTGCGCGGGCCGCATAGTAGTAGACGATGCTCTTCGGCAGCATCCAGAACAGGATCCCGTGGGTGCCCAGCGGTCCTGCTACCATCAGCACCGAGTAGATCACGAGCAACTCGCGTCGCGTGAACCCGGAACGCAGGAGGAAGCGAGATCCCGCCAGAGCGGCGAGCGCGAACAGCACGACGGCGGGCGCGGTTGCGGGCACTCCGCCGGCGAAGTCGTACATCTTGAGCCAGCAGATCTCGACGTAGAACCCAACCAGCGTGACCACGACGAGCATGACCAGCGCGACAACGACCGCGCGCGCCGTTACCCCGCCAGCGCGGTCTTCCGTGCTCGCGCGAGCTCTACTCATGGCGGGAACACACCGTCTCAGCTTCCAATGGGCGGACGATGGGCGATGCAGAGACCGCGAGCTTCCGGCCCGCCATCCGCGGGTCTATGGGCATTCGGTCATGAGATGGACGAAGCATGCCGCGGCACAGATGATTCGGGGTGTTGCAGAGCTATTCCCCCTGACCCCAAGATCGGGGATCGGAGGCCCGGGAGGTTCAGGACGACGACTGCGCGGGGCGGGAGATCGGACTCCCGCCCCGCGCACGATCCAACCCAGTCTCGACCCAGATTACCGCCAGGGTAAGCCCGGGCTATCCGAGATCGCCGTACTGGCAAACGCAGTTCGACCACGCACTGTCAACTAGGCTGAACACCAGGTCCGTACTATCGTTCTCCTTCACGTAGTCGCGGCCCCACTTGCCGGCTGTCAGGATCGCCTGTTGGGCCATCCACTTCGCGTGGCCGTCGGCGAACCCGAGGTTGCTGCCACCGAGATGGCGGGCGCGTGACTTCATCTCGGGGCCGCCCTCCCAAATCTTGTGTTTGAGCTCGGCCGGGATTGAGATGTCGGGGTACAGGTTGTTGCAGCAGTCAGGCGTCTCCGAGCCGCATTGGGCCTGACAGTTGTCGGGGAAGATGATCCCGACCGGGTCAGAGTACTGGGTCGCGTTCGCGTCGGCGCAGATGACGAGGCTCACCACCTGACCGACCTGCACCAGCTTCACGTCGGCAAGGATGTTCTCGCCGGTCCCGATGCCCTCAACGAACATCTTGGTGGCGCCTGCTTCCTTCGGGCCGACTCCCTGGGCGAGCGAGTCAGTGATGGTGCCGCCCCATCCGGGCGGGAAGGTATTGCCGGTGCAGAAGAGCCCGGTTCCGTTTGCCCCCCACGAGGGCTCAGTCGCCACCATCGCTTCGAACCAGTTCCCCGCCAGGATGTTGTTCGGTCCGGACTCCACCTTGGCGCTGGGACACCGCCACACATCGCGGTTCTTGACATACTCGTCAAGGACCACAGGCCAACGCAGGTAAGGGTTGACGAGGTCCACCCGGCCGTTGGGATTCGAGTCGCACGTCCCATCGCCGCCCCCCGGGCTCGTCGCGAAGTAGTTGAGCACCTCGGCTCTGTGCTCGCGAGGCGGGAATGTGTCGTTGTTATCCGACAGGTACATGTTGAGAGCCAGGGCGATGTTTTTCACATTGGAAAGACACACCGCCCTGCGCGCCGATTCGCGCGCCCTCGCAAACACAGGAAAGACCATCGCGGCCAGAATGCCGATGATCGCGATCACCACCAACAACTCTATTAGCGTGAAACCTCTCTCCCGACGCACCATCATGGTATCTCCTTTGACAGAAAACGATCGCTCTGATCCCCGCCACAGACCCTCAGTCGCTGCTCTCTGCCACCGTCCTTTCTCCCCTCTGCGGCGGTTTTCCATACCATTAATCGTAGCATTCCCAGGGCGGGCGCAAAAGAACCGTATTTGCCCCAAAGAGGTCTTTTTCGGCATGGGCAAGCACGTAGGTGTCTGCGATCTGTGACGGAATATTGGCATAGAGGTCCCCTGTACGGCGCTAGAGCCAATTCCTGGCATGATACTGCCGGGATAGGAATGGGAACATAGCCAGTATTATTTCTGGCGCGGAGAAGGTCGATTCGCGCTCAGAGACGAAGAGTAATGGTGCACGTCCGAAAAGGGGGGAGGGTCATGTCGGAGACAGCAGGTCTAGGGTCCCTGCCAGAGGCAGCTCTGACCGCGATCGCGGAGTTGGCTGAGCCTCGGCCTCCCGGTCGCCTGTTCTACTGCGCGGCGAACTCATCGGAGGCGGCCGTCAAGGCGGACGGCCGGGACATACCCACTCACGTCGCGCACTGCCTCGAGCTGATGTTCGTGCAGCGCGGGAGCATGGGGGTCGCCACTCCGGGGCAGCTGCTCCACCTCGTGCCAGGACATCTGCTGGTGATCGACATCGGGGTAGAGCACGGGGAGATCCGCGATGACGCGCCGGACGTAGTGTTCTTCGCCATTCACGGCACGAACGTGCAGTTCGATCGAGTCTCTCCCGATCATCCGTCCGAGAGTCTTTCCCTGATCGGGCGCACTGATCTGACGTGGATAGTGGACGCGATCCGGCGGGAGTTCGCCCGCCGAGAGCCCGGCTTCGACCGCGCGGTTCACGCGCTGCTTGAGTACCTGGCCTGCATCCTATCTCGCCGCATCCAGCGAGGCAGCCATCTGGATGTGTCCTGGGTATGGGTTCGAGAGACCATCGACAACAAAGCCTGGCAGGCGATGAGAACAGTGCTTGGTCACCTCGCAGCCCACTTCCGAGAGGACACGGACGTGGAGGCCCTGTCGAGATCGGTCGGCTACAGCTCCTCCCATCTCAATCGGTTCTTCATGCGACACCTCGGAAAGACCATGTCGAAGTGCCTGCGCGATTTCCGCATTGCACACGGCAGGGGCCTGCTGCTCCACACCGAGATCCCCATCTCCGATGTCGCTCAGATGGTAGGCTACAGCGATGCGGCGAGCTTCCGGCGCGCTTTCGAGTCAGCCACGGGCACGAAGCTCAAGGGGTATCGCAAGGGGGGCTCCGGAAGAGAGCGGCCTCTGAACACCACTGCCTGGTCTGATGTGCCACAGCCCGGCTCGTGATGGACCAACGCAGCGGGCGCGGCAACAAAGTGCCAGACGAGCGCATGAGGGAACTGCTCGTTCGGAAAAGCTAGCACGGAAAGAAGCGAGGGCGATGATTGACATTCATACCCACATTGGGCGAGTCGGGCTGACACCGAAGGCGTGGCTCGACGACACGGAACTGCTGCGGCAGATGGATTCGCATGGAATCGAGAAGGCGGTATTGCTGCCTCTGGGGATGACGCCGGAGTGCGTCGCGTTCCGTGGCGATACGGAAGCGGCGCTCGAGGCGTATGGAAGGCACCCGGATCGGATCATCCCATTCTGTAACCTCGACCCGCGGAGCGGAAACTCGCCGGAGGCCGATTTCTCGTGGGTGCTATCGGAGTACAAGGCGGCGGGCTGTCGCGGGCTGGGGGAGCTGACGGCGAACCTCCCCTTCGACGACCCGCTCTGCATGAACCTCTACCGTCACTGCGGGCGTGCCGGGCTGCCGGTGCTTTTCCATCTTGCCGAGGCCGTGAGATACGGGCTGTATGGCGTGGCGGATGAGAGGGGGCTGCCGCGACTGGAGCGGGTGCTGCAGGCCTGCCCGGAGACGGTCTTCATCGGCCATGCTATGGCGTTCTGGGCTGAGATCGCGAGCACTGTTGATGAAGAAACCCGGGGTGGCTATCCTGCCGGCCCGGTGGCAGGGCCCGGCCGGACGGTGGAGTTGCTGCAGCGGTACACCAACCTCTACGGCGACCTATCAGCGATGAGCGGGTTCAACGCCATCAGCCGTGAGCCTGAGTTCGGATGCTGGTTCCTCGAGGCGTTGCAGGACAAGCTGCTCTTCGGCACCGATATCGCTGAACCGAACCAGGCGGACGTGAAGATCGTGGCCTACCTCAATCAGGCTCGCGATCAGGGGCGCATATCCGAGGGATGCTACCACAAAGTCGCCCGCCGGAATGCCGAGCGACTGCTGGGCCTCAGCGGCGTCTAGTCGCGCTGTACCCCGAAGGCACCCACCGGTCTACGTCTTTGCTCGCTTGGTCTCTGCCCGCTTGGTCTTCTTGGCCGTAGCAGCGTGCTCGCCGATCGGCTTGAACTCACTCCGTATATTCATCACGCCGATGAAGCTGGTGGCATGCTCCATGACTGCCATGGTCGGCTTGGGCCGGCCCCTGCCTGGGCGGAGCTTGATGACGCGGCGGTAGGGTGGCTTGAACGGCGCGATCCCGAAGTCCTCGGTCCGGGCGCGGCCCATGGCGCGCAGTGCGCCCGCGCGAATGAGTCTGCGAGCACGCTCGGGATGGAGGTGGCGAGCCGAGCCGACATACCGACTGTAGGCCTCCTCGTCCAGGTCCTCGCCTGTGCCTGATTTGACGCCCTCCTTGACGGCGACAGTCTCGATGCCCGAGATGAGCTCCTGGGCCTCCCTTGTGAAAGCGACGTCGCCGGACCCGAAGATGGCGCGCACCCCCAGCTCGCTCGCGCACCCGGCCGTCTCCCCGAACTCGCCTATGGAGATGTCGTTGATCGTCTCATCCAGGTGGTCAATCCACTGGGTGTGGGCGAGATGGCCGTACGGGGTGCCGGCTTTGGCGTGCTGGCCCACCCAGGCGATGTAGTCGAAGGAGCTGTCCAGGTTGCCAGGGTAGCCCTTGTCCGGCGACCCGCGCACATACTCCACACGAGGGTCGAGCAGCGCGACGTTGATGCCGCCGAACCCGTGCCCATCGTGCACGAGTATGTAGGTTGCTCCGCCCTCGAGAAACCCGTCGATGGCGGCGTTGATCTCGAGAGTGAGGAACTCCTTCGCCTGCTCGTAGTATGGCTGGCCCGGCTCGGTCCACTCGTGGAAGTTGAGGACCCCGGCCACTCCTTCCATGTCCGTCTCGAGATAGACTCTCATGGCTTCTATACCTCCGCCTCACCACGCGATGCACCACATCAGGAATGCTTGGCTATGCCAGCGGCCTGCTCCAGCGCCACACTCACGGGATAGGCGATGATGGGGTCCACCCAGTGGCCGAATTCCCGCAGCACCACCGGGAGCCGGGCCTCGAATTCGCTCTGCAGCGAGGCAAGGCCTTTCCGGTCTTTGCGAATCCCCGCGAGATAGATACGGAGAATCCGCGCCGTCTGTTCGGCGTGCAGGCTGAGCAGCCTCAGACTCACGCGGATGACTTCGTCCGTCGCCGACGCGGCAAGCCGCGCGAATGTGATCATCGCCTTCTCAGCAAACGACGCAAGCGCCCTCAACTCGGCCGCAGACCCGCCGTCCACGATCGTCTTGTGGTCGTAATCGTCGCCTCGGCGCCAGGACCGCTGAACGTGCGATAGATACTGCTCGGCAGCAGCCGCGTGTTTCCCGAACGCCGCGCCCATGATCATCCGGCGGTAGTCATTGAGGCGCAGGTGCTTGTTCCAGAGCATGTCGGTCATGACGTTCTCCAGATACGGGGTTGGGTAGAAAGACCTGATGCACTGGCAGCTCATCATCCCGTTCAGGCCCAGCTTGCCGAGATCCCTGATGTCCCCGGCCATGGTCGTCCCCAGGTCATAACCGAGCGCGTCGCTCCAGACCGCCCGCCACTGATGGTAGTCGAACACGAATGTATCCGTGAGTCCGAACTGCTTCCACATGGCCGCTATCTCGGCGGCAGATCGATTGCCGGAGAGCCTCTCCTCTGTCAGCCGGTTGAGGGGGGGCCGAGCTGATGCCGAAGAGGAGCCGCACTCCCGGTCGCCCAGGGCGTGGAAGTAACAGCGACCCGATGGGGCGTACATGAAGACTGCGCCCTCCGCGACCGGGCGTACTGCCTCCGGGGGCCATATCAGGTCCTGGTAGGCCAGGAAGACGAGCCGCGTTGCCAGCCCCTCCTTCCTGAGGCGGCGCACGAGCTCATTCATGAGCAGGATGTACCAGTCGGTTGGTGATTGTGTACGGCAAGCGGCGCACTCGCACTTGTTGTTCGTGGAGTCTGATAGCCAGATGTGAAGACAGTCCACTTCGGGATGCTGCCGGGCGTACACGATGACCTGTTCAGCGAACTCTGCGAGCACCTCGGATCTGGAGTAGCACAGCTCTGTGTTGGTTGGCCAGCCGTGCCATAGCTCACGCTTCCCGTTCACCTCCGCGGGCCACAGCTTCTTCTCCGGAGGCAGAGGGTGAGTCGCCTCTTCATACCAGTCGTTGCCGGGATAGCCGAGGGTACGGGCCGTCCAGCCGTGGCCCACCCTATGCAGCACCATGCCCAGCTCTCTCATGCGAGCGATCACCCGCTCATCGAGGGCCTCGCAGTCGGACTCGCTGAGCGCGCTGAACCCGCGCCGTCGCAGGGCCTCGTCCACCTCGGGGGCGGAGTAGCCCCGTCGCCAAAGCGCGCCGCCATGGAAGAACTGTAGCTGGAAGGAGTTCATCTTCTTCTTCGCCATCCAGCCGAGAATGCCAAGCACGTGCTCGACCCGCGGCAGGCCCTCGATGCAGATGCCTCGGTGCCGGTAGCTCGCCCTCTCCCGGATGGATCGCTTGGGCAGGTTGAGCCGTTCGCGTCGGGGCAACACCTCCCCGCCAGTGCCCGGCCGAAGGAAGACGGCCCCCAGCTCCTCCAGCAGCCGATAAGCCGCAAAGAGCACGCTGCGCGGATTGGAGCCGGTCAGATAAAGCCCGCCGCCCTTGGGCAGGATGGCCAGGGCGTCGTCCAGGGTGTCCGGCCTGGGCAGAGCACCGAGCCCCAAACCCTTAAGATGCTCGCTCGTCCCCAGCACGATGTCCGCTCGCCGCTCCGTGGGAAGCATGGGCAGGGCAGGCAGCGTTTCGGCCCGCACTGCCGCTAGCCGCGGCAGATACTCCTGCAACTCCTTCGCTGCCGTTGCTACTGGAAGCTCAAAGCCGAGCGGCTGGATGGTGATCGTTTGCTTTCCCATCCGACGTGGCCCCTGTCATCCGGGTATGGCCGTTAGACACCAACAGCCGGGCCGCAGTTCGAGGGAAGTCGGTGCGCTACCTGCGGTGGACCGGATCAAGGAGCATATAGCACTTTTCATGCAGAGAATTGTCACTCGGCGGTCCATCTATCGCGGCGCCTGAAGGAGGCCCGACGGCGCGGGAGGAACCTGACAGTAACCCATGGCACTGCGGCTGAGCGACCATGATGCCCGGACGGGCGACACCCTGAAGGCCTCGAAGTCGAAGCTCACCAGACGCGAGTTTCCTCGGCGTGCAGACCTCGTGGTCGGCGGGACCATTGGGTTAGGTGGGCATGCGCGATCGTGGTCTCTCGCATATCGCCAGCATCGGCGATATGCTGGCGACGCCGCCACGCAAGCGTGGCGAGGCAAAGGAGGGCATTCGATGGCAGGGACGGTGCGGTTAGCGGCCACGCAGGCCGGCTATTGCAGTGTGCCCCCGGAAGCAGATCCCTTCGGCGAGGTGTTCCGTCTGGAGGCGGCCCGAGAACACGCCCGGAAGCGGATCGAGTCGTACGCAAGCCAGGTGGAGGAGGCCGGCAGCGCGCGCGCCGACCTGGCGGTGACCCAGGAAGACGTCGCCAATCTGCATCGCGTCGTCGTGTACCTGGACGATCCCTCCATCTTCCGCACTCTGGTCGAGGAGACTTCCGTCCACATACTCCGCCGCTTCTCCGACATCGCTCGCCGCCACACGATGAACGTAGTGGTCGGCCTGTATCAGCCGGAGGGCGACAAGATCGTGAACTCCGCGGTGTTGTTTGGGCGTGACGGCAGTGTGATAGGGCGCTACCGCAAAGTGCACCTGTCGCCTGATGAAAGCTGGCTGGTCACCCCTGGCGAGAGCTTCCCCGCCTTCGTCACCGATATCGGCGTGGTCGGCATGATCGTCTGCTACGATGACCTGTGGGCGGAGTCGATGCTGGCCAGTGCGCTTAACGGTGCGCGCATCATCTGCCATCCGATGGCCTGTGCCAGCCCGCCTGAGTGGAGGATGCGGACGCGGGCCTGGGACACCCAGGCTTTCTACGTCACCTCAGGCTACGCGGGCTCGGGGATCGTCTCCCCCGAGGGCAAGATGCTCTCCAATGCCGGTGATTGTGATCCGACAGTCGTCAGCGCGGAGGCCGACATCGAGCACGCGTCGCTCAACAGCGAGAACAGTTGGGAGACCATCTACAGCGGCATCCGTGATAGCCGCGAGCGGCGTCTGAAGCTACGCAGGCCCGGCGCCTACCGGGTGCTGACAGACCCGGCCCCTCCGGCCCTCAGGGCTTACCCGCCGGGTGGCCCGCCCAAGACGCCCGAGGCGATCCGCGCCGTCTACGAGAAACAGAAGGAGGAGTACCGCCGGAGGCTCAGGGGTGAGGGGGGCCGCTACGACTGGTGATCTCAACTGCCTTCCGCACTCTGCCCGATAGCCTCTAAGCGCCGTTGTCCCCGGTCACCAGGAGTTGAGGTGAGAGCGCGGGTAGGTCGAGCTGAAGCCGGTCACCGGGGCCGGGAAGCAGACCGGCGGCCCCGAGACGGCGAAGTGCCTATCAGGAGTCACATGCCTACAGGGCCGAGCAGACAGACGGCGTGCATCATCAACCGATAGCTCCGGCATGAGAGGGCGCAGATGGACCTGACTGGTAAGCGTATCGGAATCCTCATTGCGACCGGCTATCACGAGCATGAGCTGCTGTTCCCGTACTACCGGCTGAAGGAGGCGGGGGCGGAGGTGATCGTGGCCGCGCCGGAGTCGGGAGAGACGGTGTTCGGGGAAGGGCGGCACGGAATGGACGGGCTGCCGTTCACCGCAGACTGTGCCATCCGTGACCTGCGAGCTGACGAGCTGGCGGGGCTTCATCTGCCCGGCGGCATCTACGGGCCTCTGGAGCTGCGGGTGAACGAGGCTGCCTGCCGGCTGGTGCGCGCGATGGTCGATCGCGGAAAGATCGTGGGGGCGATCTGCCACGCGCCGTGGATCCTCGTTTCCGCAGGCGTGGTAGCCGGACGGAAGATCGCTTGTCCGCCGGACATGGCCGTTGACGTGGAGAACGCGGGCGCCACTTATGTCCGGCACGGGGTGGTGCAGGATGGGCCGATCGTCACAGGGGAATACTTCGGGTACCTGCCGGAGTACATTCGCGCCTTCATGGCAGCCGTGGCGCAGAGCTCGACCTGAAGCCAGTGGGGCAGGAGCTGAAGCTCCTGCCCCACCTGCTTGCCGTGAGTCCCCTCAGAACTGCCTACAGTTTCCCCGAGACGTCGGGGTAAAGCCCTCTCCAGATGTTCTGCACTCGTGCGACGGCATCGTAGACGTACTCCGTCGCGAGGCCCTCCTCAAGGACATTGAGGTTCCAACCGCAGACGATTTCCCCATCAGTGTCGATGTAGACGGACGCGAAAAGCTTCTTGCGGTTGTAATCGTTGATGACGTCCATGACGGCACCGCGGCGTTCCGGCGGAACCTTGATCGAGGTATAGCAGACAACGAGGATGGCGCGCTCTATGACTCTGTTCGTGTCCTTGTCGCGGTTGTCCGGCTGCGTGTCGATGACCACGCGGAACGCGGGCATGGGGTCGCCTTTGAAGGGCACTTCCAGGGTCAGGTCGTCGCTCTCGATCATCTTCTCATTGACTATGAGGTTGTGATTTGAGGTCAGATAGCTCTCGATCGCGCGTTCCATGGAGCTCTCGTCTTGGGTTACGACCAGGCGGTCGGCGGCGGCGAGCCCGGCATTCGCCCCCAGGAGAAGCGCGATCGAAGCAACGAGCAGAGCAACGAGCAGACGGGACATCGTAGTGGATGGCATGAGTTTCTCCTTTCTCACGCTCAACATCGCCGGCCGAAAAGGAATCCGGCAAGGGTCAGGTAAGACGTAACGCACGCAAAGTGGGCTCCGAGATGCTAGATTCCATGTTGGCGTTGCATTTTCGCTGCTCTGAAAGAGCCTGTCCCCCCGGGAAACCGCCTCCGACCTCCCCCACCCCGACTGTATCTACGGATTCTCTTGCATTACGGTTGGGCAGGAGCGAAGCTCCTGCCAGCGGGCAGGCCCACCGCCCGCGCCTCGCGGAAGCTCCGCT
>Ga0315288_10006390_pt1 | contig 14948 bp, 22 predicted proteins | sample YL17G11_20_MG_FD_203454 | JGI IMG/M metagenome (GOLD analysis project Ga0315288, IMG submission 203454) | Sediment microbial communities from Yellowstone Lake, YNP, Wyoming, USA - YL17G11_20 | ecosystem: Environmental > Aquatic > Freshwater > Lake > Sediment | place: USA: Wyoming | collected... | reverse complement strand
ATGCGTTAGAATGTTGGACTAGATTTCGGGACCCCTTCTCCCACTAGCAGCATGCGTGTGCAAGCTGGACTATGATCTCAACCTTTCAGCCAGGTCATTAGGAATATTTGCCGATCTGACGGTTCTTTGATCAATACATACGGAAGTGCTCGAACCTGTTGCTAGTATTTTTCTGTCCGAAGCCTTTCTTACTTCAAAACCGAATTTGATTGTCTTGTCTTTTACTTCTATTATTCTCGTCTGAAGTTGAACCAAGTCATCGAACTTCGCTGGCGAGTGAAATTTGACGTAGACTTCGCCAACAACCAGTGAGACATCCTGCGGCCGACCGTCAACGGCGAGGCGGCCATCATTCAAGTATGTGATCTTCCTTGAGCGGAGAGTCTCTATTCTTCCGATACTGAACCATTCTACCACGCGAGCGTTAAAGACGAATCCCGTATAATCAGTGTCTCCAGCTCTCACCCTGAGTCGGATGGATTTTTTGATAGGCAAACTATCTCCTCACTAGTTTAGCGCGCGCCAACCCACCTAATTGGCAGGAAAAGTTGTAAACCCAAGGTCGCGACTCGGCAAATGTGTGTTAGCTAGACCTCGCCCAGCAGAATTTCGACAGTCCACTTTGCAGTTTTCCCAACAACATTTTGGCACTTGTCACCCTTTGCCTTATTGAATTCTTCATGTTCCTTGGGGTCCCAGAGGTTGAAGGCCCTTCCAATAATCCTCGTCTGAACATCCTTACAGACGGCACTTCCAAACTCTTCTATGAACCGGTCATGTAGCTTCTTGCCCAGCACCATCCCCTTCTCTCTTTCTCCAGGATTCTGGAAATCTTCCCTGCCATACCTCTGGCTTATCGCCGCCACACCGCCTGACAAGGCGCCACATGTACCATCTCCTGCGCGGACCAATCCTCCGGCTAGGCCGTCCATCGTCTTGAAGATCTCGCGGCTTCCAGCTCCCAGGACTTCGCTCACAGCTGCAAAAACACATTGCGAGCAACCTCCATAATCCTTGGTATAGTTGAAACCCAAATCATAAGCACGTTTCATCAAGTCTTCTTTGGATTTTGCTTTCAAGAACTTCACCAATTCATTGCAAGTCGCCATCTCATGTGAAGAGCAGTGACATCATGAATCACTAATGAATATTCCGAATCCACGCGCACCGAATTCAACTAAGGTATCTAGGTATCGCTCCGCCCGTGTATGAATACCTCTTGTACCAGTTTCTGAGAATTCTGTTTTATTTTCTCTAGATCTTCTTTGTTAGGTCTCCCTCTAATATCGCCCATCCTAGGCGCGCGTTCAATCTGGGCTTTTTGTCTTCTGAGAGCGTTTGACCCACATCTCCTGGAGGCGATCGCGCATGCGATCCCTCTAACAAGTGTAGCCATATGACATTTCCATACATTTATTAATTATGAATATTTATTCATTATTATGGCCAGGCCGAGGAAATGTAGATGGGTGTGCTGCGAGCCGTCCGTCACTTACTTCAAACCGAGGGGAGTGCCGTTGATAGCACTGGAGAAGGTCAGCTTGACAGTTGACGAACTTGAGGCGGTAAGGCTGAAGGACTTGAAAGGGCTTGACCAAGAGGAGGCCGCCGTTACCATGAAGGTATCTCAGCCGACATTTCATCGGATTCTAGAGTCCGCGCATCACAAGATCGCAGATGGCCTGGCCAATGGAAAAGCGATCAGGATTGAAGGAGGAGATTATATGATTTGGAAAGGAGAACGACTATTCAAATGCTGTGACTGTCAGAGCCGGTGGAAGGAACCATTTGGAACTGCAAGGCCGGTCAATTGTCCGAAATGCAAAGGTACCAACATTCATAGGGCAGCCCAAGATAGGGGACACGTTAGAGCAAGTCGTAAGGTGGGGGCGAGGCTGGAGACATGAACAAGACGAGGATAGCAGTGCCGTGTATAGGTCAAGCAGACCTCAATGCTCCTGTGTCGCCTCATTTTGGGCGATGTGACTCTTACGCGATAGTGAACTTGGAGGATGGGAAGATTAAGGCTGTAGAGTCGCTTTCAAACACGGCCCACACAGAATGTGCCGGGTCGGTTCGAATGCTCGATGAGAATGGAGTTAGTTTGATTTTGGTAACCGCAATGGGAATGCGCCCGTACCTGGCGTGCAGACAATTGGGGATCGAAGTGAGGCATGGAATAACTGGGACCGTCGCAGAAGCCGTTCAGTTGTATATGATGGACAAGACATTGCCTATGACGGAGAATAGCTCTTGCGAGCATCATCTTAACCAGCGGACTGAATGAGCGCGTGCTTCTCCTTTGTCGTATGTAAGGTGGGTTCTCATGCCAATCAGCATTGGAGACAGTGTGTTGGTCCACTATATGATGAAGCTTGAGAGCGGAGATATTATATCGAGACCACGCGAAAGGGAGAGCCTTTCCTGACTAGGATCGGTTCACATGATCTATTGCCAAGATTAGAACGAGCCCTTCTTGGGCTGGATAAAGGAGACAGAGGGAAAGTCAGGATCACTCCAAGAGAAGGATTTGGCGATAGAAAGGAAGGCCTGCTTCACGAAGTCCCCAAAGCTGAACTTGTGAGTGAACATGAATTCTCCAAGAACATGCTGGTTGAGATATTCCGTAAAGATGGAAATCGAAGTCTAGTCGCTATTCACAATGTAAAGAAGAGATCCGTTGTCTTAGACCTTAATCATCCTCTAGCTGGAAAGACGCTAGTAGTTGATGTCGAGGTAGTCGAGATATTTCCAGATCATGTGCAGCGTGAAGGATAAGTTGAGATTTGTCTGGGTCAAGTCCTCCAGTATGATCTGTAGCTGGAGTATATGATACTTAGCGGCATGAAGAGGAATGTGATACACACGTACGGGACAGCGATGCAACTGAAACTCACGCCATTAAAGATAAGGAAGATACAAAGGATATTTGCTCTTACCGTCCTTATCGTTGTTGTTCTGGCTATTTTCAGCTCTTGGTCTGAGTTCAGATTCGCAACGCCAAATGGGCAGGGCGCGAGTAAGCTGATAATAGTCCTCGAGCGCATCCATTTAGGAGTCGATGACCCCAGAGAAATAATGATTAAAGCAGTTGACAAAGGTGGAAGTATCGATAGAAGCCGAAATGACCTCTTGCAGCTCAACCTAACCTCCTTAAGCCATGGAAACACTCTTACCAAACTGAATGTTTACGAACTTAGACTTGAAAACGGCTCAGCTAACGTGTTTCTTTCCGGCCCTACAGCAGACGTAGTGAGAGTAACTGTGACTTGGAAGGAGGGGAAATCGAAGCTCGAGGCTGGAGAGGCTCTTATTCAGGTTGGAAGTTTCGAGGGAACATGATCTACTACGTAGCACGCGCCAGAGATGTTTGCCTCAGAGATCCTCGCCCTATTCTTCCAACCGTTTTAGTATGGACAAGAATTACAAGAGTTGCAAGAGAGCGCGCTCGCTATTGTCAACGATGGCATCTCAGCAAGGTTTAGAATTGGCAGAAGATAAGTGGGTTGTGAGGTAACATGTCATTCAAGGCTGATAGACAGCTTAACTGTTTGGGGATGTTCTGCCCGATGCCTGTATTGAAAACGAAGGTTGAGCTGGAAAAGACTCCCGTAGGCCAGACTCTTGAGGTCATTGCAGATGATCCTGCCGCGGAATTGGACATCCCTAGCCTCGCACGAAGCGTAGGTCAAGAAATCGTCGCAATCCAGAAAGAAGGAAAAGCAAATCACATATTCGTAAAGAGGATCAAATGAGTCTTCCGAATTCGAGACCTCACTGAACCTATTTCACAATTCAGGAACTCGTAATAGAACCAACCTGAAACCTCGCTAATAATCTCCGAGAAGATTGAATAAATAGAACCCCGAATAAAGAATCCCCGAAGAAGAATGACAGGTCAGACTGCTGCGATTTGGACGAGGAAATGATGAATGTACAGCGAGAGAGTAATTGATCACTTCAAGAATCCTAGGAATGTCGGTGAGATCCCAGAAGCAGACGGAGTAGGAACAGTTGGGAATCCCGTATGTGGAGATCTCATGACCATCTACATCAAGGTCAAAGACGACAGAATAGTAGACTTGAAGTTCAAGACCTTCGGCTGCGGTGCAGCGATAGCAACAAGCAGTATGATTACTGAACTGGCCAAAGGTAAGACCTTGGAGGAGGGAATGAAGATAACCCGTGGGGATGTTGCAGAAAGCTTGGGTGGACTTCCTCCGATAAAGATGCATTGTTCGAATCTTGCAGCCGACGCTCTGCATGAGGCCATCAATGACTATCTCAAGAAGAAGGAGGGTCAGAAGTGACTTTGAAGGAAAGATGTCTCTACTGCAACGAGCCTATGGAAGGCGAGAGTTGCGAACTTGCTACTCTCAAGAAGACAGTTAATGGAAAAGAGATGCTCCTCTGCTGTAGAAACTGCGCTTCAAGCTTTGAGAAGAAGCAGTGATTTCTGACATCTGATCTGGGTGTTCAGGGTATTGGACTAGCGCGAGCGATGGATCAAGTGGTGACGAGCAAACCGTTTCGAGCTGTTATCTTCGACTTTGATGGAACTCTAGTCGACAGTTACGAAGCCCATCTGGAATCCTTTAGGCGAGCACTGTCCAAGTTCGGATTGAAGGTTGAGGACAAGGAGATCTATCGTCGCTTTGGCAAAGCTGCGAGACAAATGCTGGTAGAAGTCCTGCCGGAGAAGGAACATCCGCACATCTTGGAGATGGTTCGGGAGAAGAGGAATCAGTTTGTCGAGACCTCGTTGAACGTGAGGGTTTTCGAAGGCGTCGAGGATGTTTTGCGTTTCTTGAAGAACGGAGGTGTCAAGGTTGGTTTGGCGACCTCGGCTGACAGACCGAGCGTAGTGAGAGTCCTTGAGAGAGCCAACCTTGCAGACTATTTCGATGTGATCGTCTCAGCTGAAGATGTCAAGGAGGCCAAGCCTAACCCCAGGGTCTTCACTCTGACAGTTGAAAGACTTGGTTCAAGGCCTGAGGAGTGTCTGGCGGTTGGGGATTCAATATTCGACGTTATTGCTGCCAGAAATGCAGGTATCAGAATTGTGGTTTTCGCGAACAATCCCTATCAGATTGATGAAATCAAGTCTCAGGAAGTCTCGATTGTTTCCAAGATAGACGAGATAAAGAGGTTCTTCTGAGGCCCGCGCTCAGGCAAAGCAGCGTATCTTTAGAAATATTTGGGTTTGTCTTGGACTGGCGTGCCGTTAGACATTCTTACTCGGTCTGGTGAGGAGTATATGTTGAATCTCTTGCCACGTGCAAAGCAGATGAGGGTTATCCCGACCTTTTCAGCTAACTTTACTCCGGAATGAATAGGCCCTGAGATGGAGATGGAAAACGGAATGCCCATCTGGGCCGCCTTTGCGACTATGTCAGCGGGCTGCCTGCCGGAGGTTACCAAGCCTGCTCTTCCAAGGTCTGCATCTTTAAGAATTGATGCCCCAATGACCTTGTCCACGGCGTTGTGACGCCCAACATCCTCAGTAAAAGCAATCATTCTTCCGCTCTCAAAGATAGCTGCTGAATGCACGCCTCCTGTGACCTTGAATATTCTAGAATGATCGTTTAGTTCAGCTACCATGCGGGCTACTTCTTCCGCTGAGATCTGATAATCCGATTGGATATTGGCCTTGAGCCGAACCACGAGTTGAAGGTAATCAACGAGTGAGGTACATGCTGTTGTGACGACTCGGCCGAGCTTGCTGGACTCGAGTTTGATCTTGACCTCAGGTTTGAGTTTCACGTGGATATCAGTTCCCGCAACGAGAACTTCGTCAATTACCGCTTTATCTTCCAGAAAACCCTGTGTAAACAGGTGACCAACAGCTAGTTCAGTAAGCATTGAGGGCGACGTGAGCAGGGTCACTATGTGTTGCTTGTTAATGTATATGTTTACGGGAACCTCGACGGCGACTTCTTCATCGATCATTAAGATTGAGTCTTCTGTGAGATTGACCTTCCAGACTGTGGCCTTTGCCGTAGATGACAAGTAGGTTACCTAAGCTCTAGAATTAATTGCGGTAAAGAAAAATCTTCTCTGAATGGCTGCGTCCTAGGATGTGATTCTGCATGTGTCTTTGCTTTCTCGGAGCGAGATGCAGAGCCTGCAAAAGCTCATCGTTACATCGAATTTCGTGACCTTGTCTTCTGCTAGGTCCTTGGCGACTTGACTTGCAACCATCTTTACCTTTGATGCTGATCTGAGTTTGGGGGATTCCCTGAATCCTCTCTTTGAGCCCAGGTACTGGCTTATGGCTGCTTGGGATGTTCCGAGCCTTTTGGCTGCCTCGACCTGTGAGAATTTGTGCCTTTCAATTAGCTCTTTGGCGACAAGGGATCTGAATGCTGGCAGGAATTGCTGAACTATTTCCTCGCATGGTGCCCGCAATTAGTATCCACGGTATAACGTTGTTATTATCCTTTATAGGTCTTAATAATTAGCGCGCGCTAGTATCGTTTGTCTTTTTCAACATAGGTATTGCGATAGGGCTCATATCACCTATTCCAACTCCATTCATCACAACAGTTCTTGCGAGCATTATGGTAATCAACATTGTCTGGGGCATCATATTCGGTTACTTATACGCAAGATTCTATGACCCGATTCCAGGCAAAGGCGTCATGAAGGGTCTTTACTGCGGCCTGTTAATTTGGTTGGTTTCAAACATCCGTAGCGTGAGTATTAATGGGCTATTACCGACCATCGCGCCGTGGGGAATATCATACCTCTGGTGCGGCTTCTGGGCAATGGTGATCGCATATGGTCCAGTACTTGGAGCGCTCTACAAGAAATAGTCCGATGCATGTCTAATCTGATTCTTTCCCTTTCTTCTTCGACATCCACTATTTTTTCTTTCTAGGTTTGGGAATCGTTTTGGTCTGGTAGCGCGCGCTAATCGACCGCTTATTCAGCGACACAGACCCAATAAAGAAAATAATGAAGGAGTTTTTCGCGCTTTACCCGGACTGGGATAAATATTTTGAATTGGCATATAGGCGAAAGAGACTGAAGGGCAAGTCTACCTAGAGTGTAGCGCGTGGTATCTAGACATTGTCAGAACCGTACAGAGCTGCGAAAGAAAAGAGAGGATTGAGAAGGGTTAGTCTTTACGCCTTCTCACGACTAGTTCGACAGTGGATATGGCTGCGACTATTCCTGCTATTGCCAGGAAGGGTGCTAGGATCTCGGTCTTGTTGGTCGGTATAATGACTCCACCTACGGCTCCCTCAGGGTCGTCAAACTGGTTCGGTGCAGCAGCTGAGAAAGAACTGATCTGGTAGAAGTCCCCATTCGGTGCACGATCAGTACCTACTGTAGTACCGAGCCACGCGTAGACCGCTATGGCTACTGTACTGTCCTCGGAGAGGACATGTATAGGGGGGAGGAGGTATGTGGGGGTTGCTGAGCCACTATATTCGTCAAAAAATATTGGTTTTTCCGTTGGTGGATTGCCCTTCAACTGCGTTACAAGTATATTCAGGGTCTGACCTGCCGGAGGGGTCGTTGCGGCGAAAGTTATTGTTAGGTAAAGATTCTTATCAATTCCATCAGTAAATCTTGCTCCTGCGGGCGCTCTGTAGTTCGACGTTGTCATTACTGGTCCCAAGTATCCTGCAACGGTGACTATGTCCTCTTGAGGGGATTTCGGATTGTAGGGAGGAAGGTATGGCCGGCCATGCTGATGCGGATACTGATCCAACAAACAAAAGCGCTACAAGCATAGTTGGAAGCAATAGACCATAACGGAAGTTCATCAAAGACACACTCTACTGTCAAAACATGAGGGCCTATGTAAATAACGTTTGCCATTCATTCCGATACATGTCTTCGGATTCTTTCTTCTTAGGCCTGGGTATGTTTTTGGTCTGGTAGTTGTGAACTTCGTTCTCGTAGAGATGTTTCAACCGGTACTCAGAACATAGACTGGCGCGCGGAGGGCAATTTTCCGACACCGTATACGATCTCTATGTATTTTGAACAATTGAGCTGTGGAGTCGATTGCTATTTAAACCAAGGGGCAAGCTGATCATAACGGATGGTTCAGAAATATCGTTTCGCGAATTAGAATTCGGTGATGTTTGCTGCTTAGGAGAGCTGCTCTTGGGACAAGTTATGTTGCTCTGATGAATGTTGTAACTCTGGGTATCGCTTTCACGTTTTACATTGCTATCGCCAGGGTTTTGACACCTAGTGAGGTTGGTGAGATCTCTCTGCTGTTCATGGTTATGACGGTGTTCAATTCGCTTACCTTGCTCGCGTTGAATTCAGCAGTGACAAAATTCGTCTCAGAGAAACTAGGCATGAACAAGCCTGATGAGGCCTCAGCAGCCTTCTGGGGAAGCATTAAGCTAATGTCGAAGGTGGCTTTGCCAGCATTCGCCCTGACTGTCGTTTTCAGTTCTTATTTGGCCAGATTTGTGGGGGGACTTGATGCATCTCTAGTCTCCATGGCAGCGGGCGCTGGTCTGATCTTAGACTACACCAGCATTCTGGGAGCAGCTTTCTATGGTCTGTGGCTTTACGGTTCAGTCACGATCCAGAACATACTGTTCTATGTTGTGGGGCGGTTCTCAGGGTTAGCCTTAGCGATGCTTGGATTAAGAATTCACGGAGTAGCTTTAGGCATCTTAACGGGTGCTATAGCCTCTCTGGCATATTCGATCCTGGTCTTTCGTGGAAAGCTGCCCAGAACTAAGACTGCCCTGCCGTCCAACTCTCTAATAGGCTACAGTGGGCCGATATATGTTGCCAGTCTGATAGTTCTTGCTCAAGCATGGTTGGATATCGCCATATTGTACATGATAACGGCGGATCTCTCAGTTGTAGGAACCTACTACCTGGTGATCTCAAGCACCGCTGTTCTTACGTTCTTGCCGAATTCCCTGGCCTCAGTTCTTTTTCCAACGATGAGTTACAAGATCGGGGAATCCGGACAGGAAAACGCAACAGATATTCTAGGTGTAGTGATACGTCTCTCACTCTTGATAATCACTCCGATAAGTCTCGCTTTAGCTGCAGTAGCTCCGACTGCACTGACAGTAGCCTATGGAGCAAAATATTCAGCTGGCGGAACAGCACTTGCCATCGCAGCTCTAGCCGTCGTGCCGACGACGATATACGTTCTGATAAACTCGACTCTCCAAGCCTTAGGATCGACAAGATCCGTGGCTTTAGCTGGTGCTGTGGCAGTCCTGGCCAACCTAGTCACGCTTCTGTTGGCCGTCCCTATTCTTGCGGGCGTTGGGGCTGCTCTGGCAAGGCTCGTCATGGCTCTGGCCGGGTTAGTCGTGAGTTACTCAGCGATACGTTCTCAGCTGGGATATCGTCTGAAGATTGACTGGAGAATCCTAGTCTTCTCCTGCTTATCTGCTATGCCTGCACTTGCCATAGACCGACTAGTCAGTCTGGGATTCCTAGCCAAAGGCCTTGTGGAGCTGATGGTTTTCATTGTGGCGGCAGTGATTCTGTTGAAGCTTGTTAAACCCTTCAATGAAACAGAGAAAGACATTATTATGCGTGTGATTCCGAGAAATCTGCGTTCGGCAGTTAAACTCGTGTTGAGTTGATAGATTGTCTGTTCGGATAGTTCACTTCCAAATCAGATTGGCGAGGAATTCCTGATGCAAAGCACAGACGACTGGTGAAGGATGCCACTATGCGAGAACTGGATTTCAAGTCTCAGAGAATCTTTGCCTTGATTATGGTTCTGGTCTTGTTCTCTGCAACTGTTTTCATTCTAAGCGGACGCGCACTTGTAGGAGTCGAGTCTAATGATTTGGTGTTAGGACTTAAGAGGCCGATAGACAAAGAGATCAGAGAACGCTTAGCCAATTTGGGTATGCAAGTAGAAGGAGAAATTGCCAGTCTTCAAGTGGTAAAAGTCAGAACCAGTGGGCTTCGGTCTTTTGCGGCTATGGAAAAGGAGGAATGGCTAGATTTTGTCGAACCTACTTATGGAATATCTGCTGAATTCATTCCTAATGACACGTTCTTCAATCTCCAATGGGGACTGACCAAGATTCAGGCGCCTGCAGCTTGGGATATTACAACAGGAAGTTCAAGTGTCTTGGCAGTCGTCGTAGATACTGGGGTTGACTATAATCATCCAGATCTTATCTCGAACTACGTTTCTGGAGGATATGATTGGGTCAATCTGGATAACGATCCTTTAGACGACAATGGGCATGGAACGCATTGTGCCGGCATCATAGCTGCAACTCTGAACAATAACTTGGGAATTTCTGGTTTGGCACAAGTACATCTTATGGCGGAAAAGTCTCTGGACTCTGCGGGCACAGGAACATCTTGGAGTGCTGCACAAGCCATCGTCCACGCCGTCGACATTGGCAAGTCAAGTTATGATAGAATTGTTCTGGGTTGCAGTTGGGGCTTATATGTGGACTCTTCACTCATTCGTAACGCAATACAGTATGCATACTCTAAGGACTGTGTAATTGTAGGTTCAGCTGGTAACGACGGCACGAATCTGCCACATTATCCGTCAGGATATGCAGAGGTCATCTCAGTATCTGCCACAGATATCAACGATGATCTCTACTTCAAGAATAATTTTGGCAAGATAGATCTCTCAGCACCAGGAGTCAGCATATACTCGACAACTCTGGGTAATGGCTACGAGTATAGAACAGGAACCTCAATGGCGGCTGCTTATACATCAGCTCTGGCAGCTTTAGCTTGGAGCAAGTATCCATCCTATTCTCGAGATCAGATTAGATCTATAATGCAGATTTATTCTGATGATCTTGGATCTAAAGGGGGGGATCCATATTTTGGGTATGGAAGAATAAACGCGTTCAGAGTTCTGAACTCCTACATTGTTAATAGACCTGTTGGGGGTGAGGTACAACAGATCAATAAGCTATGGATTCTTTTCCCTTACCTTTCTATCATGGTTGGAATTATTGCGGTTTCAACCCTCTCTTTGAAGATTCGACATTCTGAGCGCGTGCTTAGGGGAAGGTAACGGTGTTCTTTTCGAGCGCGCTAGTTGCAGTTTTGCAGTGCTAAATGGTTTTTTTGATTAGTGATTATAACCATGTGATATTTTGGGCTCACGGCAAAAACATAGCTCAAAAACACCAACTTTGAAGTCTGTGATGACTCTCCCTGATGGGCGGGTAATAGTGAAGATTACATCAAACACATTTTGAAGCTTAGGAAGCATCGTACTTGAACGAGTCGACACGCGCGCGCTACTTGAAGTATCGCCCAAGAGGCTAATGGAGATATTCGAGGAACAAAGTGTCTTGGACCTTTACAAGACCCGGTTTGGTAATGAAGGAATGAAACGATTTCGTCAAATAACAGATAAGGTGAAAGCCGGCCATATGACCTACAGGCAGGCAGCCTCCACTCTGGGAGTAACCTACTACGAATTCGTTTCGCTCCTTGATGAGACTGACGCTGCGGATTGAGGATTGGCACTCCCACGGCTAAAGCCGTGGGAGGACGTCACGGGATGATGTGTGGCGAGTAGAATTTAATAAACTATAGCTATGGATTATAGGCTATGTCGAAGACCACGATCGAGGTTGAAAGGAGAACCAAGCAGCTATTAGAGGATCTTAAGGCGGAGCTCAAGGCAAAGAGCCTCGATGAGGCGATCCACGCTCTGCTTCGAAGGGCAAAGAAGATCCCTCACTCCATGTTCGGTGCCCACCCGGATATGAGCCCTTTCACCGAGGGCGATGAGGCCAAGTTCCATGAGTTGTAAGTATGTCATAGACAGCTATGTGTGGATCGAATACTTCCGGGGAACCGAAAATGGAGCCAAGGCGAGACGGTATATTGAGAAGGGAGAGGCAGCCACCCCGACGATCGTTCTAGCGGAGCTCGCCGATAAATACTCGCGGGAAGGATGGAAATACCTCGAAGAGGACGTTGCCTTCATCAACTCCACGACAGTTACCTTCGACCTCACCAAGGAGATCGCCCTGCTCAGCGGCAAGACGAACTCTCACATGAAGAGGCGGATCAAAGGCTGGAGCATGGCCGACTCGATCCTCTATGCGACAGCAAAAATCAAGAACGCCCAAATCGTCACGGGGGACGAGCACTTCAGAGGAGTCAACGAAGCCATCCTCATAAAATGAGACCCACCAGCGCCTCCAGTTCCCCAAGAAGGGGAAGGCCGAATCGAAATCAGCGAGGAATCGAGCAAGAAACCCCACACCCATTTATGGGTGGGAGCAAGTCACCCGAGGAGAAGGAGCAGAACCTCCGCAGCTATGGTTTAGAGGTAGTTCCAATCGATGACGATAGCCTCTGGAAAGAAGCTGCAAAGATGAAGGGAAAGCATGCTCTCTCACTAGCAGATGCCTTCGCAGCGGCGACTGCAAAGATAAAGAAGGCAAGCCTCCTGGCAGGCAGGGACAAGGAGTTTCAAAGTCTAGACAATCGCATAGAACGAATAGGCTAACGGATGAAGAGATTTCAACAGACGCCGACAATATGTCCGAGAAGATCCACTAGAGATAGGATAACATATGTTATTCTGAGAAGCGTTGAAAACCAGCCACCAGTGGTTAATACAAAATCTTGTTCTTTTTGTGAAAATTGTTTGTACAGACGATCTTAAGTGTCCCGTGTGAGATGGGGAGCCAATCTCTAATGGCTTGGTTCGAGGTGACTGCGAACTCTGGAGTGCTGTTACATAATGGATATGCCTAGCTGTGCACATGATAAAGACGAGCATATGTTGTGAAAGAATGCTTTGAAAAAGTCTAGCTGTGCTCACCTCTATTCTGGTTATCAGTAGCATTGTCACTATTGTGGATCCGACGTCTTATGGTGCTGAGAATAAACATTCTAAGGTAAAGTATTTCGATTCTGCAATTCAGCAAGAAAGCGAACCAGCAAATTCTATTATGCGTCCTGATCATGATACTCTTAATGAATGGATTAGTCTGCATAATCAAGCTCCACGTGCTTTTATAGATCCAAATATTATTCTGGCTGAAGGTCAATCATTCAGCCTCATTAATCATCTTCAATATACTCCTTCACAGCGCGACCAGGGATGGTGTGGTAACTGCTGGGTTTGGGGGGGACGCGTTTTAGAGATTGCCCTTCATGTTCAAACAGGAATCAAAGATCGCCTTTTCATCCAATATTTTGATTCTAATTATGATGATACTGGTGTAACAAGTTACTCTTGGGCCTGCTGTGGTGGCTGGTTAGATTATTTTTCACAATTCTATTCAAGTAATGGGAAAGCTATTCCGTGGTCTAATACTAATGCTGGATATGCTGATTACGCAAGAGGATGCGGAAGCTCAACTATTACTGCCTCCAGTATCTCTATTTCACCTAACTACCCGATCACGTCATGTACTGCTCAGACAATCCCTAATACTCATGGAGTAGCAAAGAGCACAGCCATTACTGATATCAAGAACATTCTACATCAGAACAAGGCTGTCTGGTTTGCTTGGTATCTTCCTACCTCAGCAGACTGGAACGTTTTTTTCGCCCTAGGTCCAAGTGAAAATCTCGCGCTGACCAGTATCGATAGAATGGTGAGACCCAGCGGAATACATGAGACAATGTAAGGCCATGGCTGAATGGTGGATAATTCCCGAAATTTCCGACATATTCATTAATGTAAGATATTCTTCGTCTTGTAGGTGCAGTTGGCCATGGTAGAAACAGTCACAGTCACCTCGAAGGGTCAAGTAACGATTCCCTCAAAGCTGAGAAGAGAACTGAGAATAACGGAAGGCGAAAAACTCCTGATCATTCGCGAGGGAAACGCAATCAAAGTCGTTCCCCTACCCAAGCTGTCGAAGTTAGCTGGTGTAGATGAAGAAATATTCAGGGGCAAGAAGCCCTCAGAGGAGATCGAGGCCACGAGAAAGGAGTGGACAAAGGAATTTGAGAAACGAACCCGTCAAGCCTAAGGTCGTCTTGGACACAAAGCCCCTAATCAAGCTGTTTGCAAAGGAAGAAGGTTGGGAAGCTGTCCAGAAAATTGCATCCAAGATAGAAGCTGGGGAAATAGAGGCGGCGATAAGCGTAGTCACATTGACAGAAATCTACTACAAGTATTTGCAGGAGAAAAGACCTGACCTAGCCAAAACCAGAACTGAAGAGCTCAAGCACGCTATATATCTCAGAAAGCATGAGATAGATGAAGAGGCTGCTGTCAAGGCTGGGGAGTTCAAAGGTAAATATGACGTCTCCATAGCCGACGCCTTCATAGCAGCGGCAGCGTATCTTGAGAAGTCGATGGTAATCAGCGATGACGCAGACTTCAAAAAAATATCTGAAATCGAAGCTTTGACCGAAAGCGAATTCATCTCCCGCCTGTCAAGATAGACCATTGGAAGGTCTGTGGGCATGGTATAGGTGATGTAGTCGTTGCTCATGTTTGAGGGGAAAGAATTGCTTGCCAAGACAGCGAGACCCACGGAGAAACTTACTAATCCCAGCCAGAAAGCCCACGGCCTTCAGGTGTGGGTGAGTGGCGTTAGGCTTAGATTTCGCCTCAAAGACCTGTCCTCTCGATGAGCATCTGGAGGAATGCGCGGATAAAAGACTCTAGGTGTGAAGTGGGGGGAGGAAGCCCACGTATAAGAGCTTGAAAATGGCGAACCTTCGATGTGAAGGAACAGCCATCGGGGCAGTGGCATACCCCTTGCAGGTAGCCTCGGAGCTGTGAAGGGATGAAAGCTACCACAGATGATTCTCCAAGCGCTGAGGGGGCTGTATGCAAGAATCCCACAGGCCTTTAGCCGTGGGAGTGTCAATCCAATAGGAGCGAAGCGATCAAGTCTATGGTGGAGCACAGCATCGATCTAGAGGTTCAACGCTACCTAGCGAATCCAAGAGTAGAACAAACATTGAAGGTTCTACTCACATACAAGGGAGGTCAGGATCCTATCAAGTTGACGACCAAGAAGGCGGCT
>Ga0315288_10006387_pt1 | contig 14952 bp, 14 predicted proteins | sample YL17G11_20_MG_FD_203454 | JGI IMG/M metagenome (GOLD analysis project Ga0315288, IMG submission 203454) | Sediment microbial communities from Yellowstone Lake, YNP, Wyoming, USA - YL17G11_20 | ecosystem: Environmental > Aquatic > Freshwater > Lake > Sediment | place: USA: Wyoming | collected... | reverse complement strand
TCGAGAGAGTTAAACACATGCTTCAATACAACTATGGAAATTTAATGTACAGCTTTTACAAGCGCGAAGTTTTGCAAAAAGACAAGCTTATCTTTGTCGAAAATGAAATTCCTTTTCTGTTTCAGATGGTTCAAAGAGGCAATTGGCGCATATTACCAAAGGTTGGTTTTTACAAACGAACCTCATGTTCGACTTATCAACAGGCTCGATGGGAAAAACAAGGTGGCGCTCTTCGCCACTTTACAATTTTGCCTTTCTCCATCATAAAAGATTATTTTTTGAATGTAAAATATTCATTCAAATACCACAAGCTTGCCTTGAAAAATATTCAGTACTCTATCGAGACATTAAACCTGAACTATCGGGAACGTACATCCTTAAAGATTCTAGCGCAAAAACTAATTTGGAAACATTTTGCCCAACTTGTGATTGGGTACAAAGGAAAACCATTTTAACATGTCATCTCTATTCATTGGGATGCCCGTTTTCAACGGCGAAAATTTTATCTCCAAAGCGCTGGAAAGCCTTCTAAGACAACAATTTGAGGATTGGACGCTTTTGGTATCTGACAATGCGTCAACGGATAATACACCATCAATCTGCCGCACATATTGTGAACAAGATAGCCGCATTCAATACATGCGGCAGGAGAAAAATCTCAGCCCAATTGCAAATTTCAAATTTCTCCTGACACAAGCACACTCGCCTTTTTTCATGTGGGCGGCAGTAGATGACGAGTGGGATCAATACTTTTTGATGGCATGTATAGAGGGTCTAAATTCATCACCGGATATTGGATGGGCATTTACAAATATTGTAAATATCGATTCCTTTGGCAATACCATTCGTGAGTACCCATCTTTTGGGGTTTTTACGCAGACCGATTGGACTTCTAGTGTGGCATGCTACGTTCTTGAGCCTGAATTTCTCGGTAAGGCCAATCTTATTTATGGGATTTATAAATTAGATCACTTAAAGAACTATATGCTTGATGCTCTTTCATCGCCAGAAGTTGAATGTCCCGGCTTCGATATGGCTTTTAACTTAGGTATTCTCTGCCGAACCAGGCTATACATTGATGAGCGCGTACTCTTTAAGAAAAGGTTAGCGCGCTCGACAGATAGACCAGATCAGCCAGATATGATCCCAGTCGTAGCACCCTATGTAAATGGAATGATGCACGGGGATGCGTTCAGCCTTTTCTGTCAGGCTATGATGGCGACAAGCCGTGGCACGCAATTTGAAGGACTGGTGAGCTATCTTTTGGAATACAGAAGCCATCTCAAGAAGGATTTGGATTTTGTACTTGGACAGCCCCCCGTCCATTCCCGGCAAAGTTTCCTAAATAGGTTGCGTAGAATATTCAGATTATTAATTGGCATTTGTTTAAGGACGTGAATTGTTGTCTTTTGGGTTGTAAATAATGGCCAGGAAATAATCATGAATTCAAAGATTGTTGCTGAAATAGTTCCTGCATCCGCTAAGATGTATGTTAAATCAGGTTTTTATTCTCACTTATCTATGGACTGAACAAGGGTTCTGGTCCAATTGAATGACGGTCTTGGCAACCAATTGTTTCAATACGCCCTGACGCGCACGGTGGCACTTTAGCGGCATACAGAACCGAATTTATAAGCGAAGCAGAAAATCGGTTGGATCAATTAAAACCTCTCTTCGGGAAAATCTTACTGAGAAAAAACCGTAAAAAGATATTATCGGTTTACTACGCAATGCACTAAAAAAGTATAGGAATAATAAAGAGGCCCACAAGTGAAATGTTGTGTTATAGGTGGGGCAGGATTTATTGGAAGTTATGTTACAAGCCTGCTCGTGGAATCCGGAAGGGATGTAATTGTTCTTGGTCGCAGTTTTAAACCTAGCCACGAATTGCCACCAAACGCCAAATACATATCGGGAGATTACAATAATCGCTCATTCGTTCGCAGGATTATTTTCGATACCGATGAAGTGATTGATCTTGCCTACACAACAGTGCCGAAAACTAGTTTCGAAGATCCCATTTATGATATTTTATCAAACTTGCCGCAATCTGTGGGTTTATTACAAGAAGCAACACTTGCCAATCTTCGCAAAATTGTGCTGGTCTCGTCTGGTGGAACGGTTTACGGAATAGCTAACTCTATTACAATACGGGAAGAGCTTCCAACTAATCCGATTTCGCCCTATGGGATAACAAAATTAACAATTGAAAAATATGCGATGATGTTTGCCTCGTCAGCAAATTTACCGGTAACAATTGTGCGCCCGGGGAATGCTTATGGAAATGAACAATCTGCTTTTCTCGGGCAGGGTTTTATCGCTACCGCCATACAATCTATTCTTTTTAGCAGAATAATTGATGTTTTTGGCAATCCAGGAACAACACGCGACTATATACATACCAATGATGTAGCTCGGGGAATTCTTGCAGCGCTAAACTTTGGCAAACCAGGAGAAGCTTACAATATTGGTTCAGGGTTTGGGCGCAACAATATTGAAGTATTAAATGCGATCAAGCCTTTAGCCGAACAGGCAGGTTATACAACGAAAATTAACAATTTACCTTCCAGAAAGTATGATGTTCCAGTCAATATTCTGGATAGCAAAAAACTCACTTTAGTATCAGGTTGGCGGGCCGAGGTTTCTTTTGAGTATGGTATAATACAAACTTGGAATGCAATTCTTGAAAAATCCAGGTAACCATTCAGCACTGAATATTTACGATTGAGAAATATCTCAAAATGGCGTGAGACATATTGTAGCGCCTGATTAGGATTACATTTTCAACATTACTTCTGTTATTCTATATTTTTTTGAATATCTTTTGCCCAGAAATTACATAGAGTGCCCTCAGTCGCCGTTGAATATCAAAGAGGAAAATTGGGAGAGACTGAACAACAAACGCAGGACATCATTTTGGGTGCGTTGAACCGTTTCTCAAATAACAGCCTGGGGTCTGAGACGTTATTAGCATTTGGTCTGCACTTTTCTGCTCTTAAAGAGTTGGTATGATCATCACCCGTCTACGTGGGGGTCTGGGAAATCAATTATTTCAATACGCGGCCGGCAGGCGGTTAGCCGCGCTGCACGATACTGTGTTAAAGCTGGACATTTCCTTTTTTCAGAGCCAAGATAAACGGGATTACAGCTTATCGCCTTTCAATATAAGCCAGGTTTTTGCCACACCAGAAGAAGTGACCAGGGCTAAAAAAGGAGTTTTTATTAGTACGCTTTCCGGCGAATCGAACACCTTTTTTTCGGGCTTTATTAAATCTTGTTACCGCCGGGCGGTATTTAGTGAGCCTTATGTCAAACCATATCCTGCTGAGTTTATTCGGAATTCCAGGAAAAATACTTATCTGGATGGCTACTGGCAGAGTGAGAAGTATTTCAATGATATCCAAGACATAATCAGGGCAGAATTTACTTTAAAGCAGAATGTAGATGAACTCAATCATCAAATAGCACAGCAAATTCGCTCTAGCCAATCGGTCAGCATTCATATCAGGAGGGGTGATTATGTAACAGAACCCGAGACAAACCTTACCCATGGCGTGTTACCTGTGAGTTATTATCAACAAAGTATAGAGATTATCAGGTCAAAAATAGCTAATCCCACCTTCTTTGTCTTTTCTGATGACCAGGAATGGGCAGTGAACAGTTTACACATCGATTCCCCTGTATTTTATGTTACAAATAATGGGGAATCGCGAAAAGAGGTAGATTTATGGTTAATGAGTATCTGTTGCCATCATATTATTGCCAACAGTTCATTCAGTTGGTGGGGGGCCTGGTTGAGTACCAATTCTGATATGCTTGTTATTTCACCACGAAGGTGGTTTGCAGACCAGATCCTTGTCATAGATGATTTAATTCCTGAAGATTGGATCAGAATTTAAAATGAGCCTACGGTCCCCTCGTGTAAGCGTAGTCATGTCGGTTTACAATAGCGAGCTTTATTTGCGCCAAGCGGTGGATAGTGTCCTCAACCAGACCTATACTGATTTTGAATTCATCATCATCAATGATGCTTCTACCGATTCTTGCGAAACAATCCTGCTGGAGTACCGTGATGAAAGAATCCGGTACACAGCGAATAAGCAAAATATTGGCATGGCGCGTTCCTTAAACTGTGGGCTGGAGATGGCACAAGGCGAGTATATTGCGAGGACAGATAATGATGATGTGTGTTTGCCTGGTCGATTCACTGCTCAGGTATCGTTTTTAGATAAACATCGTGAAGTTGGTGTATTGGGGACTGCTGCGCGCTTGATTGACCGCGAAGGAAAAGCCTTTGGGGAAGTTCGTTATCCTGGTGAACACGGGTATTTACGCTGGATTTTATGTTTTTTCGAGAACCCAATTATTCACCCATCCGTAATGATGAGAAGAAAGCTTATATCAGCGTTTGGTGGGTATGATGAAAAAAAGGAGCCGTCGGAAGATTATAACTTGTGGTGCCGGTTAGCTAATGTAACTCGCCTGGCAAATTTGCCTGACCCTTATTTGCACATTCGCAAACATGGATCTAATGCTAGCGTTATTAGGATGAAAGAGCAGCAGCAGAAAACCCTGGAAAATAGCCGGATGTTGTTGATGGATATTCTGAAAGAAGACATCTACGTTGAAAACTTGCACGGGCCCTGCCGTGCAAGTCGGGCACCAAATGAGGCATCGGAGAAGGATTTTGTTCAATTATCTGAATTGGTGTCCAAAGTTGGGAAAGCCACCTTGGAAGATGATACTTTGACTGGGGTGGAGAAACACTTAATTTCTCAAGATGCTATAATACGATTTGAGAAAATACTGTCTCAAGTACAGCACAAAAGCAGCCAGAAAGAAATCCTCAAGCAGTTTGAAGAATTTAAACAAGCGTTAAATAATTACTCATTACCGATCTCTTTGCAAGAAAATACAATGAAAAGTTTTTTATCTTTACATTGTACCCAACATAAAATACCTCTGTTCCTCAACGAAGATAACCATCAATATCAGTGCGTAAAAGGTTGTGTTTATCCTATCATTAACAATATCCCGCGCTTTGTCTCAGTTGATAATTACTCACAATCCTTTGGGTTGCAATGGAATCGTTTTCGCAAAACGCAGATCGATTCTTCCACCGAACTGCCTATCTCACGTAATCGTCTCACCCGTTGCCTGGGCGGTTCTCTGGAGTTAGTACGCGGTAAGCTGGTGTTGGAAGCTGGTTGCGGCGTTGGAAGGTTCACTGAGATATTGTTAGAAGCCGGAGCAAATGTATTCGCCTGCGACCTTTCTTCAGTCGTTGATGCTAATTACCAAAATATTGGTAGGCGGCCAGGTTATTTTATCTGCCAGGCGGATATCTTGAACATTCCTTTGCTCCCGGCCCAATTTGAGATTGTAATCTGCCTTGGTGTCATCCAGCATACCCCAAACCCCGAAACTACCATTGCTGCTTTATGTTTTCAGGTTAAGCCGGGCGGGTTGCTTGTCTTTGATCATAATACCTATGGTTATCCAGTTGCCTCCTCACGCCAACGACTTCGTTCATTTTTACTTAAGCGCTCTTGGGTGTTTTCATTGCAGTTTGTAAATGTAATGATTAAAATGCTTCGGCCGCTTCACTGGCTAGTATGGAAACTGGGCAATTTTCGCTGGGCAGCAAATATGCGCACAAAATTTCTTAAAATTTCACCAGTAGTAGGTTACCACGCTTCCTATCCCCTGATCACTCCAGATTTGCTTTATTTATGGGCGATGCTGGATAGGCATAAGACCCTGACAGATGTCTTTAAACATATTCGTAGTGCCGAAGAGATTGCAAAGACTTTGATTGACTGTGGTATGGTTAATATCGAGACTACATATGCAGGAAATGTTGTTGAGGTCAGGGCGCATAAGCCCCTTTAGAAATTAATCAATCCTTCATGAAAGGATAAATTATATGTGGTATCTGTTTGGACTTTCGATAAAAAAAAACGTGAATTGCATCAAAATGGAGACATGAACCACGACGAACACGCAACACTCCAATAACCTGTGGTGATGCCAGACGCCAAGGCCAGCAAGAGCCCCGCTTGAACTTATTGCTCTGGCTGGAAACTCAATTCAAATCCTGTTGCTCGATTGAGCAAATCTGTATCCAATTGTTTCTATAATGTTTTTAAAGTGCTTGTTATTACTGTCCGCAAATATCGATCTATTGAACTGAGGAAAGTTAATTATGATAGTTGTTCTATTTACGGGATCCTACCCATACGACGACACACCCGATAGAAATTTTCTCGATCAAGAGGTTAAATATCTGTCTGCGAATTTTGATCGGGTTATCATCGTACCTGGAAAATGTAGGGGTAGCAGATACCCGGTACAAGCCAAGGTGGAGATAGATGAAAGTTATGGTATTGCCTTATCAAAAAAAGGAATAATTGGAAGAAGGCTAAAAAATGTTTTTTCGCATCTGGTATACGAAGATATAATAGCTCGTCCGTCTCTGTTATTACTCCCCTATCTATTGAAACGTCTTATGGTGTTTTCAAATTATGTTGAGATAACCCAGAAATGGGTATGCAAGTTTGTAGAGAATGAGAGATTAGACCCAGCAGAATGCGTCTTTTACACCTTTTGGCTTGGTGTGAGTACACTTGGTATAGGCCTTGCAAAGAAATGTTACCCTGACATTTGCCTTATATCCAAAGCGCACGGAGGAGATATCTATGCCGAGCGTCATCGTCATGCTTATATCCCGTGTCGCCCTCAGTCTTTGGCTGTTTTAGATGGTTTGTTTCCCGACTCTGATGCAGGTACACGCTATATTTCTAACCGCTATCCTGAATATGCTCATCTGTGTGAAACATCGAGACTAGGTGTAGCAGATCCAGGTTTTATTACATCTCCTTCTAAAGATGGTATTTTTAGGATTGTCTCCTGTTCGCTATTAAAAAATCCTTTAAAGCGGGTGGATTTGCTGTTAAAGGGAATTGTACAGGCCGCTCGATTAAGGCCAGAATTACGAATTGAATGGCATCACTTTGGAACGGGGTCACTTAAACCCGATATAGAGTCCTTAGCCCAGGAAAACTTACCGGACAGCGTCAGCGGTTTTTTCCCAGGATATCCTTCACTGGAATATTTACTATTATTTTACAAAAATAATCCTGTAGATGTTTTTGTGAATGTGAGTACAACGGAGGGAACACCAGTTGCAGTCATGGAGGCTGTCAGTTGTGGCATACCTGTTGTAGCTACGGCTGTAGGTGGTAATACCGAAATCGTTTCTGAGTTGAATGGGGAATTATTAAATCCTGACCCGACGCCTGATGAAATCGCAAAGTCTATCCTTAACATTTGGGATTATCCTGATCTGGCATTAGAAAAAAGAAAACAAAGCCGACGAATATGGCAAGAAAAATATGATGCAGATCGGAATTTCCAGTCATTTGTTGATAGACTTAAGTCTATTAGGGTGAGAAAGTTGAGCATAAAGAAAAACAGCGTTTGAACTTATTTGATATTTATCACAGGCGATAGTGGTTTTATCGGCCGTCATTTATATTAGTTTATTTTCAAGGCAGTTACTGCAATTTTTACTTGGTGAGGAAACACTGTGAGACAGTCGATTTGTCTAATATCTATATCCCCTCTTTTTCGTGATGGTCGTGTCTTAAGGCAGGTTAAGTACCTGTCTCAACACTATGAATTAACAGTTATTGGTCATGAGCCACCCGGAAAAGAATGGTTGAAGATGCAGCATGTGCGCTGGGTTTCGATCCCATATCCGCATAAGGGTAACCTCTTCATCCGGGTTTACAGGGTCGCCTTAAAATTCCTTGGGATAATATGGCCAGGCGCTTACGATCACTGGTATCGGGTTAATTCAGCTCATGTGAATGCCCTAAAACACGCCTGTGAGATTCGACACGATGTTTACCAGGCAGATGAACACGATGCTTTACCAGCAGCGGCAGAGGCTGCCAGAAGGCATGGCGCTAAATTGGTGTATGACGCTCATGAATACGCTCCGGCATTAGGCGAACATTCATGGTCGTGGAAGTTTTTATATCGTCCTAAAATTGAATATGTTTTTAGAAAATATCTGCCGCAGGTTAATGCTTCTATGACCGTTGCGTCAGCAATTGCGGAAAGATTCAAACAGGAATATGCGCTCGACCCAATCGTTGTGTTGAACACCCCTGAAAGGGTAACGGGTATACAATCCAAAAATTTTGACCCTGATCACATCCAGTTGATACATCATGGGGCCGCGATTCGTCACCGTAGATTGGAAACAATGATCGAAGCCCTGGTGTATTGTGACCAGCGCTACACCCTTAACTTTATGCTGATAGATAACGATCCGGATTATGTTTTACAATTAAAAAGATTGGCAGAACGGTTATCGCCTGGAAGAGTAACCTTTCACACCTCTGTATCGCCAGACGAAGTAGTACAACGAGTATCAAAGTATGATGTGGGTTTTTATAGCTTGTCTCCTTTGAATTTCAATCAACTGGTTGCCTTACCGAATAAGTTTTTTGATTATATTATGGCTGGGCTACCAGTTTGTATCGGCCCCTCCCTCTCGATGGCGGAAATAGTACGCCAATATGGATGTGGTGTTATTGCTGAGTCTTTTACTCCTATCGATCTCGCAACAGCTTTGAATAGGACCAGTGCTGAGCAATGGGTCGCCATGCGGGAGGCTGCTAAGCTTGCTTCAGAACATTTAAATGCGGAAAATGAGATGAAGAAGATGTTAACCCTATATGAGACAATGATCAGTGAAATGTAGTTGATTTGAGCTAGTAATAATATTTTGAGTAATTACTATGGAATTCTTTTATAAGAATGCTCGCCTCCCTAAAGATGATAAAATACTGCGAGCAGTCAATGCTGCAGCATCCAGGCTATTCCTTAAGCTGAATAACTTGGATATAAACCAGTTGGAAGTTTCAGATCACACTAAAGTTTGTCTAGGCAATCACATTCAAAGCCTGAAAAATCGCCTGATGAAATTCACTTATATCCTCTCATGGGCAGTTGCTAATCGAGACATACCCCTTAATCAATTTGTGTTGGTGGACTATGGAGGTGGCTCTGGTATTTTATCTCTCCTTGCAAAAGAGTATGGGATAGGTACGGTAATCTATACCGATATTTATGATGTCTCTTGCAAAGACGCTGAAAATATTGGCCAGGCGATTAATAATCCAGCAGATTATTATGTTCCTGGAGATATTGATGAATTGCTTTTCTATATAAAAAACCAGCAGATCACTTGTCATGCTCTCGCTTCTTATGATGTCATTGAGCATATCTATGATATTGAACCTTACCTCAAAAAGCTATCAAAGATTTCAGATAAAGATTTCGTAGTAGTAATGGGTTCTGGTGCAAATCCCCTCAACCCTTTAGTAGCGCGCTCCTTGATGAAACAACACAAACTCATCGAGTATCTAAACCGAGAGGACAAACCGGGGCATAAGCAGAGAGATATTTTAAAGGCATACTATGACGTAAGGCGGGAAATTATATCTAAGTACGCTCCGAAATTATCACCAGATGAGGTTGAACGGCTAACAAAAGCTACCCGGGGGTTGATTGCACAAGATATTAAGCATTGTGTTGATGTATATTTGGAGAGTGGAAAAATCTGCAGACAACCTGATCATCCAACAAATACCTGCGATCCATATACTGGAAATTGGGCTGAACACCTGATGGATATCAGGATGTTGAAGCAAGTTTTAGTTAATAATGGGTTCATAGTAAAAATTCTGGCTGGTTATTACGGAGGAGGATCGCCCTTAAAAAGAATTGTCGCGTGCTGGTTGAATCTCTTGATTTTCTTGCTTGGTGATCAGATAGGCCTCTGGTTTGCCCCATTCTATACGATATATGCTTCAAAAGTGGAGTCATTGGGTGAAAATCGCTTATATTATTGAAGAAGATGTTAGCTATGAGAGCGGGGTTCTGAAGAAACTCGCAGCCCAGATGCAGGCATGGCTTGGTGAAGGTCACCAGGTGAAGTTCTTTGCACTCTCGCCTAAACTTGAAGTCTGTCCACGTCTGAATGTAGCTGGTGAAGTTATTCTCAGTCCTTCTGTCTTGACCAACCAGATCCAAGCAGTAAAGCTAGTCAAACCAATCACAGTGTGGCAGCCGGATATCGTCTATATGCGGTTGGGACTTTATAACCCGTTTTGGATAAAAATTTCTTCTTCTTTTCCCATCGTGATCGAAGTCAATAGTGATGACCTGAGTGAGCACAATGCATCACACAACTATCATTCATGGTTATATCACCGTTTGACGCGCGACATCTTATTCCGCAAGGTTGGCGGGCGGTATGGTCTTTGTTACACATGAACTTGCCAATAAATTCAACCCATACACGCAGCCAAAGATAGTGATCTCTAATGGGATTGATCCCACCCAATATCGCCCATTACCGGCTCCAAGTAACTCAAATCCCAGATTGGTTTTTTCAGCTACCAATCAATCTATCTGGCATGGGATTGATAAAGTGTACCAGATGGCGGAACATTTTAGGGACTGGCAATTCGATCTGATTGGCAATCTCGACCTGCCGCCCGAATATGATATCAATAACTCGCCAAACATTAAGCTTTATGGTCGTTTGGCTCGTGACCAATACGAGAGTTTGATGGCTGCGGCGGATGTTGGGTTTGGTTCTCTGTCGCTTCATCTCAACAATATGCAGGAAGCGTGTGTACTCAAGGTCAGGGAATATCTGGCTTATGGAATACCCACAATCATCGGATATCGAGATACTGATTTTCTGACTTCTGCCCCTTTCCTCCTGCAAATCCCTAACACACCAGATAGTATTCAAAAATCGTTAATGGAGATAAAATCATTTGTTGAACAATGGAAGGGGAAACATCTTGATCGTAATAAAATCAGCCACCTGGATGCAAGGAATAAAGAAAAGCAGCGTTTGGATTTCTTTGGACAAATATTAAATAATAAATTTGGTTAGGTTGAGATGGATCCGTTTCAGGTAGGAAGGAGAAAAATTAAGTTGAATTGGTCTGGAAAACGAGTATTTGTAACAGGCGCCAGTGGTTTCATCGGTAGCCACTTATGTGAGGCCCTTATAGAACTAGGGGCAGAAGTTACTGCCATGATCCATTATAATTCGCGGGGTGATTGGGGGAATTTAGAGTATTTACATCCAAAACATAAAACTGCTTTGCGAGTCGTGGCTGGCAATGTAGAAGATTCGGATTTTGTGAACCGTCAGATCAGAGGGCAGCAAATAATCTTTCATTTGGCGTCACTGATTGGTATTCCTTATTCCTATATGGCACCTTTAAGTTATGTCAGGACAAATGTAGAAGGAACATTGAATGTGATGGAAGCTGCTCGCCAGGCTGGTGTTGAGCGAGTGGTTCATACATCTACATCAGAGACCTATGGTACTGCAATATATACGCCGATTAATGAGGCGCACCCTCTGCAAGCCCAGTCACCCTATTCAGCTTCAAAAATTGGAGCAGACAAAGTAGTTGAGAGTTATTACAGAACCTTCAATTTGCCCGTGATCACCATCCGACCATTCAATACCTACGGGCCACGCCAATCAGCTCGAGCTGTAATTCCAACCATCATCAGCCAGGCGTTAACCCAATCAGAAATTCATCTGGGATCATTAGACCCCGTTCGAGACATCACTTATGTCCTCGATACAATACAAGGGTTCATTAAAGGTGCCGAGGCCAATGCATCTAAAGGAGAAACTGTAAATATCGGGACAGGCACCGGCCTAACAATTGGTGAAATAGCCTCAAAGGTGTTATCCTTGATGGATATTAAAAAGCCGGTAATAACAGAAGAACAACGGGTCAGGCCAGAAAATAGCGAGGTTTTTGAGTTGATCTGTGATAACACCGCAGCAAAACAGAAATTAGGTTGGTTTCCAAAATACTCTTTAGAAGATGGATTACAAATGACGATAGAATTTATCAAAGGGCACATCCATGAATTTAAGCCCTCGCAATATAATGTATGAGATAAATTTATGCAAGCGTTGATATTAGCGGGAGGAAAAGGAGCTCGGCTCCAGCCATATACGAATGTTCTCCCAAAACCCCTCATGCCCTTGGGTGAACATCCGATTTTAGATATTATCCTGCGCCAGCTCAAGCATGCTGGGGTGACTGATGTTATTCTGGCAGTTGGATATTTAGGGCATCTGCTGCAGGCGTTTTTTGGTGATGGCAGCAAATATGGACTAAAGATCACCTATTCCATTGAAAATGCCCCCTTGGGCACTGCCGGGCCGATTGGGCTTGTTCTGGATCGGCTGGATGACGATTTTTTGGTGATGAATGGTGATCTGCTAACTACGCTGAATTACCGTCATTTTTTTGATTTTCACATGAAAATGAATGCAACTGCAACAATTGGAATATATTCACGAGAAGTTAAGATCGATTTCGGGGTCATCCAAAGTGATGCGAACAGATTCCTGGTAGATTATATCGAAAAACCTGTTTATCAATTCGACGTCAGCATGGGAATTAATGCCTTGAAATTAACAAAGATTCAGCCTTATATACACCCTGGGGAACATCTTGACCTACCTGATTTAATGTTAAGGCTACATCGAGATGGTCAGCCTGTATTGTGCTACCGAGAACCCTGTGAGTGGCTTGATATTGGCCGTTTGGATGATTATCAGAAGGCTGTGGATGTTTACCAAACCAGACCTAAGGGTTTTCTCGACGAAGATATCTTATGACACAGGCGCTAATCACCGGGGCAGGTGGTTTTTGTGGTAAGCATCTGCTTTCCTATTTGCATTCTTGTAGTGTTGAAGTGCATACTATAGGGACTAAAATCACCAGTAATAATCATCACCGGGTATTGCATACCGATATTAATGCGATAACACAAGTTATTGAGGAAACCAGACCAGATTATGTATTTCATTTAGCTGGAATTGCCAATACCACAGATGTAGCATTGTTTTATTCAATCAATACGCTTTATGCTGCAAATATGTTAAGGGGGATGGAATTAGCTGGATATGGTAGTTGCCCGGTTTTACTTGTCGGAACAGCAGCCGAGTACGGTAGGATAAGAGATGAAGACTTACCTATCATTGAGACTACGCCGGTCAATCCATATAATCATTATGGCATCAGTAAGCTTGCTCAAACCCTCATGGGAGTAACTTTGTCAAAGTCTGGCAGACCACTTGTTATGATGAGACCTTTCAACATCATTGGGTCTGGTATGCCAGGACATATTTCTATACAAAGTTTCGTACAGCAAATAGTAGATATTCTTCGAAAGCGTCATGCTCCTGTTATTGATGTTGGTAATTTAAGTTCGATACGGGATTTTATAGATGTGAACGATGTGGTTAAAATTTATTGGGATATATTACAAGTACCCGATGCTTATGGCAAAGTAGTCAATCTATGCTCTGGTAAAGGGTTCAAGATGGAATATGTGTTAAACCGATTAGTTGCAATGGCAGGAATTCAAGTTGAGATCCGTTTTGACCCTAAACGCACCAAGTCCGTGGATGTACCTGTATGTATTGGAAGCCCGAAGACATTGCAGAATATCTTGGGGTACTCACCTTCGGAATATCTCGATGGAAGTCTGAAGCTAATATTGAATGAGGCTTTGAAACATTGAAAATTGATTATGGCAAAAATATTAATTATTGCAGGGATTAGCAGTAGCTCTTATGGCAGAAGTATTGGTTTGATTGGACAAAAGGCTGGACATCAAATATATTGGGTTTCAGGAAGAAAGGTCGAATGTCCGGGAGTGATTGTAAAGAGGCTTCCGGAGTGTTTCGGTCATTCGACATTTTGGCGGGTTTTATTAGAGCCATTTCTGGTAATGGAAGCGATCCGTAAGTTTCGTCCAGACCTTATCCATGTCCATTATGCCATGAAGGGGCTAGTTACAATCCCCTTATTGTTTTTTCACCCTCTTGTTGTTTCCACTATGGGAGATGATATTAACCCCAAATATCCTTATCATAAAATAACTGTTCCTTTTGCCCGCCTTTTATTGGACCACGCGGATATTATTACATCCCGGTCAGATTATATGGATGAGGCACTGGCTTTGATTGGCAACTATCAATCAAAGACGCGCAGAGTCACATTCGGTATAGATCTGGAAAAGTTCCACTCGAATCGAGATGTGGGCTGGTTGAGAAAAAAGCTGGCTATCCCCGCGGATGACATCATTTTTTTTGACCCCCGTGTCGCAAAACCAAACTACAATAAGCATGTAATACTTGGCGCATTTGCCCATTACTTACACAATGGGGGATCAGCTGCCACATTACTCGTGACAGAATATTTAGCTGACCCAAAATATAGCTTGCAATTGAGGCATCAAGCCCAGAGTTTAGGGATTTCTGATCATGTCCGTTTTTTGGGAGCAATAGATCTAGCTGACCTCCCCGATTATTTTACTTTGGCGGATATTACGATCTCTATTCCTAGTACCGATGGGTTACCCCAGACATTTTTTGAGGCTTTTGCCTATGGTTCTTTTATAATTGCAGGTGATCTGCCATCTTATAAAGGCGTCCTACAAAATGGTGTAACCGCCTGCCTTGTATCCGTAAATGATGAAATTAAATTAGCTGAGACAATGCAATGGGTAGTTAAACACCCTGATATTCGGAAAAAGGCTGTACAGCTTGGCCAAATCTATATCCAGGATCATGCTGATTTTCGTAAACAGGCTGATTTGGTTAATCAGATTTACAGCGAACTCATTTCAATATACACTTAATCAAAGGCCATTGGCTATATTTCAGGGAATTTATTTCGCAATATTATGACTCCACTGAAATAACTTGCACTTTAACAACTCACAGATAGTTTTAGCGGCTTTGCCAGGTTACGGAAAGCCACCAGAGCAGTCTTAGCAAAGGCAAAAATAGAAACGCCTGACCGTTCCTGAACG
>Ga0315288_10006386_pt1 | contig 14953 bp, 14 predicted proteins | sample YL17G11_20_MG_FD_203454 | JGI IMG/M metagenome (GOLD analysis project Ga0315288, IMG submission 203454) | Sediment microbial communities from Yellowstone Lake, YNP, Wyoming, USA - YL17G11_20 | ecosystem: Environmental > Aquatic > Freshwater > Lake > Sediment | place: USA: Wyoming | collected... | reverse complement strand
AGAGCGGGTTCTTCCAGATACCGTGCGCCATGTCACTTCCCCTGTTGTTGGTCCGGGACCCATCCCCGGACGGTTGGCCGGTCTTCGCGCGGCAGTTCCAGTACGACACAGACCGGCGAGTCGAAGCGCAGCGCCTGCGGCAGCGCCGCCTCGAATCCTTCAGGGTCGGTGTGAATGCGAGCGATTCCATGCGCCGCCAGAATCTTCTCGGCGAGGTCGTGATCCGGCAGCCAACACCCAAAGTCACTCTTCTGCCCGGCCATAGAGCCACGCCTCACCAGATCATAGGACCCGTTCTTGACCAGAAGGCCGATGCAGGGATCGAACTCCGAAACCATCGTTCCGATGTCAGCCGGGTTGAAAAGCAACTCCCCGTCGCCGACGATCCAGAAGGACGGGTGCCGCGTCGCCCGCCATGCGCCTATCGCAAAGGGGATACTCTGCCCCATCATGTCAAAGCCGGATGCCCGAATCAGCCGTCGCGGTCGGCGCATCACATTCCAGCCGCTCCCGAGAAGAGCCCCGAACGTATTGCACCCTGTCGTGATCGTCCATTCCTGCGGGATGTGCCGCTCGACGGCCTCAACCATCGCCAACTCCCACGGCTCGATGAGGCACGTCGGCGGAGAATGCCAGTGTCCCCGACGGTTCGGGTGAATGGCCGAACACATCGCAGTCAGCGCGACAGCCGCATCACACCGGGCGAACACGTCCTCGCGGTAGCCGTCAATCGGCTCGTCATCTACGTCAACGCGCCCGACCCACGTCGGCTGAGGATAACTCCAGTTGGCGCAGACCATTCCAGGGAGCCGGGTGCCGATCATCAGCATCGCGTCGCACTCTTCCCAGATTCGTCGTGAGTATGGCGCGACCGCAAGCCCCGCGTAGCACGGATCGTCGGGCATGACCGCACCGAACGCGGTGTGAGTCAGCAGAACAGCCGCCCCGACCCGCCCCGCGAAGCATGAAAGCATCGGACCCGCCTGCGCCGCCACGACCCCTCCGCCCGCAAGGATTGCCGGGCGTTCGGCCTCCTGCAGGACAATCGCCATCCGCTCCAGTGGCTCGCAGTCTACCCGCGCCTCCATGTCAAGGGACGGATACATCCCCGCGTCGCCAACTGTGCCCTCCGAACCCTGCACGTCCACTGGAATCTCCAGCACGATCACGCCCGGCCTGCCCGACACGGACTCGTAAACTGCCCAGGTCAGCGCGAACACCATATCGTCATCGTCAGCCACGCGACGGAACTCCTTGCACAGAGGCGAGAGGACCGCCTCATGGTTGCACTCGTGCGTGACGTGCCGCCGACACAAGTCAGACCTCTCCTGCCCGAGCAGCACGACCATCGGGAAGCAGGAAACGTTGGCATCCTGAATGCCCGGCGTAGCCATCAGCGCACCCGGGCCGCCGCTGACAAGGGCTACTGCGGCACGACCGGATGCGCGAGCGTAACCTCCCGCAGCGAGTGTCGCGTTCAACTCACTGCACATCTGCACGTACAGTTCCGGGCATGTTCGCCCGATGGCCGCAAGGAGAGGCGCATTCGTGGCCCCGAGGACGCCGAAGATGGGTACGCCCTCCTCTTTCAGTTGTCGGGCGAGCAGGTCCGCGTTCGTCATGCCACGCTCCCCCAGGTCACGTAACGGTCGGGCCAGCGCCGAAGGAGACCCTCCGCCATCGCCACATCCTCCTCGGAGTGAATGTCAATCGCTGGTGCGATAGGCGCGAGTGCATAGTAGTCTCCGAGGTGCCCTCCTGCCAAGATGGATTTCCTCGCTGCGTCCTTGTTGAAAACGATACAGGCACCCGCCGGGTAGACGGCCCTTCCGTTCAGTCGGTGGTCGTATGACTCCTTGCCCCAATACGTCTGCGGGGCCTGGTAAGTGCCGTCGTCGCGAGGTGTGAACTCCCACGCTGGAACCATGATGGTACTCGTCTGGCAGGTCATGCACGGAAGGCCGATCCGAAGGTGTTCTCCGAAACAGCGGTCAAGCAGGTCGCATTCTCGGATCGGGCAGTCGCCCTGCAGACTCGTCACCGTCTCAAAGACGACCCCGCGATCTTCCAGCATCGCCATCGCGTGAAGCCATACCGCGCCCACAGGAGCCTCGTCCGTCGCCAACCAGTCCGGGCGGTCTATGACGGTCACTCCTTCGCGCCGGGCCAACCGCTTGCATTCCTCGCAGTCCGTGGAAATCCAAACCTCATCCACGCAGGAAGCACCCTTCGCCGCCGCGAAGGAGTAGACCACTGCAGGTACACCGAGAATGGGGAATGTGTTCTTCCCCACCAGCGACTTGCTCCCGGCCCTCGCGACGACCAGCGCAACGTTCACCAGGTCTTCTCCTATGGTGGCGCTATGTGCCCGCCAAGTTCCTCGGCAACATCTGACAGCACATCACAGATGGCCGACGCTGGATCGGGTACGTTACCCCCGCAGTGATGGTTCGCAAGTCTGCTCGTGATCTGCCCCTTCTTGACCATCGTGACCATTTCTGATATATCCTTTGCCGTCGGTACCGACCCGTCGAAGCTGAAAGGTTGGTATTGCCTCCAGGTGTCCTCTCCGCTTTCCGGGCTGATCGGGTCTTGTAACCAACCCGCCTGCACGACCGGCACTCCGAGAATGCCCGCGTCTATGGCGGTGCAGGAGACTAGCGTTACGACGCGCCACGCCTGCCGAATGGCGTCGTGAACCGACTGACTCCGCAAGCTTCGGACGAGGTTGATAGGCGTCACCGGCCTGCCGAGCGTCGTATCAGATTCGTCAAGGATCGGACGAAGCGCCAACTCCGGCTGCCAGTCCGCCTCGAACCCATGCGGGCGGTCTATAACCATGCGCTCGGGGAACTCCTCCGCCAGGGCACACAGCAGTTCGGCTACGGCTACGCGCCCTTCGCGGTTGGCTGGGTAGTCATGTTGTTCCGCGAACAGGATCGGCTTCCGTTCATCCGATAGTACCGTTTCCGGTCCGCCGTCATGCGCGAGGCGTTCGGCCTGCCGCGACGCACATCCCGTCACATGCCAGCGTTGTCTTTGCGACTCGGCCACTTCGAGGACCTGCGCCATCTGCTCCCAACTGGGGCCGAGGGCGCAGATAGCCGATGCGAGCGGATGACCTTTGCCGGTACACATCGAATCCCAACCCGCCGCCACAATGACGGTCGGCACATGCCATGCTCTCGCGACGTTGATCGTGTAGTGCCAGTCCATTTGGTCGTCGTTGAACGTGAAGAATACGTCCGGGCGGTTACTGTTGAGCAGGTCGTCGAAGACCGGCCCGTCGTTTCCGAACTCTTGAATGTGGGCGTACATCGCTGTCGCCATCCGTGGTGTCACCCGTGAAACCCGATGGTCCGTCGAACTGGGCCGTAGGTAGTGCGAGATGGCTTTCTGCCCGTGTTCGTAACGCACCGCGCAGAAGGTCTCCCAACCGCGCCGCTGCAGTTCCTCCAGCACCGGCGAGAACGCATACCATTCACGGTCGTAGTAGGCGTAACACATCGCGGTCGGCAACTCACGTCCTCCTCAGGACTACGTAAAACGAGTAGGGTTCGACGACCCCCGCCTGTACAACCTCGGTGCGCTCGCTCAGACTATCCCTAAGGTCCGCGATGAATGCTCCCGGCCCGAGCCACGAGGTATTATGGCCTTCGTTGTATACCTGCCCATGCTCGTGACAGTGCTTTCGATACTGTTCCTCGTCGGGCAGAAGCAGAACGATAAGGCCGCCGTTCCTCAGGGCCGCGAACCACGTCTCCATCACCGTGCGCCAATCCGTGTAGTCTTCCAGTAGATGCGATGAGAAGACGAAGTCTAGGCCCTGCGCCTCCGTGCCCTCAAACCACTCCTCCCACGGGCCGCACACGTCCGCCGCCGTTATCGGCTGGTCGGCGCGGTTGTCGCGATGCTCGAAGTCGAGGCCGATGGCCCACGGCACGACCTTGTGCTCCCCGCATCCCACGTCTACCCCGTAGCCGATGCAGAAGCGTTCGAGAATGTCCGCTGCCCGCTCGGATTCCGTCATGTCACATGTCCCCCCGATAGCAGTTTCGACAGGGCGTCTCTTACATCTTCGGCACTCACCTCGCCAAGGCAGTGATTGTCTGGGTTGTAGCAGTCCCCGCGAGCGCCGCAGGGCCAGCAGTCCGGCTTCAGGTCCGGCCCGAGGATGACGCACTCCGGCCCGAACGGATGCTTTCGAGCCGATGCCGGAATCCCCGCCAGGAGAAGTACCTGCGGCAGGTCGGCGGCGTTCGCCAGAGACGAATGCACCGTGTCCACAGTCACCGCCGCGTCGCACATCATCGCTATGGCGAGGGCCACGCCAAGATCCGGTGTCTGCCCGGTCGGGTCAAGTAGGTTCCGATCATGCAGGTCTGGCGTCGGCATACCACGCCGAACCTCCACATTCGGGCATCGGTCGTGGTCAACGAGAATGAAGCCAATCTTGGGCATCGAGCTGAAGAGCTGTGACCACTTGACGCCATTCCAGTTCGAGGCCATCCGGCAATGCGCCCGGAGTCCAACATAGACCAACTTGTCGTATGACTCGCGGAACTTGCCTACTATGCTCCTCGCGAGCATGAGCGATGCTTCGGACGGGTGCAACTTGTACCTCTCGCGCAGGGGTTGTGCCCCAACCTCGCGACACATGCGCAGAACCGGGTGCTCGCCGTAGTTCCCGCCCGCCTCTGGCCTCTCATAGCAGTCATCAAGGTCGAACCCGAGCGGCCAGTTTCCCCACTCAACGCCTGGCGTCATGTCAACCAGGTTCTGGTTGTGTCCCTCACAATCGAAGAAGACCTGCGTACCCGTAGCAGCCAGGGACCGGGCCGCGTGCAGCGCCCAGATGATGTCGCCACTTGCCGCCTTGCGGTGAATGCCCACTGTCCTGGTCGGGTCTTGCATGTACTTCGCCCTCAGTCTCCTACCGTTGAGATCGGAGAACATGGTCTGAGCGCCTCCGCTGCCCTGCCCAACGTGTTCGCAGGCCCCCCGGACGATCTGCAGACGTTTACCCGCCCGAATAGCCTTCAGGCAGAAGTCGGAATCTTCGCAGTAGAGCGGCGTAAACCGGCTATCGAAGCCACCGAGGTCCTGCCACGTCTTCTTAGAGAAGGCCATGCACCAACCCTCGATGTAGTGCGCATCACCATCGAAGCTCGGCCCATCGTGCGTCATGTCGCGGTGCAGTTTGCCTCCGCAGGCTCCCGTGATCGCGGCACCGCACTTCTCCTCCAATGGTCTTAGCAGGTCCTCTACCCGCCTCGGATTCACAAAGGCATCATCGTTGAGCAGCATGACGTACTTCGTGGCGACTTGGCGGATGCAGGCGTTCCACGCCGCGGCGATTGATGGGTGCGCCTTGGAAACAATCCAGTCAGAACGAGTGGCAACGTACTGTCGCACTTCCTCCGCGCCGCCGTTTGCCATGACCAGGACGCGCATCCCGGACTGTTCGGCCCAATCCACTGAGGCGAGAAGGTACTCCAGGCGCTTGTAAGCGAGAATGACCGCCGTGCATTGTTCGGCTAACGGCATCAGGAAGTCACCGTCCAGTTCCGTCCCCAATCTAAGGACTGCGCCATTCTTACCTGCGCGAGCGCGTCGGCGAACACGAGCACGAGCATTCCTGATGGCGTCTGGTACATATCCCCGAACGGTTGCGGCCCTGCGGCGGTCACGGCTGGCACGTTGCCGATCTCTGCGGACGAGAATGTACCGTCCGCCTTCCGCTGTACCAGATGGACGACACAGTTACCCGAGGCTTCGCGAACCATGACGACTCCCATGCCACACTCCGGCAACCACGTCGCACCGACATGCCGCCCCGCGCCAATCAGCGCGAAGTCCCGGAAGCTCTGCGCGCCCAACAGAGAGCGGCAGACGTACACCTGCGCCGCGCCGGTCGTGTAGAACATCACGAACTCGCCCAGGAGAGACCGCAAGTGCCCGGAGCCGGCCCTCGGCATCAGCCCCGCGAAGTCCGCGGTCATGGTCGCGGGGATGCCGAAGGTAAACTGCGTCCCGTCGGCCATCCGGCGCACTTCCACATGCCAACAAGTCGCGCCGCTTGCGGCCACGAGGACGCATTTCGCCAAACCCATACTCGGACACCATTCTGCTCCGACCACGCGGTTCTGCCCGACTGCGACGTGCAATACCTCTGCTAACCATTCCTCCCCAAAGACGTTGCCGGTCTTGGTAAAGATGTCCCAACTGCCACCAGCCTTTCGGTCAAAGAGCAATTCGTGCTGCGGCGAATGCTTCATGAGCGACCACGCCGACGCGTTCTCGCCAAGGCACACGAGGTTCTTAAATGCCGAGGTCGCGTCGTCCTCGGAGACATGTCGGGTGATCGCACCGCCTGATGATAGGTAGATGTACGCCTTTCCGTTCTTGTCGCGGATGACGGCAATGCGGTGGCCCTGCGTCGTGTACTCACACTCCACCCAGGTCCATTCGGTATTCGTGATTCCGAAGTTGGTGGTCAGCCCGGCGGAAAGGTCAAGGCCGCCGTCGTGTAGTTTGTACGTGACCATCTCATACAACGGATCGAAGTGGAAGTAGCTCCACACGTCGGCGATGGCAGTGCCGACCAGGGTGTCGGCCGGTTGCCGAAGGATCTCTACCTCAGCTCCAGCCCCGGCCCCCATCATTCGGCCCGGTTCGACTGCCAGACCGTGAACCGCGCCGCGGATGATCTTGAGCGGTCGAGCAACATAGTGTGAGCAGCCTGCCAATGTCACGCGCCTTGCCTTCGGACATGCCTGCAGACTCCCCGACCATACCCCGCCCGACTCACTCATCCGCGCATCCATCGTCTCTCGCAACAGGCACCAGTAATCACGCCAGTACAGCCGGTTCGCGTCGGCGTCTTCGAGTGCCGCGTCAGTTGCCGCCGCGTCTAACGTCGCCGAGAACCCTTCGCGGCCGTTTATGTCCGCAACCGCGTCCGTCAGGGTGCGTTCGATGAGGTCAAGAAGAATTGGGTCGCCCCAGATGTGAATGAGTCCTCGCTCCTGCCCAAGTTGCACTATGGCTGGCCATACCTGGTCGAATCCGAGGACTCCATCCACCAGTGAGGAGATGGACTGCCAGTCCGCCGGGTCGCCAAGTGCCCAATCCGGGTAGACGACTTTCAGGCGCGGCCACGAGGCGGGTTCCGCCAATTCCGTCGCCGGGTTGCACTCCACGAGGGACAGGTCCGTAATGAGCAGGTCCTGTCCTTCGGTGAGTCCGCCCAGTTCCAGCGTCTGCACGTCATACATGCGAGAAGGCACTCCAGAGTCCGGCCAGTGAAGGTCTATCCGCCACAGCGAAGGGAGTCCCGCCTGCGCGTCCGTCACGATCCAATGATACGCGCAGACAAACGGGAACCCGTCACCGTCAACGCCTACCGCATTCACGCTGATGTCTGCGGCCAGCGCGACTGTCGCGGCGATGCTCAGGTATCGGTAGTTAGACCAGTCCACTATCCGTCTGCCTCTCTATCCCGGAGTCCATTGACCTTGAGCGTCCGTTATCACAACGATGATCGGCGGCGGAACCGCCGAGTACCCCCGCAATCGGCCCCGGCGTCAGTGAGGGCCGCGCCGTCAGCGCTGGGTTTCCATCGTCGCCCTTCGCGCCAGGCGTTCCTGGTAGCCCCGGTTCGCCCTGGTCCCCTTTCGGCCCTGGCGGGCCGCCCGAAGGGCCGGGTTCCCCTTGTCTTCCGGTGTACCCCTGCGGCCCCTGTTCGCCGACAGGACCCCGAGGGCCTGGAGGACCGGCAGGACCGGGCAGACAGACCGCATCGGGTGATGCAGGAGAGAGCACCGGCCAGTCCGGGTCAACGACCTTGAAGTACTTGGGCATCGCGCGTCTCCCTCACATGCTTACAACCGCGCCGCCGCTGCCCCCGGCGGCCACCTGCACACGCAGGTTCCCGCCAGGGTTCGTAACCGACACGCCGACCGATCCGCCCGACGCCGCCCAGCCAGTCTTCGGCAAAGGGTCCGTGTCCGCAAACGCCCAAGTGATCGGCACGAAGAACCCGGCGTCCTCGTCCTGGTCTTTGAGCGGGTAGTGCTCATGGACGAACCGCAGGTCGTTCGCAACGTCATCCGGTGGCAGTGCCGCGGCGACCAGGTTCTCCTCCAACGTCGGGGCCACCGAGAAGAAGTCCATGCTCGGATTCAGCGATACCCAAGAACCGGGCGCGCCCAGGAACGTCCACGACTCATCGCCTTGGCCTTCGAGCGCCGACGCCGCTTTGAATGGTACGCCATCACGGACGCAGAGGGCCGTATCGTTCACGGGCGCATTCGGCCACGCCTGATCCCATAGCCGCACCATCGCCCGGTCCTTGTACTCGAATGAGTACCACGGGTTGATCACGCCATCCCAGTTCGCCTTGCAGGTGATCCATCCGCTTCCGCCGGTCGCCGCCGCCGATGCAATGCCACTCGCCGGAACGTCGCGCCCACAATAAACCAGGTCCGTCAGCCGCGCCTCCGGGGTTCCGGCCCCACCCGAGTGCTGGAACGATATGGCTGCGGTCATGCCGCTTACGTAAGAATCCCCAGTGAAACACTCGCCCGCGAGCCGCGCCATCGAATACGCGCCCGCGTTCTCGTCGCCAGTCACCCACACCCCTGCGTGTTGCCGTCTCTCGCAATCGAGTTCGTCAGGGTGTAGGATATAGAGCGGCCCGCGAATCGGAACTTCGGTGATCTGGTCTGCGATCCGCACGTCAATCCATGCCTGACCGAACACTGCGGACACCGCCTGTACTGCGCCCCATGTGTCTACGTGGGGACCGTCCGTCCAGCTCCCGATCCCGTTCGTATAGTGTAAGGTCGTCTGAAGCCAAGTGGTTGGCCCCGCTGGAAAGATGTCGGAGTACCCGTAAATCCATTCGATTGTCCACTGCGCCGCACCAAATGTCAGCGTAAGCGTGAGCGTCATCTGGTCGCCGCCCGGTGCAACCATGCCGGGCACGAACTCCACTGAGCCGGAGAAGGCCGGCTGCGAGAGGATGGCGTTTGTGTCACACGAGGGCACTTTGCGGCTCCTTCTGATACTCCCAACAGAGCGTAACGGTCTGAGCGCCGGTCTTGACCTGCTGCTCCCAGAACTCGCAACAATCACGCCTCCCGCAAGTTGTGCAGAGGGCGTGGCCGGTCTTCCAGGTCGGTTCCGCGCCCGGTTCGCTCATCGGCTATGGCCCCGCGACGATACTGCGATACATCTGATCGCCCATCTGCGTTCCGACAACGTTGCCGACGGTCTTTCCATCCATCTTCACGGTCTGGGGTGAACGGGCGAGTCCGTCTGCGACGCCTGCGGCAGTACCGCGGGCGACTGCGCCCTCAAAGGCGGCTATTCCGCCCTCATTTGGACGCTCCCCCTCACCCTGGAAGTACCGACGCCACTGTTCCGTACCCCGAAGGAAACCCTCAGGGTCCGCCGTGGCTTCGTGCCCATACAGGAGAGTAGAAAGCCACTCTGCACCCAAAAACCTCCCTAACGTACCGAGTATCCCTACAATCGGATTATCACTGCTTATCAGTTCGTCTATGCCCAGTCTCGCCCTGGCCTGTGCCGCAGCCCTTCCTGCTTCGTGCCGTGCCCATGATACTTGCCTATCGGTTTCGGACTGCGCCACTTGCTGCTGCGATTCCAGTTGAATGCGATGCAGCCGGTTCAACTCTGCCATGCTCTGGCCGAGTCCTTCTGGGTCTCCCGCCGCCTGTGCGCGCATCTGCATGACGCCCTGCATAGCTTCCGGCCCGAACATCATCTCCAGTATGGGCACGTCTTCGGGTCTCAAATCCATCTTAGAGAGTCCGGTTGCAAGTCCCTGCCAATCGCCGCGATCCTGAGCGCCGAAGTTGCGGCCAATCTCCCAAAAGATTTCGGGCCGCGCCATCTGCGGATCGCCGCCGCCTATCATGCCAGGCTGCATCCCGAACTGACGCATGACTTGCGTCGCGTAGTCCGCCTCTTGTTTAGTCCATCCGGACAGCTCCAGCATCATCTCAGGGTGCGTGGTCTGCATCCAAGTCTGTTCCGTCAACTCTGCGCCGCGTGCTCCCATCTGAATGATGTCAGCATAAGCGGACGCAGGCCGGAGGCTTATGAGATTCTTGAACGCGCTGGAGAAGTCCCCCATCTCCCCGGCAAGGGGTCCGAATGCACCCGCCGAAAGTCTATCCGCCGCCTGTGTGAAGTCCTGAAACTGGCGGTTGAAAGTGAGCATGGTCGAGGCTGCCGGGCCTATTGCTTTGGCGAAATCGATTACTTGCCCGAGGAACGTAGACGCATCTGGAGCAAGCCTATCGGCGAACTGAACCAAACCTCCGAGGAATCCTGCGCCTTCGCCGGAGACGATCTCTCCCGGCAGAACCGCGCCTCCTGGTGCCATCGCCTCCAGGCCGGAGACGCCTTGACTCAAGGCACGCATCTCTTCTCTTGACGCGCCGCCCAATCCCCCTACATGGGACGCCATCTCGTCAATCATCCGCCCGACGTTCGTATACTCCTCCTCAAACCCTTCTGTAGGCCTCCTGCCTTCTATGAGACCCTGAGTCTCCATGCCACGAACCGCTTCGAGCCGACCCATCATCGAGTCACACGCACTCGCGATGTCCCCAATCAGCGGAGGCATGTCCCGCAATTGCCGAGTGGTGTCCTCCATCGTCACATCCGGCACGTCATTGGCCTCCGGTGCGCTTCATCTGTTCTATCTTCTGTTCTACGCCCCAGGCATAGCCGGCCTCAAGGGCGGCGTAAGCGGACTTGGTTGCGGCGGGAACTCGATCGATCTGTTCTGGGGTCCACCCATACCGTCGGGTATAGCACCACTGCTCGACGGCGCGAACAAGCCAGGCGGGAGCACCGCTGAGGAGGGCGGTGGTGTCGTAGCCGCAGGCAATGGCGTAACCGATGTTGCTAAAGGGGCGCGTTCTTCCTCCGTCATACCGGCCAGACCGCTGACCTCTTTCAGAAGTTTCCGGCGTGTCTCCTCCGGCAGGCGTTCCGCGTTCGCCTCGTTGACTGCCTCCTCACCATCCCACCCGATAATCGCGTGAACCAGCATGGCCGTGTCCGTCTCCCGGACCTGACGCGCATTCTCGCGCACGTCCGCGTCAGAGGCGTCGGGCCTGTAGCCCGTTGCCCGGCGGTTGCCGTCCGGCAGGTTCTGGAACTCGAAGATTCGCTCGGTGAGGGGTATCCTATGGCGGAGTGCTACCCGCCGCTCCATAAGGAACTGCGGGTCCGGCTCCCGAAGGCGGAAAACGCCTTTAGTCCCGAGGTCAATCTCCAGGACCGCTTCGGGTGAGTCGCGAAACACTGGCATGTCAATCCCCCCGCTTCGTCTTAGATCGATGCGATCTTCACGTACAGCGGCACGTACTCAATCGGCATCCTCAGGTAGTCTGACGGGCTCGAAGGCCCGATACTCTTCTGTGCAGGCTCACAGTACATACCCGTCACGACCAGCGAGTTCACGCCGTCAAAGAACCAGCAGGCGAGGTTGTATGGCGTAAAGTTGTTCAGCGTCCAGGCGGCCACTTCGGGCTGCAGCCAGCGGATGCTGATGCGTATGTCCTGTTGGACGTTCGGCACGATGAATCGAGCGCCACGACCGTAACTGACCGTTGGAAACGAGGTCGCGCCCCCAAGAGTGTGAACACGCCGAGCGTCCTGAGCCACGCGGCATGACCAGAACTCCGCCTTCTGCGCGAAGGAGTATGTCCCGTCACCTACTACCCCACTGAGCCAGATGCTGGAATCGTACCACATGAATGGGTCGTTGGCGGCACCAGTAAACTCGTTTAGGTGGGATGCAGCCGCGAGTTCCCCCTGCCACGGGTATAAGGCCCACCAGTCCACGTCCACCGTGAGCGCCTGGTTCGCCGCCGCCGTCATATTGACCCGAGTGGCCATCGCGCCGCTCTGCGTCCAGTAGAAGCCGTTGTCTCCCTCTTGCCCGATGCCCCCGCCGATGATCATGTAGCCATATTGGTCGGCGAATGCAGGCCCATCACAGTAGCGAACGCACCTGCGAAGGAACTCCACAGGGGAACTGTTGTTAAGTCCTGGCGTCCCGGAAGATAGCGTAAGCCTGATCCCGCCCTCGTCGCGCCCTGCGAACTGCTTGTTGATAAAAGGCCTCCAGGACCCGATGCTCAGGATGCCCCTGGTCCCGCTGTCGTGCAGAAGCCGCGGGAAGTCGGCGATCCCCATGTAGTAGGGACCGCCACCTGTCGTGTCGAACGCACCGGCAACGGACGGGATGCCCCACCAAGTGAACCCTCTTCGTGCCTCAAGCGGAAAACCTACTGCCATATCAGTCCCCTCGCGTCTCCCCCCGCAGAGAGTCGCCCGTCAGTCGGCCTGTGTGATGTCCGATTCGGCATCGGTGACGACGCTCAACAGATCACCTGCATTCCCGCCCGCCGCCGTCGCCACCAGAATCAGCGCCTTGCACAACGGTTCGACCGTTCCAGCCAGCCCGTATGTCCTCTGCAAGTTGCTCACCATGACTATCGAGTTCGCCGCGACTGTCGAGATGATTCCCCACTCCTGGTTCCCACGCTCTACGGCACGGTTGTACGTCGGCGAATCTTCGTTGAAGTTCGTCGGGCACAAGATCACGGGCAGAAGGTTGGCGTGTTCACAGTCCACGGTGCTCTGTGCGCCTCGCGTGACCGTGAGGGCCGCGCCTGCGATCCCCGTTACCGTGAGCACCTCGTTCTCGATGATGATGTCATAAGGACACCTGGCCGCGACCGGAAGCGCGGTCACGCCGGTTACGGTCAGCGTCACGTCGCCCTCCGCGAACGCCGCGCCCTCGTTGATGGTCGCGTAAGCGAGGATCAGGCGCGCGCTCTGCCCCGTCGTGAAGGTTCCGGCACACGCGGCTGTCAGGTAGACCGTATTCAGTTCCGGGTCCACGTCGCGGACAATGAGCGGGTACTCCGCGGCGGTGTTGTTGTCGAGAAGGATCACATAGTCGCCGGGGTAGAAGTTGGAGGCATCCTCCACCACGACCGTATCGGACACAGTGGTATCGGCAGTCAGCAGCGTTGGGCAGGTCCGGTCGCGAATCAAAGCGTACTGGCCTGGCAGCGCGAACGTTGCGTCAACAATCCCGCTGATACCCGTTGCGTTGACGGTCGCTTGACCACTCTTGGAGAGGGCCGTAATCGGCCGCCTGAAGATGGGATACTCTACCGTATCGTTCGTGTTACCCGGAATCACCCCGGACTCGTCGGTGACGATGTAGACCGTCGCGCCTGCGGCGTGGGCCACCGCCGCTGTGCCCTTCTGCGCACGGAGCACGGTCCATACGGCGGGAGCGCCACCCGAGTCTGTCGCGGTGACAAAGAGGCACTCGCTGTCTACCAGGATGGTGAACGGAACGCCCGGCAGTGCCGCAGCGGGGAACCCACTCTCATCGGCGACCGTGAGCGCCAACCCGCCGATGGTGATGAACGCCGAGAGGGTTGTCGTCGGTCCCTCGTGAACCACCGTCGTTAACAGCGTCCACACTCCCGCGCCCTTGACCGCGCCGCACCGCACCGCCAACCTCATCGGGCCGCAGGTCGTCGGAATGTCCGACCCCGCCACGAACGCGCCACCCTGCGTGAACGTGCCTAGAGACGTGCGCTCGCAGAAGGTATTCAACCTGGAGACCGTGCTTCCCGCTGAGGTCAGAAGATCGCGCACGTATCGGTGTATGCGCCACTTTCGGGCACTCAGCCATGTGTCTACCGTGTAACCGCTCTCGGCGTTCAGGTGGTTACTCAGCGCGTTGAAGAACGCCGAGAACTTCTGCCACTCCTCCGCGCCGGAGACGAGATTCAGGTCGGCGATGGCCGTGCCTGCACTCATGGGCGTCAGTACGTCGGAGTCATCCACCTCGGCCAGCACGTCATACAACGGCACAAGAGGCGTCGAGGCGGCCAGCATGTCCGCCCACTTGTCGGCGATCTTGTCGAGCAGCATCTGGCCCGTGCGGTCGCGAATCAGGCCCATCGTTTACCCCTCCCCCAGCTTGTCAAGTCCCGGAATGCCCGGCACCCCGCCGCCCGACTTCAGGACAGGGACTGCGGGCATAGGCATAGGCATCGCACCGGCTTCCGTCGGCGCGGCACCTGCGTCGTCCTGTACAACCTCCGGGTCTGCCGGCGCAGCGTCGTGATACGGGTCGGAAAACTTGGGTTCGTCCGTCTTCTCTTTCGGCACTACTATGCCCCCTAACTGATCGCCGAATCGCATCCCCACGTCCAGCTCGCGCCGATGAAGTCAAACCCCGAGATGCTGTCCCGGATGAAGCCGACCGACCCGTCCTGTGTGCGTCCGGCCCTGAAGTGAATCGTGCCGTCTATGTGCATCATGTACCCGTCAAGACATTCCTTGAGGGCCGCGAGGTATCCCGAAGCATTCGCCAGTTCGACCTCAAGCCAGTTGGAGCCAAAGCCTATCGTAATCCGGTAACGGTAGTGGTACATGTGCCCGCCAATGCTCATGTTCCAGTCTACGCTGAGTCCACCCTCCGGCATCCCAAAGCCGACTGTGAGCATCGGCATGTTCGGCGCACTGTTCGGGTCAATGATCGGGTCGCCGGTGTACCACTCGTGGATCGGGTCAAGGCCCGCCGCCGCGAGTTTCCCAGGCAGGTCGGCCTGGAGGCTAGTCTTCAGCCAGGCGGCGATCTCGACGAGAAGGACGGGCGGGCGGGCCACTACTTAGTCCCCGTTCGGATCGGGATTCTCTTCCCTCGGATGGTTGCCCACTTCGCGAACTTGCGCGCCGCCACTTCCTTCGCGCCGTCTGAGAGGTGCTTCTCCTCCTCGGGCGCGAGCCGCCGAATCAACTCCTGCAACTCTCCCGCGTGCACCCGCTCCTCGTCCGCGATGGACAGCAGCGTCTTCCTCACCAGCGCGTTCCCCGT
>Ga0315288_10006385_pt1 | contig 14954 bp, 8 predicted proteins | sample YL17G11_20_MG_FD_203454 | JGI IMG/M metagenome (GOLD analysis project Ga0315288, IMG submission 203454) | Sediment microbial communities from Yellowstone Lake, YNP, Wyoming, USA - YL17G11_20 | ecosystem: Environmental > Aquatic > Freshwater > Lake > Sediment | place: USA: Wyoming | collected... | reverse complement strand
GGCGCGCACTCCTTTGCTCGCTCCTGTCCCTCTTCCGTGAAATTGAACCGACGAAACATCATACGGTTACAGCAGTTTTAAGGTTCTGAAATAACTTCTAAGGTAGCAACCGGGCCCAGGAACTGGAACGTCGGGGATCCTGACAGCCATCGCTGGATACAGGGGCTTGGGACGGGTCCGGCCTGCGCGGTTACTTCGGCGATGAACTGGAACGTGCCCGGCTCGATCCGGATGTCTGTAAACGTGCCCGACGCCAGAGCGCCCGAGACATTCTCAATGGTGAAGGGGGCGTCGGCAAAGCGGTAGGCGCCGGTCGCGTCGCGGCCGAGGAACTCAAGGTCCGCGATGGCGAAGGCCGCGCCGACGAGGGGCTCTTGTGCATCGGGCAGACTGATGTAGTTGCCGATAGGGTCGCGCACGACGGAGACGTCAGGTGGCGTTTGCAGGTTGGCGTTGTCGACGAAGCGGAGCTTCCGTGTGCCGACATCATAGACGGCGTGGGTCGCAGTGTAGGACATGCCGTTCACATCGGCTGGCTGGCCTTGGAGTGTGCCTGGGACGAGCATGGGGTCGGTGGTCGTGATCTGGATGGTCTGTCCGTCGGGCAAGAGCGCGCCCTGGACATCGCTGAAGTAGGCAATGGGATTGTTGGCTGGATAAAGGTTGTTGGTCAGGAACCCCTCGTAGTGGGCGGAGAAGACCCTGGTGGCGGGGTCGTAGTGGAAGCTGACATCGCTTCCCGCTTTGTGCGCAGCACGGTTAACGCCGCTCGGCGTGCCTAACACGTTGAACGACTGGGCCTGATAGTGGAAATCGGTGATGGACATGTGCTGGCCGTCAAAGGCAAGAGTAAACCCAGCGGCGGTGACGGGCGTTTCGGCTGTGCCGCCACCCCAGATGGCGGGGTTGACGAGGTAACAGGCGCTTGATCCAGGCACAAGATTGAAAGTTGCGTTGAATGGCGAGGTCGGGTCCACGATCTGGGCGGTGATGAATCGTCCGCAGAAGGGATCGGTGCCCTGGTCGCGGTGGCCGCCGAGGGCTCGATTCTTGGCGTTCTGAGCGCTGCTCTTTAATTCCTCCAGCCGTCGGAATCGATCCTGGCCTTCGCGTGCAGAGATCTTGCCGCTTGTCTCGTCCTCGATGATCTGTCGCTGGAGCTGATTTGCGCGCACATCGATGATGGCGACGGCGATGGCGCCCGCGCTCTCGAGGATCTCGAGGAACTCTCCCCCGGGGATGAGTCCGATGACAAATGACTTGGCGGCCTCCCAGACCTGCTCTTTGGTGACAGCGTGCGCATCGCGGGTGCCGGGCCCGCCGATGCAGGCGGCGGCCAACACGACGGCACACAGCCAATGGCATCGATTATTGTGCGGCATGATATCCTCCTCTGATTGTGGAGCTGTTTTTCGGGGCCGTGCAAGGTTAATGGCCCCTGACGGCCTCATATGCAGCATTGTATACGACCGGTTGGGGATTGCCCAAGGAAAACTGACGGGCGAGAAGAGGAATCTGCGCCAGTCGATGGTGTTGGCCTGAGTCGCACGTTTGCGCCCGAGCAAAGGGGGATGATGTTTGGAAGGGGCGGCGGGGCTGGATAATCGGAGGCGGGTGGGGGACCATATGGGGGATCGGAAGCGCCCCAGTGGGGCAACGCGAAACGAGAGGACGATTATGTCAGTGTATCAGCGAATGATCACGGGTGGATTGGTTTTGTTGGCGATGGGAGCTGCGCGGATGAACCAGATATCGGCCGCGGCAGAACAACAGGAGAAGCGCGCAACGCTGAAGATCCTCGCGTCTCAGCGATCCGGCAACCCGATCCCACCCTTCATCACCGGCAAGTTCGCCGAGCACCTCGGCAACAACATCTACAACGGCATGTGCGCCCAAATCCTCCGCAACCCCACCTTCGCCGACTACCCCTTCGGCTCCGGCCAGATGAACCCCGACGGCCGCGTTACCTTCCAATGGGAAGACCAGCGCATCGCCAACGACGTCCGCCACCAGTGCGCCCGCATGAGACTCTCCGAGGCCCAGATCACTCAGTTGATCGAGTCGCGAAAGGAGGGCCTCGCCTTCTGGTGGGTCCCCCTCGGCTCCCGCCAGACAGTCCAGGCAAGCCCCGACACCGGCCCCCATGCCGGCCGAGCACAGCGCATCGAGGTACGCTCCCCCGGCGGCGGAATCGCGCAGTGGACGTACTTGCCGCTGCATCGCGTCCGCAAGTATGAATACGAGATCGTCGTCCGCTCCCCCGACCTCACCTCCTTGGCAGTCGCGCTCTCCACCGACGCCTCGAAGGACGCCGCGACCGCCCAGGTGAAAGGTATCACCCGCAAATGGCAAACCCTCGGCGGCTCGTTCGAGCTTGCCCCTTCCCAGCCCGCCGACGCCGTCCACCAGCTCGCCATCACCACCGCCTCCCCCGGCCAGTTCGTCATCGAACGCTTCCTCCTCTGGCCCGCTGACCACATCCACGGCTCCGACCCCGACGTCGTCCGCTTCCTCAAAGACTCGCGCCTGCCCATTCTCCGCTGGCCCGGCGGAAACTTCGTCAGCACCTACCACTTTGAAGACGGCATCGGTCCCATGAACCAGCGCCCCACACGCCCCAACTTCGCCTGGGCCGGCGTCGAACCCAACCTCTTCGGCACCGATGAGTTCATCGCCTTCTGCCGCTCCGTCGGCTGCGAACCCATGATCTGCGTCAACGCCGGCGACGGCACCCCCGAGGAAGCCGCCCGTTGGATCGAATACTGCAATGGCCCCGCCTCCTCCCCCATGGGCGCCAAACGCGCCGCCAATGGCCACCCCGATCCCTACAACGTCCGCTACTGGGAAGTCGGCAACGAACTCTGGGGCCGCTGGCAGCTCCACTGGACCACGCCGAAAGGCTACGCCGACCGCTATCGCGAATTCGCGCCAGCGATGCTCGCCGCCGATAAGTCCATCATCCTTTACGCCTGCGGCGCGCCCGTCCTCTGGGGTAAAGAGTGGAACGACGCCCTCATCGCCGCCGATCACGACATCATGCAGCGCACCACCGATCACCCCCTCATCGGCGGCAGCGTCTCGCCCGCCACAAACCCCCTCGACGTCTACCGCAGCTTCATGGGCGTCCCCGATGTCCTCGAAACCAAATGGTCCGACCTCCGCAAATCCATGGAAGCCGCCGGCATCAAGGACCCCCGCCTTGCCGTCACCGAGCTGCAGCTCTTCGCCCACATCGGCGGCCAGTCGCAGGGCGACCCCAAGCTCACCGGCGCCAACCTCGTCAACCCCGCCACACACGCCGAAGCCCTCTACGACACCCTCCTCTATCACGCCTGCATCCGCCTCGCCCCCTTCGTCGATATGGTCACCCACTCCGCCACCGTCAACCACGGCGGCGGCCTCCGCAAAGAACGCGAACGCGTCTATGCCAACCCCTGCCACTACGCCCAGGCCATGTTCTCCGCCTTCAACTCCGCCACACCCGTCGCCATCGACCTCAAATCCCCGACCGAGCGCGTCCCCGTTGTCCTCTCCGATGTGAAGAACACCGCCCCCGAGCTCACTTACACCACCATCGCGGCCCTCGCCGCCATCGCCAAGGACGGCAGCCTCCTGATCTCCATCGTGCACCGCGGAACGGCCGATCCGGTCCGTCTTGCCATCGAATTGGACGGCTTCAAAGCCGCAGGCAAAGCCACCATCACCACCCTCTCCGCCGATGTCCCCTGGGCCGCTAATACCCTCGAAAACCCCGAATCCGTCCGCCCCGTCGAGTCCACCGTCGATGTCACCGGCTCGAAACTTGCCATCAGCGTCAATCCTTATACAGTCATGCGTGTGCGCATCCCGGCAGCCAAATAAAAAGGAGGCCCCATGAGCGGCCCATGCAGGCGAGACATCATCAAAACCGTGGCGGCCGTCGGCGGATCGTTTCTCCTCCCCAGAACATCCTCGCTCTGCGCGGCCACGCCCAAGTACAACTTCAACGAGAACATCATCCCCGCCCCCAAAGACCCCAAGGAGTGGGATGATTTCCGCGAGGCGATGGAGAAGTGGCGGCCGGAAGAGAAACAGCGATTGAGTTATGACGACGCCCTGTACAGCCGCCCCGATTTCGCTTGGGTCTCCTCCTGCTATTCCTGCTGTTTCGTCATGATGTGCGACGAGACGTTCTACGACCACAAACAAGGCCGCTACACCATCGAGTCCTTCCTCGACCACGGCATCCGCGAGTTCGGCGGCTACGATGCCATCGTCCTCTGGCACGCCTATCCGCGCATCGGCCTCGATGACCGCAACCAGTTCGACTTCTACCGCGACTCCCCCGGCGGCCTCAAAGGCCTCAAGGAAATCTCCCGCATCTGCCACGGCAGGGGGGTGAAAGTCTTCATCGACTACAACCCCTGGGACACCGGCACCCGCCGCGAGCCTCTCTCCGACCTCGACGCCCTCGTCACCCTCATCAAAGACCTCGACGCCGATGGCATCTTCCTCGATACCATGTCCAAAGGCGCCGCCGAGTTCCGAAAGAAGCTCGACGCCGCACGCCCCGGCGTCGTCCTCGAAGGCGAAGGCGCTCTCCCCCTCGACAACATCCACGACCACCACATGTCCTGGGCCCAGTGGTTCCTCGATAGCGAAGCCCCCGGCGTCCTCCGCAACAAATACTTCGAACGCCGCCACATGCAGCATCAGATCAAACGCTGGGACCGCGACCATAGCGGCGAACTCCACACGGCCTGGATGAACGGCTCCGGCATCATGGTCTGGGAAAACGTGTTCGGCACCTGGGTCGGCTGGAGCGAACGCGACCGCTCCATCCTTCGCTCCATGCTCCCCATCCAACGCCGATTCACCGACGTGTTCAGCAAGGGTGAATGGACTCCCCTCGTCGAGACAATGGTACCGAATGTCTATGCCAGCCAGTGGACCTACAACTGCTGGAGCCTGTGGACCCTCATCAATCGCTCAGATAAACGCGTCGACGGCGATCTTCTCAAAGACGGGACCTGGAAAGACTCTCCCTTCTACGACCTGGTCTCCGCCCGCGAAGGTCGGGTATCGAAGAGTGGCGTCTTGTCAGGATCCATTCCCCCTCGCGGCATCGCTGCTTTTCTCGGCGATCTCTCCGGCCTGCGCCGCAATGAAGTCCTTCCGTTCCTCGAATCCCAACGCAAGCTCCACCAACGCGCCGCCACCTCCACCACCTTCCCTGCCCTCTCCACCAAGTTCGCCCCCATCACCCCCACGCGCAAATACCTCCGCACCCAACTCCCCGCCAACATGGCCGAAATCCCCCCAGCCGCCTTCACCATGAAATCCGACTTCCGCGTCCGCGAGTGCGGCTTCTACGAATCCCAGGCCGGCACCGCCCTCACCTTCCCCGGCCTCCACAAACCCATCACCTTCGAGCGCAACGTGACTCTCTCCCGCTACGCCATCGACCAAACCCTTGTCACCAACGCCCAGTACGCCGAGTTCCTCAAATCTGCCAACTACCACCCCCGCCACCCTGAAAACTTCCTGAAACACTGGATCGACAACGCCCCGCCCCCCGGCAAGGAAGATCACCCTGTCGTCTACGTCGATCTCGACGACGCCCGCGCCTATGCCAAATGGGCCGGCAAACGCCTCCCCACTGAAGAAGAATGGCAATACGCCGCCCAAGGCCCCGACGCCCTGAAATACCCCTGGGGCAACGAATTCAAGCCCGGCCTCTGCAACGACGGCTCCACCCGCGCCACCACCCCCGTCAAAGCCTTCCCCGCCGGCCGATCCCCCTTCGGAGGCTACGACATGTGTGGCAACGTCTGGCAATGGACCGAAAGTGAACGCTCCGACCCCCGCACGCGCTTTTGCATCCTCCGCGGCGGATCGTACTATTTCGCCAAAGGCTCCGACTGGTACATGGACGGCGGGCCGCGACCCTGCAACTTCGCCGCCAAGTTCCTGCTGACCTGGCCCGCCCTGGACCGCTGTGCAACCATCGGATTCCGCTGTGTCGTTGACCTGGCAAACTGATTACGGAGGTACTATGGCTTTTCGCAGACTGACCGTCGGCATCGCGCTGCTCACGCTCCTTGGCTGCTCGAGCCAGCAGAGCCTCGCCCAGCAAACCGCCTCGATCGACGTCGCCGTCGATCGCCCAACCCACAAGATCAGCCCCGATCTCTACGGCATCTTCTTTGAAGACATCAACCGGTCCGTCGATGGCGGCATCTACGCCGAAATGGTCCAGAACCGCGCCTTCGAAGACGCTCAGCAGCCCAAGGCCTGGTCCGTCGTCAGCGGTGGGGGGGCTGAAGCGCAGATCGCCATCGACAAATCCCAATCCCTTACCGCCAATAGCCCCAACACCCTCCGCCTCCAAATCACCCAGGCCGGCCCCGCCCGCGCCGGCATCGCCAACGACGGCTTCGGCGGCATGCCCCTCAAGGCCGGCGCCCAATACACCCTCTCCTTCTTCGCACGCTGCAACGATGATTTCAAAGGCGCCCTCACCGTCACCCTCGAAAGCAAGGACGGCTCCAAGATCTACTCCAAACGGCAAATCGAGAACATCAAACCCACCTGGGCCCGCTACACCGCCACCTTTACCGCCGACGACTCCGACTCCGCCGCTCGCCTCGTCCTCTCCACCACCTTCCCCGGCACCCTCTGGTTCGATACCGTCTCCCTCTTCCCAAAAGACACGTATAAAGGCCGCCCCAACGGCTTCCGCGCCGACCTGCTCCAAATGCTCATCGACCTCAAGCCTGCCTTCAACCGCTTCCCCGGCGGCTGCTACGTCGAAGGCGACACCCTCGCCACTTCCTACCGCTGGAAACAAACCATCGGCGACGTCTCCGAACGCCCCGGCCGGCCTAACCTGTGGAAGTACTACTCCTCCGACGGTATCGGCTACCACGAATACCTCCAGATGACCGAAGACCTCGGCGCCGCCGCCCTCTTCGTCGTCAACTGCGGCATGTCCCACCGCCAAAACGTCCCCATGGACCAGCTCCAACCGTGGGTCCAAGATGCACTCGACGCCATTGAATACGCCAAGGGTCCGGCCGACAGCAAGTGGGGTTCCGTCCGTGCCAAGGCTGGCCACCCTGCGCCCTTTAGCCTGAAGTATATCGAGATCGGCAATGAGAACGGCGGCCCCGCTTACAGCGAGCGCTACGCCGTCTTCTACGATGCCATCAAGAAGGCGTACCCCAACGTCCAGATCATCGCCGATGAGTGGGGTGGTCTCCCCGGCAGCCGGCCCGTCGAAATCGTCGATGAACACTACTACTCCAACCCCCAATTCTTCATCAGCCAGGCTAACAAGTACGACAAGTATCCCCGCACCGGCCCCAAGATCTATGTCGGCGAATATGCCGTCACTCAGGGCACCGGCAAGGGCAGCCTCATGGGCGCGATCGGCGAGGCCGCCTTCATGACCGGCATGGAACGCAACAGCGACATCGTCATCATGTCTTCGTACGCGCCGCTGTTCGTCCGCATGGACACCCGGAGCTGGAACCCGGACCTCATCAACTTCGACAACACCCGCGCCTACGGCATCCCCTCCTACTACGTCCAGCAGATGTTCGGCAACAACCTGGGCGACACTGCCCTGCCCACCGACGTCAAGGCCGCCGCCGCGCCTCTCGCCAAGGCCCGCACCGGTGCCGTCGGCCTCGGCACATGGGTCACCCAGGCCGAGTACAAGGACATCAAGGTCACCTCCGGCGACCGCGTCCTGGCTGACTGCGATTTCGTTAATGCCGAGCCAAGATGGAAGCCGATGAGCGGCACGTGGCAGGTCCGCGACGGCGCCTACCGGCAGACCAGCGACGCCGCCGATTGCCGCTCCGTCTTCGGCGACCCCGCCTGGACCGACCTCACCTACAGCCTCAAAGCCCGCAAAATCAGCGGCGCCGAAGGCTTCCTCATCCTGTTCAACGTCAAGGACAACGACAACTACGCCTGGTGGAACATCGGCGGCTGGGGCAACTCCCGCCATGCCATCGAAGTCGCCCGCGGCGGCGGCAAGTCCAACCTCGGCCAATCCGTCACCGGCAAAATCGAAACCGGCCGCTGGTACGACATCCGCATCGAGCTCAAAGGCCGCTCGGTGAAATGCTATCTCGACGGCAAGCTCATTCAGGAAGCCGAATACTCCGAGCCGCAGCCCATCTATGCCGTCGCCAGCCGCGACACCGCCGCCGGCGAAGTGATCCTCAAGGTCGTCAACGTCTCGGCCGAGCCGTACAAGGTTGACATCCGCCTGGCCGGCGTCAAGTCCGTCGACAGCACGGGCAAGGTTATCGAGCTGACCTCCGCCAGCCCCGCCGACGAGAACTCACTGGATGAGCCCACGAAGGTCGCCCCAAAAACTCGCAAGATCGGCAACGTCAAGCCGACGTTTGACCGCGTTTTCCCGGCGTATTCGGTGACGATTCTGCGTCTGAAGGCGTCATAGTCTCGCGTACTGCCCCAGCATCGAACGGCGCCGGCCATCAGAATGCAACGAACGCCCAGGGAGGTCGCTCCCTGGGCGTTCCTGTCGATGATGAGAAGGCCGCCATTCCCCCAGGCTCCTCATTGCCCGGTTGCGCAGAGTCCCCGCGCCTTGCGGATGAATCACAGCGCATTCAACCGGCGCCCCCATGCCGTGCGAACCTTGTCGTGCACACACGGGGATTCGCATCGGTTCGGTGGGCCTTCTTGCCCCGCACGGAAAGCCGCCGGCGGCCTACTCGAGGTAGGCGTACACGGGGATGCGGATCGTTCGAGGATCCTCCTCATCGGCCACTTTCACGTTGACCATAATGTGGGCGTTCTTCAGATCGGTCGCCTTTCGCGCCCGGCCCGCAACCCGAAGCACGGCTACAGGAGCGTCCTGGCGCGGATAGTCGCAGGTCAGACCCGATTGGCCTGTGTCGACCGACAGGATCCTCACCTGCTTGCCCGCGACGTCTTGCAGCGCAATCTCTTTGGCCACCTCTTGCCCCTCGCGAACCGTCCCGAAGAACAGGGTGGGCGGCGTGGCTTCGATTCGCTTCGCCACCTCCGCCATCACCTTGATTTCGACAACTTCCCGTCCGACCAGGTTGGTCCCGATTCGCACGGTCCCCCTCAGCGGCCCAACACTCTTTTCCGATGGCGTATAGGTCAGCGTCAGCACGTAGGAGTTTTCGTAGATCTCCTTCCGCCACGTCAGCGGCAGCGAATCCGCCCGAACCTTGGCCAGGGACGCCGCGCTGAACGGCTCGATTTGTGCCGCCAGACCCGCAATATCGCTCTCGACCTTCGTGAGTTTCAGCGGCTCCCGCGAGAAATACCGGATGTACACTTTCTCCGATACAGTCTGCCCGGGCCTCAGTCTGCCCAAGTGGAGATTTTGCGGGGCCACAGCCAGTTTTCGAACCGCGTATCCCGCGACGTTCAGGACCACGACGGGGAAACGAGGGTCGTTGCTTTGCACAGCAACCGTCCTGCCGAACGATCCAAGTTCACTGGCCAGCTCGTAGTCGATCACGATCTCGCCTCGCCCGTTCGGCGGGAGCGGGTCCTTCGGATAATCCGCAATCGTGCACCCGCAGTTCGTCGCAACCCCCTTGATCGACAGATTCCCCTTGCCGCGGTTCTCCACGGGGAACCTGTACCTCGCGGCCTTCTGTTCGAGACCGACTTCCCCGGCGTCGATGAACAGCGTTTCGAACCGGATGCGAGGCTCGCCCCCTCGCGGCTTGGCCACATACGCAGGCATCAGCACGTCGGCCGGGGGCTTGGTCACCGTCAGGATCGTGCCGTCCCATTGCGCTTTCAACTGGCTCTCGGCCATGACCCGTCGGCTCCCGCGGTCATCAAGAATCGCCACCACGTCGTCCTCGAATCGCTCCATCACCACGTAATGATCGTTGGTGTGTGCAATGAGGGGCAGCGGCTCTTTCAGAAGCTCATCCCACGACAGCTTTTTGCCCTGAACCCTGAAGCCGATACGTTCCAGGACCGCCGCAATCTCAAGCATGCTTTCGCCCTGCTTCTTGGGCGGCAGCAGCTCCGCCACCTCCTTCAGCGTCAGAGGAACGCCCGATGTGACACAGATGTAATAGACCGCATATTGCCCGCATTGAACGGGATGTTGCTCCGCCGCCCCGACCCATCTCACTCCGTCGGCGCCTGTCAACGCCAACGCCAGCGCGAACACGACGAGACTCGTCCATAAGACGCCTTGTCCTGATAGCCGTTTCATTGTGAACCTCCTTCGCTCAGGGAACGCGATCGCCTTGCGCTGGCGACCCGAGCCACGCTCATGATGGCGAGCGAGACCAGGGCCACCGCGCCGACCCATAGCCACGCAGACGCGACGCCCATCCCCGCAGAGGGCTTCGGTGCTCCCGCGCCGCCCGTCACGTGCTGTGCCACCTGTGCCGGACCGCCGGCGGCCACCGCCGCGGGCCTCGTCGCGGCCACTGCGGGGCTGCCCGGCTCCGTCAGCCGATCCACCGACGCCACCTCCTGCTTGTACAGGTAGTTGATGTTGGCCACCGTATCAACGATCCGGTCTCCCGGCCGCACGCCCAGTTTCTCGAGCGTGAACTCCTCGGCGCCCACACTCGCGTTGACGACGTTCTTATCGAACTCCACGTTGACTGTCATGGTCCTGGGCGCATTGCCGCTGGTGTTGACGTTCTTGTGCGTGGCCGAGGCAGGCAGGAATACCCCATCGACAGCGGCGTACGAGAAGCTGTGGCTCTCCTCGACGGCCGAGTCCTTGGCATAGTATGAAACCAGATTGCAGCCTTGCGCGGTATCGAACACGTACCGGTTCACGACCGCATGGTCTCCCACTTCGACGGTGATCAGCGTCCCCTCTTTCTTGATGGAGCCGCCGATGATCTTTGGATTGTCCGCGTTCTCGTAGTACCACTCCATGATCCGTGGTGTGTCGTGCCCGATCTGCTTGAAGTGCGCCATCGGATGGAATTCGTCCCCCCACGCTGCTACCGGCACAGGCCCCTCCGGGCGAGGATCGATCCTGAGCAGCGCGGCGGCGGGCGGTTCGTCCAGACGCATCAGCGACAGCCGGTAGATGCGGTTCCGGTGGAGCATGCCCCTTGCCACGTACGGGGTCTCCGCCTTGCCGTCGCGGACCCCTTCGGTTTGCCGCCACGCCCACCGCACGGCTTCCGTGTCTCGATCATACACAAAGTCGGCTGACGCCTTTCGCCGTGTGCCGGACCCCCCGGGATCACCGGCCGTCTGCATCTCAACCGTGGCTTGTCCCTTCCAGCTACGCACATTCTCCATATTCGCCTTGAATCCGGCGGCAACCAACAGGAAGAGCTCCTTGTCGCCTGCCATGCCCCCCAGGCATGTGGACGGTATCAGCAGGCCCAGGGCCAGGGCCAGAACACTCGGCACTCGGCAGTGCCACACTCGAGAAATGTCAAAAAGATGGTTCATATGATGATTCTCCCGTTCGTTGGTCCAGGCACGAAAAGGCGCTGGCCAACCGCCGCTTGCCTTCGCTGGCGGGCGGCTCTCTCTGCCCCATCGGGCAGGGTCCCGGGCGGCTGTTCAGGTCCCCCACGTTGATGGAGCCCTCTTGCATCTGCCTGGGGAGGTCCGGCGGACCTCCCCAGGCAAAACAAACGCTGCGTTTCGCGCAGCGGACCGGCAAGTCCCGATCAGTTGCATGTCTCAACCGCGACCTTGTTCCAATCCCCCTGCGCAGCACCGCGTGTGCATTCGCGGCAGGTCGCGCCTTGCTGCGGCGTCTGGCACATCTTGTTTGTTGCGCACTTTAGGTTTGGCACAACGGCATTAGACGTGCATGCGTACTCCCGCCAGCAGTCCCAGTTCCCGACGCTTGGGCAGTGCAATGTGCCGGCACTTCGGTCGCAAATGGTGTAGATCACTCCCGTGAAGACGGGCCTGATGGATCCGTCGTTCGGGCACACCGGCGGATTGCCCCCTGCCAAGTTGTCTTTGCAGTCCTTGCACGCGTCAAGTACCGCCGGATTGCAGGTGGTGATTCTGAACACGCCCCTGCAGTGGTCGCACTCCCGCCCGGTTATCATGCTCATTTCATCCGAGCTCAGGATGCCCCCATTCGCTGAAGTCGCAATCGCCACTAGACACAGGCCAATACATACCAAGATTGCTATACGCATATGCGTATCTCCTTTCCATCACATAACGATCAACCAGTAGCCAACGAACCTAGATTGACGGGCTTGCGATTCGCTATCCTATCCCATAACGGACCCCCATTTCCCCCCACCCTCTGGGACCTCTTCAGGGATCACAGCAGCGGCCCATGGCCGAGCTCAGCGCCCCGGAACGGTACGTTGCCAGAACGTCACCGCCTCGGGAACGCGCGCCTGGTTTGCCGCCACCGGCCCTTCAAGGCCTCCCCGCAACAATGGTGAAGCTACCCTTTTCAACCTGGCCCGCAAAAATGCGAGCCTCCTGTCCAATAAAATATCGTAGCAGAAGCCCCCCCTGTCTGTCAAGACACAAGAAAAGAAGTAGCGCGCGCGTTATGCCAATGCCAAATCCGCGTTCACTCGGCGCAGTTGCAGACGCCGCGCGGAAAACTCTGAGAACGTAGCTGTCGCAGCGGCAATGAGTTGGCGAGATGCCCCATGCCCGGCGCACGGCCGGGCCGGCGGATGCGCCCAGAGGTTGTCGACCATCTGAAGCGGATCTCGCCGCCTGAATCTGCGCGAAATCCGAAGAGTTGGTTCATCCTCTCGCCTCCAGCTATTGCTTCTCCTTCCGACCCCGCGCATGCTGGTCGCCGGTTTTACACCTCATGCATCATGAAAAGACTCGCTCTCCTTTCCGTCACGGTGACAGTTGTGTTGTCTCTCGGCACGTTCGCGGCCGAATCACCGCCCGCCACTCAGCCGGGCGACCGCGCATTGGCCGACTACTTCCGCTCCGAAGTCGCCGCCATCTCCGCCAGGTCCCTGGCCGACATCAGGACCCTGGACGACTGGACCAGCCGCCGCGAACGGTATCGCCAGCAGCTCTGCGATATGCTTGGCCTGTGGCCTTTGCCGCAGCGCACGGAGCTGAAGCCGGTCATCACCGGCCGCCTCGATCACCCCCAGTTCACCGTCGAGAAACTTCACTTCCAATCCCGCCCCGGCCTGTATGTCAGCGGCAACCTCTACGTCCCCAAGGACCTGAAGGGACCCGCGCCGGCCATCCTGTACGTGTGCGGCCACGGCAATATCAAGAAGGACGGCGTCAGCTTCGGGGCCAAGACGTACTTCCAGGATCACCCCGCGTGGTTCGCCCGCAATGGGTACGTCTGCCTGATCATCGACACCCTCCAGCTCGGCGAGATCGAAGGGCTGCACCACGGCACGTACCGCGAGAAAATGTGGTGGTGGCACTCCCGCGGCTACGTTCCCTCCGGCGTCGAAACCTGGAACGGTATCCGCGCCATCGACTACCTCCAGTCCCGCCCCGAAGTCGACCGCAGCCGCATCGGCCTGACCGGCCGGTCCGGCGGCGCCGCGCATACGTGGTGGATCGCGGCCCTCGACGACCGCATCAAGGTTGCCGTCCCCGTCGCGGGCATCACTGATATGCAGAACCACGTCGTCGACGGCGTCATCGAAGGCCACTGCGACTGCATGTACATGGTCAACACCTTCCGGTGGGATTTCGCGCAGGTGGCGGCATTGCTGGCGCCCCGCCCGCTGCTGATCTCCAACACCGACAAGGACACCATCTTTCCCCTGGACGGCGTGGTGCGGCTGCACTCCCAGGTCCGCCGCATCTATCAGCTCCACAAGGCCGACGACAAGCTGGGGCTGCTGATTACCGAAGGGCCGCATAAGGACACTCAGGACCTGCAAGTTCCGGCATTCCGATGGTTCAACCGTTTTCTCAAGAACGAGGACTCGCCGGTGGAGATGGTGGCGACGAAGTTTTTTGAGCCGGAGCAACTCAAGGTTTTCAAGGAGCTTCCGGCGGACCAGATCAACACGCGGATCCATGAGGTTTTCGTGCCGGTGGCGTCGGCGCCGGCGGTTCCGGAATCGAAGGAGGCCTGGGCCGCGCAGCGCGATGCACTTCTCAGGGCGGTGCGCGGGCAGTGTTTTGGCGGCTGGCCTTCGGGGGCGCCGCCGCTGGAGGTCAGGCAGGTTGCGTCGGCCGAGCGAGGCGGCATCCGCTATCGGTCGTATGAGTTCACCAGCCAGGAGAACGTGCGGCTGACGTTGCAGGTGATCGGTCGCGCTGATGCGCAACGCCCGGATCGCATCGTGCTGCACGTTCTGGATGAAGCGGCATGGAGTGGCTGGCCCTCGTCGATCGAGAGCAACCTGGCCGAGTTCCAGGAGCTTATGGGGAGGGAGAGGCAGGTGGTGGCCTGGGTTGCGCCGCGCGGGATCGGGCCGAGTGCGTGGGGCGGCGATGAACGCCGGCAGACTCAGATACGGCGGCGGTTCGCGCTGATCGGGCAGACGGTTGACGGGATGCGCGTGTGGGACGTGCGTCGGGCGGTGCAGGCGATCCGGTCGCTGGAGAACATGGCCGACGCGCCGCTGGGTATTCAGAGCAGGGGGCAGATGGCCGGGGTGGCGCTGTATGCCGCGTTGTACGAGCCTGGGGTGGCGGGTTTGGATTTGTCGGACATGCCGGTTTCTCACAGGGATGGGCCGCACTTTCTGAATGTGTTGAGGGTTCTGGATCTGCCGGCCGCGGTGGCGCTGGCGGCGGAACGGTGCGATGTGACGATTTGGGGCGGTGACAAGTCGGCGTGGTCGTATCCTGGGGCGGTGGCGGAGAGGCTGGGCTGGCCGGGGAAGCGGCTGCGGGTGTTGGGGCCATAAAAGCGTTTTTTCGGGGTGTTGGGAACGTAAGTGCTGTTGTGGACAGGAGTTGGTGTTTTTGAGGATTGTAAAAACCGACCCCGAAACGACCCCGAAATGACCCCAAAACGACCCCGAAAT
>Ga0315288_10006383_pt1 | contig 14957 bp, 12 predicted proteins | sample YL17G11_20_MG_FD_203454 | JGI IMG/M metagenome (GOLD analysis project Ga0315288, IMG submission 203454) | Sediment microbial communities from Yellowstone Lake, YNP, Wyoming, USA - YL17G11_20 | ecosystem: Environmental > Aquatic > Freshwater > Lake > Sediment | place: USA: Wyoming | collected... | reverse complement strand
ATACTATAACCACTACCCGTGGGGCTGGACTTGGGCCGGCAACACGCCCTTCCGCCGCTGGAAGCGCGAGACCTATCGCGGCGGCATCAGCGATCCGTTCATCGTCCACTGGCCCAAGGGGATCAAGGCCAAGGGCGAAGTCCGCACGCAATACGCCCACGCCATAGATATGGTCCCGACCGTGCTGGAACTTTTGGGTATCGAGCCGCCGACGAGCATCAGGGGCGTCACCCAGTCGCCGATCGAGGGCCTGAGCTTTGCCCATGCCCTCGACAACGCCAAGGCCCCGACCCGGCACGTCACCCAGTATTTCGAGATGCTGGGCCACCGTTCCATCTACCATGACGGCTGGCGCGCGGTCTGCCCGTGGCCGGGCCCGTCCTTCACCGAAGCGGGCAAGCCGGCGGGCGAGCCCATCCCCGCCGCGGCGCTGACCGAGCTCGACGCCAATCACTGGGAGCTCTATCATGTGGCCGAGGATTTCGCCGAGAACCACAACGTGGCCGCGGAAAACCGGGCCAAGCTGATTGAGATGGTGGCCCAGTGGTACGTGGAGGCCGGCAAGTATCACGTCCTGCCCGTCGACGGCCGCGTCATGCTGCGTGCCCAGGAAGAGCGCCCCCAGATTGCGGTCGACCGTACAAGCTACACGTTTTACCCAAACACGCAGCCGATCTCGGGGGCGGTCAACGTCAGCACGCTGAACCGGCCGCACAGCATCACCGCCGATGCAGTGATTCCAAAGGAAGGGGTCGAAGGCGTGCTGCTTTCGGTCGGGGGCGTCGATGGGGGATACTCCTTCTACGTCAAGGATGGGAAGCTGTGCTACGTCCATAATTATGTTGGCAAGGAAATCACGATCGTCCGGTCAAAGGAGAACGTGCCTGCAGGACGCCATGAGCTGAGGTTCGAGTTCGAGCCGACGGGTAAGCCCGATATCCGCGGGGGCAAAGGATCGCCCGGCCGGACCCAGCTCTACATCGATAAAAAGCTGGTGGGCCAGCTCGAAATGGCCGTTACGACCCCAATGTCATACGGATTGGGCGGCGGCTTGGCTGTGGGTGCCGATGTGGGCTCACCCGTTACGACCGATTATAAGGCGCCGTTCCCGTTCACCGGCAAGCTCTACAAGGTTACGTTGGATGTCAGCGGAGAGCTGATCAGGGACGACGAGCTGACCATGAGGAAAATCATGGCAAGGCAGTGACAAGAGAGTGGCGAGGAAAAAAGAAGAGTGTCGAGGGGAAAAGAAAGTGTCGAGGATAGGGTGTCGAGGGGAAGAAGAAGAGTGTCGAGGAATGAGTGTCGAGTGAAAAAGAAGAAAGAATTGTCGCTTTCCGTTTTGTCACTCGTCACTCGACACACGACACTCGGTCCTTTGAAAGGAGGATTTTTTTATGAAAGAGCCAGACAAAGTTAGGCGAGAAGTCTTGCCCATTCCTGACAAACAGCATGTGGGTTTGACGACCTACGACGCAAAGGACCCGGACAGCAAGTTTCCGCCTATCGAACCGCTGCGCCCTCCTAAGGGTGCGCCTAATGTGCTGATTGTGTTGATTGACGACGTAGGCTTTGGCGCGTCGAGCGCGTTCGGTGGGCCGTGTCATACGTCGGCGGCGGAACGCTTAGCGGCGAACGGGCTACGCTACAACCGCTTTCATACCACTGCGCTCTGCTCGCCGACGCGTCAGGCCCTGCTCACAGGGCGCAATCACCACTCGGTCGGCATGGCTGGCATTACGGAAATGGCCACATCGGCACCAGGTTACAGCTCGATCCGTCCCAAGAACTGCGCACCACTGGCCGAGACGCTCAAGCTGAACGGCTATTCGACTGCGCAATTCGGCAAGTGCCATGAGGTGCCGCTCTGGGAGACCAGCCCGATGGGTCCGTTCGAGCATTGGCCCTCTGGCGGCGGCGGGTTTGAGTATTTCTACGGCTTTATCGGCGGCGAGACCAACCAGTATTACCCGGCAATCTACGAAGGCACGATACCCGTAGAACCCAACAAGACGCCAGAAGAAGGCTACCACTTTACCACCGACCTTACCAAGAAGGCCATCCAGTGGGTGCGTCAGCAAAAATCGCTCATGCCCGACAAGCCGTTCTTCATGTACTTTGCTCCTGGCGCGACCCATGCCCCTCACCACGTGCCAAAAGAATGGTCGGATAAGTACAAGGGCAAGTTCGATCAGGGCTGGGACAAATTGCGCGAAGAAACCTTCGCCCGACAGAAGAAACTGGGCGTCATCCCGCCCAACTGTGAGCTCACCAAGCGCCACCCGGAAATTCCGGCGTGGGACAACGTTGACCCGAAGATGAAACCCATCCTAGCGCGTCAGATGGAAGTGTACGCAGGGTTCCTGGAGCACACGGATTATCATGTCGGTCTACTGATTGATGCGCTTGAGGATCTTGAAATTCTCGGCGATACGCTGATCTATCTTATCATCGGCGACAACGGCGCCTCCGCGGAGGGTACGCTCCAGGGCACGTTTAACGAGATGGCGTCCCTCGGTGGGTTCGGACATCTGGAAACCGAGGAGTTTTTGAAAAAGAACATTGACAAGTTCGGCGGACCGGAAGCCTACAACCACTATGCAGTGGGTTGGGCACACGCCATGGATACCCCATACCAGTGGACCAAGCAAATCGCCTCGCACTGGGGCGGCACACGCAACGGCACCATAGTCCATTGGCCCAAAGGCATTAAGGCAAAAGGTGAGGTTCGCTCGCAGTTCCATCATGTGATAGACGTTGCGCCGACAATTCTGGAAGCAGCGGGTTTGCCTGAACCGACCTTTGTCAATGGCATCCAGCAAAAACCGTACGAAGGCGTCAGCATGATGTACTCGTTCGAGGACGCCAAGGCAAAAGAGCGACACACAACCCAGTACTTTGAGATGGTTGGCAACCGCGGCATCTATCACAAGGGCTGGACGGCGGTCACCAAACATCGCACGCCGTGGATGACGGGTCAGATCAAAACAATCCCCTTTGATGACGATGTCTGGGAACTGTACGACACAAACACGGACTGGACCCAAACCCACGACCTTTCCAAGGAGAAGCCGGAAAAGCTGCACGAACTCCAACGCTTGTGGCTGATCGAAGCGACCAAGTACAACGTGCTGCCACTCGATGATCGCATGATCGAGCGCTGCAACCCAGATCTGTCAGGTCGCCCACAATTGGTTCGTGGCAACCGGCAGTTACTGTTTGGCGGGATGAAGCGCTTGACCTTGAGTTCCATCGTCAACTGCTTAAACAAGTCACACGCGTTGACGGCAGAGGTGGTGGTGCCGGAAGCAGGCGCACAAGGGGTCATCCTCGCGTGTGGAGGCTTGACCGGTGGGTTTAGTCTCTATGCCAAAGGCGGCAAGCCCAAATACTGCTATAACTTTTTTGGCGTTAACTATTACTATGTGGAAGGCAAGCAGGCGATTCCGTCCGGCAAGCATCAGGTGCGGATGGAGTTCGCCTATGATGGCGGTGGCCTGGCCAAAGGTGGCACCGCGTCTCTCTTTATTGACGGTAAGAAGGTCGGTGAAGGTCGTGTTGAGATGACCGAGCCTTTTGGCTTTTCTGCCGACGAAACCGTTGACGTAGGCATGGAAGCAGGTTCACCGGTGTCGCCGGATTATGGCCCGCGAGGCAACGCTTTCAACGGCGAAGTCAACTGGGTTGAGATTGACGTGGACAAGGAAGCGCTGGACCAGGATCACATTCTCACCGGCGCAGAGCGATTACGTGTCGCCATGGCGTATCAATGAGACGAGAGTGACAAGGGGCAAAAGAGGGGTGTCGAGGGACGAGTAGCAAGAAGCCAGTGAGGACTGACAAGTGATCAGTAATCAGTGATCAGTGGATCTGGGTTTTTTCTTTTGCCACTTGACACATGCCACTTGTCACTGGCCATTTCACACCAATATGAAAGGAGAAAAATCATGGCAGAGAAGAAACCGAATATTCTCATTTTGTGGGGCGATGATATCGGTTGGTGGAACATCAGCTACAACAGCCGTGGCCAGATGGGCTACCGGACGCCGAACATCGATCGCATTGCCAATGAAGGCATTGCCTTTACCGACTACTATGGTCAGCAGAGCTGCACGGCCGGCCGGGCGGCTTTCATCACCGGTCAGAACCCGGTCCGCACGGGCCTGAGCAAGGTGGGAATGCCGGCATCGGATGTCGGGTTGCACGCGGAAGACCCGACGATTGCAGATTTGCTCAAGCCCCTAGGGTATGCTACCGGCCAATTTGGCAAGAACCACCTGGGCGACAAGAATGAGTTTCTCCCCACCGTACACGGCTTCGACGAATTCTTCGGCAATCTCTACCACCTGAACGCCGAAGAAGAGCCTGAGCTTCCCGACTACCCGAAGGACCCCGAATTCCGGAAGGTGTTCGGTCCGCGCGGTGTGCTGCACTGCTGGGCAACCGAGAAGGACAATGCGACCGAGGAGCCGCGCTGGGGCCGCGTGGGCAAACAGAAGATTGAAGACACTGGCGCACTCACGAAGAAGCGAATGGAGACGATCGACGATGAGGTCACCGAAAAGGCCTTCGACTTCATCGAGCGGGCCCACAAGGGCGGGAAACCCTTCTTCGTCTGGTATAATACCACGGCCATGCACTTCCGTACCCACTGCGCCAAGAAACACGAAGGAAAAAGCGGACAAGGTTTTTATAACGATGTAATGGTTGCCCACGACGAGAACATCGGTAAGATGCTCACCAAGCTCGACGAGCTGGGCATTGCCGACAACACCATCGTCATGTACTCTACCGACAACGGCCCGCACTACAACTCCTGGCCGGACGCGGGCATCACTCCGTTTCGCAGTGAGAAAAACACCAACTGGGAAGGGGGCTGGCGCGTACCGTCGTTCGTGCGTTGGCCGGGCAAGTTCAAGGCGGGCACTGTGCTGAACGGGATTGTCTGCCATCAGGACTGGCTGCCGACGCTGCTGGCGGCGGTCGGTGAACCGGACATTAATGCGAAATTGCTGAAGGGCCATAAGGCCGGCAGCAAGACCTTCAAGGTCCACATTGACGGCGTCAACATGCTGCCTTATTTTGCCGGCGAGCTAAAGGAGAGTCCCAGGAAGTTCTTCTTTTATATCAACGACGACGGACAGTGTGTGGCTCTACGCTATGAGGACATGAAGTCCGTATTCATGGAACAGCGGGCCAAACAGCTGGCCTGTTGGTCAGAGCCCTTTGTGCCGCTCCGCGTACCCAAGGTATTCAACCTCAGGCGTGACCCCTTCGAGAGGGCGGACGAAAACTCGAACACTTACTGGGATTGGGTGCTTGATCAAGCCTTCGGTTGCGCGGCGAACCAGGCATTCGTGGCCCAGCAGATTCAGTCATTCAAGGAATTTCCTCCGCGCCAGAAGCCGGCGTCATTCAACCTGGACCGGGTGCTGGAGCAATTGAAGGATGCCTCGGGAGGAGGACAACACTAAAAAAGGAAAAGAGAGTGACGCGTGTCGAGTGAGGAGGGAATGAAAGAAGAGTATCGAGCATTGAGTGTCGGGTGAAACACTCGACCCCCGACACTCGTCACTCGGTTTTCGTTTGAGTTCCAGAGGTGAAAATATGCGCGAAGCGATCGAGTTGGTGGCTCAGGGGATAGAGGCGCTCGCTGTTCTGGTAATCGTAGGCGGTATTGTCTACGGTATCGTCCGCTATTTTCTTCATACAAGGCTGGAAGGTAGCGGGGCCTACAAACGATTTAAGGATAGGATTGGAAACGCCTTGCTCCTCGGACTGGAGTTCCTGGTGGCGGCTGATATTATCCAAACGGTTGCCCTTAGCCGGACCTTGCAGAGTGTTGCAGTGTTAGGACTGTTGGTGCTCATCCGTACTTTTCTGAGTTGGGCCCTGGTTGTGGAGATTGAGGGAAAGTGGCCGTGGAAAGCGAAAAGAAACGAGTGACAAGTGGCCAGTGACCAGTAATCAGAAAAATGTGAGAAGTAAACAGTACACAACGGAAAAGGAACTGATCACGAGTGACTGACCACTGATGACTGATTACTGATCACTCTAAAAAAGAAAGGTTTTAAAACATGGAAGACCTGTTCTCCCGTGTCGTTGAGGATCTTGTGGGTCGCGTAAGTGGGCCCATGAAGTTTCGGCTGATCTTTCAGTCGGGCACGGCCGCGGTCTTCGCAATCCTCAGAGGACTGAAAGATGCAAAAGCGGGCAAGCCCCCCTATTTCTGGGCACTCTTTACCGATCCAGCGCATCGGCAAGACATGTTGCGAGATGGCTGGAGATCGATAGGCAGGGTTATCATTATCGCGTTCGTCATAGATGCTATCTACCAGTTCATTGTCTTTCGATGGTTTTACCCTGTAGAGGCACTTCTGGTTGCGGTAATCCTGGCTCTTGTGCCGTATCTGTTGATTCGCGGTCCCGTGAATCGAATTGCCAGCAATAAGAAGTAAACAGTGATCAGTAATCGAGTGATCAGCAAACAAGATGTCAGAAATAAGAAAAAGCAAAAAAGTGGTAGATGATCTGCAGAAAGATCAAAAGTATAAACAAGAGTGTGATTTTTACTTTCCTGATAACTGAATACCCATCACTATTTTCATGTGTGACCGATAACTGATTACCGACAACTGATCACTGTCACTACGAAAGGAGGAGTCCTAGATGTCCAACCAGACAGAGGCAATCCCGGCAGAATTATCAATTAAAGCAGCAATTGCTGCGGACGCCAGCACGAGGTTTTCTTTTGAGCGGACATTGCTTTCACACGAACGGACGCTCATGGCCTGGATCAGAACAGCGGCGTCATTGATAACCTTCGGCTTTACCATCTATAAATTCTTTCAGCTTGAGATAGGAGCATCGGTTCACCCTCGAACGCACCAGGTCATCGGTCCTCGTGAATACGCAATGATCATGATTGCCATTGGATTGCTTGCGCTCTTGATCGCAACCATTCAGAACTATCAATACAGGCATAACCTGAGGAAACAACATTTAGAAGTTCCGCTATCCCTTTCCTCGCTGGTGGGGGGGTTGGTCAGCGCCCTCGGGCTCTTCTCAATGTTAGCTGCAATCTTCAGGTGGTAGGCAAAGAAAAGTGGCAAGTGGCGGAGGTAAAAGAAGGGTGTCGAGGATGGTGTGTCGAGGGAGCAGATAAAAACAGCAGTTTCTTACACGCGACACTCGGTACTCTTGTTTCACTCGACACTCGATCCCAGTATGAGTTGAAGCCAGTGATGAAGAAGGAGGTGTGCTGTGTTGTTTGGAAGAAATTTGCGACCGTATTTAGGGCAGGGCAAAAGTTACTTTCGAACCTGTGTCCTTCTTGCCATGGGACCGGCCATTCTGGCAGGCCGGGTGGCGCTTGCGGATTCACTACCCTCCTGGAATGAGGGTCCTGCAAGACAGGGCATCATTGAATTTGTGCGGAGGGTGACTGACAAATCAAGTCCACACTACGTGCCGCCGGAGCAACGGATTGCCACCTTCGACAATGACGGAACGCTCTGGAGTGAACAGCCAATGTATTTCCAGGCCTTTTTTACCCTTGACCGGGTGAAGGCGCTTGTCCCGCAGCACCCGGAATGGAAGGACAGGCAGCCCTTCAAGGCGATTCTTGAGAATGACACGAAGGCCCTGATTGCATCCGGTGAAAAAGGGGTGCTGGAGATTCTCATGGCCTCCCATGCGGGTGTGACCACGGAAGAATTTGAGAGGATTGTCAGGGATTGGCTCGCGACAGCCAGGCACCCTCGCTTCAATCGGCCCTTTCCCGACCTGGTCTACCAGCCGATGCTGGAGCTGCTCGCCTACCTTCGAGAGAATGGCTTCAAGACCTACATTGTTTCTGGTGGTGGCGTTGAGTTTATGAGGCCGTGGACGGAGAAAGTATACGGCATCCCTCCTGAGCAGGTGGTGGGAAGCAGCATCAAGCTGAAGTTCGAGATGCGTGACAGCAAACCGGTCCTGATCCGACTGCCCGAAATTGATTTCATTGACGATGGGCCGGGCAAGCCGGCAGGCATTCAGAAGTTCATAGGCCGCCGCCCCGTTGCGGCGTTCGGCAATTCCGACGGTGACCATCAGATGCTTCAGTGGACGGCCGCAGGTGAAGGCCTGCGATGCATGCTCCTAGTTCACCACACCGATGCGGAGCGCGAGTGGGCCTATGATCGGCAGTCGCCAATCGGAAGGCTCGATAAGGCACTCGACGAAGCCCTGAGACGTGGCTGGACGGTCGTCGACATGAAGAAGGACTGGAAGAAGATATTTCCTTTTCAATGATGGACATAGTCGGTGGGCAAACCATGTAATACCCGAAGGTCAAACTACGAGAATCTAAGTCGGGACTTGATTTTCTCCTTGCCACTTGTCACTTGCCACTCGTCACTCTTTATTTCTGTTTGCGGTATTTTTCTCTCAGCTTCGTCTTCTCAATTTTTCCCGAAGGGCTGCGAGGAATCTGATCAAAGAAGATATGACGGGGACGTTTGTACCGAGGCAGGTTTTCCTCACAAAACGAGCTGGCTTCTTCCTTGGTTAACGGGTCGCCCTCCTTCGGCTCGATCACGGCAGTGACTACTTCCCCCAATCGGTCGTCTGGAGATCCAATCACGGCTGCATCGCGGACCTTGGGATGCTTCAGAAGGGTGGCTTCAATTTCTACAGGGTAAATATTCTCCCCGCCGCTGATGACCAGGTCCTTTTTCCGATCGACAATATAAACAAAACCTTCCTCGTCCATGCGGCCGAGGTCTCCGGTGTGCAACCAACCGTTTCGTATCGTCTGGGCAGTCAATTCAGGGTTCTTGTAGTATTCCTTCATGACGCCGTTTCCCTTCACAATGATCTCACCCACCTCTCCCTGGGGGGCATCCTCATCCTGTTCATTAACGATCCGGAGGTCCCACATCCAACCTGGTTTTCCAATAGCGCCTATTTTTCTCTCGTTTCCAATCCCAAGATCGGCCACGCCTGGGCCGGATCCCTCGGTCAATCCATAGCACGTATCGTATTGCATCTCCGGAAAATAGTCCTTCCACTTTTGAATGAGGACAGGCGGGATAGGCTGGGCTCCCATATGCATGAGACGCCATTGACTCAGGTCGTAGTCTTTTAGTCGTAGTTCCCCTCGGTCAAGAGCACTCAGGATATCCATCGTCCACGGAACGAGAAGGAAGACGACAGAAACGTGCTCTGTCGACATGGCCTCGAAGATGACGTCGGGAGTAATCGCCTCGGTAAGGAGAACGCTTCGGACTCCAACGATCATAGGACCCAGGAGGTGCCCAATGGCGGAATGGTAGAGAGGGGGGATCATTAAAAAGCTGTCGGTATGTTTCCAAAGATGGTTGGCCGCCTCCGTCACACCACTCGCGAACAGGTTCTTATGGGTCAGAAGAATAGGCTTGGGAGCGCCGGTCGTGCCCGAGGTGAAATAGAGCCCGCAGGGGTCCTCATCTTTCAACTCCACCTCAGAGGATTTGGGAGCAGCGTGCTCGGTGAAAAGCTCAAGATTCTCCATGCCCCCAAAGGTCTTTGCTCCTATGGAGACACATGTCCTTAGGGTCGGTAGGTTTGGCTGAAGCATCATCATCCGTTCAGCATACTCTTCATCGCAGAAGCAGACCACGGGCTCACTGACCTTGGCACAATAAGCAATATCCTCATTTGTAAACCTGAAATTGAGAGGAGTAATCCAAGCGCCTGTTTTCAAAACACCGAAATAGACCTCCAGCCAATGGATCGAGTTTCGACCGAACAAGAGAACCCTGTCTCCCTGGTGAACTCCCGTCCCTTTGAGTGCATTAGCAATCTTGTTTACCCTTTCTTCAAATCGTCTCCACGAGATCTCTTTTCTCGCCTTTGTAACGGGTTTTAGCTCCACAAAGGCACTCTCATCGGGATAGATTCGAGAATTCTTGGCAATGATATCCAGAAGGTTCATGATGACCTCCAATGCCAGAATGAATTCCTAAATTCTTGCCAGAACAGCCTATTTTTCACCTATCGTAGCACAGCTCTAATTCTTAGACCACAAGAGATAGTCTCAGATTTCACGGGCAAGTCGGCTGGATGCCCCGCCTTGTAGGTGGGGAGGAAAGCCGACCTTATAATCGTATTCTTCATTTCCCGGAAGCCCCGCCCTGTGGGCGGGGAGCTTCACTTTTTCTCGTCGTTGGCATCCTAATTGCTAGAAAAACCATAGTCTAGAGGGAAATCATGAAGTGGACAGTCTTCTTTCTTTTCTTAACAGTAATTTCAATCGGGAACCCGGTTATCTGTCCAGTGATGGCTCAGACACCGCCCACCCTTGAGGGGTGTCTGGTGTTTCCTGCAGACAATGTCTGGAATACGCCAATTGACCAGTTACCCGTCGATCCTAGGTCCGCCGCCTACATTGCCAACACTGGAGTGGACAGAGCGGTCCATCCGGATTTTGGGTCGGGTCTATGGGAGGGGGCGCCCATTGGAATCCCGTACAATATCGTGCCCGGAACTCAACCGAAAGTCACAATCTCGTTCGAGTATGAAGACGAGAGCGACTCCGGCCCCTATCCGATCCCCCCGGATCCTGAGATCGAGGGTGGAGATGACTCCACAGGTGATCGTCACGTGGTCGTTTTGGACAAAGATAACTGCCTCCTTTACGAAACATGGTCAACCTATCCACAACCTGGGGGGAGCTGGTATGCAGGATCGGGTGCTGTTTTCGATCTACAATCGAATACCCTAAGGCCCAGTGGATGGACCTCTGCTGACGCGGCAGGTCTTCCCATCCTGCCTGGTTTGGTTCGTTATGATGAGGTGGCCGCAGGAGAGATTCACCATGCCATCCGATTTACAGCTCCATACACTCGTAGGGCTTATGTCTGGCCTGCTCGCCATTACGCGTCCAGTCTCACCTCACTCAACTATCCGCCCATGGGGCAACGTTTCCGACTAAGAGCAAGTTTTGACATCTCCGGTTTTTCCCCGGAAGTAAAGGTGATCCTGACGGCGCTCAAAAAGTACGGAATGATTCTGGCTGACAACGGCGGCGCGTGGTTTATCACTGGAGTTCCTGATTCTCGATGGGACAATGACATGCTGGTGAGTGAATTAAGGCAAGTGAAAGGTTCCGACTTCGAAGCCGTTGATGAAAGCTACCTGATGATTGACCCTGATTCTGGCCAGGCAAGACAGGGCGATATTGATACTCAACCCCCCACTGTTCCAACGAATCTAAAGGCGACCGTGATTTCTTCAAGCCAGATCGATCTCTCTTGGACCCCCTCGACCGACAATGTGGGAGTGATAGGCTACCGGATTTATCGCAACGGCAAAGAAATTGGAACCTCACCGGTTACGTCTTATGAAAACACGGGGCTTCTGCCTTCAACGACATACACCTACCGCATCGCTGCCTATGATGAAACAGGAAATGCTTCTGCCAAGTCGGCTTCCGCCGCAAGAACCACGCAGCCTGCTCCGAGCATCAAGCTTTCTATCGGCGATCGTGTCCAGACCATTGAGAAGACCGGCGTCCGTTCAACCCCTTTGGGTTCGGGCACTCTCCTTGGGACTCAACCCAGGGGAGCATTAGGAACAGTTGTGGGAGGTCCATGGTATCGAGATGAGCGTTGGTGGTGGCAAATCGATTATGAGAGTGATCCAGATGGTTGGTCGGCGCAGCGAAAGCTGAAAAAAAATCCCTGAAGATGGGCTTGTAACTCCACTCGATTCGCGTTTAAAAATTCCCTTGAATTGTTGAGCAAAGAAAAGTTACCCTCCTACGCAGGAAGCGACGGTCTCTCAGACCGTGGACGAATGCGGAGAGGGTACCCTTCGAAGCTCCGGAAAAGCGAAGTAGGGTATGCTTCGGAGGGTTCCGCCCTCAAAAGCATGTAGATGGACCACGGGCATCAGCCCGTGGGGCTCCACTCTATGCCCGTTCGATAGAGCCTATGAGATGCTTTGCGAGGAGGGGGTCCCAATGGCAATAAAGAAAATTGCAGAGTTCAAGAGACTCCTGAAGGGCGACAGTATTCTGCTCTCGGCCGCTCCCGATGGAACTCACGATGCTATTCCTGAGATGAGCACCCATTATAACGAGAAAAAACCGGGAGACGAGGTGCGTCCTCATTTCCACAACCGGGTCGAAGTGTTTGTTTTCCTAAGTGGGAAGGCACTGGTTATGGCGGGAGAAGACATTGCGTTGCTTTCAACCGGAGACGTGGCCCTCGCCCCTATCGGAATATCCCATGCTATCAAGGTCATTGGGTCTGAGCCTCTCGCCTACTTTGCCCTCAACTCACCCCCTTCGTCCATGCATCCGATGCTCGATGCTCCGAAGGAAATTGTTGAGAAATGGGAGGCAGCCAAAAAGAAGTATCTCTGAGCATGCTTGTCCAAAATAGAATTTTCACCGCGCCGAGGACGCAGAGAAAGCATTTTTCGTTTGGCGGGAGATACCGCCAAACAAGAAGGTTTCCGTCCTTTCAATGCAAGCTTCGTAATAGGCGTCATCGCCATCAAGAGGCTTCGGTCTTCTTCCCGAAGGCCTGCCTGCCGGCAGGCAGGGATGGAGTTTTTGATCCAATCGCCGTCTCCCGCCTGCGCGGCCGAAGCCGCTACGGCGCGGCGAAGGCCCGATTGGATCAAAAGAAAACCCCTCTCAGCGACCTCTGCGGCTCTGCGGTGAGCCTGATTTTGAAAGGCGCACATGCCAATCAAAGAGCCCAATGGAATCAACCGAAGTCGCAATCAATTCTGGATTTCTTGGACAGCAGTGATCTCTGAGAGATGACCCTTAAAGAAAGGGGAGGGGATCCCCCTTGCGGTACACGAGGGCCTGGCAGGAAGCGATGAGTTTGCCTTGGTCATCAACGACCTTGATGTCGTAGTTGGCGGTCTTGTTGGTCCGACTGAATTCTCGCGATTCAGCAGTTAGCTTGCTGCCCGGAGGGGGAGGGGCGACATACGTGATATTCATGTTGAGCGCCACGGCGACGGTGCCATGAGAATTGGAAGAGGTCTCAAAGGCTTCGTCAATCAGTGCGAACAACGCTCCGCCGTGGGCCATGCCAAAGATGTTTTCCATGTCTTGAGTAAAATTCATTTCCACCTTCGAATAGCCATCATCCAGACCCACCAGTTTCAGACCAAACTTCTTGGCAAAGGGTTCCTTTTCAACCTGTCTGAACATCGCGTTTCTGATCTTTTCCTCCATCGTCCTGCCTCCTCCTCTTTTTCCTCTCCGTTTATCATCCTTTTGAACAGCAGTTTACGAGAATTCCGAGGAATGAGTCAACAGAAATCATGGACACCATTCCCCTTCAGTCTGCCCGCACTCTCAACAGCACCCATAGGAGGGAGGCCACCGCTCGAGGTTTTTACAGTTGCGAGTTCAGAGTGACCTGTGATAAGCTTTTGCTATACTACCACGGTTGCAACCGGAAATCAAAACTGACGGGCAAGTCGGCTGGATGCCCCGCCTTGTGGCGGGGAGGGAAGCCGACCCTGTAATTATAACTACATTTCCCGGAAGCTCCGCCCTGTGGGGGGAGCTTCCCATATCGAAAGGAGAGTGCCATGGGAGAACGAAAAGGTGCGGTGACGATGAAAGGGAATCCATTGACCTTGACCGGAAATGAAGTGAAAGTCGGTAATGCGGCGCCAGACGTAACGTTGCTCGATAACGGACTGGGCCCGGTCAAACTTTCATCATTTCGTGGAAAGAATTGCGTCCTTGCTTCTGTCCCGTCTCTCGATACCCCTGTATGCGACATGGAATCTCGGCGATTCAACGAAGAAGCAGCCCGGTTGGGAGCAGACGTGGCCATTCTCATCATCAGCATGGATCTCCCGTTCGCGCAAAAGCGATGGTGTGGCGCAGCCGGCGTGACCAAGGTTCAGACGCTTTCCGACCACCGGGAAGCTTCCTTTGGGAACTCTTTCGGCGTGCTCATTAAAGAGTTACGTCTACTGGCCAGAGCTGTCTTCCTGGTCGATAAGAAAGGAACGATAAAGTACATTCAACTTGTGAAAGAGGTTACCCAGGAGCCCAACTACCAGGAAGTTCTTGATGCCTTGAAGAAATTGTGAGGTTCTGAAGCGAGGAAAGGAGATGTGATATCATGAAGGCGGTAGGCTCCATCCTTAGATATAGAGTCCTATGGATTCTGTTAGTGATCGCCCTGATGACCCCTGTCGCGATTCTTGCTCAAGCCTTACGGAAAGACGGCCAGTTGCCATCGATCGTGCTTCCGATCCCTAAGAGTGCCGAGGAAAAGGCTTATCTCGGGCTCTCCGGTTCGGGTACATTCAAAATACCCCAGATCAAAGCCGATGTGGTGATCATCGAGATCTTCAGCATGTACTGTCCCTATTGCCAAAAGGATGCACCTGGCATCAATGAGCTCTACGACATGATTCAAAAAGCTCCCGATCTTCGGGACCGAATCAAGATAATCGGGATCGGAGCTGGAAATTCGGCCTTTGAAGTGGAGACTTTTAAGAAGACTTATAACGTTTTCTTTCCTCTCTTTCCGGACCAAGATTACGTAATTCATCAGGCCTGTGGCGAAGTGAGGACCCCCTATTTTATTGGTGTGAAAATTCAGAAAGACAAATCTCACCGTGTCTTTCTTTCTCAGCAGGGCGGATTTCCAGGGGCCCTGCCGTTTCTCGAGCAGATCATTAAAGAGGCAGAGGTGAGATAAGGGAGAGTGCGATGGTTAAGGAAGGACTCAGGTTTTGTGGCATTGCGATAGTCATTTTTCTATTATTACCCTCCTGGGTGACAGGCCAGACCATTTCAGACGCCTACAAGGGCAACATCTATCAGCCCGGCAAGCTGAAACCCACGGATAGCGTCCTCAAGGTGAAACTGGGCGATCAGGCCCCTGATTTTACGCTTCCGTCTGTCACCGGAGAAAAGGTGTCTCTCCATCAATACCGAGACAAGA
>Ga0315288_10006382_pt1 | contig 14957 bp, 12 predicted proteins | sample YL17G11_20_MG_FD_203454 | JGI IMG/M metagenome (GOLD analysis project Ga0315288, IMG submission 203454) | Sediment microbial communities from Yellowstone Lake, YNP, Wyoming, USA - YL17G11_20 | ecosystem: Environmental > Aquatic > Freshwater > Lake > Sediment | place: USA: Wyoming | collected... | reverse complement strand
TTTCTTCGCGCTCCGAGTGCCCTTGGCTTGCAGCGCCGCTCGGAGTTTCGCTTGCTTCTGTCGTACCTTTTCGACGGGGGCACCGCTAAAAGATTGCCCGTCCGAGTCCGTTAACAGATTGCGGATACCGAGATCGCCTCCGAGGGTATCCGTGGGGTCAAACGGCGTGCCGTCGGGGACGTCCACGGTCACGAAGAGGTAGAGCGCCCCGCCTCGGTAGACGAGATCCGCTTGCCCTCGTACGCCTTCTAGGCGGGCTCGGTGGTACTTACCGATGAGAGTGGGGACGGTGATGCGACCTTCCAGCGTCTGGATACTCAGACGATCAAGGCCATTCTTGAACGTGTAGATCCGTTGGTCGTAGGGCATAGATCCGAGTGGTGCGAAGTGGGGTTGGACTTTCTTGTCTTTTTTGTAGGCTTCGCAGACTTTCGAGATGGTCAATACGGCCATCTGCGCAGAGAGGTCGAATTTCGCACGCAGCGCCCTATAGAACTCTCGCTGGAGCCGCACCTTGTCTCGGGTCTTGACAGCAAACGCCTGCGCCCCAAGCCACTCGCAGGCTTCATTGCAGCGTTGCAGCGTCGCCAGAAGGCTTTCTTTCTGCGCAGCGCTAGGGACCAATTGAACCGTTGCCACCAACTTCATACTATTGTAGTATCTCATCTATGGAAACAAGTCAATCTGTTTCCGCTTTGCACGATGCTCCTCCCCGCCGTAAACGACGGGGAATCCACATCTTTGGCGTTCTTTGAAAACTGAAGAAGCAGGCGGTGGCGAGAAGCCCCGCCGAAAGTAAGAGGCGGTGGTTTGGAGACCATCGCTGTCAGCCAGACACGGCCATCACAACGACGCCGTGAATTTGCAACGCTGCGAGCGCGAAGGTGCCGTCGAAAAGACGGGAGGCGCTCGCAGGTGGGTAAATGTCTAGCAACACTAGGCATTTACGAAATAAGACAAGCAACTCGGATGTCGCGTTTTGACGCGATGAAAAACAAGCAAAAGGGCGCGCTCGCAAGTTGGGGTGTAGCCTGCTGATTTCGCTCGTGTTTTTGGATACGCAGTCTCAACGTGGGGGCGTTGAGATAAGAATTTAAACTATGCCGACCAGACAATGGCAGATATGCGAGTCTGGTGAGTCTCAACGTGGGGGCGTTGAGATTAGAATTTAAACAAATTAGTGAATGACCTGCCCGTTACCGATTAGATACCGTCTCTACGCGGGGCTAGAGTTGAACTAGCCGACACAAGAGCATAGAGATGCTTGTCGCCTATGTAATAATAGAATGTAAGTCTGGATGCTGCAAGCCTAGCGCTAGAACTCATCATACGCGCTGTATATGATGAAGAATGTAAATACGGAGGCAAAAGAACCCCCCATCAGTGGAGTGCAGCAGAGTATCGTCGCGCACAGAATAGAAACTGGGCACGCTCTTGGTCTGTTTTTCTCTCTACCGCTTAGTGCAGAATAGAAACAGAGAAAAAGTAAATCAAAGTCACACGAGATCAGAATAGAAGCGACACCAGCGAGAGCGCCAGATCAACATATTCCGCATAGCTCCATTTCATTACCCACGAGCAGAGTCGAAACGGGAATCAATAAAAATCAACATCGTGTTTAGTTTGCACGCGGAGATAGCCGCAAGAATAGAAACAATCGGAAACGATCTCTGCTTTGCGCTTGCAAGAACAGAGGCCAAGAATAGAAGCACAAATGCATCTCGAAGGTCGGATAGGGTCAGAGTCGAAACCCGCCACTGCTTATGAGGCGACCATTCATGCCTCATAGCCAGAATAAAAACAAGAGCACGATGCGGAATAAGACATCAAAACCTAGAATGTAAACTTGCTGGAAATAAATCCACAGCATATCATATGCATGTCAGAATCGAAATCGGGTCTCAGGTTGCTTGTGCTTAGGAAAACAGAATCGAAATGGCCCAACGACGCACCGAAACATAAGAGCAGCCCAACCGCCACGTCTAGGCCCAGAATCGAAACTCGCCATCTTGTCCTTAAAGCCGAAGACTAGAATAGAAGCGTAGAGGGCAATCACGGTCAGATCCACCTGCGACTAGACTAGGCGCGAATAGAAACGTAGAGGTCAAACTCTCACAGAGTGAGGGTGAGTAGAGTAGAGTAGAAATCGCTGTGTCGCACCTGAGGACGACTCATCAAAGAATAGGAACATCAAAGAATAGAAACAATTGTGAGCAGACCGCGAACCTGGCCACTAGAATAGAAGCCGAATGACAGAGGTTGTTGCGGGTGGGACAGGATAGAATGCTATCTGCTGCCTATCAAGAATAAAAACAACTGCGAACATGCCGCAAACCTGGCCATCCTCTGCGGAGAAGAATTTAACCCATCAAGACCCAACCGTGCCAACTCCCTCTTTATTAGGCGAGGGATATAGTATAGGCTTGGTTTAGTTTACCTTTGTTTTGTTAATAACTTAAGAATATAAGTCTCACCAGCACGACAATCCACAAGCAAGACAATGCAGAGAATAAAAACGCCCAAGAGCGTGCGGCGCGCCATGTCGCGCAGAATAGAAGCCCCTTGACGATGGTTCGCTCTTTCCCTGCATAAGAATATAAGTCCTGTGCAGGAATAGAAATGCCACCATAAACAATATCCATACGACAACATCGAGAAGCAGTTGCTCTCTAGAGTATAAGCGTTGTAGGCACAAACGCCGCATAGCGGTGCTATCCTATCAGAGTATAAGCCTCGCAGCGCAGGGTGAGAATAGAAATATCAACCGCACAAGATTAGAGCTATCCTGCGGCCAGAATCGAAGCGCGTAGAAGGCTGACCCAAAGGGGGCAGGAATATAAACGTTGGCGTAGGTATCGGCGCGGCACTTGGATAGGATCGAAACGGATAGAGTCGAAATGAGGGACAGACCATCGCGGACGATACGCAATATAGAATCGAAATAAGTCAAAGTATCACTTGCCCTCTGCGGCCAAGAGTAGAAACAGAGATAACCCTGGCCATCAGCCAGAGAATAGAAACGGAAGGCGCTAGCCATGTTTTGTTACTTTGTACGCTATACTAAGAATAGAAGTAAACTAGATGTGCAAACAGAAACAGGACAAGAATCAGAATAGACTGCTCGTCACTCTATATGGGTTAGAATTAAACCGACTCAGAAGACGTCGATGCCTCCCTTAAGACAAGAATTAAACCGCAAAGAGAATCTAAAAAACAACGAGCCCAGCCTCACCTTATTTTTTGGGGGGCGTACAGATCGGGTTGGCTGCCTCATCCTCGCAGAGGCTATTGATCCGAACGACGAACGCGCTGCGCCCTGAGAGGGAGTCCATCGCCCGCAGCGCCAGCTTCGCCTCTGTCTCGGAGTCATAGACGCCCGTGGTGGTGACGAAGCCTGCGGGGGTCTTGAAGACCTTAGCGGGCAACCCCTTCTTCGCGAGTAAGTCCACCTCGTAAGCAGCACCTCCCTTCGACGGGAGGTCAGGAAACTTCGGATCAAGACTTACTCTGATCGTCCACTTGCCAGCCCGCTTGTTGGCGGCATCCGCAATGCTCAGCAACTCTGGAGGCATGGGGAGTACCAAGGGAAAGATGGGCAAGACAGGCGCGATTGTGGGAGGAAGATGCGCATTAAATGGGAGCGAGGCAGGCGGCGGCTTGACGGGCATCAGAGGATGCGGGGTAGGATCCACGTACGCATAGGGGCGAGAAGAAGGCGGCTTCTCTGTGGGGTCTAGCGTGGCGGCCACCTCCAAGGCCTGCGCAAAATAGTCGCCGCACTCGTTCGGATAAAGTGCAGTGAGCACCACCACCGCGCTGCGCCTCTTGACCTTGTCCGTGCTGAGCACATCTGGAAGAAAGCTCTTGAGGGCATCCTCTTGCCGCGCCTTGATCGTGTCCTGAAAGGTTTGGACGCTGAGCGCACCCTGCGCCTTTTCCAGGTCAAGCCGCTGCGTTTCAATGCTCTGCGTCAAGGCCGCGATCTGCAAGTCAGAGGCGGTTTGCTTGCCCTGCACGACCAGGGAAGTCCAGCAACTCCAACCTGAACCCGCGACCGTGACAGCGCCTGCAATGATGGCTGCGACGATGGTAGCTCTACTTTCACTCATGATGCTCCTCTATAGCTTGGTTTACTTGTCATCTTTTTTTTCTTCGGCCATCAATGCCTCAATTAGAGCTATATCAAGCCTAGCTTGCGCCGCCTCCTCAGATGGGGATAAATTCTTCTCTTTTGGGACTCCGAGAAGGGCTAGGATCAGGTTTTTCGCCGTACCCTTCTTCGCTGACTTCTTGGACTTCTGGCCTGACGGCTTGGGCGTGCGACCTGCCACCTTGGAAGTCTTCTTGGCGGCAGCCTTCAACTTGGCCTCAGCCTTCTTCAGTGCGCTGGTCTCTGCATCCACGGCAGTCTTCATCTTGCCGCGCAGGGTCTTGGACTCATGTAAGAGCCCCGTGATCTTCTTCGCTCGCTTCTTGGCGGCAGAAGGTTTGGCGATGGCGGTCGACCTACCGATGGTCATAGGGTAATGATGCTGTGGCATGGTATCCTCCAAGATTGTCTAGGTTAAAGTAAGCTTGCGTACCATTTTCGGTGGGCGGCCACCTCCAAGGCCTGCGCAAAATAGTCGCCGCACTCGTTCGGATAAAGTGCAGTGAGCACCACCACCGCGCTGCGCCTCTTGACCTTGTCCGTGCTGAGCACATCTGGCAGGAAATTTTTCAAGGCATCCTCTTGCCGCGCCTTAATGGTGTCCTGAAATTGCTGGAGGCTGAGTAGCCCCTGCGCCTTTTCCAGGTCAAGCCGCTGCGTTTCAATGCTCTGCGTCAAGGCCGCGATCTGCAAGTCAGAGGCAGCCTGCTTTGTTTGTACCGCAAGAGAAGTCACGGCTGCCCAGACGGAGCCGACGACCGCAACAGCGCCTGCAATGACGGCGGCGACAATGGTAGCCCTACTTTCGCTCATGATGCCTCCCTCGCTGTGTACCTTGGCTTGGCGGTTAAAAGGTTTCGCGGTAGCCCTTGTCAAACTTCTCGCGGATGATCTTTTGGTAGGCGGCGCGTGTCTCTTCTGGCGTCTTGAACATCTTCTTCTTACACTGGCCGTGGGTGCCGATGCGACCAAAGCAGACGATGTACCGATCGCTATAGCGCGTGATCTCCCAGAACTTCTCGTGCTCGTTATTGATGAGATCAAACTTGCGGATCTCGATGGCCCTCGGTCGATGCGTGGGGCTTCCGCCCTTCTTCGCCTTCTTCGGAGTCTTGACGCGCTCCAAGGCGGCCTTTGACTTCTTCAGGTCTTGGATGCTCTCGTCTAGCTCGTCTAGCGTCTCCGCGTAGGTGCGACGGCTTTTGGCGAGCTTTTTCTTGGACTGTGCTAGGAGCCTGTCTGTACGCTCTTCGGAGGTCTCGGACTTCGGCTCGATCGCGTGCGCCAGTTGGCGACGGCCTTTGTCTAACTCGACGCTGGCTTTGTTTAGCAGAGCGTCTAGCTTCTTCCCTGGGGTCTTCTTCGCCTTGCGACCCACCTCGGAGAAGGAGCCTTTGCCCGTCTTGGCTGCTTTCATGACAGAGCTCATCTTGCGATGGACTCGTGCCGCTTTGACTAATAACTTACCTAGTTTCTCTGCCATGATGCACCTCTTTCTTTTTCGCGTTAATATGCCTGATTTAACTATCTATCACAATGTCGCCTTGTCCACGCCCATCACCCGTACGCCCATGGTCTTAAGCAGCAGATTGGCAGCATCTCGGATCTCTAGGAACCCCTCGTGCGTGCCTCCCTTGTCAGGATGTGCCTTCATGGCCGCAGACTGAAAGGCGCGCCTCACATCCTTTGCCGAAAAGGGTGCCGTCAAGTGCAAGAGACGCATCGCCTTCTCCACTGTCATTGGTGTGCGCGCGCCTTGGGGCTTTCGTGTCCCTGCACTTGGCTTTCTGCCCGTAGGAGGAGGCAGACGTGGTCCGCCCTGTTGCTCCAGTGATGGCGCTGCATCTGCCTTGGCTTGTGCGGCCCTGTATCGCATCCAGAGCTCGTCTACCTGCGAGGGTGGAGGCCGCTCTCCGTGTACCTGCGTATATCTCCTGATGAATTGCTCTCTCTCCGCCTTGTATGCTCTTGCGGCAGAGTCTTGGTCTTCGGTTGTGCCGCCCACCCCCATCACCCGCTCTCCCATCCCTTTGAGCAGGTAATTTGCCGCCTTGCTGATGGCTAGGAAATACTCTTGCGCGCCACCCTTTCGATCAGGATGCTCCGTCAGGGAAGCCTGACGAAAGGCACGCTTGACGTCGGCGGCGGTAAACGGATCGCGCAGATGCAGCAGTTGCATCGCATCCTCGCGAGGAGAGTGCATGCGCGTTCGCTGCTCGTCATACTGCGGTGCACGGCGTGGCTTCGGTGCTGTGCGCGGTTGCTTGGCCCGCTCTTTGGCCTCGTCATAGATAGGCTCCTCCATGGGAGGCGGCGGCGCATGCCAGCGCTCTGCCCTCGCCTGCTCTGCATCCCAGGCAGCGCCATAGTCTGAGGTCTTTCTTGTTGTCTGATTGGGCTTCGGAGGCGTCTTCCTTCCGAAGCGCTCCGCTAGTTTCCGAAGCATCCCTGATGCCCCCACGGCCTCAGGTCGCTGATGTTCTGGATGCTCAATGGCGTAGTCCAGGCCTCCGACACCGACGGCGCCTGCCTTCTTCTTCGTAGCCTTTTCCGTCTTGACCGCTGCGCTCATCTTCTTTTGCAGCGACTGAGACGCCGCTAGGAGTCGCGTAAGTTTCTGGCCGCTGCGCTTGGCTGATGATGACATGGTGACTCTCCTCTTTTGTTATTTTTTCCCGCGCGAGCGGGCGAGAGCACCGACGTGCCACATCAGCAAAGAATGCAAGGCACCCGACATATAGAAGCTAACCGCATCCTGCGCTATTTTAGGCTTACGTCGCAGTGACATGTCGGCAATGGCCTTTCTGAAGGCGGCCTCTACATCCTTGTGTGCCACCATCAGCGTCGTGCCAGGATGCCGTGTTGGGCGCTTGAGCTGACGAAGCGCCTCATAAATGCCATCCCAGACATCGTCATCGGCGGCGTACAGCGGACAGTCCTTAATCTCCCGCTTCACCACTGTCACCACATCGTCGTAGCGAAATAAGATGGGCTCCCCAGGGCGGCCACTGACGTCATCGTCGCTCTCGTAGCCTCGCTTGGCCGCCTCAATGACCGCCAGCGATCTCTGCTGTTGATCGGGTGGCAACTTCGCGAACCATTTTTCGCCTTTTGTCTTCTTTGGCTTCTTTGACGGTTTGCCCAGCCCAAATCGCTGCACGAGATGCGTGAAGTAGGCGCGATCAACGCCCATGCGCTTGGCGGCCTCGATGTACGTGCCCCCTGGCCGCAAGGCCTCTTCGACCTCTTCTCGCGTGTAATCCGCATGCCTTGTTTGGGTATAAAGACCGTATTTGTGCACTAAAAAAGTGAAGTATTGATGAGAAGGGATACCGAGACGCTTCGCCATCTCGGCGTGGGTACCCCCGCGCTGGAGTTCATCTTCAATCATCTCTTTGGTGTAGATGGCAGTGCGGGCACCCACGGCCTCAGGTCGCTGATATTCAGGATGCTCCATGGCGTAGTAGTGACGCACACGATCTTCCTGCCACTGCCCCTCTGCTTCTCTCGCCGCCTCAGACGCCGCCTCAGACGCCGAAAATAACGCCGCACTCGCCGCACTCGCCGCAGAAATTACCGCCTTAGCCGCAGCATCACGCACCACTATCGCCGCGCGTTCTGCCGCAGAATCTGCCGCAGAATTTGCCGCATGTGACGCGGAGTTTGCCGCATGATACACAGCGAGCCACCCAGGAGACTTCGGCTCTTCTAACGCTCTTGACGCCTCTTTCGACGCAGGATACGCCCCATCATGCGCCGAAGATGACGCCGAAGAGAGCTTAGCCTTCTTGACGGTCTGATCTCCATTCGCATAATGGCGGGCTACGTTGATGGCCTTACGTGGACGCTTATCGTCTGGGTACTTCTCCTCAAAAAAATGCAGCACATGCTCCGCACAATCACAGGCGTACAGGCGCTGGTTTCGCGGCGTGAGCGCATTCAAACCCGTCACGCGCCAACCTTCTGCCAGCGCCACTGCCATTTTCTCCTGTACAGCAGGCTCTTCCAGAAAGAGTAGACCCAGCACGGGATTCTGTTCGACGTACCAAGGATGCGTCTTTGCAGCCATCACGAGCACATCCAGAGGCAGATTCGGATTTGTGTAGGCGCGCGGTTCGGTTCTTGCGATCTTCAGCAAGTCAGCGGCAGAGAGGGATGGGTCGTCCCAGTCACCCAGGCCTCCGACGCCGACAGTGCCTGTCTTTTTCTTTGCAGCCTTCTCCGTCTTCGCGGCGGCTCTCATCTTGCTCTGCAGTGCCTGCGACTTGGCGAGAAGACCCTTCACTTGCTTGAGTCTGCTCTTGGTGCGCTCTGCCATCTAATCCTCACAATGCTAGGTTACTTTTTGCTCTTGGGAGACGCCTTGCGACCGATGCGGGAATACATAGGCGCGCCTTCAAGATACTCCTGAAGACGATCCCACTGCCAATCCCTCTCCATATCGTCAATGTGAGCAGCCTTAACAGCCTCCTTACACGCTTGGAGCACATGGGAGCGCTCACTCGCTGTACTAGCCGCTTTGGCGGCGTAGAACGCGGGACTTTCCCTGCTGTGAAACTTGGACGCGCTGCTTCTTGCCTCCAAGTGCGCAGCATATAATTCAGTCGAAGAAAGGCGATCATCCGCGAACTTTCGCGCGGCGTCAATCGCGCGTCGAGGCCCTTTGTCCGTGGGACGCGCTAGCTCGAAGATGGGCAGTACATGCATCGCACAGTCTGCAGCAAAAAGACGCGCCTTTCTGTCTCCCAACACTTGAGAATAGTGAGAGACCCATCGCGCTGGGTCGTCCATCTCTTGTTCCCTCTGGTGCTTCTCTATCTCACCCCATCGCTCTGGATCTTCTGGAATAAAGACCTGTCCAGCGGGGCTGACTTGCGCCTCGTTGGGGTACCGTTCGGCTAAACTCCACCAGATTTCAAGGGGGCAGCCTGGATGTCGCAGGGCATCCTCTGGAAAAACTTTGGCCAAGTGTTTAAGTTCAGATGTGGAAGCACGTGGATCACAGTTGATTTCATCGATCGTACGCGCCCCCACCCTGCCAGATACCACAACCTTCTGCGCGGCCTTTTCCGCCTTAGCAGCGGCCCTCATCTTGCGTTGCAGTGCCTGCGATTTAGTAAGAAGACCCTTCATTTGACTCGCCTTGCCCTTGGTACTCTTTGCCATCTGATCCTCACTCTGCTAGATTACGTTTTGCTCTTAGGAGATGCCTTGTCATTCGCTGTCATCCCCTGTCAGCCCCGATGCTCCCAGTCGGTAATAAGAGTCTTGCTGTCGATGGCCTCGTACATGTCGATATGTGGATAATTGTGCAGGATCTGCTGGATCGATCCATGTGGGCTATGATATGTGACAATCCCGAAACGATCAGGGCCTGAGCGAGTAATGCCTCCGCGATTTTCTTCTCGGACATATCCTAGTTCGAGAGGGACTGGCTCGATCCTTGGGGGAATAACGAAGAGCGTTGCGTTTCCGTTCACCCATTCGGGCGCAGACTTCTCATGAAATCTAGCGCTGTGTTTGATGGCATAATTCTGTAATGCCTGTCGTGCCCTCTGGGTCTCCGTTTTGTCAAGATGACACAAGACCTTGAGTTGGCGTTTCTCCACGTAGATCTGGAAGCCCTCTGTGCCGTAGTTCATGCGAACCTTAGGCTCTTGACCTAAGACGCGCAGTAGCAAGGCATGAAGAGGCGCACGAGAAACAGGATCAATGGCGCCCACTGTCCCCGCCCTGCCCGATACCACAGCCTTCTTGCCCACGGCCTCAGGTGGCTGATAGTCAGGATGCTCCATGGCGTAGTAGTGGCGCATTCGCTCGGCCTGCCACCATTGCTCCCCAGACTCAGGAATAGAACCAGTTAGCCCAGGCTCTGCCCCAACAGCAGCAGCAGCCACTGCTGTCCGTAGCGCCACATTCCTAAGACCAGAGGACTTCACTTCTGCATCAGAGAACGCAGCAGCGGCAGCAGCGTTCGCCGCCATAAACGGCGCATCTCTGGCTGCATACCACGCGGCCTTTTTGCCTGCCTTGATCGCAGCCTCGTAGCTGGCATGGATTGCCAAATCCTCCTTAGAGCCCATTTGCCTTACATCCCTCGAAGGATCTGCCGCAGACTTTGCCGCATTAGACGCCGCGAGTAGCTTGGTTGGAGTTACAGATGGGTCGCCTTTCGCATACAAGCGCGCAAGGCGAACGGCCTCCCTCGGCCTCTTGTCGTCGGGATACTTATCCTCGAAAGTATGCAGCACATGCTCCGCACAGTCACAAGCGAACAATCGCTGGTTGCGCGGTGTAAGTGCCTCCCCGCCAGACGCAATCCACCCCCTTAATAGCGCCACTGTCATGTCCATCTGAACAGCAGGATCTTCCAGAAAGAGTAACCCCAGCACAGGATTCTGCTCCACATACCAAGGATACGACCGTGCAGCTTTTAGTAGAATATTTAGCGATAAATTTGGGTTCTGATAGGCGCGCGGCTCGGTCTTTGCCATCTTCACAAGATCGGCAGCAGAAAGGGATGGGTCGTCCCAGTCACCCAGGCCTCCGACGCCGACAGTGCCTGTCTTTTTCTTTGCAGCCTTCTCCGTCTTCGCGGCGGCTCTCATCTTGCTCTGCAGTGCCTGCGACTTGGCGAGAAGACCCTTCACTTGCTTGAGTCTGCTCTTGATGCGCTCTGCCATCTAATCCTCACAATGCTAGGTTACTTTTTGCTCTTGGTGGATGCCTTGCGACCGATGCGGGAATACATAGGAGCGCCTTGAGCGTATTCTTTTTTGCGCATACGCTGCCACTGCAATTCATCATTAGAGTTGTCAGTGGCGTTGGAGGCTTGCAAAGATGCCCAGTGATAAGCCTGCGACGCATTGCGCAGACACGCTGAGCTTGCAGCCCCAGCAGCGTATCGAACAGATTTATAGAATTTATCGTGAGAGAGCTTGTATTCACTGGTAGACGCGACATTGTATGCGGCATCTAGTTCAGAAGCAGATATGCGATCATCCGCGAACTTTCGCGCAGCGTCAATTGCGCGTCGTGGGCCGTCGTCTGCGGGATAGTATTTCTCGAAAATGTGCAGCACATGCATCGCACAGTCTGCCGCAAAGAGACGCGCCTTCCTGGCTCCCAATTCTGTCCCAAAATCCTCAGTAAGCCTCTCTGCTTTACTCCAGCGCTCAGGATCTTCCTGAGCATAACGTGACCACGCAGGGCTGCTCTTTGCAGTCGCTGAATCTTTGTCCGCGATCATCCACCAGAGATGAGGTGGGCAGTTAGGGTGTTGCACAATATAGCGACTTGGGAGCGAGCGAATGTCCTCTTCGGAGGCAGATGGATTTTTCATAATACTGATGGCACGTTTTACATCGTATGCACCCACGACAAGGGATGTTCCTGTCGCTGCCTTCCTTAGTGCCGTCTTCTTCTTCGCGGCGAGTTCCGTTCGCACGACGGTCTTCATCTTACGCTGTAGCGCCTGCGACTGCGATAAGAGGCCCGCGATCTTCTTGCTTCTTTTCGGTGCTTTCGACATGTGATCCTCGCAATTGTGAATGATGCTTTGATGTCTCTACGTGCAGAGATTTAGCCTCCGACTTTGCCACCACTGGCGTTGGCGCGCTGCCTGTTCTGGCACTCATCGAAGACTCGCTGCTATCTTCTGGCCCGCTGCCTTGCGCTCCTCGTCGGACATTGATGCCCATCGCTGACGACTTATCTCTCGACCTTTCTCCGTCTGTTTTCTGCGCTCCTCGTCGGACAATGTCGCCCATCGTTTGCTGAGTTGCTACTTCTTCGTGTTTTTGGGCGACGTCTTGTATACCTTACTTCTCAGCTTCGCCTCCTGTGCCTTGGTCATCACATCGCTGTGATGCGTGAGCAGTGAATGCGGCAGCAGCCCTAGTTTCTTGTCCGAGAATTTGACGGGCGCCTTGCCGCCAAACCATCGGTCAAAGATCACGTTAAAGTGCTTTCGTGCAAAGCCCTTCTCCTGCTTGGGCGTGTGACCCTCCCAGTGCTTATAAGGCGCAAGATCAGAGGCCCACGCGAGATCGGCTCGATACACCGCATTCCAAAAGTGCACGGCGGCGGTGCCTGTCTGCGGCGTCTTCTTTCGCGCCACGCCCTTCGCGGCGAAGACAACATCCCAATACCAGATGGCGTAGTGCTTCACTCGCATCGCCGCCAAGATCTTCTCTACCTGCGGGATCGCGAGGGTGATGTTCGTCGGCTGAAAAAAGACCACGATCTCTGTCAACTGACGCTTCGTAAACCCCGCCTCATGTCCAGAGATCAGGCCTAGCTTTTTGGCGGAGATCTGTGTCTCCAGCTTTTCTCGCAGAGAAAGGCCCTCTGCCGCCTGCGTAGGCTGGATCTCGATGGAGATGGCGATTTCTGGCGTGTGTCCTGATTGCGTGCGCGCCCTCTCCTTACGATCCACACCCATCACGCGCTCACCAAGCCCCTGTAGCAGCAAATTCGCTGCATCCTTGACGGCCAGAAACTTCGCCTGTGATCCGCCTCTGTCAGGATGCGCCTTCATGGCCGCCCGCCGAAAGGCGCTCTTCACCTCTGTTGCCGTGCAAGGATCGCGTAATCCCAGCAGCCGCATCGCAGCTTGCTGCGGCGTAGACCTTGGGCTCGATGGCCTCGCTGGCTCTCTTTCGACGGGCCTTGGTCTTGGTGGTGGTGGTGGCGTGGCCCTTGCGTGTGGCGGCCTTGCCTGGGGTGGAATCTCCCTTGCCCATGGCGGCACTTCTCTCTCCTGCCTAGGTGGCGGCGGACTAGAGGCTTCGCGCGGAGAGCCAGCCTTGGCATACCCACTCTGTCGCGTCTCCTGGCGTGACTCGTAGGGGGAAGATGACGATGCTTCTCCACCACGAAAATGAGGGGCGTGTCTCAGGATATTTTGATAGAGGAGATACGAGTAAAAGAGGCTCTTCATAAACTGCGCAGCAGTATCCCAGCTCATCGGCGCGCGGGAAGGCTGCTCTGGCTGCGAGGCGGTCGGCTTTGCGGGCTTAGCCGCACGCTGCCACCACCTTGTCGGCGGCATCGGAGAGGGTTCTTTTTGCGCGTAGGCAGCGGCGAACTGCTCAATCAGGTGCTCTATCTCGTCTTTGGAGGGAGTCAGCCCCATCTTCTTATATTCGGCGACTAACTTCGCCGTAAATTCCCTAGTGGCATTCTCCTTCTCATCACGGGCACCAACGCGCGTTTTTTGCTCAAACAGCGACGACAAGCCTGGGTCAAGATCGAGCAGAAAGTCACAGGAGGGATTCTGCTGCAGCGTGTCCCAGTAGAAGCGCAACTCATGCGCGCTAGACTTGGGAATCAACGGCAAGCGGCGCCTGATCTCTTGCGGAGACACGTTGGGATCACTTCGCAGCCGAACGATAAACGGGTGAAAATCCAAGAGATCATGAAGTAGGCGCTGGGCCATCTGTGGGTTGAGCGCGCGGTCTTGCAGCATCGCCCGTATGTCGCGCTGTTGCAGCGGGGATGGCTCTCTAGAAGCATCACCCCATTCGGAGCCGCTCACGCGCGGGCGATGCGTGGTTTTGCCACCTACCCCCATCACGCGCTCCCCCAAACTCTGTAGCAGCAAATTCGCTGCATCCTTGACCGCTAGAAACTTAGCATGCGAGCCGCCTTTATCTGGATGCGTTCGGAGAGCAGCCTGCTTAAACGCGGTCTTTACCTGTGCTGCGGTATATGGCGCCGTCAGCCCCAGCAGACGCAGGGCCATCTCTTGCGCGGAGGATGGCGCAGATCCGCTCCCTGGATGCAGCGGCTTAGCCCCAGGCTTCCAGCCTTGATAGCGAGGTTCATCCTCTCCGAATGGGATGTTTTCCCACGAAGCGGGAGGAGGCGTCCCGCGCGGAGGCACAGGACGCGACGCACGGGGCGGTGGGGAGGAGGCGTGGGCGCTCTCTGGACGCAGCGGCTTGGCGCCTCTACCCTCCCATGACGCGGCAGGTGGCTCCTCTGCCTCATCCCAAAATGGAGTGTTTCCACGAGGCACTGGACGGGATGGGCGCGCAGGAGGAGGCGTAGCAGAAGACTGCGCCCTGGCTTTGCCAAACATTTTCCAGAGCTCCGCAAGTTCCGCAGGCGTTGGCGAAGCTCCGTGCATCTTGACATACTGTGCAATGATTTGATCCCAGATAGCCTTCATCGCCCTCATCTGCTCTTCAGGCTCAGCCACTGCCCCAAGACTCGTTGCCCTCCCCCGCGCAACCTTCGTCGCATTGATAATAGCGCTCATTTTACGGCGCAGTTGCTGGGCCTTGGTAAGGAGGAGCTTGATCTGTTGAGTTCGACTGGATGGAGATGACGGCATGGCGATCCTCGCTGGCGCTAGATAGATTTGCCTACAACAGCGCCAACGAGGAGTAGGCCAAGACGGCGTGCTTAGTTGTGGTGGCGCTTGGACAAGGCCGCCCAATTGTGCGAGCTCTTCACCAGGGAGGGAGCATGCGCGGCGGTGGCGTTGTGCGTGGCGAACAAGTGTAGGAACTTGGTGCAATCACGCAGCTTCTGGATCTCCGTGGCGCTCATGCTGCCACGATCATGCTCCGCAGAGGCGGCGCGCAGCACGGTGGTGAGGCCCTGTAAGGCGCTCGCTGGGGCGCTCGTGTTGGCAGCGGCGACCAACTTGTCGCACCAACCTTGGGTGGAGTGCGCGCTCCTGGCGCCATGGGCATAGCCCACGCCAGCGGTCTTGTGCGTGCTCTTTTTGTGGGCGGGCTTCTTTGCAGCAGCCTTTTTAGGAGCAGACTTTTTGTGGGTGGGCTTCTTTGCAGCAGCC
>Ga0315288_10006381_pt1 | contig 14958 bp, 12 predicted proteins | sample YL17G11_20_MG_FD_203454 | JGI IMG/M metagenome (GOLD analysis project Ga0315288, IMG submission 203454) | Sediment microbial communities from Yellowstone Lake, YNP, Wyoming, USA - YL17G11_20 | ecosystem: Environmental > Aquatic > Freshwater > Lake > Sediment | place: USA: Wyoming | collected... | reverse complement strand
GCGGGTCCACAACGCCGCGGCCTTGTTGACCGTTTCCCACTCGTCCTTGACCACCGTCTCGGCCTTCTCGGCGATCCACTCCTCCTTTTTCATCAGGATCGGCAGCGAGATGTGGTCGGAGTACTTGCTGATGATCGACTTCAGTTTCCATGTCTTCAGGAAGTCTTCTTCGCCCTCGCGCAGGTGCAGCGTCACGTCGGTGCCGCGTTCGGCGCGGGTGATGGTCTCGACCTCGAATTGGCCCGAGCCATCGCTGCTCCAGCGAACGCCCTCTTCGGTCTTCAACCCGGCGCGACGCGATTCGACGGTGATGCGGTCGGCGACGATGAAGCCCGAGTAGAAACCGACGCCGAACTGGCCAATCAGATTGGCATCCTTCTTCTGGTCACCCTCCAGCTTGGCCATGAATTCGCGGGTGCCGCTCCTGGCAATCGTGCCCAGGTGCGCGACGGCCTCCTCGGCACTCATGCCGATCCCGTTGTCGCGGATGGTCAGCTGCTTGGCCTCGGCGTCGAAGCTCACGTGCACCTTCAGCTCAGGAGCATCTTCGTACAGCGCCGGATTGTCGAGCGCCTCGAAGCGCAACTTGTCGCAGGCATCCGATGCGTTGGACACCAGCTCGCGCAGGAAGATTTCCTTGTTCGAGTAGAGCGAGTGGGTCACCAGGTGCAGGATCTGCTGCACTTCGGCCTGGAAGGCAAGGGTCTGTTTCTGGCTCATGGTTCAGGTTGGAAGATGTTGAGGACACGCGCGGAGCGCGCGGGAGTTGGGGGCACTCGGCGGACTGTCAAGGGCCGCAGCATCAGCGGTAGCGGTCGATCGTCAGCCCGGCCATGTCGATGGCCGGCTTGCGGCCCGAGATCAGGTCACTGATCACCCTCGCAGTGCCCGCGGCCATGGTCCAGCCGAGCGTTCCGTGGCCCGTGGCGAGGAAGAGGTTGGGCAACTCAGTGCCGCCAACGATCGGGGTGCCGTCGGGCGTCATCGGCCGCAGCCCACACCAGAACTCGCTGCGCCCCAGATCGCCGCCATCTGGAAACAGGTCACCGACAACATGCATCAGCGTGCGCCGGCGGGCCTCATGCAACTGCAGCGTATAACCGGCGAGCTCGGCAGTGCCGCCGACGCGAATGCGGTCGCCCAGGCGGGTCACGGCCACCTTGTGGGTTTCGTCCATCACGGTGGACTCCGGCGCACCACCGGCGTCGGTGATCGGCACAGTCAGCGAATAGCCCTTGACCGGATAGACCGGGATCTCGATGCCCAGCGGCGACAGCAGCTTCGGCGAGTGGCTTCCCAGCGCCAGCAGGTAGGCATCCGCCTGCAGTCGGCCCTGGTCGGTGACGATGCCCGTGATGCGCTTGCCGTCGGTCAACAGCGTCTGGAGGGTCACGCCGAAGCGCGGCGTGACGCCGCGCGCGGCCGCCATCTCGGCAATGCGGGTTGTGAACTTGAAGCAATCCCCGGTTTCGTCGCCCGGCAGGCGCAGGCCGCCGACGAACTTGTCACGCACCCGCGCCAGTGCCGGTTCGTGTTCGATGCAGCCACTGCGGCTGAGCAGTTCGTAGGCCACGCCGTAGCGGTCGAGGATCGCCGTGTCCGACGCTGTGCCGTCGAGCTGTTGCTGCGTGCGAAACAGCTGCAGTGTGCCCTGCGTGCGTTCGTCGTAGCGGATGCCGGTAGCCGCGCGCAGCGCCTTCAGGCTGTCGCGGCTGTACTCGGCCAGCCGCACCATGCGGCTCTTGTTGACCTCGTATCGCGCCGCGGTGCAGTTTCGCAGCATCGCCAGCACCCAGCTCACCAGGTGCCAGTCGATGTGCGGCCGGATGACCAGCGGCCGGTGGTGCATCAACAACCACTTGACGGCCTTCAGCGGCACGCCTGGTCCAGCCCAGGGCGCCGAGTACCCCGGCGAGACCTCGCCGGCGTTGGCGTAGCTCGTCTCCAGTCCGGCGCCGCTCTGGCGCTCGACCAGCGTCACCTGATGCCCGTCACCCGCCAGCTCGTAGGCCGCCGTGGCGCCGATCACGCCTGCGCCCAACACCAACACCTTCATCCGCTCGCCTCCAATGCTCGACAGTGTACGGAGCCGCGGCACAATCAGCCCATGATCGCTCCTGACCTGCTGCCCCGCCGCGAGTTCAACGACCCGGACGCTGCGCTGGCTCATGCTTGTGCAATCTACGACGCCGGCGTGGCGCACCTGCGCAGGCACCTGCAAGCCTTTCTCGACGGCGACGTGCCCGGCGAGCGCGTGCGCGCGACCTATCCGTTCGTGCGCGTGCGCATCGACACCGTGGCGCGAGCCGATTCGCGCCTGAGCTATGGCTTCGCCGCCGGCCCCGGCCGCTACGAGACCACGCTCACAAGACCGGATCTGTTCGCCGACTACTATCGCGAGCAGTTCCGGCTGCTGCTGCGCAACCACGCGGTGGCACTTGAGATCGGCGCCAGCGAGCAGCCGATGCCGGTGCACTTTTCGCTGGCCGAGGACGACCACCTCGAAGGCACGCTGACGCCGCAGCGCCGGTTGCTGATGCGTGACCTGTTCGATCTGCCCGACCTGGCGGCGATGGACGATGGCATCGCCAACGGGACCCACGAACCGGGCCCCGGGGAAGCGCGGCCGCTGGCCTTGTTCACTGCCGCGCGCGTGGACTACTCGCTGCACCGCCTGCGCCACTACACCGGCACCGCGCCCGAGCATTTCCAGAACTTCGTGCTGTTCACGAACTACCAGTTCTATATCGACGAGTTCATCAGGCTCGGCCATGAACTGATGGTCGATCCGGCCGCCGACTACGCCGCCTTCGTCGAACCCGGCAATTTGGTCACGCACCACACCGGCACGCCGGCGCACGCGCGCGACGCAGACGGTGCGGCCCCGCCACGGCTGCCGCAGATGCCGGCCTACCACCTGGTGCGGCCGGGTGGCAGTGGCATCAGCATGGTCAACATCGGTGTCGGCCCGGCGAACGCCAAGACCATCACGGACCACATCGCCGTGCTGCGCCCGCATGTCTGGATCATGCTCGGCCACTGCGCCGGGCTGCGCAACACCCAACAACTCGGCGACTATGTGCTGGCCCACGGCTATGTCCGCGAAGACCATGTGCTCGACGAAGAGCTGCCGCTGTGGGTGCCGATCCCGGCCCTGGCCGAGGTGCAGATGGCGCTCGAGCAGTCCGTGGCCGACGTGACCCAGCTGTCGGGCTATGAGTTGAAGCGCTTGTTGCGCACCGGCACCGTGGCCTCGACCGACAACCGCAACTGGGAGTTGCTGCCGCACCCTGGTCCTGAACGCCGCTTCAGCCAGAGCCGTGCGGTCGCGCTGGACATGGAAAGCGCGACCATCGCCGCCAACGGTTTTCGCTTTCGCGTGCCCTACGGCACCTTGCTGTGCGTGTCCGACAAGCCTCTGCATGGCGAGATCAAGCTGCCTGGCATGGCCAACCAGTTCTACCGCGAGCGGGTCGATCAACACCTGCGCATCGGCATGCGTGCAGTCGAGTTGTTGCGCGCGGCCGGTGGCGACCAGTTGCACAGCCGCAAGTTGCGCAGCTTCGCCGAGGTCGCATTCCAGTAGCGCGCCGGGTTGTCCCCAAGCACACGATCCCTTACGCTGACCGCAATTCAAAGCCACAAACAGGAGCCCGTCATCATGTCCAGCCCCGCCAGCATTGGCAACACCTTGAACATCCGCACGCTCGCGCTGGTCGGCCCGCAGGGCTGCGGCAAAACCAGCCTGGCCGAGGCGCTGCTCTTGCAGGCCGGCGCCATTGGCGCAGCCGGCAGCCTGGAGCGCGGCAGCACCGTCAGTGACTTCGATTCGCTCGAACGCAAGATGCAACATTCGCTCAATGCGGCCGTGATGCACCTCGAACATGCCGGGACGCGCATCCACCTGATCGATACCCCGGGCGCAAGCGATTTCGTCGGCCAGTCACTGCCTGCGCTCGAGGCGGTCGAGACGGCCCTGGTGGTAATCAACGCGGCAACCTGGAAGGTCGGCGGCATCGACGCGATGGCGGTGCGGATGATGGACTACGCGGCCCAGCGCCACCTCGACCGCCTGCTGGTCGTCAACAAGATCGACGCCGCAGCCGCCGACCTCGCCGACTTGCTGGCGGACATTCAAGCCACTTTCGGCCGCGAGTGCCTTCCGTTGAACCTGCCCGATGCGGGCGGCACGAAGGTCGTGGACTGCTTTTTCAACCGCGACGGGCACAGCGACTTCGGCAGCGTCGACACTGCGCATCGTGCGCTGGTCGAGCAGGTGGTGGAGGTGGATGCGGCGTTTGTCGATCGCTACCTGAACGATGGCGACATCGATGCCGGCGAGCTGCATGCGCCGCTGGAGCAGGCGCTGCGCGAAGGCCACTTGATGCCGGTGTGTTTCGTCTCCGCGCGCAGCGGTGCGGGGGTGGCCGAGTTGCTGGACGTGATCGTCAAGCTGCTGCCCAACCCGACCGAGGGCAATCCGCCGGAGTTTCTGGAAGGCGAGGGCGCGGACGCCAAACCCAAGTCGTCGAAACCCGATCCCGATGCGCATGTGCTGGCGCACGTGTTCAAGGTCACCGTCGACCCCTTCGTCGGCCGCATGGGCTTGTTCCGCGTCCACCAGGGCACAGTGACCAAGGACAGCGTGCTCTACATCGGCGATGGCAGGAAGCCGTTCAAGGTCGGCCATCTGTTCATGCTGCAGGGCAAGGAACATGTGGAGGTGACGCGCGCGCTGCCCGGTGACATCGTCGCGGTGGCCAAGGTCGACGAGATCCATTTCGATGCCGTGTTGCACGACGCCGCCGAAGACGACCATATCCATTTGAAGCCGCTGCCGTTCCCGATTCCGGTGCACGGCCTGGCGATCGAACCCAAACGCCGCGGCGACGAGCAACGGATGTGGGAAATCCTGACCAAGCTGGTCGACGAAGACCCATGCCTGAAAGTCGAGCACGTAGCCACCACCAACGAAACCATCGTCTATGGCCTCGGTGAGCTGCACCTGCGCGTGCTACTCGAACGCCTGCGCGAGGTCTACAAGTTCGAGGTCAACACAAGGCCGCCCAGGATCGCCTATCGCGAGACGGTGACCGCGCCCGCCGAGGGCCACCACCGCCACAAGAAGCAGACCGGCGGGGCCGGCCAGTTCGGTGAGGTGTTCCTGAAGATCGAGCCGCTGCCGCGTGGCGGTGGCTTCGAGTTCGTCGATCAGGTCAAGGGCGGCACGATTCCGAACCAGTTCATTCCAGCGGTGGAGAAGGGCGTACGCGAAGCGTTGACGACGGGAGTGATCGCCGGCTACCCCTTGGTTGATGTCAAGGTCATCGTCTACGACGGTAAGTACCACACGGTCGACAGCAAGGAAATCGCCTTCATCACTGCCGGCCGCAAGGCCTTCATGGCCGCGGTGCGCACGGCCAGACCGATCGTCGTCGAACCGATCGTCGATGTGGAAATCAGTGCGCCAGATGCGGCGATGGGCGACATCACCGGCGACCTGTCGTCACGCCGCGGCCTGGTCAATGGCACGCAAAACGGTGCCGTGGGCACGATGGTGATTCGCGGCCAGGCACCCCTGGCCGAACTGGCCGGCTACCAGTCACGGTTGAACGCCATGACCGCGGGCCAAGGCAGGTACACGTTGTCGCTGTCGCACTACGAAGCGGTGCCCCCCACGGTGCAGCAGCAACTGATGTCGCAGCACCAGGTGCGCGACGACGATTGAGCCCAGGCGGCGCACCTAGGGCGAGAAGCGCCGCACGTCGCTGGCAAACTCGAGGACGCGATTGGGCTGCCCGACGATCCAGCGCCCAATGTCGTCGAGTTGCTGCAGGCGCATGGCCACCGCTGGGAACTCAGCCTCCACGCGCTCGAGTTGGTCAATGTTGGTGAATATCAAGCGCACGCGACCCGTCTCTGGCAACGGCACGAGGCGGATGCTCGCGGCGACCTCGGCGTTGAAATCGAACGCGGTGCCGACAGTTCGGCCGGTGCTCACGTTGCGTACCGGCGCTTCATGCGCCTGGATGCCGGCCTGCCGGAGCGCTGCACGCACACGCTCGATGTCGTTGGGGAAATCCTTTTCAATCCGCACGCGGCGCGCGCTGACGGCCTGCCAAGCCAGCACCACCGACTCGAAATGCTCCTCGCCGGAATGGTCGTGCCGCGAGACGGGGATGACCCTGAAATTGGCGCAGTGCAATTCTTCGATCGGGCGGCGACCATCGAGCAGGTAGCGTGCGCCGCTCGGTGGCCGGATCAAGTTCAGCTGGTCAGCCAGTTCCTTCCAGTAGTCCCGCGTCACCCGGCAGGCTCCATTGGCCAGGCGCGCATTGCGATCGCGGACCTCCGGGTCGCTGGCGTCGGGGGTCTGTATTGAGGCGGCTTGGCGCTTGAGGTCGTTCAAGAAGCTCATGGCGTGAAGATCTCTGGCTTGCTGGGTGTGGCGTGCTCGGTACTGAAAGGTACACCATCTTTGGACAGCGCGCATAGGCCCAGTACCCGCAGACCCCGCCATTGCCTGCAGATCTGAGCGATGCGCATGTCGTGCATATGCTGGCCTTGTCACTCAAGTCTGTGGCAGGACAGTCGATACAGCGTGGGCGAAACGCCTGCACCCTCCCCTGACCATGAACCCCGACGCCCCTACGCCGGCCCGCATCGAGCGCCCGCTGCGCGATCTGGCGACGTGGGCGGCGTACTTTCGTGCTGCGCCGATTCCGGTGCTCGATGCCACCGCCGATGAGGTGCGTGAACTCGCCGTCAACGAAGACGCGGTCGATGCCCACCGGCTGGCCGAGATCGTGGCAGCCGACCCGCTGATGACGCTCAAGTTGCTGGCCCACGTGGGCACCAAGACCCGGCGCGAAACCGACGTCGAGACCGTCGTCGGCGCACTGGTGCTGCTAGGCATCCGGCCGTTCTTCCACCACTTCGGCGAGTTGCCGACGCTCAGGCAGGCACTGCAGGGTGCGACCGACGAGGCCGAGGTACAGGCCGGCTTGACGGCGGTGTTGAACCGCTCTCACCGTGCGGCGCGCTTCGCGATTGGCTTCGCTGCGCACCGCATGGACCCCGACGCCGCCGTGATCCACGAAGCGGCCCTGTTGCACGGCTTTGCCGAGTTGCTGCTGTGGTGTCATGCGCCCGTGCTGGCGCTCGAGATTGCGCGCCGCCAGCAGACCGACCCAACGCTGCGCTCAGCCGTCGTCCAGCAGGCCGTGCTTGGCATCACCTTGGCTGACCTGCAACAGTCGTTGATGAAAGCCTGGCGTTTGCCCGAGCTCTTGATCCACCTGGACGACGCGCGCCACGCCAATGGCGCACAGGTGAAGAACGTGATGCTGGCAGTGCGCCTGGCGCGCCACACCGCGCACGGGTGGGAAAACGCCGCGCTGCCCGACGACGTCGCCGACATTGGCGCGCTGCTGTTGCTGAGCGCTGTGCCGACCCTGAAACTGCTGCGCGAGATCGACAGATGAGAGGCACGATCAGCAGCCGCGCGTGGACGGCTGCTTGTTGTGGTTGTCGGTGTGGCGCGCGAGTGGGACTCGGCAGGTGATCATGCGAAAGCTCATCGCGTACACGTAGGCGGCGGCAAGTGTTGGTTCACGAGCCTGCGAACTTCGACGATCACCGCACGCCGGTCAGTGGCAGCTCGGCCAGCTCGTTGGTGGCCGTGTGCCGGCTTGGCTGACAACCAGGGCGATCCTCCCTGGGTTCAGACTGGCAGCGCGGTCGTGTTCTTCACGCGGTCGAGGACGAAGCTTGTCTTGCAATCCTGCACGCTCGGGTGCTTAAGCAGCGTATCCATCACGAAACGCGAGTAGTGCGCCATATCCTGCACCACGACGCGCAACAGGTAGTCCATCTCGCCCGTCAGCGCGGAACACTCGACGACCTCGGGCCAAGTCTGTACCGCAGCACGGAACAGGTCCATCGGGTTGCGTTTGTGGCGCTCGGTGTGTTTTTCGAGGCGCACATTGAGATACGCCGTCAAGGGCAGCCCAACGCGCTCGGCGGCCAGCAACGCCACATAGCCGAGCAGGACGCCGGATTCCTCCAACCGCTTCACGCGTCGCAGGACGGCCGACGGCGACAACCCGACCTGCTGGGCCAGCACGTCATAAGTCGCGCGGCCGTCTTGCTGCAGTGAGCGAAGAATGCGCCTGTCGATGGTATCGAGCGTGATCGGACTGTTCATGCCGTGAATTGTGCAGTTTTCCTGCAAAAACCATCTGATGCATGCCAGAACTTGCAGAAAAACTGTGCTGCAGCGAACCTACAGTCTTGCGATCCCTCGCGACAGCGCACGACAAGGCCACAGCATGCAATTCACTCCCTGGGAAAACCCGATGGGCACCGACGGCTTCGAGTTCATCGAGTACGCCGCACCGGACCCTGTGGCGATGGGCGCGCTGTTCGCCCGCATGGGCTTTAAGCCAATCGCGCGGCATCGCCACAAGAACGTGGTTCTGTACCGCCAGGGCGAGATCAACTTCATCATCAACGCCGAGCCCGATTCCTTTGCGCAGCGCTTTGCACGGCTGCATGGGCCGAGCATCTGCGCGATCGCCTTTCGTGTCCAGGACGCCAGGGCCGCTTATGAGCGAGCCATCTCGCTCGGCGCGTGGGGCTACGCCGGTAGCGCGGGCCCGGGCGAGCTGAACATCCCGGCCATCAAGGGCATTGGCGATAGCGTCATCTATTTCGTCGACCGCTGGCGCGGCAAAGGTGGCAAGCAGCTCGGCGATATCGGCAACATCGGCTTTTTCGATGTCGACTTCGAGCCGCTGGCCGATGTCGGCGTCGAGCAACTCAACCCGGCCGGCCATGGGCTGACCTACATCGACCACCTGACGCACAACGTGCATCGCGGCCGCATGGCGGAGTGGGCGGATTTCTACGAGCGCTTGTTCAACTTCCGCGAAGTGCGCTACTTCGACATCGAAGGACAGGTCACCGGCGTGAAGAGCAAGGCCATGACCAGCCCGTGCGGCAAGATCCGTATCCCGATCAACGAAGAGGGCAACGAGAAAGCCGGCCAGATCCAGGAGTATCTCGACAGCTACCACGGCGAAGGCATCCAGCACATCGCGCTCGGCACGAACACACTGGCGGCAACCGTGGACGCGATGCGCGCCAGCGGCGTGAAGCTGCTCGACACGATCGACACCTACTACGAGCTGGTCGACAAACGCATTCCGGGCCATGGCGAGAACGTGGCCGAACTGCGGCAGCGCAAGATCCTGATCGACGGCAAGGCTGGTGAGTTGCTGCTGCAGATCTTCAGCGAGAATCAGCTCGGCCCGATCTTCTTCGAGTTCATCCAGAGGAAGGGCGACCAGGGCTTCGGCGAAGGCAACTTCAAAGCCCTGTTCGAGAGTATCGAGCTCGACCAGATGCGGCGCGGCGTGCTCGCCAAGTCATGAGCCTCGACAAGGCACACAACCAGGGCATGGCTCCGGTCACGTACGGCGAGGGCACGCGGCCGCCGCGGGGCGACTATGCGCGTGCGCGCGGCGACTACACCTGCGAGCAGGCCTACGACCAATACACCGCGGCCGACCACGACACCTACCGGCGCTTGTATACACGCCAGTTGGCGCAATTACCGGGACTGGCGTGCAACGAGTTCATTTCCGCCGTGCAGCAGCTCGGCACACCCGAGCACATCCCGCGCTTTGACGCCATCTCGGAACGCCTGATGCGCACCACCGGCTGGCAAGTCGTCGGCGTGCCAGGGTTGATTCCTGAAGAAGCCTTCTTCGCGCTGCTGGCCGCGCGCAGGTTCCCAGTCACCGACTGGATTCGGACGCCCGCAGAGTTTGACTACGTGGTCGAGCCTGACGTGTTCCACGACCTGTTTGGCCATGTGCCGTTGCTCTTCGACCCGGTGTTCGCCGATTACATGCAGGCCTATGGCGCCGGTGGCATGAAAGCGAGCCGACTCGATGCCTGCGAGCTACTGGCTCGCCTGTACTGGTACACGGTGGAGTTCGGGCTGATCGCCACACCGGCCGGGCTGCGCGCGTATGGGGCCGGGCTGCTGTCTTCAGCCGGCGAGTTGCGCCATAGCGTGACTGACGCCGGACCGCGGCGCATCGCCTTTGGCCTGCAGCGGCTGATGCGCACCAAGTACAAGATCGACAGCTACCAGGCCAGCTACTTCGTGATCGACACTTTCGATCAACTCTTCGAATCGACGGCACCGGATTTCACGCCGATCTACCGCACGGTGCGCGAATTGCCGGTGATCGAGGCCGGCGTCGTGCTGCCCGGCGAGCGCAGCTTCAGCTGAGCCAGCGCAATGTCTCGTCCCAGGGCTCGGGACGGCTGGCCATGTGCACATGGGCGACACCGGGCAAGTGGCGGTTGTCGGCACCGACCAGCGTCGCGGTGGAGGGCGGGAAGACGATGTTGTCGCAGTGGCTGTAGAAGCAGGTCACGTGAGCCGAGCGGTCGCTCGGCTCACGCTGCGACAGAGCCTTCAGCCAGGGAGATCGCTGCTGCATCTCGCGCCCGTTGGGCGTCAGAGCAAAGCGCGCCAGCCACGTCCCCTGGTGCGGCGTTCCCATCGTGATGACTCGGTGCACGCGCACGTCGTTGCCGGTGTCGGCCCACCAGCGTCTTACCGCCAGACCGCCCATGCTGTGTGCGGCGATCGCCGGCGCCAGGCCGGTGGAATGTTCAAGGCGCTGTACGGCGGACTCGATGATGGACACGTAGTCATCGATCGACCCAAACACGGGCTCGAGATTGACTGCGATAAAGGGCACGCCGCGGGTGTGCAGCCGTTCCAGCCAGCGGCTCCACAGCCCGCGATTGCAGACAAAACCGTGCACAAGCAGCAGGCCACGCCGACCCTTCGCGTCTGGAGGCAGGTGGTCGGGCCAGTGCCGGCTGCGAAAGGGCTGGCGCCAGCAAAAAACCAATGGTGCGGCACGAACCTCGCCCCACCAAGCGCGCAACAGTTGACCGGGAGTGGCTCGCGGCGCCGGGTCGTCGCCATGTGCCACGCGCAGCAACACGAATTCCAACGCCAGGAACAGCGCATAGCCAAACACAATGAGCAAGGCACCGGCAATGGCCCAGATTTCATGCCCGGCGCGAAGAGCCCATGCAGCCCAAAGCACGGCCATCACCAGCAGGCCGACCGTGGTGATGCGCTGCAACCGGGCCAGCATCACGCCGCGAACCGAACGTCGCGCCCGCTCAGGCGTTGTGCGAGTTGCGTGGCCAACTTGTTGGTTAAGCCGTAAATCGACAGTTGAGGATTTGCGCCGATGCTGGTGGGAAACAGCGAGCCGTCGTGCACCGACAGATTCCCGATCTGCCAGTGAATGCCGTCAGGCTGCACCACGCCGCGCGCCGCATCGGCGGCCATGCCGCAGCCGCCCATCACATGCGCACTGACCACCTTGGTCAGCAGCGGCTGCATCGGCAGCCGAACGATACCCGCGCGCGCGTCAGCCCAGCTGAAGTAATCGGGCGCCATTTCATGGCCGGTGCACACCTGTTTCGCACCAGCGGCGAACTGCAACTCGGCCATCGACAGCAGTGCCCGGCGTGCGCCGTCCATCACGAAGGCGGTCAGCGCGTAGTCGAGCTCGGGCGAGCCGTCGCTACGCAATCGCACGCTGCCCCCGGGCGACTGCGCGTGAAAGCCGTCTCTCATCAACGCCAGCAGCACATGCGTGTTCGGGAACTGCGCGATCTTGGCCGCGGCATCGCGGCCAAAGCCGCCGATCGATGTCGTAAAGATCAGCGGATGAATCGGGGGCGCTTCGAGCTTGAAGCCGATCGGTCCGTCGATTGCATCGACGTCCAGGAAGTGGTCGCTGTACATGGTTTGCGGTGCACCCTGCCAGCCGGCGACCGTCTGGTCGAAGATCGCCGACGACATCACCACTGGATGCAGGAACGTGCGACTGCCGAGCAAGTGGTGCGGATCGGGTGCCCCTGAACGCAGCAGCACGGCAGGCGAGTTGATCGCCCCGCCGGCAAGCACATAGTGGCGCGCCACGATACGCGTGGCCCGCGCGTCAGCCGTCACCGCACCATTGGGCTGCACGGCCACGCATTGCAGCGCCGTGATGCGGTCATTCTGCAGTTCGAAGCGCTCGGCGTGCGTCTGCACCAGCAACGTAGCGCCACGGTCAAGCGCCGCCGGGATCGTGGTCACCAACATCGACTGTTTGGCGTTGGTCGGGCAGCCGAGGCCGCAGGAGCCCAGGTTCCAGCAACCCTTGACGTTGCGCTGGATGGCCGCCGCAGCGATGCCGAGTTTGAGCGCGCCGCGGCGTAGCAGGTCGTTGTTCTCGTTCGGCGGCAGCAGCCAGGGACCGACGTTCAGCCGCTGCTCCACCTGCCGGAACCACGCTGACATGCCATCGTCAGTCAACTCGGCCAGGCCAAAATGATCGCGCCAGTACGCCAGCGTCGACGACGGCGTGCGAAACGAACTGGTCCAGTTGACGGTGGTCGAGCCGCCAACGCAACGCCCCTGCAGGATGTTGATCGCCTTGTCCGCCGTCTTGCGACCGGCGCTCTCCTGGTACAGGCTCGGGTAGGCCTCGCTTTCGAGTTGGCGGAAATCACTGCTCGACTTCAGGGGGCCTTCTTCGATGATGACCAGTTTCAGGCCCGCAACGCTGAGCAGTTCAGCTGTAATGCCCGCACCAGCGCCACTGCCGATGATGGCCACGTCGCACTCGAGCGTGGCGGGTACCGCGTCGCGCTGGCCCCCCAGCACACGCCAGCCACGCGCCAGGCCTTCGACGACGGGGTCAACGATTCGCGTCGTCATCGCGGAGTGGTCATTCGATTGTCATCGGGCCCGGGTAGCCCAGCTGTGCCCAACTTGCACTGTCGCCAAAGTAGGCGGCGTGCGTCAGGTCGCGCAGGGCGTGGTAGGCCTGCTGGCGCAGGCGAATGCGCGACACACGCATGCCCTGCAGAGCAGTCTGGACTTGCGCCACGCTGGCACGCAACCAATCTGGTGTCAGTCCTGCCAGCGCCAAGCGTCCGGGCGGCGACGCCAGCAGCGCCAGCAACTCACCCAACTCGCGCTGCGTTGCGGGCGGCAGCGCGCGCAACGTCGCATCCATGCGCTCGAGGTGTGTCGCCAGGGCCGCCTGCTGCAGCCTTGCATCGGGGGGCAAGCTGCCGTCGAGCACGGCCCTGGCGACGGCCCCCAGCACGCGCCGCCCATGCTCCGTCAGATGCCCGCTGCGCCAGGCCGGCTCATAGAGCAGGACGATGCCACCGGCCGCCAGCAGAAGCCCTGCACCGCTGGTCAGACCCAACCTGAGCAAAGTTCGTCGATGCATCAGATCAAGTGTTGCATCATTGGGTGGCGACCCGCTAGGGGTCGTGGACTAACCTGCGCCATGACATACCCGAAATGAGCAAGAGCGGCGATTTGATCCTGCATCATCTCGGTGCGGTGAGGGTCGAGCGCTCTGCGAGGGCGGCCGATGCATCGCTGGCCGCGCGCGTGACCCACATCAAGAACTACCAGCAGGCGCGCTTCGCACACACTTATGCAGATCTGCTCGTCCACCCACGTTACGCCGGAGCATCGCGCTTCTTTCTCAATGACCTGTACGGTCCCGGCGACTTCAGCCAGCGCGACGCGCAGTTCGCGCGCGTCGTCCCGGGGTTGGTTCGCTTGTTTCCTGGCGAAGTGGTCACCACCGTCGAGGCGCTGACGGCGCTGCACGCGCTTTCGGAACAGCTCGATACGGAAATGGCTCGCCATGTTGACATGACCCCACTGACGGGCGTCGCCTATGTGGCGGCGTGGCGCCACACCGGCCAGCCCGCGAACCGGCAGCGCCAGATCGACCTGATGCTCGATGTCGGTCGGGCACTTGATGTGTACACCCACCGCCCCCTGATGCGTCACAGTCTGCGTGCGATGCGCGTGCCGGCCCGTGCCGCAGGGCTTGCGGCGTTGCAGGCGTTCTTGGAGAGTGGTTTCGATACCTTTCGCGGCATGCGCGGCGCACAAGAGTTCCTCAACCAGATTGCGCAGCGTGAGCGCGCGGTGGCAGCCAGCCTCTTCGGCACAGCGTCGGCTGTCGACCCGCTAGGACAACTACCGTAGCCGTGCGGGGCCACTGGCAAGCAGCATTGGGGGTTGCTGCCGCCGGAGATCCCGTCTTGGCTGATAGACCGTGGCTCACTCAATACCCTGCGGGCGTGCCCGAGGAGATCCGACTCGACGGGTGCACAACCCTGGTCGATGTACTCGAAGCCGCATTTCGTGCGTTTGCGGACCGCGACGCAGCCGCCTGCCTGGGATCGCGGCTGCGCTTCGCAGAAGTCGATCAGCTGTCGCAAGACTTCGGCGCTTGGCTGCAGTCGCTCGGGCTAGCACGTGGCGCGCGGGTGGCGCTGATGATGCCCAACCTGCCGCAGTACATGGTGGCGATCGCGGCGGTCTTGCGCGCTGGCTGCGTGGTGGTCAACGTCAACCCGCTCTACACGGCACGCGAACTCGAGCACCAACTCGTCGATTCAGGCGCCGAGGCGATCGTGGTGCTGGAGAACTTTGCTGCGACCCTGGAGGAGGTTATCGATCGCACCCCAGTGCGACACGTGGTCCTCGCATCGATGGGCGACCTGCTGGGCTTCTGGAAGGGCCGGCTCATCACTTTCGCGGTTCGCCATGTGCGCAAATTGGTCCCCGAGTACCGTCTTCCGCTGGACCGCGGGCGCAGTGCGACGCCCTTCAACGAAGCCTGCGCCAGCGGCGCACGCATGAGCCTGCGCCGTGCGGATCTGACGCCTGACGACGTGGCGTTTCTTCAGTACACCGGTGGCACGACAGGCGTCTCCAAGGGTGCCACACTGCTGCATCGCAATGTGGTCGCGAACCTCCTTCAAACGGAAGCCTGGTTCCGCCCGATGCTGGACACGCTGGGCGGCAAGCCAATGACCATTGTGTGC
>Ga0315288_10006380_pt1 | contig 14959 bp, 7 predicted proteins | sample YL17G11_20_MG_FD_203454 | JGI IMG/M metagenome (GOLD analysis project Ga0315288, IMG submission 203454) | Sediment microbial communities from Yellowstone Lake, YNP, Wyoming, USA - YL17G11_20 | ecosystem: Environmental > Aquatic > Freshwater > Lake > Sediment | place: USA: Wyoming | collected... | reverse complement strand
ACGAGCTCCACAAGACCGATCCTCTCATGCAGGGCGCACAGGGTCCGGACCTGGGTCAATTCCTCTTCGGACGGGCTTAAAGAAAGATAGGGAATGCCGGCATTGGCCATCCCATGGAGAAAGCCTAAATCTTTTTCCGGAATGCCCCAGGCTCCTCGTCCCAGCGACCAGGGCAGGATGAGCGCATCATGATAGACAAGATTGAAGAGCGGCACAGGGATGCCCATCGCCGGACCCTGACCTGGGTTGGGGTCCAAGGCATATGGCCCGTGATGGACAAGGTCGATGTGAGGGACGGCCCAATCGGCCGGCTCCTCGGAACTGACAATGCCTCCCCAGGATCTCACAAAATCCAGGCAGTCGCCTCGATCCTCCAGGCATTCGGCACGCGTGACCGGATGCTCGGGATTGTAACATTCATCGGGGGGAACGACGGCGAAGACATCGAGATAGGCCCCCCACATCTCCACGCCATGGTCGAGAATCGCCTTGTGATTTTTCTGGACATGGCCTAAAGCCAGGCTCGGGCAGAGGAATGTCTGCGCTCCGCCGTACCAGGTGCTGTGGAACGAGCGGTTTCCATTCTCGTCGAGGACGGCGAAGCGCGGATTATAAGATTTCGCGTCCAGATAATAGTCGCGATACTGGTCATGGATCGCGAATATGAAGCCCAGATCCCGGCAGGCCCGGCCCAATCGTTTCATTCCCTCCCATCCACCGGCCTCCGGGCATGGAGGCAGGATATCGGGATGGAGGTTGTCGTAGCCGCGGAATCCCCAGCCGTCGAGATGGACATAGGCGCGCTGGATCCCTTTTTTGGAAAGCTCGCCGAGCTCGGACACGCGCTTGTCGAACGTCACCATCTGATGGTTTTTGGCAGGGTTCGATTTATCGTAATAGCTCGAACCCGGCTGGATATGGTACAGGATGCTGGTGTGGACGACGGGAGCGCCGATGAGCTTGGCCACGAGCGGGTTGCGGCTGATTTTTTCTTTGAGGGAGACGAAACGCCCGGTCTCTATCACATAGCGTCGATAGCGCTTGGCCAGCTCGACATAATTGCTTTTTTCCATGAAGCAGAAACGGACGCGGCGCGGATAAGCCCAGCGGCCCAGTGAAGGGACCCAGCGGACCTCCATGCGCGTCGGACCGCCGGCTGGATGCTCGAAGCGACATCCGGCGTCCGCTGGTGTTTCGAGAAGAACAAGGACTGCCGACAGTCCCTGCTGATGCCCCCACCAGGGCATATAAAGCCCGCGGCCGTAGGATAGCGTGTCATAGAGCCAGACTTTCTTCGGCCAGTTTTTCGGGAGCAGCATTCCCTGCATGAAGGGGACCACGGTGGCCTCGAACGCTGCGGAATCGAATGCCTGAGGCCAAAGGCATTCCCGGACCCGTGCCGCGCCGTCCGTGGCGATGATCTCGCAGGCCAGGTCTTCTTGCTCGCCCTCCAGGCCGACAAAAAGCTGAATCGCTAGGTCGAGCGGGCCTTCCTCGCCGCGAAAATCCTGGAGCTCGATTTTCAGGCCGCTCAGAAATCCTGTCTTAACGGGAGAGACCCGCTTGGTCATGGCATCCGCCAGCCTGAGCTCATAGACCTTTCCGGCAGAACCGACAACAAGGTCGCCCGGAAAGGACGGAAGCATCGGCCAGGCAGCGGAACCGGCTTTGACACTCATCCGGAGATCTGTGGGATCGAGTACGACTCTGTTTTTCCGGCCGGAGATCAGCCAATGACCTTGTTCCAGGCCGACCCGGACGTCGGGTTCTCCCCAATCTCCCTGTTGGTCTTTTCTTTCAATCCTTTGGGAATCCTCTAGGGAGAGCCATTCAATCCCCGACAACGTCGCCCGGAACCGCTTGGCGCGGATGTTTGATCCCTCCCCTTCTTCATAGTAAACAATGAGGACCGAGCCGTCTTTGAGGTTGACCATCGAAGGATAGGCGCCGATGAAATCGTCGACGAGAACGTTCTCGCTCCAAGTCCGGCACTCATCAAGGCTATAATGGAGGGAAGTCTGAGGGAGGCGGTGGGCGAGAATGATGATGTCGTCCCGGGTCCGCAAAAGGTAGGGGCTGTGGCCGGGAAAGCCAATCGGTTTCGACGCACTCCAGGTCCGGCCGCCGTCCTTGGAGACGGAATAACACATTGTCGTTCCGGGCTCGCGCTGGATGGCATAGAGCGGGCCGTCCTTGAGCGGAAGGATATCGGTCTCGGCGTCGAGCTTGTAGCCGCCGTTATCGATATCGATCACTCGGCCCCAGGATTTGCCGCCATCTTCGCTGATGACGACCGCGCCCCAGCTTTTCTCTTTTTCCTCCCGGTAAAGCCCGAGGATCAGACGGCCGTCGGGAAGCTCCCGAACGGGCGAGCTGCAATAATAATCGGCGGAGACGAGCCGCGGCGCGGACCAGGTCTTGCCCAGGTCATCGGAGGCGGTGAGCCATGTTCCCAGCCCCTGCCAAGGCTTGCCCTCGGCTTTTCTCAGCGAAAAGAAATTGCAGAGAAGCCGGCCGGATTTAAGCTGGACGACGGACGGATCGCGGTCGTCGTCCGGCCCATCATAGAGAAGGCGGGGCTTTGTCCATGTCCGGCCTTCATCGCTGGAGAGGCAAAAACAAATTCTTCCGCCTTTCGGCCACGGCCCGTTGGGCAGGGAAACATGGCCGTATCCTGCGTAAAAGACGGCCATCAACCGGCCGTCATTCAGGCGGCAGACATCGGGGAACGCTTCATATCCCCCCGCACCCGCATCTTGGCAGACAAAGACAAAATCCTTTTCTCCGCTACTTCGGGACGCAGACTGTTTTTGATCTGCGGCCCCAACGGAAAAAACAAGGATTAAGACTGCGATAAAGAAAGGATAGAACCGACGGCCTCTCATTCGTCCCTCCTCCATGCCTCACTGATAACACAAGGCCCTTTTCCTGTCAAAAATTCGTAGGGTCCGAGAAATCATCTTCGCTCGTCTAGTTTTCTATCGGAATTGGAATCGCCCCTGAGGACCCCATAGCGGAGGGGGGCCCCGTCGGCTTTTCGACGGGGGGAACCGACGGGACTGGTTCCCCAGGGGGGCCGGGGGGCGATTCCGATGCCGATAGAAAATGACATAATTAAACGTGCTTTCGAGGGCTGATGAAGAAAAAAGATTCCCGTAAGATAAAGAATGCTAGGCTTTGAATCCCACGGTCGAAAACTTGGCTTTTTCTTTCAATTTGGCTAGATGGGACTCATAAATGACAATTTCTTTCTGCCGCTTGATCTTCTCTTCGAGCTGCGTTTTAACCTGGTCCAGGGGGAGCGTCTCCTTTTTCCGGCCCTCCACTTTGAGGATATGGAAACCGTATGGGGCTTCGACAATGCCGCTGATCTGGCCGACAGGAACGGAAAAAGCCGCATCTTCAAAAGGCTTGACCGTCCGGCCGCGGGAGAATTCCTCCGGGATCAATCCGCCGCTGTCCTTCGAGCCGGGGTCTTCGGAATACTGCTTGGCCAGGGCCGCAAAATCTTCTCCAGCCTTGGCCTTGGCCAGGAGGCCCTCTATCTTTTTTCGGATCTCCGCTTTTTCCGCGTCTGGTTTTCCCTGGGTGAGCAGCAGGATGTGCCGGACCGAGGCGGTCTTGTCTTCCGCATAGGCCTTCTGGATCTCCGCATCCGACGCCGCAATCGTCTTGAAAAGATCCTCCTGCAGATATTTCTTGACCAGGACGTTGTCCTGAATGCTTTTCTTGAAATATTCGAAAGCCACGCCGTTCGTCTTCAGCATTTCGAGAAATTTTTCTTCGCCGCCGCCCTGACCGTACTGGTCGTTCAGAGCTTTATTCAGTTCATCGGGAGTCACAGAGATTTTCTTCTTGATGGCCTCGGCCAGAAACAACTTTCTCTCTCCCATCTGGATCGCGTTCTGCTCCATGAAGCTTTTCAAGTCCTGGGCATTGATCTCCTTGAGCTGGGCGGCCCGAGTCCCCATTCGATCCTGGAAGGTCTGGATGATGTCTCCCGTCGTGATCGTGAATTCATTGGTGGAGATCATGACCTCGTTCTTATCCGGGTCGAGGGAAGGCAGTTTCGCCGCGAGGTCTTTGGCCAACAGATACGCCGGCGTCCCCTTGACCAGCTTCGCGCTCTCCTTTCTGGAAGAGCAGCCGGCGCCAATGGCGGCGATAAGAATACAGACGATGAAGATCTTCTTCAATGGCATCTCCTTTAGATTGAGAAACATCCTGATAGTTAACCACAGAACTGGGCAAATTACAAAGAGAATTTCCAGCCTAAAAGGACGATGCCATAAGATTTTTAGCTCTTTATCCGTTTCGTGGGGGTAAATTCGTGAGTCCGCGACGCTCACAGCGACCATCAGCGTTGGACTCCGTGTTTCCTGACCCGGACGAAATGGAAAAGATCCATCTTGTTTTTTGGGGGGATTTTAAAAAGATAGGCTAATAATCCAGAACGATGTCGTCCTCGGTATCGAAGGTCTTGTCTTTTCCCGCCGAAATCAGACGGAATGAAGAATCGGAGAGCCTCTCATACTTGATCGATTTTCCCCAGCCGTCCATCGTGCCGCCGACGAGCAGGCTGGAATTCCTGAGGTCTTGCAGGCTTTTGGGAGCCTGGCCTTCGCCAGCAATATAAGACAGGATGATCTTCTCCAAGGATTGCATATTCACCCTGGTCAGGTCCTCTTTAGCCTGGACGAACCGGTCAACCTGCCGCTCCAAATGGGTCTTTTCTCCCGATTTGCTGAACCAGATCAGGTAGACGATCGCCACCGCCAGAATCAGGACGATCAAAAGACCACGTGCCTTCATGCTCTTGGAGTCAAGCTTATAAGAAAGGCGAAAGAATGTCAAAATCCTCTACAGACATAAGTCCGGCAGGCTCTGGCTCTAATCTTCCCGATACTCCACGATTTCCCCGAAAGCGGCCAAGCTCCGGCTCAACGTCTGCGCTTTTTTGCCCGAAGATTGGAAGCGGAACATGTTTCTCAATCCCTCGCATATTTTATGACATCATCGTTGCCCTGCCTGGACGAGAAAATGCGACCGGACCTATGATAAAATAATTTGTGAGGTAATCTTCATGAAAAAAAGAAGAAGCATCCGCCTATTGTCCTTGACCATAGGGATCGCCGCCGGACTCCTCTTGTCCGGCTCACCTCTGCGGGCACAGCTGACGGAAGACGAGCGGAACACGATCGACATCGTCAAAAAGTCAAAAAACAGCGTCGTGTTCATCACCAACATCCAGCTCGTCCGCGATTTCTTTTTCAACCAAGAGCAAGTCCCTCGCGGGAGCGACTCCGGCTTCCTCTGGGACGACCAGGGCCATATCGTAACCAACTATCATGTCATCGAGGAAGGGGACATTTTCAGCATCGCCCTGACTTTAGCCGCGGGAGGGGCGCTCCCTCAGACAAAAAAAGCCGAGGTCACGGCCGCCAATGGCATGGTGTCTTCCGCCCATTCTCTAGCCTCGCAGGCCGGCGTGGACATCTTGAAGGCGGGGGGGAACGCAGTCGACGCGGCGGTGGCGGCGGCGTTCGCCATCGGCGTGGTCGAGCCGAACTCCAACGGGCTCGGCGGCGAGGGGATGATGGTCATTTATCTCGCCAAAACCGCGTCGATGACCGCCATCGACTATCGCTCTTCCGCCCCGGCTGCGGCGTCCTATCCCCAGGGCATTCCTTCAACCGGCCTTGCCGCCGCGGCGGCCCCAGGGACGGTGGCGGGATTATGCCTCGCCCTCGAGAAGTACGGCACGATGACGCTGCCCCAGGTACTGGCGCCCGCGATCAAACTCGCCGCCGACGGGTTCGTCATCAGCCCGTTGCTGGCCGGCATCATAGCCGACAGTTATGAAGCGATCATGAAAAACGAAGCCCTGGCCGCGATCCTGTGTCCCGAAGACCTGCCGCTTGGAGCGGGGGAGACGCTCCGGAACCCGGATCTCGCCGAAAGCCTCCGCAAGATTGCGGCTGGAGGCCGGGACGCGTTCTACCGCGGCGAACTGGCGGAGAAGATCGCCGCCGAAATGCGCGACCACGGCGGATTCATCACGAAGGACGACCTGGCCGGATATAAGGCGATCGAGCGCCCGCCGGTGCGCGGCTCGTACCGTGGGTTTGACCTCATCTCGGCGCCGCCTCCCTCCGGCGGGCTGGCCGTCATCGAGATCATGCACATCCTGGAGAATTTCAATGTAGCCCGCCACGCCCCGCTGTCGCCGGAGCGCATCCACCTGTTCGCCGAGGGTATGCGGCGCGGCATCGCCGATTGGAGCGCTTTTGTCGCCGACCCGGATTTCGTCTCCGTTCCGGCCGCCGGCCTGCTGGCTAAAACCTACACGAAGAGCCGCGCCGCCGAGATCGACCCGGCGCGGATCAGCGAGAAGATCGTCGCCGGCATCCCGGCCAAAGGGGAGAGCCCCAGCACGACGTCGCTGTCCGCGGCCGACAAGACGGGGAATATGGTCGCCCTGACCCAGACGATCTCGGACTTCTTCGGGGCCAAGGTCGCCATCGCAGGCACGGGGATCATCCTCAACAACGAGATGAAAAATTTCTCGGCCCGCGGCGTCAACACCCTGGCCCCCGGCAAGAGGATGCGGACGACGATCTCGCCGACGATCGTCGTCAAGGACGGCCGGGCGTTCGCGACCCTTGGCACGCCGGGGGCGGGGCGCATCCTGACGACGATGTCGCTCCTTCTCTCGAACCTGATCGATTACAAGATGGGCATCCAAGAAGCCATCGAAGCGCCCCGGTTCTACCTATCCGACAAAGCGCTCTCGATCGAGCCCCGACTTCCGGACCAGACCCTGGCGGCCTTGGCGAAGCTGGGCTACGAGCTGAAGCGGCTGGGACCGTTCGACCTATACTTCGGGGGCGCCCAGGGCATCCTCATCGATCCCAAGACGAATAGGAAGATCGGCGGCGCCGACCCTCGACGCGACGCGGCGGTTCTGGGGTATTGAAATGGGAAGAGAGTCCATAAAGGTGGTCCTGATCGGCGTCCTGGCCGCTGGGATCGGCGCGGTCGCGGCGTCGCAGCTCTCGATTCCCTCGATCCCGCCGGCAGTCCACGACGTGAGACCCGGGCTCGGCGTCAAGACGATCGCCCTCTCCGATTATCTGCCTTCCCTGGCCGGTACGCCCGGCGATTCGGCCGTCTATCTCATCGAAGGGCCGAAGCCGGGAGGCACGGTTTTCCTCGCGGGGGGGACGCATGGCAACGAGATCGCCGGCGTCATGGCGGCCGTCCTGCTCGTCGAGCGGGCGAAGCTCGAGCGAGGCCGGCTGATCGTCGTCCCCCACGCCAACAACTCGAGCGCGAGCTACCAGGACCCGAACATGCCGGCCGTCCCCAGGACATTCACCATCAAGACGGCGAGCGGCGAAAGGATATTCGTGAGCGGAGCCCGTCTGACCAAGCCCGAGCACCAAGGCGAACCCGACCCGCCGGGCGAGAAGCCACCGACTCCGGAATATGCGTCCGACAACCTGTCGCGCAACCTTGACCGGCAGTTTCCAGGAAAAGAGGACGGCAACCTGACAGAGCGGATCGCCGCGGCGATTGTCGCCCTGATCCGGAAAGAGGGCGTCGACCTGGCCTTCGACCTTCATGAAGCGCCGACCGGAAGCCGCTTGGCGTTGATGATCGTCGCTAATCCCAAGAACGCGGAGCTCGCGGCCGAGGCGGTCCTCAACCTCGAGACTAAAGGCCTGAGCCTGAAGCTCGAGGAGTCGTCGGCAACCTTCCGGGGGCTGTCTCACCGCGAATGGGGAGATGCCACCCAGGCCCGGGCCTTCCTGTTCGAAACGCCCAATCCCGGCTCTCTCCGGGATAAGCCGGGCGATCCGGTCAACGATCCCGCCTGGCCGCTGTCGAAAAGGGTGGGCGTCCATATCGAAGCGCTGCGGGCTGTTATTGAAGCATATAACGCCGGCGCGCCGACGGCGCGGCAGGTAGAGCTGGCCGGCCTGCCGGACATGGCCGAGCTCATGAAATCCGGCCTCGGAGCTTTCCTGCGATGACGTCCCAACCGAAAGGCCCCAGGGCGGTCCAAAGGATCCCGGCCGCCGAGACGCGGGCGCTTGTACGAGCGGCGCTGCAAAAGGCCGATGGACCGTCTTCACTCGATCCCGGATCGCTGAGGAGCGGATCGGTTCGCCGAGTCCGAAGCCTTCCCTCCTGGGTCGGACGGTTCGGATTCCTGGCGGGACCTGATCAGTTCTGGTTGTGGTGCGAACCGCGGCCTTGCCCGGGAGAGACGTTCGCGAGTCAGTTCGTCCTCGATGTCCCTCCGGGCCGCTACTTCATCGAGATCTTCGACGCCGCGGCCTCGACCTGGATATCGCGCGAGTCCGCGGAAGGCGGCCCGCTCGTCGCCGGCCTGCCATCCACCGGAAACCTTCTCCTGGTCATGGTTCGGTCCATTCCCTGCCGCTGAACGAAATGCTTCTTGGCGTCGGAAGGGATTTTGCTCTTGCTCCTGTCTCTTCCCGGTAGAATTTTTCATTAGCGCGTTGAACTATTTAAAAAAAGCTCTTGCATCTCGCGCACAAAATAATATATAAAAAAACTTAAAGGGGATTTTTTCTTCAAAGGAGGTTTTTTAATGGACAAAAAGATCTTCAACGTCGTCCTGGTCCTCGGTCTGGCGCTGGCCTTGACGCCCCTCGGCTATGCCCAGCGGCAGACCGGCTCGATCCACGGCCAGGTCCTCGACACAGAAAAACTCCCGCTTCCCGGCGCCACGGTCTCCATCTTCGGTCCGGCGCTGATGGGAAAGCAGGACTATGTGACGCTGGAGAACGGCGCCTTCCGTTTCCCGACCCTCCTTCCCGGAGAATACGATGTCCGGGCGGAGATGCCCAACTTCAAGACCAAAGTCGTCAAGAGCATCCTGGTCAGCGTCGGAAAAACGTCCGAAGTGACTATCGAAATGGAGATCGCCACGATCGCGGAGGAAGTGACGGTCATCGGCCGATCGCCCGTCGTGGACATCAAGGCGTCGAAGATGAACGTCAACTTCACCGCCCAGTTCCTGGCCAGCATCCCCATGAACCGCGACCTTTACGACATCCAGAACTCGATCCCCGGTTCGGTCGCCGAAGGCATCGATTACCGCCGGATGTCGTCCATCCTGGGCGGGACGCTCCGCAGCCAGCTCTACGCCCTGGACGGCGTGCCGATGAACGACCCGGCCGTGAACTACTCCATGGCCAACATCAACGTCGACGTCTATGAAGAGATCGAGTTCGAGATGGGCGCCCATCCCGCCGAGGTCGGGCAGACCGACTCGACCTACATCAATATCGTCACCAAGAGCGGCAGCAACAGGCTTTCGGGCGGAGGGGTCTTCTATTACACCCAGAAAAGCCTGGGCGAGAACCTTATCGCGCCCGAACAGATCAGGGCGCTGAACGTCAATCCCCCCGAAAAATTCTTAGATTACAAGGACTTCTCCCTCAATCTCGGCGGCCCGATCATCAAAGACCGCCTTTGGTTCTTCTTCAACGGCCGCCGGCAGGTCTCGCAGCAGGCCAATCCGAACACGCCGGAGATGCGAATGGCCACGGCGGGATTCACGGATCCGGCCAAGCTCAAACACTACGATGTCGACCACCAGGAATGGCTGGGTTTCGGCAAGCTGACTTTCCAGATCACCAAGAACATCCGCTACATGGGCATGCTCCACTACAACCATATCTACGAGCCGGTCTACCAGAACTCGCTCGGGGTGGACGCCTCCTACGAGTACGTCAGGATCTGGGACCACGAGAACACCTACACGACGACCCACCAGTTCAACATCGTCCTCGATCAGAACACCTACGTCGACGTCCGGGGGACCTACGTCCGCCGCTTCTTCCCCCTCCATTCCATGACCCCGAACGACTACACGTACTATGACAACACGGCGAAGGTTTACTGGGGCGCTGCCGGGTACAACGACGAATACATTCGCAAAAAGACTCTGGCCTCAGCCTCCATCACCCGGTTCCAGGACAATTTCCTGGGAGTCGATCACGAGTTCAAGGCCGGCTTCGAATTCGAACAGGGAGAATACCACCGCGACTGGTACCGGGAAAATCCTTATTATTCCTATTGGTGGGACTATAAGACCCTCAATCCTTATTATTCGAGCACGACGTTATCTCGGGGCCGTCTAAGGATCCGGACATGCACGCCCGAAAGAGGTATGTGGGACGTCCAGGACAACGCCCGGCGCTTCTCCGGATTCCTCCAGGACAGCCTCAATGCCGGCCGCATCACCCTGAACCTGGGCCTGCGGCTGGACTACAGCTACCAGTACGAGCCGGAGCAGTCGCGGCCACAATTGAGGTACAACGCGCCGCCGCCGCTCGCCAATCCCGTCTACGCTTCCAATCCCAACTACCTCATCGAAGCCCTCACCCTGCAGGCTTACGCTGATGGGCAAACCGTCGCCCCATGGGACGCCTTGACCACGCCCTATAAGAAACCCGTCTCGTTCACGACGCTCTCGCCGCGGCTCGGCTTCGTCTATGACGTTTTCGGCACAGGGAAAACCGCTCTCAAGCTTTCGTATTCCCGCTACTACGAACCGGTCTGGACGGCAAAATACAACGGCGCCCAGATCTTCGGCGCGAGTTCGATCTACTATCTCTGGACCGATACGAACAAAAATAAGCTCATGGACCTGCCCGGCGTGGACTCTTATGTCGTGGACTCCGCCAACGGGGGCTATCCCAATCAGGACCCCCACTATTCCTATTACGTCCCAGACCTCAAAGCCCCGTATACGGACGAGATCATGGCCGGCATCGAGCATGAGGTCCTCAAGGATTTCAGGCTCGGTTTCGACTTCATCTGGAAGGTCAATAAAAACATCGTCGAGGACTTCGACGAGGTCAACGGCTATGACGTCAACGCTACGGACAGCGTCGGGCCGATTTGGCTGCCCTTCAGCTTCGTCGACCCGGGCTGGGACGGAGCCTTCGGCACGGCCGACGACAAGAATATGACCGTCTACGGCCTGAGAAAAGACCGGCCTGCGGCCAACATGATGGGGATCAATCCGCCCGAGGCCAAACGCGAATACTGGGCGGCGATTCTGTCCTTCGACAAACGGATGTCGAACAAGTGGCAGCTCAAGGGTTCGATCTTGTACAGCTCGTTCAAAGGGAACTGCGATCCCGGATACAGCGCGACCGAGGGCGAGTCGGCCATGTTCGACAACCCCAACACGCTCATTAACACCTACGGTCCGTTAGGCTACGACCGCCCCCTCCAGATCAAGATCATGGGGACGTATATCCTCCCCATGGATTTCATACTCAGCGCTTACTTCCAGTTCCGCTCCGGGAGCCCCTGGAACCGAACTCTCGCCCGCGTCTACTTCCCGGCGAACTACATGGGATTCGGCACGGCTAATGCGTATTATGGCGTGAACGCCGAAATCCCTGGTTCAAGAAGAGGCCCCTCCTATACGAACCTGGACGTCCGCATTGAAAAAGATTTCAAGCTGGGCAAAGCGGCGAGGATGAATTTCTACGTGGACATCTTCAACCTGGGCGGACGGAGCGGCGTCAACGTCAACCAGGACCCCGCCCCCTATCTGCGTTACGACCAGACCCCCGTGGCCTATACGCCCTCGACAACGTACGCCCAAATCACCAGCATCTACGGCGTCCGCTCGGTCAGGCTCGGCGCCCGTTTCAGCTTCTAGTTGCGCGTCTCGTAAATATCTTGCATAAATAAAGACACTCCCTTGAACGCGCAACCGCCGGGGAGTTTGAGGGGGGCGGCGTGGGCCCCCTCAGGGGTTCAGCGGAGCGAAGCGAAGCGCCGAAGGGGGAGCTTGACTCCCCCTTGGAAGTGCCCCGGCTCTGCGAATACTGGAACAAGAAATTTATGAGACGGGGCACTAGTCCCGGAGGATGATTCCGAGAGGCGGCCCCGGGGGCCGCCTCTTTTTTTTGATGCCCGCTTTTTCTTCGCGAAGGGCGGATCTTCGTCCGGTCAATCCCTTTTACATTTGGCGATATAGCTTTCCAGGCGGGTTTTCTCAGTGTCGCTGAGGCGTTCGAACGAGGGGCTGCTTTTGTAGTTCATGAAGAACTGATAGGCCGCGGCCGTATCTCCGCGCATTAAATAAGCCACTCCCAGGAAATAGAGCGTCTCGTCGAGGCCGAGGCCGAGATCCAGAGCCTTCTTCAAGCTGACGATGGCTTTTTCGTAATCTTTCGCCTGGAAATGGGCCACGCCCAGGCCGTGGTAGGCCGCGGCATAAGATGGATCCAGGGCGATCGCCCGCTCGTAGGATTCGACGGCTTTCCGATAGGTCGCCGGATCATTCGTCGCCTTGAACTGAAAGGTCAAAAGGCTGCCGAGGTTGTTATAGGGGACGGCGAATTTCTTGTCGACCGCCATGGATTTTTCATAAGCCTTCCGGGCTTTGTCGGCGTTCTTCATATTCCAGTAGGCCAGACCGACATAATTCCATATGACCGGATCCGACTCCGTCTGAGAGTAATTCGCCCCTTCGAAGGCGGCTATGGTTTCGCCGAACCGCCCCGCCTCGTAGAGGCAGGCGATATATTGAACGAAGAGGTCGTAGACATCGGGAAGTTTCTCCAGGCCCATTTTCAAAACGGAGATCGCATCCGGCCATCGTCCCTGTTTCTTGTAAATTTCGGCCAGGTTCAGGTAGACTGCGCTGACGCGCTTCCCTGCCGTGATGATCTCCTTCAGCGCGTCCGTGGCTTCTCTGGCCCGCCCCGAATTGTAGAGTTCCAGCGCTTCCATGGATTTTTTCTGGAGCGGAAGGAGCGTCTTCACGTCGTCCTCCGCGCTGAAGGCCGCTTGGCCGGCCCCGGGGCGGCCGGCCAGATAGCCCAGGCTCATCAATTTCTCTCGCGTCTGCTGATCCATGGCCTGCCGGGCCTTGTCGCTCGCTCCCGAGGACTGGAGGCGGACGATCTGGGCGAGCCGCTTTCGAAAATCCTCCAGGTTCTTACCGGCGGCCAAGTTTTGAAGCTCGTCGAGGTCCTTGCCGAGGTCGTAGAGTTCGGGGATCGGCGAATCGATGAATTTATCGGTTTTGAAGATGAACCCGGTGAGGGGAGCCCATCCCATGTTGAAAAACGGAGAGAGAGATTCGAAGTAAATCGGTCGATCCTCCCCACCTCTTCCCCGCAGCAAAGGCAAGAGCGATGTCCCCTGGAGGAGGGCGGGCGGTTGGAGACCGAGGATGTCGCAAACGGTCGGGAAGATGTCCACGTGGGAGACATTCCGGGAAACGACGCGGTGCTCTTCCCCGGGAAGCCGGATGATCAAGGGGATCCGGAGAGAGGCGTTGTAGGCCAGATAGCCGTGCGTTTTTTCTCCGTGCTCCCCGAGCGATTCGCCATGATCGCCGGTCAGGACGATGAGGGTTGCAGAAAGGAGCCCGGTCTCTTCAAGATGGCGGAACAGTGCGCCCAGCACGGCATCGGTATAGGCTACCTCGCCGTCATAGGGATTCTGCGCGTGCCGCGATCGATACGGCTCGGGAGGCACGTACGGGTCATGAGGATCGAAGCAGTGGAGCCAGAGGAACCAGGGCGACGTCCGCCCCTTCAGCCAGCTCAAGGCGACGTCCAGGACGGCCTGGGCGCGTCTCTCGCGGCCCGGATCGATTCCCGGGTCTCTGTCCTTCTGGCTGAAATTGTCGTCATAGACGTCGAAATCCCGACCGAGTCCGAACCTGAAATCAAGGGGAAAACCTCCCACGAAAGCGCCCGTCGAATAGCCCGAGGCCTTGAGATGTCCGGTCAAGGTCGGCAGCCCCGCTGGGACGACGAAGTTGGCGTTATCGTGAACGCCGTGATAGGAAGGGGTTGTTCCCAAAAGGATGTTCGCGTGCGACGGCAAGGTCGTCGAGGTGTGGGCGAAAGCCCGGCTGAAAACGACGCCGCCCGCAGCGAAGCGATCGATGTTCGGGGTCAACGGATGGTTCGGATCATAAACGCCTAGCCTGTCGGCGCGAAGCGTATCGATGGTGATGAGAAGCACGTTCAGCCCGGGCTTGCCCTTCTGGGGCCGGGCGGCGAAGCCGATCGCGCCGGCGCTCAAAGAAAAAAGGATTAAAAGAAAGCCCGCGATCCAAAAAATTAATGCTGTCCGCTTGGGTCGATCAGGCATCCTCGGGCCTCCCGCTTCTATTTGAACTCCATCGTCTTTCTAAGGACTTCGTTGCCGGTCGTATTGGTCAGCCTGATCAACAGGTGCGCCGGACCCTGGCCGGGCGGACGGATCTTCTCCTCGTCCTGAATCAAAATGAGTGACAGTAATTTCCTTTTCCATCTTGTCTCGAATCATGTCCCGTTGAGCTTGGCAACGACATCTCCCATCACGAAAAAATGATAAATCCAGTCGCGGATCGATGTCAAGAACAGGAAATGGCCGCGAAGAAGGCCGGTCGGTCGAATCATCATTCCGGACGGCCAAGAAATCGCCCGAAAGACAATAGACTTCCGCCCCGATCCAAGCGGATCATCTCGGCCCAGCCCTTGGAGGGAAGGCGCCCCTGCCGGTGGCGATGGTTTTGAAGCGACACGGCCGCGCGCCTCCAGATAGAAAATATTTGAAGGGACTTGTGATAAAATAACAAAGAAGGAAAATACCATGAGAAAAAGAAAATTCGGTCGTTTATTAACCTTGGCGTTGGGGTTCGCCGCCGTCCTCTTTTTGTCCGGCTCACCTCTGCGGGCGCAGCTGACGGAAGACGAGCGGAACACGATCGACATCGTCAAAAAGTCAAAAAACAGCGTCGTGTTCATCACCAATATCCAGCTCGTCCGCGATTTCTTTTTCAACCAAGAGCAAGTCCCTCGCGGGAGCGGCTCCGGCTTCCTCTGGGACGACCAGGGTCATATCGTGACCAACTATCATGTCATCGAGGAAGGAGACATTTTCAGCATCACCTTGC
>Ga0315288_10006378_pt1 | contig 14960 bp, 13 predicted proteins | sample YL17G11_20_MG_FD_203454 | JGI IMG/M metagenome (GOLD analysis project Ga0315288, IMG submission 203454) | Sediment microbial communities from Yellowstone Lake, YNP, Wyoming, USA - YL17G11_20 | ecosystem: Environmental > Aquatic > Freshwater > Lake > Sediment | place: USA: Wyoming | collected... | reverse complement strand
AGCGTGCATTTGGGGCATGGAATCGATCCGTAAAATATCATATAATTATATTAACGTCAATAGCTTACGGAAAGTTATGGGCTTTTTCAGCAGACCCTAATTGAAGATGAGGAGGTGGCGAATGAAGGGCCATGTTGCGAACCGGCGAAGAGTCCTGTTCCGATGCTCGGGAAGGCCGGCGATGGCGCTCGCGGCCGGGCTTCTCGTGATTTTTCTCGGCCTCGCGGCTCTTGTTTCCGCGGGCCTGCCGGCCGCGAAAGCCGAGAGTCCTTCCTCCCGCATCGTCAAGCAGGTCGGCGACGACTATTATGAATGGCTGAAGCGGGAGAGTCTCGGCCTCAGGATGCGGCTCGGGCTAAGGATCGAGCGGCTGCCCGATCTGAGCCCGGCCAAGGCGGAGAAGGACGCGGCCGCGGCGAAAGTCTTCCAGGCACGGCTCGAAAAAGTCAGCCCGGAAGAGCTGACGCATGAAGAAGCCCTATCGTTCGATATCCTTCAGTGCCGCTTCCGGGACATCATCGACTCAGCCCGCTTCTACTGGCTGGAATTCCCCGTCCCGGATTCACTCAGCGGGGTGAATATCGCGCTCGGTGACTTTGCTTTCAAAGACAAAGCCGCGGCCGACAACTACCTCGAATTAGCCGACCGCTACGCCGCGCTCGTCGGACAGGTCCGGACGAAGCTTGAAGCACAAGAGAAGCGCGGCATCGTCATTCCCCGGCCTGCCCTCGAACCCACAATATCTTACCTGCGGGCCACGATCGGAGAGGGCGACGAAAGCTCGTTCGATGTGAAGCCCGTCCGCCTTAAGCCCCTTCCTGCGGCAGAGGCCGATGCCTTCCATACCGCCCTTTTGAAAACCATCGAAAAAAAGATCAACCCGGCCTTAAAGGGCCTCATCGTTTATCTCGAAGAGGATTACGGGAAAAAGGCGCCCGAAACTGTGGGCCTTGGCCAGTATCCGGGCGGTAAAGAATACTATGCCTGGCTCGTCAGGTCTCATACGACTTTGGATGTGACGCCCGAAGAGGTCCATAAGATCGGCCTGAGGGAAGTCGGCAGTCTCAACGCCGAGATCGGCAAGCTGCAGGCCGCCTTGGGCTTCAAGGAGACTCGGGCCGAATTCAGGCAGTCGGTCGAGAAAGACCCACGCTTTTTCCCCAAGACGCCCGAGGAAGTCGGCGAACGCCTGATGGCCCCGATCCGACGGATCGAGCCTTTGCTCGACCGCTATTTCCTGCGGAAACCCAAGGCCCCCTACGGGGTCAAACGGCTCGCCCCGGAGCTCGAAGGGACCATGACCTTCGGCTATTACCAAGAGCCGACGGCGGCCGAGCCCTTCGGCTATTATCTCTACAATGCCGGAGGCCTTCCCGAGCGCTCCCTCCTCGACGCCGCCGAGCTCATTTATCACGAGCTCGTCCCCGGGCACCATTTTCAAGTCTGCCTCGCCCGTGAGTCCACGGACCTTCCGGCGTTCCGGCGCGATTCCGACGACGGCGCCTATGCCGAAGGCTGGGCGGAATATGCGGCTTCGCTCGCCGGCGAGATGGGAATGTATTCCGATCCCTACGACCTTTACGGCCGCATCTCAGGCGGAGAGCTTTTTTTGTCCGCCCGCCTTGTCGTCGACACCGGGATGAACGCACTTGGCTGGCCGCTGGCCAAAGCCGAGACCTTCATGCGCGAGAATACCCCCTACACGGACCTCCAGATCCACTCCGAGGCGATCCGGTATTCGGTCCGCTCTCCGGGCCAAGCCCTGGCTTACCGCATGGGGCACCTCAAGTTCCGCGACCTCCGGGAGAAAGCCCAAATCGCCCTGGGGGAGAAGTTCGACATCCGCCGTTTTCATGAAGCTTTGCTCTGCAGCGGATCGATGCCTTTGACGACACTCGAGCGTCACATCGACTGGTTCATTAGGCAGGAGAAGCAGAATAAATAGGAAAATAAAGGCTGTTTGGGCGAAAAGCCCTCTCGCATCGGCTAAAAGACGATAGACTTTCCCTTCCAAAGCGGACCATGATCTGGCTTTGATCGGGATTGAGATGCTCCCGTTATTCACCCTTGAGCTTCGCTTCGACAGTGCGTATCCCATATCTCAACCAGTTGACCTCGATCGCGTTGCCGCATTTCGCGAGCAGGGATTTCAGAGCGGACAGCCGGGCTTCCAAAGTCGGCTTATGATTCGGATCAACAACCAGCGCGACATCCGTCATGTGCAAGGCGCGCACTTCATCCCCGTTTTGAGCAAGTTCCAGGGCGCGCCGCGCCAGGGCGTCCGTTCCGCCACAAAGCCGCACCAGTTCGGCATCAATCGATGACGGCGGCAGCTTGTACATGGACGAGGGATTCTCGTCGAACCATCCGGCGTATCCATCGAAGATGCCTCGAACCGCCCAGGAGACGCGGCCGAAGGCCTGGGGAAGCTGTAACTCCGGAGGCAAGGAAATTTCCTTGTAATACGACGTGGTGAATTCCCGGTGCTTCTCTTCAGCGCGACGATCCGTTTTTTCCTCGGCGGCGCATCATGAACGACTGCATGCGGCCGTCCATGTTTAATCCCGCCGCGGTTCAACTCCGACCAAAGATGAGCGTATCCGTACGGTAAAATAGCCGACGACGGCGTTCATAAACCGAAGATAATGATCGTAGAGGGAGAATTTATGTAACCTTTTTCATTGTTCCAGCGTACTCTATTATGGCATTTGTTCTATTTATTAATAAGATATTACAGGGAGCTATAAGGATGAGACGCGATCGTCCGGCCCAGACGGGAATCGGGCGAAAAATCCTCGCCCTCCTCCTTCCCGCCGCCGAGTGGGAATCTCTTATGGGAGATATGGACGAGATCCAGGCCGAAATCGCCGCCCGGAAAGGACCGGCGAAAGCCCGAAGGTGGCGACGACTGCAACTGCTTCGCCTGGCCCCTCGTTCCATTAAAGATTCCATCGTTTGGAGAATCACGATGATCAAGAGCTATTGGAAAATGACATGGCGAAATCTTAAAAAACACCCGGGATACACGGTCATCAACCTCACGGGGCTGGCCGTCGGCCTTGCCTGCTGCCTGGTGATCCTGATCTGGGTCCGGAGCGAACTGAGCTTCGACCGGTTCCACATAGCGTCCGATCGGCTCTATCGGGTTTTCACGCTCTGGGAAAAAGGCCAATACGGCACCTACCTGCCCGCCCCCCTGGCCGCCCACTTGAAACAGGAATTCCCCGAAATCGCCGGAGCTACGATGTTCGCCGCCGTTCCTAACAACAAGGTCAGCTACGGACCCGATAAAGGAGTCATGGCGGCCGGAAGCATTATCGAGCCGTCGTTCTTCGAGATGTTCACCTTTCCCTTCATCAAGGGGGATCCCCGAACCGCCTTCGTCAACCCGACGTCCGTTGTCATCACGGAAAGCTTGGCCGAGCGACTGTTCGGCCGCGACGATCCGGTCGGAAAGGGCCTCCGGCTGGACGACGGCCGGCAAGACATGACGGTGACCGGCGTTCTCCGCCGAATCCCCATCAACTCCACTCTGCAGTTCGATCTTCTGATTCCCTACGCGGTCGCCCCCTCCGGAATGAAATCCTGGGACATGAATACCACCCAGGTCTTTGTCCGGCTCCGGGATGATGCCTCGCCGGAGGACGTCGGCCGAAAAATCGCCGGCGTCATAAACGCCCGCAATCCCGAACATAAAAATACGCTCGGTCTGCAGCCTCTAGCGGACATCCGCCTCCGCGAACTGGAAGGGGGCGGCAGGATTATTTATGTTTATGTCTTTTCGGCGATGGCCCTGATGATCCTGCTGATCGCCGCCTTCAATTTCATGAACCTCTCGACGGCCCGTTCGGAAAAAAGGGCCAAGGAGATCGGCATCAAGAAGGTCCTCGGCGCGAGCCGAGGACAACTTGTCCAACAGTTCCTGAGCGAATCCATCCTCCTGGCATTTCTATCGTTAGTGATCGCCGCCGCCCTGGCCAAAGCTCTCCTGCCCTCCGTCAGCGCCCTCCTCGACCAGCCGATGGAAATGCGCCTCTCCTGGTCTTTAATCGGGGCCATGGCCGCCATCGCCCTTTTCGTCGGCCTCCTTTCGGGAACCTACCCGGCCTTCTTGCTCTCCGCCGTCCAGCCCTTGGCGGCTTTCAAAGGACAAAGGCGAGCCCCCGGACGCGGGACGCTCGGACACGGGAGGGCACAAACGCGGGGAGCGGCCCTGAGGAAAACGCTTGTCGTCGTCCAGCTTGCCCTGTCTATTTTCTTCATCGTCGCCGTCGTCGTCATAAATCGTCAGATGGGCTTCATCAGATCCAAAAGCCTGGGCTTCGACAAGGACAACGTCGTCGTCCTGAATCTTCAGGGCGATCTCGCTCGCAACGGCCATATCCTTAAGAACGAGATTCTGAGGAATCCGGATGTCTTGAGCGCCTCCCTGGCCAGGGCCGATCTCGACAGATGGAGCATCTCGTCCTCTCCGGAGTGGCCCGGAAAGCAACCCGGCGAACACACCGTCTTGGGCCTCAACTGGGTCGATGGCGACTATCTCAAGGCATTGAAGCTAAAGATGTCAGAGGGGAGATTCTTTTCCCCGTCCTTCCCCAGCGACTCCGCGGATGCCGTGGTGATCAACGAAGCCGCGGCCAAGGCGATGGGGATGGCCCAGCCCATCGGGCAGCGCATCTCCGTCCGCATGGGCGAGAAGATCGAGAGGAGCGTCATCGGCGTCGTCAAGGACTTCCATACCGAATCCCTTCACGTCCCTGTCCATCCGTTTGCCCTCTTTTACGCCGAAACGGGGCTAAAAATGTATATTCGGATCAATTCCGGGAACGTCCCCAAGACTTTAAGGACGATCGAACATGCGGTCAAGACGATCGTCCCAAACGACCCTTTCCTCTATAGGTTCCTGGACGAAACGCTCGACCGGCTTTATTTTTCGGAACAGACCATGGGCAAGCTCATCATTGCCGCCGCCGTTCTGGCGGTCTTGATCTCATGTCTCGGGCTGTTCGGTCTCGTTTCCTATATGGCCGAGCGGCGAACCAAGGAGATCGGGATCCGGAAGGTCCTGGGCGCCTCGGCGGCCGGCATTGTTGGTTTATTCCTCAAAGAAATAGTCCTCGGCGTCGCCTTGGCGGCCGCCCTCGCCACGCCGTGGTCCTTCTGGGCCGCGGAGAAATGGCTCCGAAGTTTCTCCTTTCGGATCCACGTTTCGCCCTGGATGGTCCTGGCTTCAGGTTTCCTGGTCCTGATGATCGCCGTTCTTGCGGTCCTGTATCAGACAATCAAGGCCGCTGCGGCCGACCCGGTCGAAACGATCCGTTATGAGTGAGGGGAATCCTAAGCAAGTTATATTGTCGGCTACCCGGGATCCTCGCTAGTCGCGCAAGCAAAGTCGCTGCCCATGCTGAACTCATCAAAGATTCGCTCGACGCGGAAGATCAATTCGCGCTTTGCCGCGCGAGAACAGAATTCGGCCAAAATCCGTGATCTTCGCCTGGCCCTTCTCCGTCAGTATCATGACTCCCCCTCAGATCGAGTAAGTCATCCGGAAGATTTCTCCATGAATTGCCCCGAAACAAATTTGTGAAGAATACTGGAGATAAACGTCTGATAAGGAAGGCCTTCCTTTACAGCTCTTCTTTGAAGTTTGATGAGGTCTTTCTCCGAAATCCGGATATTGATTCTCTTATCCTTGCGAAAAGTGGCCCGGGCATATTTTTGATAACGATAGGATTCCTTTTCGACGTCTGAAATCGTCCTCCATTCTCCGCGTTCGACGGAATCAAGAATTTCTTTTTCGTCCTTATTTATTTTCATGCCGCTTTCCTCCTAAATATTTCCTCGTCATCTTTCGACTGGGAATGACCGTTTTCAGGAAAATCGTCTTTTCATCTTCGATAAACGGAACAAGATACGCATAATCATCAACGTTCACGACGAAAATCTTTTGACCTGGATATCGTTGTTGATCCGGATGTTCAAGGATAGTCAGCAAGCCGTCCCGAGAAATGCTGAAAACAATATCTTCGAAAGAAATCTTCCTTTGAGCCTTAAGCTCTTCATTCTTTCCCAGGCTCCAATCGAACAGCTTCATGATCCAAATGTAATCTATTGTGTGCTTATTGTCAACAATTCAGACAGCTCTCATACCTCAAAATGCTCCCATTCGTATTTGACCCGCTCCATGAGCTTCTGGAAGCGCGGCTCGCCACGGATGTTGGCCAACCAGGGATCTTTCTCAGCAAACAGTGGGTAATTGATGTGTCCGCAATCGACTGCGTTTTCTAGCCAGTCCAAGGCTTCTTCTTTTGCATTGAGGAGTGCGAAATCCGACGCGATATGATAAGATCACAATCCTTCTCGTCTGCACCAATCGAAGAAATCCGGGGTCAATTCCTGAAGTGCGCCTTGCTTATCCCCCTGCAAAGCATGTTTCAGCATGAGAGCTTGTTTCGTATGCACATGATTTGGTGGAGATACAGTTATGCCTTCTTCAATTATAGCAAGCGCTTCGCTAATGTTTTTGTTGTATGCCAAAGCCCAAACATAGACCATTCGTGAACCCGGATAAGGAGCTATCTTATACCACCTGCCCCATTCTTGCAGTGCAAGTTCATACTGTCCATCGTAGAAATGAAATGCTCCAGGCAGATAGCTAGCCCATCCAACCGGCTCAACTTGTCTGTACCTTTCCATCAACGGGGTCGCCGCGGACCTCCTTCCAGCCCAAAGATGGACAAACAATAGGCCTAGCAATGCCATTGGCTCGCTGGGGTCGGCTGTTAGTGCCATTTTGAATTGACGAACCCCCTCTTTCTGATTCACTTCTTTCCCCAGATAATGTTAAGTAATAATCAATATTGAGCTTTCAATGGAGCGGGTATGATATCCAAAAACCTTACCGCGGCGTCGACCAGACCGATCGTCCTGGCCATCCTTAGGCAGGGCGAAAACTACGGTTATCAGATTATCCGGTGCGTTCGAGAGATCTCCGGCGGGGAGCTCGATTGGTCGGAACCCATGCTTTATCCCGTCCTGAAACGGATGGAGAAGGACGGTCTGATCAAGGCCAAATGGAAAATGGTCGAGAACAAGCGTTTCCGCAGGTACTACCGGCTGTCCGAGCTCGGCTATGCCGAGTTGGAGAAAGAGAAAACCCAATGGTTGACCATTCATGCCGCCTTCAGCCGATTGCTTGAAGCGAAGGTGGGAAGTCGATAGAGGAGGCCCGTCGTTAAGCCCGGTCAAGCCCATGCCATCGAGCAAGGAGAATGACATGTTCGACCTGGAAGAAGCCATTGATCGTTGGAAGAAGACCATTGACGTTTTCTCGACCTGATTCGCGCTTCCGGGCCGCGGTCATCGCCTCTTTCCAGGGAGACGCGGCCCGACCCATGACATTGGCCTGTTTCCAGGAGCTTTTCTCCCGTTCACCGCGAGCACATCATCGAGAATGCTGACATTTTTGACTTTGCCATCTCCGATGCGGATATGGCTGTCATCGACAAGTTGGATGAGGGGCCAAGCTCCCCCTGATGGGAATCGTGGAGCCGTCAAGGTTCTATTCACAATCTCTTCACCGCGGGCGAGCGCGGCAAGAGCGATATCTATTGGGTGGAGGCGGCTTTTCTGAAGAAATGGGGGTCTCATCCAGCGCCGGAATGATATAACGGCCTTCTCACTTCATCCCGCCCAAGACGTAAAGGAGGCCTATGATCACGGGCTGATGGACGATGTAGATGAGCAAAGAATGACGCCCGGCCACGTTGATGAATGTTTTCGGCAGGCGCCATGGCAGCAGGCTCCGCTTGGAGACGTATACAGACTTGCCCAGGGCCGACCCTGCCAGGAATATCCCGAACCATGGAAAGAGGGGGAAATAGTCGAAGGAAGAAAACGTCGGGCTGTAGATCCCGAACGGGAGCAGCCAATCGAAGCGGATCTCCACGCTTTGTGCCAGCATCCGAAGCGCCACCGCAAGTCCGAGGACGAACACGCCCCAAACAGCACATGCGACCGGCCCGGCCTTTTCGAACGCCGCGCCGTAAATCAGGATCGAGACCGCCAGACACTGGAGGATCCCGAAGTAGACCGTTGAAGAAGGGTCGAAGATATACGTAACCGCGCTGACGGCGAGCGACACGGCCAGGAGCTTCAAACCCCGGCGCACATTGCTCCGGCTCAAGGCGCAGCTGATGCCCGAGAGGACGACGAACAGCCCGGCGAAGAAATATTGGGCGGCCGTCCAGGCGACGCTGGAGAGGTCGGTCGAGAACCCGAGGAATCTCTTCATGCCGACGAATTCCCCCAGGTCGAAGAGGAGATGGTAGCCCACCATCAGGACGATGGACAAACCCCGCAGGAAATCTATTTCCCAGATGCGCTGAGTTCCGCACGCTTCTTTCACGGGGTGAGGATATTACGAGACGCCGCCCGACGTCAACCCCGGCGGCTTCTGGGCAGCTTGGGCAGACGTCGGCTCAAGACGGCTTAAAAGAGCGGATGTGTGGGCCGGAAGCGGACAAATAAAATGGGGAAAGTCCTATTTTCTGGCTCAACATTTTTCTTGATTTATCGCTCCTGCTTTGGCAGGTATCTATCGTCCCCGCCAGCCCGAGCGCACCGTTCTCTATAGGGTGCTCTTTTATTACTTCGAGCGATTCCTGGCCGAATACGAGAGCCGCTTTGAGCATGAATGCGCATCAAGCCGGCGCAGCAGAAAAACGAATTTCTTATTCTTAAAGGTCACTTTTTCTTTCTGGAGAATTTTCAGTACCTTGCGACTACCCTAATTAGACCTCTGCTCTAATCCCTGTGGACACGGTGTGGACAAAATTGCTAAAAATGGCTCAGTTTAGTTAACTCAGGCTGAAAATAAAGATTAGTGAAAGTGGTTTAAGGATAAGGAAAGCCGGGAAAAAGGGGGTGGGAAACGGGTGTGACAATCTATAATTAAACGCCTTTCAGCCCCGCCAGCCTCTTTCTTGCGTCCTCGACTTCAGGAAGACCGGGGTCGGCGTTCTTCCAGAGGTCGAGAAAACGCTCGTACTGAGCTTTGGCCTTATCCTTTAGTCCCCTTTGCTCGTATAGCTTCGCCACCCTGTAATGATATTTGGGGTGGATAAGAAACCGCGAGTCGCTTTTCGAGTCGAACGTCATCAACCTTTCGTATGCCGCAATCGCTCTATCGAGATCGCCCTTCTGCTGATAGGCCCGGGGAAGTGTGTCCTTGAAGAATGGCAAGTTATGGCTAATGACATTCTCGGTATACTGAAGCGAAGGAATCGCTAAAGACACCGCCTTTTTCAGACGATTAATCGCTTTATCCGGCGAGCCTGCGGCAAGATCGATCTCGGCAATAGTCAGATTATATAGATTAGTCAGCCATTCTTTCCCATCATCGATCTCGGCCAAGAGGGGCTGCGTCTCACCCGCCCGCGCCGTGGCTGCCTCAACATTTCCCTCCCTCAATTCAATCAGCGCCAGCGAGAGGCCATATAATGCCCGGTAAAGTGCTTTATAATCCGGATTTAGCGCCGAAAAACCGTCGAACCAGGCAGCGCAGAGTTTCCGGCTTAAAGCGTATTCTCCTCTTTCGCAATAAATAAAGCTCTTCAAAAAGTTGACCGCTAATATGCCCACTTTATCACCGAGAGCTTCGGCCAGGTTCTCGGCCATCTGAAGGTCACTCAAGCACTCCCCATAGCCTCCCAGCCAGAAATCATAAAAGCCCTTCCACATATATCCCGCTCTCTTGACCCCGGGAGAGGGCGCAATCTCGATGTATCTATCGATCCATTTCATGGCTTCGGGGTAATCTTCCTTGAGAGCGTAAAGATACTGGATATTGTGGATCGAATATAAAAAATCCGGCTTTTTCTCCAGCGCTTCTTTATATTTCGTTATGGCTTCATCGAGATTTCCCATACGGAAATAAATCTCAGCCAGACTATCCAGCGGATTGGCCTCTGTGGGTGCCAGAGAAGCGTACTTCTTGAGACATTCGATGGCTTTCTCGTAACTCTTCAACCCGAGGTAAGTATAGCCCATCTGATTGAGCGCCCTCCCAAAAGACGGGTCGAGCTGCAGGACCTTCTGGTATTCCTCCAAAGCCTTTTCTTGTTGTCCTTGTTGTGCCTGATAATAATAGCCCAGCTGATAACGGAAGTATTTTTCTTTGGGATATTTCCTGGCCGCGTCCTGCAAGATCTGGAAATATTTTAATTGATTTGCTTCAATATATCCTGCATAGCTCGCATCAAGGTAAAGCTTTTCTTTTTCGGTTAGCTTCTGATAATTCGCCTTAGCCTTTTCTAGAGCCCGATCTCTTGATTTGATATCTCCAAAACCATTATAGCTGCCGGAAAGCCTGAGATAGGCCATGCCAAACGTCGGGTCGAGCTCGACGGCCTTCTCGAAATACTGTAACGCCTCTTTATCATATAGCTGGTACTGAGCGATTGTTCCCTTGAGATAATTGTCATAGGCTTCGATCGAGCTTGTCGTGACGTCGGCAACCCGTGTTTTTTCGGCATTGACCTTACTCTCTGGTATCCCGGCTCCGAGAGAAATCTGCCGGCTCAGCTCATTGATCTGACTCTTGAGAATGCTCCCTTCCCCCTCGCCGCTCGAGCTGGCGCTCTTGAGGAGCCCCTTGGTCTCAGCATCAAGAATTTTGACATCGGTGGCGAAGACATCTCCCGCCTTGGCAAAGCTCCCCAGGACGATCGTCCGGATTCCGTCCATCCGGCATAGTTCAAACCCGAGGTCGCGGTCAATGAACTCCGCATCGCCCTTGCTGGTCTGCTTGAGCAGGTCCAGAAGCCTTTCCCAGGTCGTGACGCTGAAATTCCCGGATTGTTCAAGATTGGTGATGAGAAGATTCGGGATGACCTTTCTCAGATAATCATAATTTTTGTCGCCGGTCTGGTTTTCAAAGCTGATTACGGCGATAGACAGCTTTTCTCGGGGAGCGAACGGCAATTTGGCGGGCGCGAGCACTCTCCAAAGAATAATACCCAAGACGGCCAGAAGAAGGACCGCCACTGCCGGAATGAACAGCTTTTTTCGGCTGATAGTCAAGGTGATCGGCTTTGCCGTGACGGTCTTTCTTTTGGGTATGGGACGTTCTGCAGTCGGGATACCTTGTTCGATTTTCTCAAGATCGGCTCTGAGTTCGTCGGCGCTTTGATAACGCCCCTCTTTGTCTTTCTCCAGGCAGCGGAGGATCAAGCGGCCCAAATTTTGAGGGATTTGCGCGTTCAGTTCCCGGGGATCTTTCGGGATTTCGCTTTTCTGCTTAACGCCAACCGTGAATGGTGTGTCACCCTCAAACGGCACCTGCCCGGTCAGCATCTCATAAAGGATGATGCCCAGCGAATAGATATCCGAACGCTGGTCGACCTCTTTTCCTTCCACCTGCTCGGGTGACATATATTCGGGCGTACCGATCATGACTCCGGCGCCCGTGATCCCCTTAACCGATATAGACCGGGCGATCCCAAAATCCATGATCTTGGCGTTGCCCTCTTTGTCGATCATGATATTGCCGGGCTTCAAATCCCGATGAACAACTCCCACCCGGTGAGCCTCAGCCAGCCCTTCACAGACCTGCTTGGCAATGAATAAAGCTGTCCCTACTACGAGTTGCCTTGACCGCCGGATAAAGCTCTTGAGGTCCTCTCCGGACACGTACTCCATGGTGATGAAATAGTTGCCCGCTTCCCTGCCCAGGTCATACATCCGACAGATATTCTTGTGCGAGACGTCCCGGGCAATTTTGAGCTCATTCCGGAAGCGATCGATCGAGTTCTTGTCAGCCGAGACCTCGGGCTTGATGAGCTTCAGGGCCATTTTAGCCTGGACTTCCTGGTCGAAGACCTTATAGACCTTGCCCATCCCTCCCTTTCCGAGTTCTTCGATAATTTGATAACGGCCGGCGAAGGTGGAGCCGGTGGCTAGTTCTTTGATTGGCGTTTGAAAAGTCTCTGTGACCTCTGGATGGATATCTCTGGAAGAGGGAAGCTGAGTCCCGCAGTCGGCGCAGAACTGCTTGGTCTCGGGATTTTCAGAATGACACTTGGGACATTTCATAGCCTTTCCCCTTATAACTGGTTGGCAAAAGGATAGCACTCTCCCATGGGGGGAGTCAACATGGCTTTGCGGTCTGTGCGGTCTATCAATGCAATATGAATTGGTCATCGCGATAATGTCCTCGTCCATTCCGGTTCTCTTTCTCGGAGAACCTTATACCATCTCCCTTTCTATAGGACATTATCACGTTGGCGCAACAATTCGTCCCTCGTAATTGACATCGTATCGCCGTCCTTATTATTATTGAGAAGGCCGCTGCAAGAGAGAACCGGCCATTCTACTTCCTTGATCTGAGAGGTGAGTTATGAAAGAAATTTTTATCGGTTTTATATCCTTCGCGTTGGCCGGGCTCATCGCTTTCGCTCCAATCCCAGCCGAGGCGCAGGACTTGGCCGGCTTTTGTTCCACGACGCCGGGGCCGGAGGAAGTCCTTGTCTTCTATTTGGGCTTCTCGGGAGTCATCATTCGGACCGCGGAGGCCACCATCATCATCGACCCCGCCGACCTCCTGCTCGCGAGCGACATCGAAAAGTTAAAGGCTTTGGGTGTCGACCATCTCTTCTATACCCACGGCCATGGCGACCATTTCGCCCTGGCCTCGGCCCTGGAGATCTTCAAGGCGACCCAAGCCTATGTAGCCGCCGAACCCAGTGTCGCGGCCCAGCTCCGAGGAAAGATCCCGCCGAGTCGCTTGCTCGGCGCCGCCGCCGGGAAAACCTTGAGCGCGGGAAAGCTCAGGCTTGACTTTGTCGCGGGTCAACACGTCGGTCCCATCCTGCTCATCCGGATCCAGGCCGGAGGCATCCGGATCTTCCACGGCGGGGACTCGGGATACGTGCCGCTCTCGGGCTTCCCTGCGGACGTCGGCATCCTGCCGACGGGCAGTCCCTCGCCCACGGCTTCTCCCGAGGCGGCTTTCCGCATGGCCTCAGACCTCAAGCCTCAGGTCGTCGTGACTGTCCACGGTTCCGACGCCCAGAACGCGGAGTTCGAAAAAAAAGTGCGCGCCGGCCTCAAGGAAACGACGGTGGTCATCCCCGGGCCGGGGAAGATGGTGAAGGTTACCCTTCGCCGACGTCCTTAAGCCGGCCCGGCGTCCAGGCTATAATAGCGCGTTCCACCAGCGATGAAGACTTTAATCGGCCGGAAGAACAGATACTTGTTGACCTGGCAAATGTTCTGGCTGCGGATGATCGTGTAATCATATTCCTTCAGCCCGTCGGCGTTTCGGCCGTCCGAACGGGAAGATTCAGCGGCTGGAGCGGGAATTCGTGGTATCCCGGGAAAAGCAAATACCAATCCCCAGGAACCTTTCATTCATTCCGGAGGGAAGGAAGGGGATTTGTAACGGCGGCTTTGATCACTTGATAGCTTACGGTCAATCCGGTAATCAGCAGAGCCGCAGTCCCGGACAGGATAAAAGGCCAGGGACCGATTTCGGTCATGACTGACGCCGGAAAATAATTTCAAGGCCAGCATGGGCATCTCCTCATGCAGGCTTTTGTAATGAAAATTCCGGATAACCCCAATGATATGCAAATGGAAACCTCCGATCATGATGTTTTTTCCGACAGGATCGGATAAACCCGACTTTTGGATGACTTCTTCATTGACAATAGCGGCCGATGCATCCGTTTGGTGCTCACGCGAAAAAAAGCGCCCCTCCCCCATCTCCATCTCCATCGCTTCCAGAAAACCGTAATCGCACTTCATGAGATACAAGGACGGCGCGTCCTGACTATTGTTCACGCCCTCAATGTTAAAGATAAATTTATCGTCGACGATCTGCCCGGGCAGAACACTCGAACCCCCGACATGCGTAACAGAGGGATTTATCAATAATTCCGTTTTTAATCTATCATTTTGGGTGTCCGCTAACCCGAAATTCTGGAGCACGACAACATTCTTACCGGAAAAACCCAGCTTCGAATTCCGAAGATAATTCAACTGTCCATAGATGATTACAATACAGAACATCAAGGAAACAGAAAAAACAAACTGAAAAACAACCAAAACATTCCTGAGAGAAAAAAATCGGGCCCTCTTCCCTGTTCCCACTGACCCCTTCAAAACGGAAACCGGCTTGAAGGAAGAGAGAAAAAAGGCGGGATAGATGCCGGCCAAAATCCCAATCACCAGGGCCGCGCCGATTAAGAGCGGCAACACATAGGGATTATCAAAATAATGCAGATCGATGGGTCGGCCGGAGAAATCCGGCCCGATAAAGAGCCGGCCGAGAGCCGGGAAGACATTAGAATTTTTTAATCGCTTCCTAATCCTCACTTAATGAAGCCCGGCTACAATAAGCTTATGACAAGAGAAGACCATGGCCAATCTGCGGTACGGACGGCTTCGGGCGAATGGACTCAGGCGACTTCACATGTTCCAAGGAGGAATAGCATGAAAAAACGAACCCTGATAGGAATGTTGACCCTGATGTGCTTCACCCTTCCCGCTTTGTCCTCTCCCCAGGCACAGGAGGAGAAGGCAAGTCAGTTCAACATCGCCGAGATGAAACAAAAAGCACCCAAAGTATACATCGATTGTGAGGACTGCGACCAGGATTACATCCGGACCGAGATTCCATTTGTCAACTATGTCCGGGACCGGAAAGAGGCGGATGTCCATGTCCTGATCACCACCCAAGACACGGGCAGCGGCGGGACGGAATACACGCTCACCTTCATCGGACAGGTGGGCTTTACGTCCATCAATAGCACCTTGATTTATGCATCCAGCAAGACGGATACGGAAGAGGAAGTCCGGCGGGGGTATGTCTCGGTCCTGAAGATGGGGCTCGTTCCCTATACAGCAAAAACACCCATCCGCGATCTCATTTCCGTCGAATTCAAAGAAAAGATCAAGCC
>Ga0315288_10006377_pt1 | contig 14960 bp, 59 predicted proteins | sample YL17G11_20_MG_FD_203454 | JGI IMG/M metagenome (GOLD analysis project Ga0315288, IMG submission 203454) | Sediment microbial communities from Yellowstone Lake, YNP, Wyoming, USA - YL17G11_20 | ecosystem: Environmental > Aquatic > Freshwater > Lake > Sediment | place: USA: Wyoming | collected... | reverse complement strand
GCTTTCACCGTCGCTTCCACAGGTTGGGCCGGACGGTTTTTCTCAGAAATGAGTGGAACCGCGTCGCGAGCACCAGTTAAAGTCAAACTATAGTGCATTTCCAGTTTCAAACCTTCGAATCAAGCTTAACGTTTTGGAGGCCAATGGTATTATACCTCATCATTCGAATCAAGCTTAACGTTTTGGAGGCCAATGGTATTATACCTCATCAGAAACCCGCTTGTCCAACCGTTTGCTACCTTAGTAATCGACAACCGAAAAACGGATTATTTGACTTTGTGATTAAATATGATACACTTGAGCCGCATGCGCCATTCAGTGCGCGGACACGCCATTCAGTGCGGGGGTTCCAGCATTACAGGATGGTACCAGGATTCGGGTATCCAATACCTGTTGTCCTCGGCCCCCAAGTCCCTCATAATTGATATGCTCCTTTCGGCCACGGGGCGGGACACGGACAGCAGGATGTCATGGAGCCGGCTGAACGGCGTCATGTTTATACTGTTGCTGTTCCATGAACGCATCCATCCGCCGGCCATGTGACGCAGGACGTCGGTCTCGATGATGTCCACAATGTCGCTTAACGCTACAGCGTTGTGCGGTGGGGTCACAGCCATCCTTTCCAGTCCGGTATGCCGGTGATGTGCTGGTTCCATGTGGCCTTTGTGGCGGCCTCTGCCGAGAGGCGGGCTGTTGACAGCAGGAGGTTCTTCAGGCGGTGGAACGGGCGGAGGTCTAGTCGGGCTTCAGGTGGTTGAGAGAGTACGATCCAGCCGACGGTTCCTCCGATCTCCTCGAGGGTTTTCCTGTCAACTTGTGACGAGATGTTGTTGAGGTTGGCTGTCATGTTCCTCTTGTGTCGAGGATGTGAACGACGGGGTCTGGCTTGGTGACCGGCACCGCTTTGGGCCCCATGTGCGCCGCTGATTCCGCGGCGGAGGCTCCGGCAGCGGACATCAGGGTGTTCCGGAGTCGGCCGAAGGGGGCGTAGTGCAGTCCTGCGACAGGCGGCCATATCCATATGTTGCCGCAGAAGTGGCCGCAGGACTTTCCGACTGCCCACAGGGTCATGTCCTCCGCCCGCAACGAGATGTCTGCCGTTGTGGTCATGTGGGCGTCCTTTCAGTTCAATGCCATGCCCCCATGAAGAAGGCTGTGGTTCCGATGTTCCTTGCGGCTTGTGTTATTATGGCTCTGGCGACAGGCCTGAGCGTCAGGAATGCCGCTGGGAGGCCGATGCCGTTCCTGTGGCAGGCGTTTACTAGGCCGGTGACCAGCCGTTCGATCGTGTGAGGGTTCGTCGCATGTCATCCGTTCGGCTTGGTGTTCTGCTTGTGACACGGTGATGGTCGGTGATGGAGTCATGGTGTTGGTCTCCTGACGTGTTCGGCCAGGGGTTGGGCTAGGGGTTGGGCTGCGGAAAGCAGGATGTCGTGGAGTCGGTAGAACGGGTTCATGTTTATGTCGGTGCCCGTGACGTTGCCTATGTTCGTCGCTCCTGATTCGGAGACGTGTTGTTGGATGTCCATCCAGACCTTTTCAATGATGTCGTCTAACGCCACATTCATGTCGTCTAACGCTACATTCATATGGCCTGCTTGTTGCCTCCTTTCACAGCCGGTCAACCCAAGAGTGGGGAATTGTCCCAGGAATGTCTTCGTTGCCGGACGGCGAGCCTTTCAGGCCGATCAGCGTTTCTTCGGCCACGAGGCGTGCCGTTGACAGCATGGTGACCTGAAGGCGGTTGAACAGGCGCGTTCGGAATGTCACATGCGGATACCGGCCGAGCGACGTTATGCGGCTGCATTTCGCCCCGATGCGTTCCGACGCCTCCCGTCCGGCCTTCCTTGCGATGTCGCTTAAATCCACATCCATGTGGCCTCCTTGGCGGAACCTCTCACGTCTGTCTGGACCATTCGTTCGGCCTGTCGATCCACGAATGAGCCATGGTTCCGGGTATTTCGCCGTCGACCTCCGTCTGGGAGCCCGTCAGGCCGCGGACGGTCTCCTCGGCCACGAGGCGCGCCGCCGACATGAGGTTGTTCTGGAGGGAATAGAAGCCGTTCATGTCTCTTGCCGGCATTTCGCCCTTGACGTGGAGGGAGCATGTGGATCCGACGTGGTAGAGTGCCTCGCGTCCGACCTGGGTTGCGATGTCGCTTAACGCTACAGTCATGATGGGATCCTCAGGAGTTCCGGGATGTACCATCGGTTGAACCCGATTCGCGTTGACGTCGGGTGGCAGCCCATTTTTTCCGCCGATGCCGCTGACGTGAGGCGGACAATTGACCTCATGGTGTCGCGGAGGCGGAGGAAGGGGCTGGTGTCGAACATCCCCTTCCCGTAGTACCTGCGGTCGCATGCCTTGGTGATCCTCCCGAGCTTCGGCTCGAACGGGTTCCCGATCCTGAAGACGGTCTGCCATTTCGCCTCGTACTCTATGTCGTTTAATGCTACAGCCATATGGTTTCCCTTGGCTCTTGGGTTGATCCGGTCAGGCGTCGGCTCTCGTCGGCCACTGGGCGGGAAACCGTCAGGAGGATGTTCTGAAGGCGGTAGAAGGGAGGCATGACCGAGGCCGGCCCGTAGTCCCACGACCTCATGGTGCCGGAATCCACTACTCGGTTGAGGACCTCGGTATCGACCTTACTCTCTATGTCATCTAACGCTACAGCCATGTGGTTCTCCCATGTGGGCCCAGTTGGGATTCCATGTGCCGTTTGCCGTCCATGTCCGGATCCCTCTCCCCCAGCATGAGGGCTGTCTGGGACTCTATGGCCGAGGCGGCTGGGCGGAGGCTCTCGGCCATGGGGACGTGGACGGCGGTTCCGCTCCGGAGACGGGGGAAGCGGGAGATTGGGAAGTCGGACAGGATCGGCCCAATCCTCGATGAGGGTTCCCGAAAGGCATTCCATTCAATTTCCCTTATGGCTTGTGTCAGGATGTCATGCATTTGGGTTCTCATTTTCGATGATGGCGTAGGTGATCTCGCTGACAAGCTGGCCGAGTATGTTGAGGGACAGTCTTTCCGCCGCATTTATACTCAGTCTGGCGGGCTGTTCCGTGATGCTTCTTTGCACCGGTCTCCTGACGGATCTCCAGACGGCGTTGACGATGTCCGTCTGGGCCCATCGGGTTGCCTGTGACACAATGTTGTCCGCCGGGGTTCTCACATTGGGCTCCTCATGTGTCCGGTGATGTCGTTCCTGGTTTGGACAAGTGTGTTGCGGAGGATATGGAACTTGGTTTCGGCGGACGTTTGTGCGTTGTAGCTGGCCTGTGCCAGCACCATGGCGGCCACCGGTCCGCGGATGCCGCTCTCGACCCTCCCCTCGGCCGCCGTGACTGCGGCGAAGGTGACGGAGGATGTCAGCCGGACGGTGTTGTCCGCTGGTGTTTTCACATTGGGCTCCTCATGTGTCCGATGATGGCGTTCTTGGCTTCCCAGATGTGGAGGGACATACCCGGGACATTGGGCCGGAACCATGTTCGGGGTGTCATGTCGGAGACTGGTTTGAGTATCTTCGAGGGCTCCAGAAATGTTCTCTTGGCGGCCTCTTTGACCGCCTGTGACACAATGTTGTCCTCTGGTGTTTTCATATGGGGTTCCTCATTTGTCCGGTGATGACACCCTTGACTGCTCTGAGGGAGAGGAAGGACATCCTTTGGGACAATTTAGGGATGACCATCGTGATCCCGAAAGACGGTATGGCATCCTCGACTGGCCCGACAATCCTTAGCGGCTCCCAATAGGCCCTGGCGTCAGCCTCTCCGGCGGTCAGCAACATTGGGATGCCTATGAAGTTCAACATCCTTGCCGCATTGGCCTTGTCCATCAGGTCCGTGTCCATGGCCCGTTTAACTTGTGACACAGTCATGTCCGCTGGTGTTTTCACCATGGGATGGCCCCCCTTAGCCGTATGATGACGGCGGCCCTGACCAGGCTGGTGATGTTGATGGGGTCCAACGCGGGTACGCCTGACGGGATGCCTCCCATGTTGTCCCGCATCATGTCCAATTCCGGTTCGATCATCTCCATGGGATCTCGATATGCCTTGCGATCAACCTCCCTGGCGGCTTGTGACATGGCTTCCATTGGTGTTTTCACAGGGGCGTCCTCATTTGTCTGGTGATGGCTAACATGGTCGTTTGGACGTTGGCCAAGGCGAGATCGGGAACCGATGCTGCGTCGGTGAAGTGGAGGCTCGTCATCATTTTCCTAATCTCTGGTGACTTGTGGATACTGGCGTAGACGTCCGTCACCGTCCATCGGAAGGTGCCGATGACGAGGTCTCCTGTTGTGGTCCTCACCGTGGTCTCCTGATTTGGCTGATGACGGATTCCTTGACCTCCCTGAGGTGGAGGGTCATGTTTGGCTTCGGGTGGAAGGCGCCGGTCTGTTCCCTGACGCTTGTGAGCGCCCGGTTAAGGACGGACTCCTGTGTTCGGCTGCGGATGTCTATCACCGTAGAGCACAGGGTCTGTGACATGATGTTGTTTAGAGCGGTCATCGTATGGGGCTCCTGATTTGTCCGACGACTGCTTCCTTGACGTCCCTCATGTGGAGGGCGAGGCTGCGTCCTGCGGTTCTGGCATCCAGGGCGTGTGAGCAGGATCTGCCTGTGCTTGTCAGAACCCTTATGAGAACCGGGTTTCGGACGGACTTCTCGATCGTTCCGTTGACGTCCATGACTGACGCTTGGAACGCTTGTGACACAAGGTTGTGGATGGTTGGGTTCATCGAAGTATGGTTGTCCACGTGTGGTCGCGGAAGCCGATTTTCAGGATGATGTGGCTCCTTATGGCTTCCGGGGCGGAGAACAGGCAGGACAAGTGGGAGTAGAATCGGGAAAGGCCGTCTGGGCTGGCGACGCTTCTTGGCTTGCGTATGCGGCAGGTGATCCTGCTGTCGACCTGGTGGCCGGCGTCGCCGAGGCGGCGTCTGGCTTCCAGGGCGAGGTCTAACATCTGCCTGCGTCTCATGTTGGGCATCATGCTGGACCTTGCCTTATGTGGCCGTTGATGGCCTGGATCACCGCAGACAACTGGAAGCTTGTGGTGGTGCACACCGTTCCGATGTAGCGGGAGAGGGGGCCTAGGACGGAGACCTGTTTCCCGACTTGTTCGTCGCACGAGTGTAGAATTCGGTTCTCTACGGCTGATCGGATTTTCTGGTTGTTGTTCATCGGAACTTATGTTCGGCCTTTCGTTCGTTTGGGTTTGGCGTGATGATGCCCTTTGCCGGAACCGATGTCAAGGGCGTGTTCGGTTATTGACTCCGCGGCCTGGTGGCGCAGGAGGCTCAGCAGGGAGACGAAGATGGGGTTGGTGGTGAACCCTGTGTGTCGTTTCAGGCTGACGAAGATGTTCACCCTGTTGACGACCTCCGTGTCGGCAAGCGACAGTTCGGCGGCCGCATATTGTGACACGAGGTTGACTGATGGTGGGGTCATCGTCGCCTCCGTCGGGTTCTGGGCCTGTCGGCTCCGGCTTCCAGGACGTGGGATATTACCGCTACCGGTATCGCCGACGTGAAGCCCAGGAGCGAATCTATTTTGGCTGTCCAAAATTGGGGGCTTGGGCGGTAGGGCGAGAATCCGGTGATCTGGTTTCTGGTTTGTCGGATGTGGTCGGTGATGCTGTGGTCCACCCTCCAGGTAACGCATGACTGGAGGACCCTTACCCGTTCCGCAAGTGCGGACATCTCATATGGCTTCACTGTGGTCCTCCGTCGGGGGATGAGGCTGAGCTTGCCAGCGCGGCAGCGTGGCCGGCTGAGAGCAGCATGGCCTGCAGGAGCTGGAATGGGGACGGGTTGAAGCCGGATATCGGGTGCCACCTCCAGGCTTGGGTGGCGTGGCTGTGGCCGTTGGCGAAGGAGCCGCTGACATCCCAAAGGGTCAGGTCGTCTATGGTTTCCACAAGGGTTCGGAAGGTGGGGGTCTCGATGTCGCAGGTCATGTTCGGCTCGCCTTTGCGGGTTTTAGGGTTTCGGCTATGGCAGTCCTCATGCCGGACAGTCCAGCATACGTCCGGCGGTTTTCCATGAGGGCTGAGGCTAGGACGTTTCGTATTCGGAGCACAGACGTCGCGTCATTGTTGCCCAAGGCTCGTGTCAGGGACCAATGGAGGTCCGTGGACAGTTCCGATTCGCGGACGTTGGGGATTACGGTTTCCCACATGAGGTTGAGGAGCCTGCGTTCGAGGAGGGTCTCTGGGTCGGCGGTCGGGTTGTAGGTGTCACCTGTCATCGTCCGGCCTCCCGTGCTTGAGTGTGTCGAATATGGCGTTGCGTGCCAGGAGTGGCGATATGGCATGGGGACCGTCGAGGGTGCGTGCCACGGACGGGTAGAGGCCCGAGGACAGCCCGTATAAGCTTACCGGGTGTCTCAGTATTTGGATGCCGAACCTGCGTTCCATGACGACCGTCTGGTCTATGATCAGGTGGGACACCTCCATTGGTGTTTTCAGCCTCATGGTGTTCCTCCGTCCGGAGGCATTCCCATATGCAGTATGGCGCGCATCTGGCGGATCATCCGGTTTCTTTGTGAGAATGTTGTCTGTTGGAAGATGGCGTTGTTCGCCCTGAGGCGTATTGGGCCGTCCATCCTTTCCAGAGGGATACGGACCGTCTTGGAGATTGCCTGTTTGACGACGCTTCCGAGGGGTGTTTTCACATTGGCCTCAGGAGTTGTTCGATGATGGCGCCCCTTATGGCGTGCATCTGGAGGATCATCCGGCCTCTTGTTGGGCCGAAGTGGACGAATATTGGGGAGCGTGTCTGTCCCATGACGCTTCTGGCCGCGGGGCGGCGGATGGATCGCTCTATCCTATCGTGGAGCAGGAGTGACGTCAGGCGGCAAACTTGTGCCGGCTCATCGAGCTCGATCTCCCTTGTCGCAACACGGTCTGGTGGGTTTTTCACCGTGGCCTCCGGATGTGTCCGACGATGGCGGCATATGGGGCGAACGTCTGCAGGAACATCCGCGACAGGGTGACGAGGCTGGGATCGCCGAGGACTCTTTTGGCGGTCGGGTGGCGGATGGGTTCCTCTATCATTTCCTTGGGGTGAAACGCGGCCTTGGAGAAGCATTGCCTTGTGATGCCGTCCATTAGGCCGTCCATTAGGCCGTCCACGGTGGCCTTGGGGCTTCCTTGGGGCTCCTGCGGGCGTGGGGCGGCCTTCGGGTCACTTAGGGGCCTGTGGGGCCTTGTGGGAGTCCTGCGGGGCTTGTGTGCGGCTGTCGTGGTCATGCGGGGCCTCTGATGTGGGCGGTTATGGCGTCGGCCAATGCGGACATGTCGCGGTGTGTCTCCCTCCACATCGGGGCGATGTTGGGGTGCCAGCTGCGGACGTCCATATGGATTGATTGGTTCATGGATGTTACGATCCTCAGGACGATCCTGTCGGCGACCGCGGCGAACAGCGTCTGTCTGTCGGATGCGACTTGTGACACAAGTATGTCGAGGGTTGTCATGGTTGGACTCGGGTCATGTGGCCCATGACGGCTGACCTCGCCGCATGCATCTGGATGCTTGCCTCGCTACCCCAAAGCGTTAGGGACGGCAAGGCGATCCATCTTACCTGTTTCCTGAGCTGTTGGCTGATCGGGTAGAGGATCCTGTTTTCCACTGTCAGGCAGATCTTGTGGTGGTTGTCCGTGCGGACGGAATGGGACAGGAGGTTTTCGAAAGACATGTTCATGAGGGTCCGGCCGTCCTTTCCGGAGCCGCATGGCACCTGATCGCGTCCATCAGGGCTCGGCGGGTCGTGCGTATTGATTGTCCCATCAGTCTCATGGTTTGGAATCTTATCGGATCCGACGAGAGGGATCGCACCGACATGTAGTTGCCTGGGATTCGCCTCGGGTCGCCCATCTTCAGCGACAGGCTCCGGTAGAGGCGGTAGTCCAATTTCCCGACCTGTCTTGCGATGTCGCATACGGCGGCCGTCATTGGGGTTCCTCCCTTTGGCGCATGTGGTCGGTGACGGCGATCCTGGCGGCGTACATCTGGAGGCTCATCCCGTCCCACATGGGGCCGAACTGAGAGAACGTGAAGATGCCTTTGTTCGGGTCTAGGCTCAGGCAGAGCTGTTTCTCGACGCTGTTGGACAGGGGGGTCATGAGGCGTTTCCCTAGCTCTCGGAGGACGAGGGTGAGGGACTGGCGGTGGATCTGCGCCGCGACGTGTTTCAGTTCAAGGTTGTTCATGTCCGTCCCTCGAATCTTCCCGTTATGATCATGGACATAACCCTTCTGAGGGACAACATCGGGGCGCTGTCGTGGATGAGTTGTCTCAGGGGGAATGTTGTTGACTGCCTGATGGTTGCAATCATGCTCCATCTGGGGGCGTCCAGTGTTGCGGCGGTGGGGCAGCCCCATGCCACCGTTTCCCTGACCTGCTCCGAGATTTGGCAGACGTTCGCGATGCGGCGTTTCATGTGTTGGGCTTCTCCCCCATGCCCATTGATTGTTCGGTTATGGTTGTCCGGAGTCTACTCATCACGGTTGTCCGGAGCCTGCTTATCAGGGATGACAGATCTTCGAATGCTGGCATGTTGGACAGGTAGTATCCGAGGCCGCATTGGGGGTCAATAGCTCTGGAGGCGGCCACGATGGCGGTGTTGACAATGGAATCATGGATTTCGTCCGCCGCCATTTCGTCTATCAATTCGACTTGCGATGCGAGTGTGTCGAGGTCTTCTGGAGTCATGTTTGGATCCCCCACAACATTTCCTGGAACGTGCGGCCGATTATGGTCGCCTTGGCTGAACTCAGGATGTGCATGAGGTCGCCGTAGCCGCCGGAGAGGATGATGTGATAGACCGGATAGTTCACCGCAGCCCCCGCCGCGATTTGCGTGTTGGTTTGAAGGAAGGCATTATTTTCCAGCCAACGGCTCATTTGCCTGTTTGTCAGCCTGACCTGTTCGGCCGCGTTTTTGACTGTGCTTGGATTCATGTTCACGTTTGGCTCCTCATGTGGCCGACGATCGCGTCCCTCACGTTCATCATTTGGCGGTGCATCATGTTGTTGACGAAAGGCGAGGTGTTCACGGTCTGTCTCATGGCGTTTGTGAGGGATCTGCCTCTGACGGCCCCCTCTATTTTGGAGTTGGGGTCGAGCGCGGTTCGGAGAAACGCCTGAATCATGATGTCGTCGAATGCGGTTTTCACAGTTTGGATCGTCTCACATTCGAGTCGCGGAGTCAAGGTTTTGCGGACGGCTGCTGCGGCGCTCCGTGCCTGCACGGCATTATTATTTCGTCCCTGACTCCGTCCCTGACGGCTCTGAGGGGGGAAAGATCCAGGATTTCGGAGGCCAATGTCACGTCAATCGCATAGGACGACATCAAGATGCGGCAGCCAGGCCGATCCACTGCCAGAGCGATGCGGTTCCACACGATGTGCTCAACTTGCTCGACGGTTTTGCGTAAGGTTGTGCTCATGGTGTCACATTTGCCGCCTATTTCGGCATTCCCAGCCGGCACTGCATTATGATGGCGTCCCTGACGTTGTTCCTGATGAACGTGATGGGGGCCATGGGGGCGCATCTCATGATTTCGGAGGCCAGGTTCAGGCTTATGGAAGAGTCGCAAGTTCTGAAGCCGTGTTTGTCTATTTCCCTTGCGAGGCGGCTCCATACGATGTCCTCCGCCTGGGTGACGGTTTGATGGAAGACGGTGCTCATTGGTTTCCCCGCGAAATCACCACATATTGGATCCCCATAGTAGCCGCTATCATCACCGACGAGAGGCTCGCGAAGCGGTTGTCCAGAAGGAGACTCAGTTCGGGAACCGCAGCGGCCTGTTCGGTGGCTACGATGTCAGACATGATGGGCCTTATCCTTTGGGTTGTGTCATATTCCGATCTCCAGACGAGCCTTGAGATGACGTCAAGCTTGGTTCTCATCGGGTCCCCCTGCCTGTTCGGTGATGGAGTCGGCGGCCGACCTCAGCAGTGACGCCAGGCCTCCGAAGCTGGACGACTCGCAGAGCGGGTTGACTATCTTAACGCCGATATCCGACACCACCTCATATGTGGAATGTTTGATCTTCTCATGCTTGTCTGTCAATCCTTTATTCGGATCCTGCATGCCCCAGGGGTTCCATATCCTCCGTCCGGACGCTCCGGTATCGAAGTGGATCCTTATGGGCGTCTTCCATGGGGCGATGCCGCACCTGAGCTCGTGGCTTGTGGCCGCCATTTCAGCCCCGACGATCCAGCGGACGAGGGCGTCCAGCTTGTCGGAGGCGGCTCTTTCTGCCCCTTGGGCGCGTTTTGCGATTCGGTTAGGGGTGGTAGGTGACATTTGGCAGCTCCCCTCCTGACATGACAGACTCCCATATTCCGAAGGCGGCTCCCCCGAGCAGGCGGTGAATGAATCTTGGGAACGGCGCTGGCGGGATGAGGCCCGGAGGAATGGGACCCATTTCACAGTAGGCCTTCGGATCCGTTCTGGAGGCCACGGAGTGCTGGACTTCGTCCATCTGGGTTTGGATTTGGGAGGCTATGCTGTCAATGGTGGCCACGGCGTACTCCTGTCATTGCGTCCGTCAGGGCGGATTTGGTTCCAACGATCGCGTTCCTGAGGGGCACTATCCACCGGAAGGGGAGGTTCGGAACCTGATACAGGAGGCTGTTGATATAGGCCTTTTTGAGGAGTCCAACCTTCGAACTTGACGTGAAGTCTGGCGGGCATAGCTCCTACCACCCTGCTCAAGACGTCAACCTTGACCGTGGCCCGTATGCCGCTGCAATGTTTCACTTGCCCTCCAGTTCCCACCGCCCGTCGATTGACAGGAGCCTGAAGGCCGCTCGGTCGTCGCGGCCTTTCAGGTGAGACCTTATGGCCTCCTCGACGTCCATCATCTGGTTCCTGGTGTTCCAGAACCTCCACAGCAGTCGGTGCTTCTGGTTGGAGATGTCAATCTGGCTGTTGATGCTGTTCCTGTACCGGCGGAAGACCATGTCCTCCAGCAGCAGGGAGAAGTCGCCCAGCGACACGTCGTTCACATGCGACACGAGAGTGCGGAGAAAGGCGTTCATCGTTTTGTGGCTCCTGTTTCGTTTGCCCTCATGGCGGACAGCATGGCCATCACCGCCCCGTGGAAAATGTTGAGGGCCGCCATCTGTCCCATATTCGAGTTCCATGCCATACCGGGGATCATATGAAAGGAAAGACGGAACGTGGGTAGTCCTGACGACACCTTTGACGCTACCCTGTGAGCTACGTCGGCCCCCAGCTCGGCCATGAGGCTCTCTACTTGGAGTGCAATGGCGGGGGTCATCTTGGCCTCCGTATCTGGTTGGCGACTGCGGTTCTGAACGGCTTCGACGCGTGCAGAACCATTATTTTCATATGGTCAATCAGGCATATTGCTTTGCCTTTTACCTCGTCCCGCATCTTCATGCGACAGCAGGCGTTTATGTGTCCGAGGACGTGCGGTGACGCCTGTTTGTCGACTTGAGAAACAACATGTTTGACGGTTTCAGGTGTCATTTGCGCTCCGGATTAGAACATCCAGTCCGCACCGCATCGGACGCGCCGTCTAGCGTTATCCGGAAATCCATCATTTTCCTAGGGATCAGGTGCCACAGCATTTCAAATCCCGTCCGCATCGCCCCGTTGACGACGACGGCCATATGGGGGATAACCGACGTCATCCGCCCATGTTGAACCAAGGTTTCGCGAGCCCGGAAGGCGACGAGCTTGACGGTTTCCGACGTCATTGCGGCCACCTGTTTGCTGTTGCTGATTGCACTCGTTTTCTCTCGCGTATCTGGTTCAAGACCGCGTCGCACACCGAGGCCAACGGTCGGTCGATCGTCGTAATCATCATGTCATAGATCATCTTCTTGGTGTCCCATTCGATCGTGTTATCAATCTCGTTCCACACCACTTGGTACACGTCCCAAACTTTGAACCCGACATGGAACCCCACAAGGTACTCGACATCCGACGCAACCGAGGCGGCGGATGTCATGGCCGTTTGTTTCGTGGCGGCATTCATGCCCCCTCGCGCATGTGGTTCAAGATTGTTCTGGTCACAGCGGCCAACTGGCGGTCGACACCCATCACTATCTTGTCGTAGACCATGTTAAATGCGCCCAATTCTAAAACGCCGTCGTTCCACACCTCGCGGTCGCCGAACCCGACCTTATACCAGACGCGATCCATCACCAGGTACTCGGCATCCGCCACAACGTCTTCGATCGCCATCATCGGCCTCCCCTTATCTGCTCCTCGGCGGCGTTTCTGACGTCCTCGAACATCCTGGTGAGCTGAAGCAAGCTCGGGCGAAGGGGTAGGTCGGGACGCGGAAGATTTCCTATGCGCAGGCCTTCCACTTGTTCGCAGATTGTGTCGAGTACCGGAGTCAGTATTTTTCTCTCCGCCACCCCTTGGATCCTCGCCCAAACGTTGCGCACAACCTTTTTGGCTACGTGTTTGGCCGTTGTCGGGTTCGAATGCGATCCATTCATGAGGCCATTGTGCCACAACCAGACGGTTTGTGCAAGCCCATGTTGCTCATTCCGTTCCCGTTATCCGTACGCCAGTTTCCATCACGACGGCCGCCCTGACAACACCAAGCTCCGACGCGACCTGGCCGTTTGTGGTTATGTAGACTTTCGTACCCAACGACCAATCCAGGTTGTCATCTCCAAGCCTGTTGACTTGGAACCTCATTTCTGCCAAAGACTGTTGGACATGGTTGGTGACGAATGGGTAAACCTGCGATGCTGCGGATGTCGGAGTGGCTTTTTTGGTCATTCAAATCCCCTCCGACTGAAGTCGTTCCATGCGGACGCGAAACCGTCGACCACAGGTTGCACGATTCGGTAAAGAGGGCCATCTAGCCAGAAATGTCGCCAGAGCTGCTCGTCACAGGATGAGCCTGCAATTTGGTTCAATATCTTTTCGTCCATCCCCCTAATGATCTTTCCCAAAACACGATCATTCACATCGTGCTTTACGGCTGCCCGTATTCCTTTCCCGACGACGTTGTTCATTTCGCTCTTCTCCGACTGAGGTCGTCCAGCGATACGGCTATGCTCGCACATGTCGGGCGGCTGACCTGTCTGGCCGTCTCTCCCCAGAGGCGCGTCACGATCTGATGGCTGACGGGACTGCCTATTTGGTTCGACATCTTTTCGTTGAGACGGACCCACATTGCGCCGAAGATCTGTCTCCTGACCTGGGCGAAGACAAGGTCGCTTATCTGCTGGTCAACGAGGCTTCTCACGGCCGCCTCCTTCGCCTGAAGTCGGCCCATATGCTAGTGACGCCTTCGAACATCGGCACTCTTACTTGGGCATCCATTTCTCTACAGAGGCGCATCTTGATGCGGTCATGGATGCAATAGCTGGCAATTTGGCTCTGGATCTGGTTGTCAAGCAGGCGCCACGCTGCCTCAACCAGTGCCTTGGGTTCCGCCCAGGTTAGGTTCCATATCCGTCTCTGGGTTGGGTTGATCATAGGGGACCTTTGACGCCATCGATGATTTCGGCAATCGGCTGGGCGGCCAGGATTTGCGTCCTGACTCTCCACCACACGTGGTCGACAAGTTCGTCTCGGATTTGGCCCTTGATTTGGTTGAGGACGTTGACCGACATCCAGAGATGGTTATCCACGTCGTGGCCTGTTTGTCTCAGGATCTGTCTTGCGCATTGTGAAACGGCGTTTCTCATCGCGGCTCCATCAGGTGCTCGAACACACCCCTCTTCACCGCGGCCGTCTGGAGCCTGACCTGTTGGTTGGCCAAGGTCAGCATCCTTGACTTGACGCCGCCTGAGATTAGGCTCACGGTTCGGTTTTTCCATCGGTTCCTGGCGTCGTCACACGGCCCAATGCTGCACGTCAGGCCGATTATCGTGTTCAGGGCGTTATTCATTTTGATGAGACCTTATGTTTCTGGTGATTTCGTCTTTAACAGTCGCCGTTTGTTGGAGGACTTGGGTGCCAATGATTCGCACCCGCGACGCAACCTCGGCTGAAACTCCGCGGCGGTCAAATCCGGTTTCGTATGCGATGGCGCCGCCGATCGTCTTGTCGCCGATCTGGGAAATGGTCTTCTCCAGAATGTCCCGATCCATAACGTATCCTATGTCCACGTTCACCACAGCCTCCTTGCCTTGGTGTTCAGAACCTCCGACAGGGCGTCCGATATTGAGCTCAACATCCCAGAGAGCGCGTTGAACCTCTGGACTTGGCCGCCATCGTTGCCCCCCGATCCGATGCTGACCTGTCCGGATATCCGTTCCGATATTGCCGCCAACGGAGGGTACACCATGTCGTCTACGTCGTCCCAGACCAACTTGATCGCCCGTGACCGGCAGTTGTCGCTCATTGCGGCCGTTATTCGGTTTTGTCCCATTTGACGCCCAACATATCACGTTCGGGATCTGGTGTCAATTCCGCCTGTCATAGGGAACCACGCCACATCATAGATTGACCGACCACATCCCTGACTTGAAACCTGGTCGTCCGCCAGACGGGGTTTGCTGTCAGACGCCACACTTGGTTCCTGAGATCTTCGCTGGTTCCATGATAGACCGACGTTTCCATCCGGTCGGTAGCGTGGAGTATGGCTTCCCGGATCTGGTTGTAGACCGCTTCTTGGACGTTCATGGCAGTCTCCCCAGAGGCGTCCGCCTTATCTGTGACACCATGTGGCTCACGGCCAGCCTCCTTATCGGCTCCCACACGGGGAACATTATCTCCGCAAATATCCTGCTTCTGGTCTTGTTGTCAATCTGGTGGTTGCCCATCGCCCCGACCTTGTTCCTGACCCGGTTGGACATTGGCATCTCCACCTGATCCCATATCTGTTTCGTTGCCTGAGACGCGACGGTGTGAACCGATGCCGTCATGTTCGGCTCTCCGGTTCCACGATATCTTGAACGTCGTTCAGGGCTTTCATCTTTATTTGGATCCCTGCGGTATGGAAGGTGAGGT
>Ga0315288_10006375_pt1 | contig 14961 bp, 15 predicted proteins | sample YL17G11_20_MG_FD_203454 | JGI IMG/M metagenome (GOLD analysis project Ga0315288, IMG submission 203454) | Sediment microbial communities from Yellowstone Lake, YNP, Wyoming, USA - YL17G11_20 | ecosystem: Environmental > Aquatic > Freshwater > Lake > Sediment | place: USA: Wyoming | collected... | reverse complement strand
TGGCCCTGGGAAACCTGATCTCCGGGGTTCACCAAACTCACGGCAACGTGGCCGTAACTCGTCACCACGCCATTGGGATGCAGAATACTTATAGTGTTGCCCGCTCCGCCGAAAGCCCATCTTGAAGTGGAATTGGTTAATCTAACCTTCAGCACCTGGCCGCCGGCCGCAGCCAGAATTGATTCTCCGCAATTTCCGTGGCTGAAATCGATGGCATTATACCAATGAAGCCGTTGAGTTATTCTGCAGGGCGAAGAAATAGGACAGATAAAGTAACTGTCGGCCAGAGGAACCGAAGCCGGAGCAGTATATTTGATAATGGGCGCCGGAATTATTCCGTTCGGAACTATGATAATATCTCCGATATAAACATCTCCTTCGTTGGAAAGATTATTAAAAGCGACTATCTCATCCGTTTTCCCTTTGTATTTTTGGGCGATGTCCGAAACGGTGTCCCCGGATTTAACGTGGTAAATTACTCCCGAAACCGGTAAAACGATCATTTCCCGTCCGATTTTAAGCAGTGAATCTTTATTTAAATCGTTTGCCCAGAGAAGGGTATTCAGAGAAATGCCGAATTTTTCGGCTATTAAAGAAAGGCTGTCTCCCTCTTCTACTATATATTCGGTAATGACTTTCTTCGTGTCTTCGGGTTCATATCCGCCCACCAAAGCTCCTAAAGCCTGGGGCGAAAAGGTATTAGGGGGAGAAACCGACTTCAAGCTGCTGTCTCCGACCAAAAGAAACTCCGTAGATTCGGGGGAAAAGCTTTTTGCGGAACCGACGAATAAATCTTTGTTTTCCTGCTCTTCGCCCGTCCCGGAAAGAGCGGCTAAAGAAAAATCCCCTTTATTAGACAGGGATTTTATGAATAAACCCGAACTGAGAGAAATCAAGCAAAATAAAACGGCCGAAACGACCCCTAAACAAAGGCGGGGAGTCTTAAAGAATCCCCTGAAAATTTGTTTTACCTTATCAAAATTAAAAAGCGAAAACATCGTTCTTTTTCCTACTTTAGACTCTTCGGCTTAAAAGTCAAGAGTTTTTATGCACACCCCGTAGTGAATTTTTGACTGCTTTCAGCGCGCTAGTATTTTACTTTATAAAATACTTAGTCAAAAATCTACTACGGGGCACACCCCAATATGTTAGAATAAAGGAATGAGCCTGACTTCGAGAAAAAACATTAAAAATCTCCTAAAAAAATACCAAATTTGTCCCTCAAAACGCCTGGGTCAGAACTTTTTAGTTGATAAGGAAGCGGTAAAAAAGATAATTAAGGCAGCCTACCTCGAGTCAGAAGACGTTATTTTAGAGATTGGCCCCGGATTAGGCACCATAACCCAGGAAGTTGCGAAAAAAGTTAAAAGGGTCATCGGGATAGAAAAAGACCGGAAAATGACAGAAATTCTCAAGGAAACGCTGAAAGATTGTAAAAATGTGGAAATCGTGCTCGGCGATATTTTGAAAATTAACCCGAAATACCATATACCATATACTAAATATAAAGTTATTGGCAATCTGCCTTTTTATTTAGCCGCTCCCGTTATCAGACAATTTCTCGAAGCTGAAAACCCGGCCAAAGAGATGGTTTTGATGGTCCAGAAAGAAGTGGGGCAGAGGATTTGCGCAAAACCGCCGGACATGAGCATCCTGGCGGTTTCGGTGCAGGTCTATGCCAGGCCGGAAATCATCAGCTATATTTCCAAAAAATCTTTCTGGCCCTCTCCGAAAGTCGACTCCGCTATTATTAAAATCGTTCCTGCGGCTCCGTCAAAAAAACCCGCGATCGTGGGAAATCTTGATGGAGATTTATTTTTTAAAATTGTGAAAGCGGGGTTTTCCCAACCGAGGAAACAATTAATCAATAATTTATCTAAAGAATTAGACCTTGAAAAAGAGAAAATTCAGAATTGGCTGTTAAAAAATAACGTTCGACCCACTCAAAGGGCGGAAACTTTATCTGTGGAAAATTGGATAAATCTGACAAAAAGTTTTAAAATAGATTAATGTTTAAAAAGTTATTTCTAATTTTCTTCACGACGGCAATTTTATTATTTGCCCAGAGTTTTATTTTTGTAAATTCGGCTGATGCTCTCTGCACTCAATGGGCTGAAGTCCAAGATAATTCAGGCAATAGCATAGACGACGCTGATGTAACCATTTGTGGCATACCCGCAACAAGCTGGGGATTCGGTTTTTATTTTTTGGAAGATCTCACCGAGGACGATTCGTGTTCAATAATAGCTTCTAAATTTGGTTATTTATCCGCCTCTACAATCGTTACCCTTTGTACGCCAAATTCACCCCTATTGACGCTTATTTCTTGCGTAGCCAACCGGGGAGATGCCTGTGACACGCAGCCCTGCTGCCCTCCGCTTAGTTGCATAGGAGGAGAATGTTGCAATTCTTCATTGAGAGCAACCGCAGGAAAAACTTGTTATTGCGACGCCGAATGTATTTCCGGAAAATGTTGGGGAGGTGTCTGCATATTAGACCCTCCTGCCAATCCTATTTACCCCGCGAACAATTCAAAGGCGATTGATATAAATCCCGATCTTTCCATCATTCTTCGATGGGAAGCAGGACCTGATGCCCAGAAATATATTTATCGGCTAGAGGGAGGGAAAAAAAATTTAGAAGCTTCGACAACAAATACTCAAAGCGAACCAATTTCAGCCACCTCTACTCTTAAAGCAGGGTCTACCCATTTTTGGCAGGTAAGATCCTGCGCCGATCTTGATGCTAATGGCGAAATTGATCCTGCTGCCGAATGTGGAAATTATAGTTCTCAATGGAATTTTAAATTTCTTTTAAATCCGCCCACCGGTCTTGTAGTAACCGATACCAATTTTCCCGTCCAGCTTAATTGGTCAGATGTTATAGGTGCTCAGGCTTATGACGCCGAAATAAAAATAAATCTGTATGACTGCGATTGGCATGATTACATACTTAATTTTTTGAACGGGATTCCTGTTATCGGCTGGTTTATACCAGATAATCCATGCAGTGTTTTTCAACAATTTATTTGGGACCCGATAGTAAGTTGGTTTAGAGATACTCTTGGATTTCTTTTGGGCTGGGAAAATTATGACGCCTCTTGTCCTTGGATCCTTTGGAATTCAAATACAGAAAAATGTGAAGCGGTGGCAATAACTGCTACTGGCAGTTTAAAATCAGAATACAAAGATGACACCTGTGTTTTTACAAAAAACACAGCTCATAAGGTCAGAGTTTCTAGTTGTCTTATCGACGGTTATACTACCTATTGCGGACCCTATGGAGATGAAATAGGTTTTACAACCGGCAATTTCCCAATCGAAGCGCCGAAACTTGTTTTCCCCACCACCACTGTTCCAATAAGCGTTGTCGGTAGTGGTCATTCTTTAAGATGGAATGCTCATAATTGTTCTAATTATATTCATGTCACCGTGAATAAAACTCCCGGAGGAAACGTCTTGGATAAAACTATACCTAATCAAGAATCATTAACGTTGGGGTTTGGTGAGGGAGAATTTAAAGATATGCTCGATTCAAAGAATGACTTGGATAAAAATTATAACTGGCAGGTTTATTCCTGTTGGAGGACAAAAGATAATATTGAATGCAACCAAGGATCTGTCAGTGAGGTTGGAAATTTTAAAACCATTGGCGCTCCTCCTCTGCTTTTGAAACCCGCCGAAGGAGAAATGGTTAAAACCATAATTACCTGGGAAAATATTGATGGCGCTGGTTCCTATTCTTACCAAATTGCCAATGATGCTGGATTTTTAAATATTGTAAAATATGGCACTACGAAAAATTCTTCTGTCGTAGTTGATTACAATGATATTCTGCCCGCTGATCAGTATTGGTGGCGCGTCAGCGTTTGCTCTGATCCCGACGGTAATATATGTGGGAATTGGAGCGCTTCGCGCTCTTTTAACGCTTATCCGCTTAATCCGCCGATCAATCCAAATCCAACAAGTCCCGATGGCCAATTATTTGTTCCGGGTGTGCTTTCTTGGAATCCCGATCCTGGCGCTAGTTTTTATCAGATAAAAATTGCTAACAGCACAATAAATCCTGCTGAAACTCTTGAGGGATGCGAAACAAAAGAAGGAACCCAAATTGTGCCGCCAACAATCGTCAGTGAACCGCGTTTCTATTTTGGAGAGCTATGTCAAGGAAAATATATGTGGCAGGCTCTTTCCTGCTGGGATAAAGATTGTGTTTTAACTGCGCCGGCAAATTGGAGTGATGCCGAAACTTGGACGTTTTCTGCTGTTGCCCCGCCGCCTCCCGAAGAAAAGGGGCTTTTGCCCTGCGGCAGAAGATCAGATAATCTTGACACGCCCTATAATGAACGCGAACCCTGTCAATTAAAACACGCTGGCTTTTTAATCCAGAATATTCTTGATTTTCTTTTGTGGCGATTAGGTTTAATTATCATGGCGATATTGGCGGTGGTCAGCGGAGTCACTTCGTATTTTTCCTTAGGCAGTCCGAATACTTTGGTCCAAATAAAATCAATTTGGAAATCAGCCGGCATTGGCTGGATTATTATGCTTTTGGCTTGGACTTTTATCAATTTAATTATGAATCTAATCGGCTTCCCGGTAGAATTTTTTGGCCGATGGTGGCAATTGCCTTTTTAGTATTAAAGATTTTGTAGTATAATAAACTAATCTAATGGGAGAAAAAATTAAAAAACTACTTAGGATGTTTTTCTCCAATAAAAAAGTTCTCTTTTTAACTTTGGGGCTGATTTTATTTTTATCTTTTGTTCCTTTCTATTCCGCCAAAGCCAATATCTTTAGTGACATTTTCGGGGTCATCACTAATATCGGAACATTGCTAACATTTGGGATGCCCCTTGCCATAATAACCGTGGCTTTATATGCCGGGGCACTTTTAATGGCTTGGGTTTCAGCTGCAATCAGCGCGATTTTAAAACAGGTGATTGTTGCTTCTTTAAGTATTCCTGTGATGCCCGGAGCCGGAATTGATGTGGTGAATGCTGGATGGAGTTTTTCTCGAGATTTCGTCAATATAATTTTTATTCTTATTCTTGTTTTTATTGGCCTAGCAACAATTCTACGCCTCCAAACTTATCAAGCCAAAAAAACCCTCCCCCTGCTTATCATTATCGCTCTTTTGGTAAACTTCAGCGGCGTAATTGTTGGATTTGTTGTAGACATTGGTAATCTTGTTACTAATTTCTTTATTGAAAAAATTGGTAGCCTGGATTTAGCCTTTGGAGCAACCAGAGAAATAGGAGAAAGTTTCTTAATGGGTGTAGTAGGAATTTTCACAAACATTACTGATTTAGGCGCTGTATTTGTGCCCGCCGCAAAGGCCGCTATATTATTGTTCTTTTTCGCTATTCTTACTCTTGTGCTTTTTATTACTATGTTGCTTTTTATAGTTAGAGTAGGAGTTTTATGGATTCTCACTATTTTAGCTCCCCTTGCCTTTGCCGCCTATATTCTTCCCGCTACAAAAAAATGGTGGAGTCAATGGTGGCAACAACTCATTCAGTGGTCAATTATTGGCATTCCAATAGCATTTTTCTTGTACCTTGCCCAAATTGCTGTCACGCACCTGGGCTCCATCACAGATAAATTCAAAGTTGGCTGGAGCCTGACCGGCCCAGATCCTGGTTTAGCGGGCCTTATCCTCGATCTCACCGGCCCCATTACTGCTCTTCTGCTTCTTGCGGTAGGTATTATGATTAGTATGCAAATGGCGCCCTCGGGCGCCCAAGGAGTGATAAACTTTGGGAAAAAAGCGGGAATGGGGGCAATAAAAATAGGGGGATTAGCAGCCGGAGTAACCTTAGGAAGAAGAATCAGCCCAGAGGTTGAAACTTGGGGAAAGAGATTAGCTGAACGAGGAGAAAAACCATCTGAAATACCAGAAGGCGCAGGATTTTTAAGGAGAGCTTGGGGAAAGACAGGAGAAAGGGCATTTCGCTTTGGTGAAAGATGGACGGGCAAAGGAGCGGCAGTTGGCGCCGGAGCATTATATAGGCAAGTGAAAACAAAAGATGAAGATGAAATTAACGCCGGCAAAAAAGAGGCAACCAATAAGGATTCGGCTGATAATTTCAGAATAATAAACCAAGAATTATTAAAACCCGAACCCCTGAGAAATTGGAATAGAGTGGCCGGTTTATTGGTAGGAACAAGAGAAAATGGAGACGGTAATGATATAGAAGATGCGTTTAAAGAAGGAGGAGCCCTTGCGACTCACGCGCCAAAACTAAAGAAAATTATCGAGACCGGCCAAAGAGCCGGGCCCCCTGGCTACCGACCAATTGTTAAAGCTCTTTTTGGAGGAATAATAACTAACCCAGAGAAGTTTGGGTATAATGCCAAGTATGATGAGGAAACAGAAACCTTTACGGGTGACGAAAAAGATATTAAAACCTTAGAAGGATTCAAAGAAAAAATTCCCGAGAAAATGACTCCTCAGGATTTCCAAGGTAATGCTATCGCTCCTGAAAACTTTGATCCCAATACACCGGCAGGAAGATTCTTTATTCAAACGATGCTTAGGGAACGAGGCGCAGACTTTATGCCTCAATTTGCTAGAAGACCAAAGAAGAAAGAAAGAGATGCGATTTTACGATATATTTTTAAAAAGGGTGACTTTAAAGATACGGGATTGGGCAAAAATTGGCTATTGGACAACGCAGAGGATGTTATCCGCTATATGGACGGTCCGGGTGCGCGAAGCGCTGGTATAGGTGAGACAGGGTTTGACCGAACAGAAACTGAGAGGTTAATCGCTGAAAAAATGACAGGAAAAACAGATGCGGAGTTAATGGAAGAACAAGGAGATCTGCAAAATCGACTCAAAAAAGGTCAACTGGCAGGACTCAAACCAAAAAATCTGGGAAAAATTCAAAATCGAATAGCTCAAATTGATAAAGAACTTAAGTTAAGGACGAAGACCACCGATGAACTCTCTCGAGAGATAGAAGAGAAAGTAAAACGAAAAGTTGAAATAAACGCTATTTCAGTTGAAAAAAGAACTTCCGACCTTTATCAAGAATTGGCTGAAATTGAAGAAACATTAAGACGCGACAACAACGAGCTAAAACGAAAAGGTAAACCATCATTAGAAGTAGAACTTCCAACTCTTGAGCCAGAACCGACAAAAAAAGAATTAAGAAATTTTATATCCATCGCTAGGGCTGAAGGGCCAATCCCAGAAAAAGGAAAATTAGAAGATAGATTAAGGACAGTAAGGGGAGCAATTAGGGAAAGTTTTAAACTCCAACAAGAAATTGAAAAAGAAACTAAAGAAGTAGAAGGGTTACTTAAAGAAGCTAAAGACCGTGGCGAGGCAACAGATATTTTTGAAAGCAAATTGATAACATTAAAAACGGACTTAGAGAAACTACAAAAAATAGAAAGCGGACCGGGAGGTTTGAAGGATAAAGAAAGTTTGTTGGAAGAAGAACATTTAAAAAAGAAAAAATAAAAAAGGAAGGCGTAGATGAGTTGAACATCTACGCCATTGCGATGCTATTAGCGATGAGGTTATCGATGGAGAAAGTGATACTTTTTGGGGTTTCGGGAGAAAAGTTCCTGACGGAGAAAATTAACTTTTCTCTCGAGACCCTTAAGACGAGTTTCCTTTCCTCCGAGCTCTGTCTTTACGGCGAAAGTATCTTGCCCCTGCGCCGCAAGGTCGATAATGTCTGCCCTCAGTGAATCCACTTCCCACCGCATTTGTATCGCTTGTCGTGCGGTTTGGATAAGATCTCTTTCGAGATCTCCTGTTTGACCGCCATCATACTGACTCATTGTTCTTTGCAATTCGGTTTGCATTTTTCCCTCCCTTATTGTATTCTATTTATATTATACACTTTATTTTAATTTTGTCAATAGTTTTATGGTAAATAAATACACCCCGGAAGAAATTGAAAAAATACTAGAAAGTCTTCCTGAAGAACTTAAGGAAGTGTTTTTCTCCTTGGAAACGGCGGAAGTTATCAATAATGCCTGTAAAAAATACGGTATTACCAATGAAAGAGTCGGCCAAATAGCAGACGAAGTAGGACAAGTCTTAATAGGATTGCTTTTACCGTCGGATTTCCAAAAAACTATTCAGGAAAAAACCGGCCTGCCCGGAGTATTAGCTAAAGCAATTGCTCAAGAAATTAACCGCTTTATTTTTTATCCGGTTAAGCCGGCCTTGGAACAGCTTTACAAAATAGAAATTACTCCCTCAGAAAAACCAACAGAAACAAAAGAACCCTCCTCCGCTGAAGCTACGGAAGACAAAGAAAAACCGCCGACGCCATCTGAAAAAGACGCCTATCGCGAATCCATAGAATAAACGACTCTAAAAATGAAAAAAATCCAAAATTTGCCGGAGCAAACAAGAAAAATAATCCTTTGGTCAGTAACGATCGCCTTGGGCTTGGGATTATTCGCTTTGTATGCTAAAAATGTTCAAGAAAAATTGAAAAGTTTTGAATTTAAAAAAACAAAGGAAAAACTGTCATTACCTTCTTTCCGGGAAGAGTTTGAAAAATTAAAGAAAATTGATTTCCCTAAAATAGAAACGGAAATAAAATCTGGCATATGAGATTCACCGTCCCTCAATTTATCGATTACGAAGCAAAAATAGTAGGCCCCTTAACCTTCAGACAGTTTGTCTATGTCGGATTAGCGGGAGCCATCTGTTTTGTTTTTTATTTCACTTTTCCTTTTTATATTTTTATAATCTCTTGCGTCGTTTTGGGAGGGGGCGCTTTGGCCCTTGCTTTTATAAAAATTGGAGGAAGGTCTTTACCTATGATTTTAGAAAATCTTTTAAAATTTAACCTTAATCCCAAAATGTACATCTGGCGGAAAAAAGAAATGCCCGTAACCGTGTATAAGAAGGAAGAGAAGCCCTCCTACGCTAAAGCTTCGGAGGACGAAGAAGGACTTCCTTTAAAAATTGCCGAAAAAAGTCGGTTAAAAAAAATGAAGACTCAAATTGAAACAAAAACTAAGTAATTATAGCGGTCGATGAAGCGTTGCTTCATCTTTCTTTATAATTTTTCACTCTGTTCAAAATTATGCCCGAAGCTCCAACGCAACAATTTTTGGAAATAGACAAAATTAAAGAGGGAGTGGTTGTTTTGAGAAATAAATCCCTGAGAGGAATTATCATGGTTTCCTCTCTTAATTTTGCTTTGAAATCGGATGACGAGCAACAAGCGATTATTTATCAGTTCCAGAATTTCTTAAACTCCCTGGATTTTCCTTTGGAGATTTCCGTCCAGTCAAGGACATTGAATATTACGGGCTATTTGGACAAATTAAAAGAGCTGGAAAAAGCGCAGGAAAATGAATTGCTAAAAATCCAAACTGCAGAATATCAAAAATTCATTAATGATCTGATTGCCGGGGGCCAAATTTTATCTAAAAACTTTTTTGTCGTTGTGCCCTTTACTTTTGTTGAAATCCCCGGAATGAAGTCGGCAACCGGCCTTTTTAAAAAGCCCACAGCCGAAGCTCCGAACGAAGACCAGTTTCAAAGAGCCAAATCCCAACTTTGGCAAAGAATGGAATTTGTCGCTTTGGGTTTGAGAAGATGCGGGCTAAGCTGCATCCCTCTTAATACTTCCGAGTTAATCGAACTTTTCTGGAGCTTATACCATCCCGAAGAAGCGGAAGTCGGTTATTACCCGGAAATACCATCCGAGTTAATACAATGATAAAAATTCCATTTTTTAAGAAAAGGGCGACTGAAATACCGGAAAAAATATTTGAAGCGCCGACCATAGAAGCAAAAGACATTATTGCTCCTTCTTCTATTTTGGTGGCTTCCGACCATCTGAAAATGGGAAAGATATTTGCCAAGTCTTTTTTTATTTTTTCTTATCCAAGGTATTTAAGCACAGCCTGGTTTTCTCCGGTTATTAATTTAGACACGCCAATGGATATCAGTTTCCATGTTTATCCTGTTGAAACAGGAATAGTTTTAAAACAATTGAGAAAAAAAGTGACTGAAGTCCAAGCGGAAATTATGGAAAGAGAAGATAAGGGATTAATTAGGGACCCCGCCCTAGAAATCGCCTATCGAGATATAGAAGAACTGCGAGACAGATTGCAAACAGCTCAGGAAAGAATGTTTAAATTCGGCATTTATTTAACTATTTATGAAGAGAATTTAAAAAAGATAAAAGAAATTGAAAATATTTTAAGATCAATTTTAGAGTCAAGACTAATCTATATTAAACCCGCTCTTTACCAACAAAGAGAAGGGTTTAACAGTTCTTCACCTTATGGCTTAGACCAAATACAGGTCCATACCTCAATGAACACCGGACCCCTTTCTTCTATCTTCCCTTTTGTATCTTTTGATTTAAGCTCTAATGAAGGGATTTTATATGGAGTTAACAGACATAACAATTCTTTAATTTTATTTGACAGATTTTCGCTGGAGAATGCCAATTCCGTTGTCTTTGCCAAGGCGGGCTCGGGAAAGTCCTACGCGGTAAAATTGGAAATTCTCCGTTCTTTGATGCTTGGAGTAGATGTCATTGTTTTGGATCCCGAAAATGAATACCAATTTTTGTCCGATGCGGTTGGAGGGTCTTTCTTTAATATGTCTCTTGCGTCCCCAAGCCACATTAATCCTTTTGATTTGGCTACCCCCAGAGAAGATGAAAAACCGGAGGATGTTCTGCGTTCCAACATAATTAATCTGGTGGGGCTTTTGAGAATTATGCTTGGGGGATTGACCGCGGAGGAAGACGCAATTATCGACAGGGCTTTAACCGAAACTTATGCGGCAAAAGACATTACGCCCGCAACCAATCCCTCTGAATGGCAAGAAAGAATTCCCTTGATGTCGGATTTTGAACAGGTATTGGACAGCATGGAAGGGGCGGAATCCTTGGTCAGAAGAGTAAGAAAATTCACCAAGGGTACCTTTGCTCAGTTTTTCAACGAGCCGACCAATGTTTCTATGGAGAAACCTTTAGTTGTTTTTGGAATCCGAGATATGGAAGACGAATTGAGGCCCATCGCGATGTTTATTATTATGAGATATATTTGGAATAAAGTCCGCTCCGAACTTAAAAAAAGAATCCTATTAGTCGACGAAGCCTGGTGGATAATGCGTACGGAAGACGGAGCTTCGTTTTTATTCGGAATTTGCAAGAGAGCGAGAAAATATTGGTTAGGGGTAACCACTATCACTCAAGATGTTGATGATTTTATGAAATCAGGATATGGAAAACCCATTATTACTAACTCCTCGCTTCAACTTTTAATGAAACAATCTCCAGCCACAATGGATGTTGTTCAAAAAATTTTTAATCTGACGGAAGAGGAAAAATATTTATTATTGGAAGCAGAGGTGGGAGAGGGAATCTTCTTTGCCGGTCAAAAACATGTAGCGATAAAAGTAGTGGCTTCCTATGTCGAGGATCAGTTTATCACCACTTCTCCCGAAGAGGTATTAAAGATTAAGATGGCCAAGGGTGAAATAATAAAATAATTATATGGCAGAATCCGCTGTCGCAACAAAAAACGAGCAAGAAAAGTTAATAGCAAGGGAATCAATTGACGAAGGAGCTCTTAATCAAGAAATCCCCGTTATTCCTTTGGATACCGTCTCTCCTCTTGACCCGGATTTTTTACTTTTTGCCTTGCCTTTCGCCATGATTGTTGACGCAATTGATATCGTTTTGGAATTAACTGGTATTTTTGTAATTCCAAAACTCATTGGTATGGTAATGGACGGCTTTGTTTTTATGATCATTGGCTGGTGGATTTATTTTCGAACCAATAAAATAATTAAAAGCCGCGAGGAGCAAAAAAAAGCCCTCCAAAGACAAATGACCCAAAAAGCCGGCAAAATGCAGCAACAATTGGCAAAAGGAACAGTAAAGGGGCCCCTAAGAAAAACTCTGGTCAGGACGGGGATAACTCTATTAGGCGAGCTCATTCCCTTCGTTGGCTTAGTCCCCTTTTGGACAATTTCAGTTATTCTTACTTTAAAAGAAAAAGGAGAGTGATATAATAAATCAATGAAAAAAAAGATTTTCTTAATTATTTTAAATTCGCTCTTACTCTTGCCGAATGTCTCTCTGGCCGTTGTATGTAATGGCGCTGATAATAAATTAAATTTATGTTATCCGAGTTTCCAAAATTTTTCCCTGACATTAGGTATGCCCTTAAACCAGCTGGTGGCTTGGTTTTATTATTTCATTATAGGCATTGCCGGATTGTCTGCTTTTATAATGCTGACTTGGGGCGGTTTTCAATATTTAACTTCAGCCGGTAATCCTACATCAATCAGTGATGCTAAAGATAAAATAAAAAGCGCCTTTTTGGGACTCTTAATTATTCTCATCGCTTGGTTAGTCTTACAGGTTATTAACCCGGATTTGATAATTTTAAGGGAACCGACCTTGTGATACACATCCTAAGCGCGGGGTTTAACAACTACTTTTCTGTCGGGCTCTTCTCCAATACTTTCTGAAATAACGTCGCTCCTGTCGGCGAGTTCCAAATGAATAATTCTTCTTTCGTATGCCGGCATCGGTGCCAGCATTTTTTCTTTTTTACTGAGAGATACCTCATCGGCGGCCAAACGCGCCGTCTCTTTCAAGTATTCCGTTTTTTTCTTTTTGTAATTATTTATATCAAGGTCGATGTAAAACATCTCGTTGGAATCGATTTTCTTTCTTAATATCGCCTTCAGGAGGTGTTGAATCTCGTTCAAAGTCTGTCCCCCTTCTCCAATCAGAATTTGAGGCTCCTCGATTTTTAAATTAATGGGGACCGTTTGGTTTTCTTCCGGTAAAACCTCTATTTCGGCTTCGAAAGTGGTCTTGTCGAAAAATTCTTCGGCGGTTTTTTTAATTGTTTTTATATCGTTTGAACTAATCATTTTTGGGCTGAACGGTAGTTTTTTTAAAAATTAAATGTTGCTGCCCTATTGAAAACAGGCTGGTTATTATCCAGTAAAGACCGATGGCAGAGGGCAGTTTCCAAAGGATAAAAACGGTAAAAACGGGAAAAAAATAAAGCATCTGTTTTTGCATCGTATTAGAAAATTGAGTCATTTGTCCTGTTTTCTTCTCGGTTTTTAAGGTCTTGGGGGTCAACATTTTCGACTGAAAAAATTGAAGGACTCCGGCCAAAAATGCCAGCCACAGATTGGGCACGGCAAGATTCATAAAGCCGAAAAAGGTGGGATCGATCACACCGGGATTCGGAGTAAAGCTATAAAGATGCCTCATGGCTCCCGGCTGCAACCCTTTCCAAAAAACCTGGTAAAGAGCGATTAAAATCGGGAATTGAAGTAATAAGGGCAGACATCCGCCAAAAGGATTAATTTTTTCTTTCTTGTAAAGATCCATCGTCGCCCTGGTTTGTTTTTCCTTATCGTTTTTAAATTGCTGCTGGACTTCCTGGATTTTGGGCTGCAATTCCGACAATATTTTTTGGGATTTGATGGATTGCATCATTAGGGGATAAAGAATAATTCTGATTATAACCGTCAAAGCAATCACCGCCACTCCAAAATCACGCCCCGGTAGATATTGATAAAGAAAGACCAAAGCATTAAATAGGGGCTGATATAAAATCGTATTAAAGGTTGAAATTAAAAAATCCATTTTTAAGGTAAATCTACTCCCCCGGGATTCCAGGGGGCGCACTTTAATAATCTTTTTAATCCTTTAAAACATCCCTTAATTACTCCGTATTTTTCAATCACCCGAACCGTGTAGTGAGAACAACTCGGATAAAAACGGCAATTTAGACCCAAACTAGGCGAAATAAATTTTTGATAAAATTGAACAATCTTCAGAATTAAATTTTTCATAATTTACCGAGTTTTTATTTATGAGGGCGAAGAGATAAATCTCTTCTTCCACCTCAGCTGAAGCTTCGGTAGGTGAAGAAGAGGGTATTCTCCCTCTTAGCCTAATTAATTAATTTGGCTTTTTGAAATAACTTATTCATCGCCTCCTCAATCTCCCAAAAATCTTTTATTTCCAATCCGGGGGCGGCAATAAGCAAATTGTCGGAGTAATTCGTCAGGACTTTGGATTTTAATTTTGACCTTACCAATTCGCTCAATCTTCTTTTAATCTTGTTTCTTATGTTGGCTTTTTTAGAAACTTTCTGAGAAACTACAAATCCAAAACGGATTTTATTTGAATCATTCTTCAGCGTTTTTAGAACCAAAAAATCTTCTTTGAATCCTCTTCCTTTTTTAAAAACCCTTTCAATGTCTTTTTCTTTTTGGAGCCGGTTAACCTTAAGGAGCATATATTCTTTAAACCGTAAGCTGCCACCTTCCTTTTTTTCTTCTTCTATTCAAGGTTCTTTTTCCTCCCTTGGTTTTCTGCCTTTTTAAAAAACCGTGGGTTCTTTGTCTCTTTTTTTTCTTTTTATGAAAAGTAATAGACATATCTAAAATTTTAGCAGAAAGATTTAGAAAAGTCAATTTCACATCTTTTCCTCAGATTGTTAACAGCCGCTACTTATTTTGCTCTATTTTTACTTCTTTTGATATTGTGGTACAATGCTCAATGAATCAAAGATTCATTTAAATGTTTAAAAATTGAAATGTTTGAAAAAGATATTTTCTTCAAAAATATCTTTACCCGATCTTGGGCGAAGAGAATTTCATTTTCTTCTTCGCCTTCGCTTCTTACGGAAGCTCGGTCGATAAATATTAAATGAAGGCGATGAGGAACAAGCCCTCATCTTCGTTCGCTGAAGCGTCAGCTGAAGCAAAAGATGAAATTTATTTCATCGAACTCATGAATAAAATCTCGATGTTCGCTGAATCTTCGATTCATCTCACCTCTCATAAATCTAAAGATTTATTTCGATGATAAAAGAAGAACTCTGGCAAGCGGTTCTCGCCCAAATTCAATTAACTATTTCTCAGGCAAACTTTGCCACGTGGTTTAAAGATACCGGGATTCTCTCACATAAAGACGGC
>Ga0315288_10006374_pt1 | contig 14962 bp, 17 predicted proteins | sample YL17G11_20_MG_FD_203454 | JGI IMG/M metagenome (GOLD analysis project Ga0315288, IMG submission 203454) | Sediment microbial communities from Yellowstone Lake, YNP, Wyoming, USA - YL17G11_20 | ecosystem: Environmental > Aquatic > Freshwater > Lake > Sediment | place: USA: Wyoming | collected... | reverse complement strand
ACCACTTTGGCTTTCGGAAAGTCTGCAGGTAGTTTTTTGATCTCTTCGTTGATGTTAGAGATCTGCTGTCTCATCTGCGCCCTTTCCGCAGCGTCATTCTTTAGAAAATAGCTAGGACACAACACTCTAAAAAGAGAACAGTAGGGCCTTGTTTTTCCTATCTGGTAGACCTGCTCTAGGTCGGGCAGAGTGCCGACAACAATCGCTTGGACGTGCTCTTTTGCCGACAGGTGCTTCACAATTTTCTTGACATTGCTAACGACCCTATGGCCGAGTCCCCAGCAAAGATCGTTGGTCCCAACAAGTAAAGACACCACCTCAGCTTTTTTAACCTCCGCCTGCCTGACCTGATACAGCCAAAGGCTATCCGATACCGTACCGGGAAAGGAAACATTCCAAGCTTCATCGGCCTCAATCTGGCTCGCAAAGCTGGCATCAAGCCGCTCCCCTGTAGCCCACGAGAAAGAGCGGCCACCCGCATTCGTGCCCGCCGTGACCGAGTCCCCTATTGCAAGATAGGTCAGCGCCCTCGATTCAGGCATCGCGCATGCGGACAATACTAAGCCAACGATGATCCCCTTGCCCATAAAACCCCTTCCTCGCTGCAAAAACTTAGACTTCTCCGTAGTCTAACACCAACCCTGGTCTCTCCTCAAGCTCGCCGCCAGATCTTCGGCTTGCTTGCGCCACTGGTCAGAATCACCGGGAGACCCTTCGTGACATCCTCCCCCACTAAGCGCAGGCGCTATAGTGGGGGCTTCCCTCGGCAGCCGTAGGCTGCCTAAGCGTTTCATGCCCGAAACGGAGAATATTCTGTGCTGAGTTAACGTCCCTGTCATGGACAGTTCCACAACTTTCGCACTTCCATTCTCTTATACCCAACCCCCTTAGTCCACTCGGGCCTGTTCTTTGAAAACAAACCGAGCAAGTGCAGGTTGAGAATTTTTCGCTAACTAGTAGCGCGATTCCTCCACGCCTTAGGGTCTTATATTGGAGGAATTGAAACATCTGATACCAACTAGCATCCAACACGCCCTTAGCCATGTTAGTACGTGCTAGCTTCTTAGAAGAGACATCACCGAAGAAAATCATATCATGCTGGTCAGACAGTTCCTTAGTAACCTTATGGTTCCAATCCAACCTAGAGTTCTTTATCTTGGCATTTATCTTCTTTACTTGTCTTTTCTTCTTGTGTCTTTGTGCTTTGGCTAGTTTGTCTTGGTACTTATTCGTGAAGCTCTCGCGTTCATACTTCACTCCTTCGGAGGTGGTAAGAACAGTCTTAACCCCTGGATCTATGCCTACGGCGGTGTCCAAATTCAGAGGTATGACTTCATCTGGAGTTGGAATTTCGACCGCAAGGTTAATATACCAACGACCTCTAGCATCGGAGTTAAAGGAGCCGCATTTGATTTTAGCTCCCTCAGGTAGTTTTCGATGTTCCCAGAAGCGGAACTTAGTACCGTTGTAGACTAGATAGTCGCCGCAGTACTTTATGGTTTGACCTTTAAAAGGTATCCAACCAAGGTTTTTCCTAGCAGACCTAAACCTTAGGTGCTTTCTAGCCTTCTTAGTTCTAGTAACACATTCATCACTGATCGCTTGGATAGTTTGTGAATTGATATCTAGAAGCTTTGAAGCACCTTTGGTTAGCGGGTGGATATCAAACTTGGAGGTATATTTCCTGGAAGTTTTCCACATTGTCTTGATGTACGCGTTAGAGTAGTTCCAGACATAATTGGTATGACTAGCCATCCTTTGTAGGATATCTTTTCGGTTGCTGTCCTTGATTCTGTATTTGTAGGTGGCTATCATTGCGATTGAGGGTATTCCGCACTGAGTTCGCTGTCTACCCTTAATTTGTTCAGGAGCCCTCTTCATCTCCACCCAACCCCTTCAGGGTATGGATGGAGCATTCGAGGGGAAATCCGGTAAAGATGTCAGAGAAGGCGATGTGGGGTGGTGCAACAGAGCTACCCGCTGTTCAATCACCTCACGGTGTATGATAACTTAATGCTGGCCGCTAGGCGTTCACAGGATACAAAGACAGCAAAAGATAAAGTGTGGGAGTTTCTAAGGGATTTTGACCTAGAGAAGCGTCGAGAACTTCTCTAGGCTAGTGTGTCGTCGGCGGGAATGGCAGGAACAGCGCCCATAGCGGCTGAAGCCTTAGGGAGGCTAGGCTTAGCCGCTACAGTCTTGTCCTTAGGCGAATCTTCTTCCCAGACTAAGTCAACCAGTTTTTTGAACAAGCGCTGTCCTTTTCCACGAAAAAAATTGCCGTATTTTAGAATATCTCGACGAGGGTTTGGCCTTAGAATTACGCCACGAGAGCAGCAAGCGGCAGGTATCTATCCAGACACACCCGTGTTCATCATAGTAGGTAAAATTCATGCTGCATCCTCCATGTAAAGCAATAGGGGAGTTATGGTACAACCATCAGGGCAATCGCCATCCTTAGCGTCCCTGAAGTTCTTGTACGAACCGCCGCACCCTAAGCACCGAGTGTAGTGCTCAAGAGATGATTTTCGCCCGCCGTAATAGTCCTGCTGCTGACTGGGCGTTAGAGTCTCGTAGTAGGCGTTGATCTGATTACCACTGGAAATTTTCGCTGAAAGAAGGATAGTGTCACGCATCAAAAAATTAGTCAATCAAACGCTGGAGCCACAAATGACACTTACCTTTTCTGTTGCCACGTTTCGCGTCGTGCGCACCTTGTAGGGCGCAGATGAGCGTATCACAATGACAGTCGCATTTCCCACGGCGCAGGCGGCGATTCAGGTTCCAGACTACCTGCCTTTTATGGAGGCACTCGGTCAGACGGGTCGCGAGCAAGCTATCAACTCTCCAAAGCTTGCCGATGAGGAAACGTTGACGTGCAGAGCCCTAACGGCAGAGCCTAGTGCTGGCTTGATTTGCGTCTCTTTGAGTTTAGAAGCTTCTGATATCAAAGCAGCCGCGAGGTTTGTACTTCAGCTCGTCCTAAGCGCAGGTGACACCCACGAGGTACTGCTCGCACTTCGTTAGATTATATGGCATGAGATTTTTGACAAAAGTCCTGAGTACACCGAAAACGCAGCTTGTTATTGAACAATTTGCGGTCGATACTCTCGAAGCTTTAGCCGACAAGGTTGTCAAATATCTCAAAGATAACCCAGGTACGCGCAAAGACGATCTTGAGCGTGCCTTTGATGTTAGAACCCCTCCTACTGCGGGCATGCCCTCACTCCAGGTATTAATCCACAACTGGGAATACGGAGACGTCGAGGGCCGCTTTGCTAAGCAAATAAAACGGGTTGAAGTCTTCCTCAAAAACTTCACGCAGTCTCTGCATAAACTTTGGGACAACTACCACGGTTTCGCCGAGGTCAATAAAGGCCAGATACTTAAAATTCTAGAACCTGCCGAGGACACTCTCGTCCACGAGCTGACTCACGCTTATGACGACTTGGTGTCCAAGGGCAGAGCCTGGGATCAGAGTAGCCAGGATCTCATTGAGAAGTCGGGTTACGATGCTTATTTAAAAAGCATCCCCGAAGTTAACGCGAGGTTCGCACAGGCGCTGCGTAAGATAAGGCCCCTCAAACTTCTGCCAGACTACCAGACCAAACGCGGCGGCTGGGATAACTACCGTAAAGAGTTCTCGTATGCCTTCACTGGCTGGGATGCACTGAATGATAAGCAGAAGCAGAGGCTACTGCACAGGCTCTATTTGGAGTACCAGAGCCTCAGCGACAAAGAACGCGAGGAGATACTGGTTGATGAGTTGAAAGCTAAATTGTGGTCCTACGGCTACAAAGGTGTTCTAGATAACAAGTTCGACTCCAGGCTAGGCAAGGTCGATTTCAAGAAGGAAGTTGAGAGGCACAAAGACAAGCTAGAGGAGCCGCTAAGCAAGGCACGCGAGCGCAGTGACTTTAAGAGTAAGGTCGCTGCCAGGTACCAAGTCCAAAGCCAAAGTGGACTGAGTTACCGGCACTTACCATTCCAGGTGTTGGAGAAAATGTGATCCGGCCCTATCATTTCCAGCGTCATTCGGCACCACGCTAATCTTCAATGATTTCACAAGTCTATTGACTAAATTGAAGAAATGGTATACAGATGCCGATAAGGACATGGAGGCACCCAAAAATGGATTTTAAAAAGAAAACTGAAGGTAAGTATACCATCCTGGCGATGGCGTTCAACCGCTATAGTTGGGTTGAGAAGGCACGCAACAGGCTCGCGGGTGCTTTGGGGGAATTTGCTAAGGTCAAGTATGCCGAGATGATAGATTTTCCATTTGATTGGTCTCCTGAAGTGGGGACACTAATCAAAAAAGTTGAAGAGTTATTTGACACCAATAAGGTCAAGCTGAAAAGTAAATTTGATTTAAACAAAGCTTTTCAGGAAGCCGTGCTAGAAGCTTCAGGTGAGCAACAACAGATTGTAGATGCTAAGAATAGCTTTATAAGAGATTACATCAAAACGAAGGAGGAGGCGATTAGCTTTCTCAAATTAACTAGAAAGCATCCCCTAGAAGCCGAGGATCTTTTAATTGAAATGCTTACCCTGTTTAGTCCTAAGCTAGCAGAAAAACTACCCCACTCATAAGCCACGCTTGCCCAACTATTAGCCTGGTGTCCTAATATTAGGATTCAAGAGAATCCGCCCTAATATTAGCCGGACACACTAATAAACATCGCTAGACATCACTCATGATGACGATCTGCCTTAGTCAGGTTGATCTTCTGCTTTACTCGCTCCTCGATGGTGACTCGCACTATCTCCCACAGCAGGTCTTTAGACGAGCACCCTTCAAAGAACCCTAGAGGCTCCTGGAATGCTCCGGCGCTTTTACGCCCCCCGCCGCTGCCATGCTTAGCGAACCCCTTCATGAACTTGTCTACGTCCATGCTAGGATCGCTGGTCCGAAAGCACCCATTGATGATGTGTTGGTCTTCGATGACCCCATAGACGAGCACGTTAAGGATGCCTTCCTGACTGAGTAGGAAGTCTGCTGCAATGGCCAGCGAGTCTCTATAGGCAGGGGAGATGTAACCTATGCCTGAGTAGGCAAAGGTACCTTTGACTTGGTTGTGCTCTAGCGCCTTGCGGATAACTTCCATGGTCTGGACGTTGTGCTTAACGTGCGTTAGCTGTCTAAATGCCTCGCCATCATAGTAATTCTTTAAGTACGCGAGTGCTTCAAAGTCTTTCGGTCCTGCTTGAAAGAAAGACTGCGTATCGGTGTATATGCCGTAGGCTAATCCTAGAGCAATCTTAGGTAGAATCTTGCTGTCTTTGAGTTCGGCTTCTTGTAGTAGTTTAGTGATGATCGACGAGGTGGCACCAGAAGATACGTCTATGACGGAGATGAGAGCATTAGATGGCATTTCTTTATGGTGATCTAGATGCAAGATGCATTTAGCACCTGGGAACTCTTTGTATTGGTAGTCTACGAGGGCGTAGTGCTTAAACTCTTTCGCGTCACTTAACTTGTGCAGCGGAATGTCTAGAGAGTTAACCATAACTTGGTTATTGGGGTAGGATATGTCTTTCTCGCAGTAGAGCTTGCTCTTGACTGACAAACTTTTCAGGATGTGAAAAAGACAGAAGGCTGAAGCTAACTCGTCGGGGTCTGGGGAGCCTAGGACTAAAATTGCAACTTCGGTGACATTCTCGTCCGCGATGACGCGCTTTAGGTCCTCGAACAATCAGCCTCCGTGGGTGATATGGCTTCAACTCAGTTGGTATGGGAACTAGCAGTAAGAATAGGCAGGTCCGTGAATGTAGTCAATGCCTCAAAGCCTCAGATTGCAGTTATTTGGTCGAGCATCTCACGGGTACTGATCTCGTTTTTCCAGTACTGAAGTAGCACCCCTAGGTTCGCTGCAACAAATTCAATTGCCTTCTTCTCGACCTTTGCTGGGAGAGAGCCTAAAACCCTAGGAGGATCTGTTAGTGTCACAGTTATGGCAGCATCAAGTCCTTCGGTGTTGACCTTGTTGCCAAGCATTACTTTCACTCTAGGTCCGTGCTGACTGTCACGGCCTCCGAACTCACCCGCCGACACCCAGATGACCGTGCCCTCAACTCCCGTCTCAGACGAGCGAAGATTGGACATAGCAAACACTTCGTACTTAGCTGTAACTTTAGTGTTAAACGCAGCCATCATCACCTCCCTAACATCCCTAATCTAATCGGCATTTTACCACGAAACTTAAGCGCGGCGACTGCTTCTTAGAATTAGCTGTTACGACGGACACTTACCGGCGCAGACCAACTCCTTGGGTCTCATGGGTGAACTCACAGTAAGAATAGGCATGTCCGTAAGTCCAGTTAACGCATCTAGCAGCTTCTCACTGGTAAGCTCCATCAACTTACCGTCCACGACAACTTCAACCCCGCCTGGGATCTGGTCTAGGCAGGTGACGACAATATGAGCTTTGTGGTTGCGAGGGCGACTGCGTTGGAGATCCTGTTCTATGCGTCCCACCAAAGCGTTAAGATCAAGTGGTGCGTAGCGCAATTGCCCCTGGTGTTCGTTGTAAATGTTAGTCGTGTCCTGCGCGATCATCGTGCGTAGCTTGCCCTCGTGCGGTAAAGGTCCCGCTCCGTGGCGGGTTAGGTAGCAGCGGGTGACATAGTAGATTTTGAGTTGGGAGGTCTCAAGTTTTAGGGCGTTTCTAATACCGGTATGGGAATGGGTCACATACGGGAAGGTCCCGTAGTCTTGATCTAGCAGCAACCCTTGTGCCCCTTCGTAGACGGTACTTGGGTTCCAGCCTGCCCCTGAACAAGCCAGTACTCTTTCAAGCATGAACTCTACATCTTCCGCGTAGCGCTCTAGGATGGCATCATCATAGAACGCCGCAGGTGGCTGCAGTCCAAGCTCTTCAAAGCGCGGCACATAGTAGAGACGGCGGACACTATCGAGATTCTCCTTAAGAGCCTTTACTCGATGCGCGTACAAAACGACGTGCAGGTTTAACATGCCCGGCCAGCGTGCATGCCTTTTCATCGTCTCGTGAAAACCCATGCCGCAACTGCCTTGCTCGCCGCCCTGCCGTGCGTGGTTCAGCATAAGATCCCACGGCGTTGTGAGAGGCGCGGCCTCATGTGCCGCTACACGAGGATTATACGCCGCCAAGTCCTGCCACTCTTTGCGAAAGAAGATGGGCGACAGCGCAAAATACTCACTCAAAAAAGTGCTGGCACCCGCAAGCGTACCTGACCCAAAGTGATGAAATACATGCCGGTGACCCTCCGGCGTCACGACCGTATGTCCCGCCTGCGCACCACCGTTAAAACGTATGACCTGCGTATTTGTGGGATCGTTTCTGGCTACCAAATAGTCCGTGACTAACCCTTTGCCCTCATCACCATAATTGGCCCCGATAACGACAGACGGTTTGTCGTAAACTTTGAATGGAATTCTGGTCATGTTTTTCCATCAATCGCCAGCAGAGCACTGAGCGCCGCTCTCGCCATGCGGCGGTAGTCGTCGCGCTCATGCTCTGCTAACTCAGCAGGGTTAGTGTCCCAGGGCGCGTCCGTCTTCCATAGGCGCTTTTCGTAGCCTGTAATTGCCTTAAACTCTTCGGGCGTTCCCGTACCGCGCTCGTAAATCGCCTTTGCTACTAGCTCGATCAACTTGTCCGACATACGGAAACGCCTTTCACATCAAAGATTTATGACACCGCCGGAGCTGGTCCGCACGGCGATATCGGACACGGCGCGGCTAACGACCAGGGCGGTGCTAGAGTCCCAGGACTTTACTACCGTGTGTGCGTCCATGCCAGCGCTCACCGACAAGATCGACACGATAACTTCGGCGAGCTTTTTGTGATCCGAGAGCGGGATAGCATGCTGTCCGAGAACTTTGCGCCACTCTTCAAGTACCTGATGGTTACCGCGTGCGTAGCTACCCTCCTCGACAATGAGGTGGTAAACCTCCCATTCCCTACTGACCATGGTGAGCAGGGAGTCAATGTCCACTAGGTCTAACTCCAGACCCGAAGGACCCATGACCCGCTCTATATCTGCTCGCCGCAGATAGGGTGTCGGCTTCTCGTCCCCCAACGTGAAAAGATAACCTTTCTTGCCGCGCTTCTTAAAGCAGTCAATCGAGGTGTGCTTTGCGGCAAAGTACCATGCTAAAGCATAGCTTTCGTAGCTGTTACCGCCGCCGCCTCTTTCGAGGTAGAGCTTCTCAAGCTGCTTAGCGATACGCAAGTCAGCTTCAAACTGCGTGACTTGCAGCGGTGCCTTATCGCCTGCCTCGACGTCACCGATACCCATGCACATAACATGGGGGTCCGTGACAGGCTTGCGGTCGTAGATCTCAGCCATCAGCGTTGGCAGGCCCTCTTTAGCCATGGTGTCGAGCAGCATACCCATCGAGCCGGTCACGTCCAGAGCGACGATGATGGCAGTCGAGTTAGGGTTGTCGGCTGAGTCGTGACTCTCGCGGACCTTAACACCATGTGGATTAAGGGCGTCCTCTAACTTACGCGCCGTGTAGATAGCATCCACTGTCTTGGTAGCGTAGCTGCTATTGGTGGCGTAGGCGTCCCAATCATCTGCCGAGAATCTTCCTGAACCCATGACTGTCCTCCTAAGTGTTGTAAATGTCTTTCGACGAAACTTTTAATGCGATGAAATTCCTAGGCCCGTAGACCTTCTTTAGCATGTCACCCCAGGACCGGTACGTTTCCACCGCCGTTGCTTTGAGGTTTACGTCCTTGAGCCAACTAGAGACTGCCGCATCGGCACTGGCGGGTAGCATCTCACGTCCGACCGCACGAACAAGCTCTAAGTCTATGGCAGCGACAGCTTTCTTGTCGGTGCGAACACGCCAAGGCAGTAGATCAAACGTCCGCTTGGGTAGCTTCTTGATTTGGCTTCCTAACGGGCAGGTGTACCACCAGCCACCCAGCAGTGCGCCTGAATGCTGCTTAGGGTCAATAAAGTACGTGTCCAGGGATATGTCGTTGTGTACCAACTTGGTATGGGACAGATAGCATGTCAAGTTAAATAACGTATTGAGTATCCAAGCGACATGTCTAACGTCCAAGCTGCCGCTGAAGTGATTCAGTACGTCACGTAAGCGCAGCATCTCCTGAGGCTTTGGTACCGCCAGCAGTACCTCGCCACTGTCAAGCGTGTAGGTCTTGGCCTCCATAGGGAGGTATCTAGTGACCTCCTTACGTATCTTATCCGACTTAAATGTGTACGCTTTGAAAGCGCTGGTGACATTACATATGAGGTCTAGATGGTCTTTACCTATCCTGTAAGTGACGTGGTTAGTGCCTATGTAGCACTGACCTAACTCGAAATCTTTGCGCGCAATGTAGGATACCTCGTAACCGACTCCAGACTTGAGATTGAGGGTTACGATTGCTTTACCATCCCAGAGACCTTTTTCAATGAGGTTCAGAGCCTTGTCGTAGAGCGCTGAGATGTGGGCAAAGACCTTACTATCTCCGTTGGGGCGGTCGGGGTGCCAGTGCTTAGCAAGGTCGTGGTACTTGCGCTTTGCGTCATTGAAGTCACTGTGGAACAACACCTCTGGCTTAGTAACACTTAGTATGTCTTCAGCTCTCAAATCCGCCTCCTGTAGCGCTCCGTAGCACCTGACCTGGACACCGTTTTGAGAAAGCGTACTCCCCACCAAAAAGATGCACAAGAAAATTTCTTGCTTTATCGATTGTATGGTACACTAACGCCAGATCCCCAACTTAAATTTTTCTTAAAGGGCAATGCATGGCCTCGGTGTACAATCATGGCAACGATTCTATCGACAAGATGTACCGCATATTTCGTAAAGCGGTCGAGAAAAGCGGCCTGTTCGCAGACCTGCGCCGCAAGGAATTCTATGAAAAACCCTCGGTACGACTGCGTAAAAAACACCTTTCGGCTATTAAGCGTCTGCAAAAAGATAAGCTAGAAGAGACCGAAGGCAGGCCGGAGCGCGAGGAGCGCAAAGACCGCAAGGAGCGCAAAGAGCCTCGTGCGGGGTAGGTGACAGCTTAGGGAGATTCTCCTAGAATGCCTAAAAATACTCTAGGAGGATCAAGCTCGTGAGTCACAAAAGATACAAGATCGGTGCCCAGCATGGCGTGTTTGTCTTGAGCCAGCCCTTAGCTGTGGCTTTTGTGCCGACTGAGCACTCGCGTATGATACGGGTTGCTTCAGACGCTAAGGACTTCACGCCACTGCCGCACCGCGCTTTGTATGATGAAGTGCTGGAACTGGTTTTTGATGACCTAGACAGTGGTGAATCGGCTATGACAAAAGCACACGCGGCTCAGATCCTAGAGGTGTTTGCTCGTTACCAAGAGGCGAAAGCTATCCATCAGGAGGCCTGCCTAGTGGTACACTGCCAAGGCGGCATAAGCCGTAGTACGGCTATTGCGTGCGCCTATGCTGTCTGGTCAGGCAACGCCGAGCTAGAGCAAGACATACGGGCATCGGGGTTTGCAGTACCAAACTCCCTTGTGTACCGCACCCTCGTGTATGACATCGACCCTCAATGCCGTGCGTTATCTTGATATTCCTCTTTTCCTTTTGGAAGCCTGCCGCCCGCCTCCATCCGTTCCATTATACTGGCAAGCTTGTCTGTCACCTCGTCTAGCTGGTCCGTGTCCAAGTTGTCGTTAAGATATTCGTAGTAGTCCAGCGCCTTGTAGAGTTCCTTCATGTCACGGTCAGTCAAGGGGACGTGACTCTTAAGGATGCGCTCTACAGCCTGCTGGTTCCACTGGGGCGCGGATGCAAGAACTTGCTGACGATATACTTTGTGGATAAAACGCATCAGTCACCTCAAGTCGTTATGATACGGTAGGATACTTGTGTAGCATCCAATCCGCGTTTACAACGAGTACCTAATGTCCGGCGCACTATTGTACTTGTACTCGCTATCAGCAAAGAAAAATATCACATAATTCGTATCTGTTGATTCATACCGTACCCGTCCCACCTGCAGTACCCCTTGCACCACTTAGGTCCTTTTACATAATCGCCGTTAAAATGTAGTAGTATATTCGCATCTTAAAGGCAGAGTCTCCCAATGTAGCATCCGCTCCTGAAAGAGTAAGGGTAAGAGCTGAGTTTAAAGCATCTAATGGACTTTTAAAAAGTTTAACTGCTTCTTTTGGACTTAGCCTGTACCTAATATCACCAACAGTATTGTAGTCGTTTACATTAAACGCAATTAAAGAATCCGTACCTGCTGTGTTATATCTGAATTCAAGTTGATCGATGGGAGCCCAATTATACGCCACACTATTATAATTCATAAATACATCGACGCTATATACTTCTATATATTTCCCCGCTCCTGGTGCGGGTATAAGAATAACCGGATTAGCAACTAAGTCTTTCATGGCTGCCGGTAGTATTGTGACATCGGCTTCTAAGAATGATCCAGCGCCTGTAGCCCAACTTAAAACACCCGAACCATCGGTTTGGAGAAGCTGATTAGCGATACCGGCATCAGATGGAAGGGTCAGAGAGTAGGGCGTAAAAGATGCAGGTACGAGTATATCAAGTGCTCCACTGGTGTCACCGAGGAGCTGTAGGACTGCCCCTGAAACGTTATTGTTGCGTAATTTTAAGGTAGCAGAAGTCGCTGAATTATTTTCCCCTGAGATGGCACTGGCGGAGGCACCATCCGCATAGGCAAATATCGCATCGCCAGTGCCTCCGCCCGTAGATGCCTGGAGGGCATAGCCAGAACTGCTATTGCTAAACACTGCGGAGTAGAGAGCAGTGGCACCATCAACTTGGAGTAAGCTGCCTTGAACATAAAGTAAGCCGCCGTTAACATGCAGACCGCCGGTAGTGGTGACCTCCAGTGTCTCCGTGCCTGCGATAGTGATGGCACCCTCAGTGGCGTTGGTGATGAGGGTGTTGCCGCCCACAGAATAGGCTGCTTGCAGCGATGCTGAACGCCAAACGATATTGGTGGTGCCGAATATAGCGGGCGCTGTAATCACACCAACAACCCAGGAAGTACCACGATGGATCGTGCCTTTTGCCACAAAGACGAACTCGCCGCCGTTGACTAGGCCAGTAGGTGAACCGTCGAAATCCGTGGCACGTGTCAAAACAAACGGGTTCAAGCCATCACCAACCGCCGTCACTACGTAGATACCGTTTTGTAAGGCAGCCGCCTGCTTCTTAACAAGCAGGCGAAAGTTTACCGCCAACCCATTACCATCCTGAGGCGGAAGGGCACCGGTAGCATTGCCCGTAAGCGTAGCGCCGACGCCATCGTTACCTGGACCGTTATAGTAAGTGCAAGCCGGGAGCGCAGCAGTGGTCGCCACAACGCAGCTTTCTTTTTGATCTGTAGAGCCTGTCGGTCCCGTGGCTTCGATGGTGATTTCATCGGCAGCGCCGGTTACAACAATTCCTGGTCCAGCAACGAGACTCCGCCACTTAAACGTACCGCCGGAATACTCCTTGAAGACTCCTTCACCAGAACCGACGTTAACGTTGTTGATCGCCTGCTGTGCCCTAGTAGACGTAAAATAGCGGTTAGCAAGTCCTTCAGGCAGATCATCAGTGGTGTAGATGTCAGAAGGCAGCGGGTCTGGCGGTGGAGAAGGAGGTATCGGACCTGGATTTAAGTCTACTTCCCATATAGTGGGCAAAGACGCCGGTAACGGCGGGATGATGCCAGCATAATCGCCGTCCGACATCCACAGGTAATTTAGCGGGAGTACCTGCTTGCTGAAGGTGTGGTCGGGAAGTACCACGGTGACTGTTTGTATGGCGGCACTTATATTTCTTAAACGAACGCTCATTTGCTCCTTAAAGAGGGAAGAGGTCAATCGGCATCAAAAAAGTCCCCCTTCGGAAAAGGGGGACTTTATTCCTTTAAGTCAATGCCGTAATAACCTTGTAAGTGATTCGCAATTTCAGATCACCGTTACCTAAAGTGTAGCCACCAATAAAGTCAGCGATAATTATTAAAGAATCATCAATATTATTGGTCATATCTAAGGTGCCTGATTTATACACGTTATAAGTGTCAGCACCCACCGTCAGATCAATTGCGGGCACTGCTAACGCAGAATTCAAAGAGGTCCCGAACAAATGCGCGATAACGTCGCGAACCTCAAACCCGGCAGGCGGATCAGTGACGAGCGAATCAACCGAATCGTCGGGCAGATTGAGCAACTCGCTCAGACAATCGCCATGCAAAATCATCACCTTACCTCGTTAGTTGAGCGCCGTGATTACCCGATAAGCAATTCGGATTTTAAGATCCGAATCTCCAATAGTGGAGTCCCCAGCGTTGGTTGTTAGTACTAAAGCTTCGTCAAGTGTTACGACTCGGAAATATTCAGGGTAGGTAATTGCTCGGGCGTCCGCCGTGGCAGTTAAGATCGCGTTACTGACATCAGCACAAGCAGGCTCATTGCTACCTGCATACCTAGTTTGCAGTACTCCTGCTGAGTCAAAAGCAACGCCGCTGTTCCAGTCCAGCAGTATCTCAAGCCACTCAACGTGCAGATACTTTCCAGCACCCGGAGCCGCAATTAAGGTATATGGAGATGAAAAGAGCGTCAGAACCGAGGCAGCAGGAACCGTAACAGTGGTGCTTAAAGTGTGTTCTTCCCAGCTTAGATTCCCGGAACCATCGTTTGTCAGTACGGTGCCCGCAGTGCCTTGAGCGGCAGGTAGCACAAGGTCAACGTCCGCAGTCAGTCCTGTGGGGGCGCTAAGAGAAACAGCTTTCGACTGGTTCGAGGCGTTGATCGTGTGGAAGAACAGCTTGTTAGCAGCGCCCGCGACTGGGGACTGATCTGTTAGACGTCCAAGGTGGACATCCGAGGTATCGCCTGCAATCCTAAAATGTACGTCAGCAGAATTTGTTGGTATCGCACTTACGGCGGAATTGTTACCGATAACGAGGTCCATAGCAGTAGTTGACCAAGCACCGTGGCCCATTGCTATAACACCAATGCCAGGAGCAGCGTTGAAGTTGCCGCCAGGGATCGTTGCATAGATCCCACTGGCTGTGTTGGAATAACCACCACCCACAGTCGCGTGGGTGGCACTGGCCGTGCTGTATTGACCACCACCTACAGTTGCGTGGGCGGCACTGGCCGCGTTGGTTTCACCACCACTTACAGTTGCATAATCGAAAGAGGCTCCGTTGTTTTGGCCACCACTTACAGTTGCGTAATCGGAAGAGGCTCCGTTGCCTCGACCGCCGCTGACCGTTGCGTAGGGCTTAGTGGCAGTGTTGACTCGACCACCGCTAACCGTTGCATAGATGTCAGTGGCCTCGTTGTCTTGACCACCACCTATCGTTGTGGAACTTCCACTGGCTGTGTTGGTATTACCCCCCCCTATCGTTGCGTAACCTCCACTGGCTGTGTTGGTAGCACCACCGCCTATCGTTGAGCACACCTGCGAAGCGACTTGGGAACTACTGGAACGAGATAACTGTAGATCAACAGCATTATTACCGCGTGCGTTACCCACGGTAGACGTTGTAGATTCAGCAACTAGAGCGCCGTTCCCGTTTGGTGCAAGAAAGATCCCCTGGTTCGAAGTAGTGGTAGTTATCTTCTTGTTGGTCATATCTAACCCAAGAGTAGAAGATATTTTTAGGCTTTCAGTGCCCCCAATGCTAACCGAGCCCTGGGTGGCGTTGGTGGTGATGATGCTGCCCACAGAATAGGCTGCCTGCAGCGATGCTGTAGCTCCGGTTGCTCCGGTAGCTCCGGTAGCTCCGGTATCTCCGGTTGCTCCGGTTGCTCCGGTTGCTCCAGTTGCTCCAGTTGCTCCAGTTGCTCCAGTTGCTCCAGTTGCTCCAGTTGCTCCAGTTGCTCCAGTGGCTCCCGTTGCTCCAGTGGCTCCGGTTGCTCCGGTTGCTCCGGTATCTCCGGTTGCTCCGGTTGCTCCGGTTGCTCCGGTTGCTCCGGTTGCACCAGTGTCTCCGGTTGCACCAGTGTCTCCG
>Ga0315288_10006371_pt1 | contig 14966 bp, 12 predicted proteins | sample YL17G11_20_MG_FD_203454 | JGI IMG/M metagenome (GOLD analysis project Ga0315288, IMG submission 203454) | Sediment microbial communities from Yellowstone Lake, YNP, Wyoming, USA - YL17G11_20 | ecosystem: Environmental > Aquatic > Freshwater > Lake > Sediment | place: USA: Wyoming | collected... | reverse complement strand
CCGAAGAAAAAGTTATCCCGACATGGAATATTATAAGCGCTCGAAACGGTGGGGGGGTTAAATAGCTACCCCCCTATTCATTGCCTCCCGGCAGCGGCACAAAACCTGAAGCGTCTCTAACGCATCTCCCAGAGGAATGAAGACCGGGACGGATCGTTGCTCCAAATGGTCGGCACAAATAAACTTTTCTTCCTTAGCTGCTGGTTTTATTTTACGGCTACGGCTTAAAAGCCAGAATCGTTTGTTTGCTGGGTCCTTCGCCTCTTTGGAGGAATTCCGCCTGGAGGGGCGTGCCCACTTTGATCTGGTCCGGCTTTTTGGCATCGACTCCGGTAATGCGGGCCACGACCTTAACTCCTTCCGGCAACTCTACGACACCCACAATATAGGGATTATTTCTGCCAAAGCCTTCCTTGGCCATCGGGGGCGGGGCGACAAAGATGCTGCTAAAGGCCGCCAGTTTCCCGTCGCCTCTGAACTGCACCCATTCCATCTGGCTCCCGAAACAGGATACGCATATGGGTCGAGGAGGCAAGGACAAGGCACCACATTTTTTGCATTTTGACCCCATGATTTTCCATTCATTGAGAAACTCCTCGTAGGAATGATCGTTGAAAGGCTTGTCATTCATGAGATTACCTCCTCTCCAGAATGGTAAAGGTGCAGGTCCCGCCCGTTCCTCCCAGGTTATGCGCCCCCCCCACTCTCAAGTTTGGCTTGGGGACCTGTCTTTTGCCGGCCCTGCCCGTCAACTGAACCCAGACCTCATAGAGTTGGGCGACGCCTGTCGCACCGACAGGGTGGCCTTTGGTTTTGAGTCCTCCGGAGGTGTTGATGGGCTTTGGGCCGTCCAAGCGGGTCTGGCCTTCCCCAATCGCCTTGTACCCCTGCCCCGGTTTAAAGAAGCCCAGGTCCTCGACATGCAGGATTTCAGCCATGGAGAAGCAGTCGTGCACTTCCGAAAACTGGATATCCTCAGGCTTCAGGCCGGACATTTCGTACGCCTCCTGGGCGGCCGCCCGGGTGGCCTCAAAGGAAGTCAGGTCTTTCTTGGCGTGCAGGCTATACCCGCTCCCCTGCCCGATTCCGGCCACATAAATCGGGTTGTCGGTGAACCTTTTGGCGATGTCCTCGGCCACCAGGAGCAAGCAAGCTGCCCCGTCGCTGATGGGGCAGCAATCAAAGAGGTGCATAGGCCAGGCGATGGGAGGATTCACCACGGGGTCCCGGAGGAAATCTTTTTCGTCCTTCCAGTTCGGAACGGGTTCCCCTTTCTGGCGGCAGCGTCCAATCCGGGCATTCATAAAATCACGGATGGTCATCGGAAACTGCGCCTTCGGGTTAAGCGGAGCATTGGTGTGGCTTTTGATGGTCACGTCGAAGAGGGCCTCTCGGGTCGCACCGTATCTGGCAAAATAAGCCGTGGCGATAGTCCCAAAGACCCCGGGGAAGGTGAACCCGGCGGCGACCTCATAGGGACTGGCGGCCATGGCCAGGCCCTCGGCAACTTCTTCAGTGCTGCATTTGGACATCTGTTCTAACCCGCCCACGAGGACGACGTCATAGAACCCGGACGCGATGGCGAAGACCCCCTCCCGAAAGGCCAGCGCGCTTGAGGCACAGGCGCCCTCCGTCCGGGTCACCGGCTTGGGCACATGTCCCACCAGGTCAGAGATGATCGGAGCCCAGTGGGCCTGATTGACGAAAAAATCATTGGTGAAATTCCCGATGTAGATTGCATCTATATCTATGGGGTCGAGCCCCTTATCCACGGACTCAACCATTTCCATGTAGGCTTCGGAAAAGAAGTCTTTGGAATTGCGGTCTTTGAACAGGCCCAGCTTTGTCAACCCGCCGCCCACGACGGCGACCCCTCTCCCCAGTTTCCTCTTTTTGGCCATTTTACACCTCCCTGATCAGGACTTATGGAGTCATAAATAATTATCCGACGAAGTCATATCCAAAGTCAACTTTGATGGTCTCGTAAAAAGTCGTCACTCCGGTGGAAACCGGAGTCCAGAGAATTTCTAAGTATTTGAAATAACTGGATTCCGGCGCCTGCCCCGGACTCGATCCGGGGTTCACCGGAATGACGGAAATACATCTTTTCAGACTTTTTACGAGACCATCAAGTATTGATGATCTCGTAAAAAGTTAAAAATACCCCCTCTCCCTTGACGGGAGAGGGTCAGGGTGAGGGTGAAAAATCAAGAAATTTCAACAAGTTATTTATCCCCCTCCCCATCATCCCCTCCCGCCAGGGGAGGGGAAATCTTACTTTTTACGAGTTCATCAAGTATTGTATTCTGAAAGAAAATGCCAAAAACAAGATTTCAGGAAGAACTTAATGCCCCTCTGACACTCTCTGTCATATTAAGTTCCACCTTTTACAGTTTTAGGACTTAGGCAGGAGTAAGGCCTTCTTAATTGACGGGAAGTTGAGGCTTTAAATCCATCATATGGGTAAGGCGCCCGACCCCCAGGCGCGAGGGCCGGGCGGGGGTTTCCTCCTGCTCTTTCTTTCCTCCTTCAGGCAACCGCGAAGAAGACTGGAAGGAGGAGGAAGCCGATGGAGATGATCACCATGTAGATGAGGAAATAAACCATGCAGTACCCCATGATGTCGCGGAAACTTAGCCTTGCCCTGCCAAGCAGGGGGAGGGCCAAAAGAAAAATGCGATGGGGCTGCCCCTGCAACCAGGGACAGCCCCTTTTGCTTACCAATTCGGGACGAAGAAGTAGAAGGCTATGGAGGTGATGATGAAATAGACGAAGAAGACCATAAGCAGGTAGCCCATGATATCCCTGAAGTTCAACTTCGCCACGGCCAGCATGGCAATGGCCCAGAAGGGCTGGATCATGTCGGTCATCATATCGGACCAGGCAAAAGTTACTACCGTCGTCCCCATTCCAACGCCCAACTGTTTTGCCGCAGGGATGATGTAAGGCGCCACCACTGCCCATTCCCCCCCGCCTGAGGGGATGAGGTAGTTGAGAAGACCTCCATACCAGTAGATGAAGAGAGGGAAAGTCTGCGGGGTAGAGATCGCGATAAAGGCCTTGGTAAATGCTTCAGAGAGCAGTGTGAATCTGAAGAGGCCGAAGATCCCCGCGTAGAAAGGGAACTGGATCACGATTCCCCAGACCGCCTTCCCTGCATCCTCGGTGGCTTTCAGGAATGACCAAGGCCTCCAATGGAAGAGAATACCCAAACTCAACATGGCCAAATTGACCACGTTGAGGGTCAGTTCAACGCCCCGGGTGGAGAAGTGCCAGATCAACCAAACCAGTCCACCGATGAAGATGATGATGTTGAATCCCGGCCACCAGTTCATCCAGTCTGAAGGACTTTCCCATTTTGTGGGCTTTGGCGGGCCCACATAAAGTTTGAGTTGGTCCATCAACTCAGGCTTCACGATGAAGGTTTTCTCCGGTCTTGGGTGCATCAAGGCCATCAAGATGGTAACCACGATAAGGATGATCAAGGTGAGGATCAGATTGAAAGGATGGAAGATCGTATTGGAGACGGGAATGACCGCGTCCAATAGTTTTCCCTTGATCAAAAAGTTGTCGGGAGTCGCCACGAGCAAGGTTGCCGACCCGGACAGACCGGAGTGCCAGGTGCAACCGAGTCCAAGGTAGGCTGCCGCAATGAGTAATCGATAGTCCACCTTGGGGTTTCGCCTCACAATGAAGAGGGCCAGCATGGCACTGCCGATCAGACTCAATCCCCAGTTCAGCCAAGCCACGATCATCGAAAAGAGAGACATGGTGACAATGGCCTGCCATGGCTTTTCAGGATTGGACCATCCAGAGAGCCCATCCAATAATCTGCGGACAGGAGGAGAGCAGGCCAGAATATAGCCCGTCATCATGATCAGACACATCTGCATGGCAAACTCGAGCAGAACCCAAAATCCCTTGCCCCATGCTTGAACCGATTGATAAGCTCGGGAACCAACGCCAACTTCTGGCTTGAATCCCCAGATGAGCGCGAAGACGTAGGCCACAAGGCTCAAAACGATGACGATGACCAAGGCATCGGGGATCCAACGCTGAGTCCAGATGGTAAGCGCATCACCCCATTCCTTAAGGAACTCAAAGCCTCCTCGAACCTCTTCCTTCCCCTTTTCGTTCATGGTGAGCCCCCCTTTTAAAATGTTCGGAGAAAAATAAAACCTTCCCGAAGCAGATTGGAATTAGAAAATAAACAGAGCCACCGGAGCTTATGCCCTCCTTTCTTCCGGGATTTAAATTCTTATTTTTGTAACCCCGGCAGAATTTTTTCGAAGTAATCCAGTACATCTGGGTTCATCAGCGCATCCCGGTTCAGAACCGGCCGGCCATGAATGATGTTCGTTACGGCACTTTCAACCTTCTTCATATTCAACGTGTAGGGAGCATCGGGCATTTCCATGATGATGGCGGGTACATGCCTGGGGGAGGCCTTTTCCCGCAGGGTCTTGCGCACCTTATTTTTTAATTCTTCGGTCAGGGTGTATCCGGGAGCCATTTTCACGAAGAGAAGGATGCGCTGATCCCCCTGCCAATCCTGCCCGATGGCCAGGCTATCGGCGATCTCCCCTAACTTCTCCACCTGGTTATAAATTTCGGCGGTGCCGATGCGTACCCCGGAAGGTTTCAAGACGGCATCCGACCGGCCATAAAATGTTAACCCCCCAGTGTCTTTGTGCATCACGATGTAATCGCCATGCCGCCACACGTTGGGGTAAAATTCAAAATAGGCACTTTTATACTTTTCCCCTTTCGGATCATTCCAGAAGTAAAGGGGCATGGAAGGTGCTGGAGCCTCACAGACGAGTTCCCCCTCTTTATCATAAATCGGCTTTCCCTTTTCGTCGTAAGCTTTCACTTTCATCGCCAGGGTCGGCCCTTGCAGCTCCCCGGCGTAAACCGGGCTGATGATGTTGCCGCCCGCAAAAGATCCATTAATGTCCGTGCCCCCCGAGATGGAATTAAAATGGAGGTCTTTTTTGATCTCCTGATAAACGTATTCGAACCCTTCGCCAGAAAGAGGCGAGCCGGTCTGAGATATTGCTCTCAGCGATGATAAATCATAATCTTTCCCCGGTTTCACCCCCTGGCTGCGGAGGAAATTAATGTAACTGGCACTGGTGCCGAAGATGGTAATTTTTTCATCCTGGGTTAATTTCCACATATTCCCGGGGTCGGGATGATTGGGGTTGCCATCGTATAAGATGATTGTGGCGCCGGCCCCCAGAGAGCTGATTAACCAGTTCCACATCATCCAGCTGCAGGTGGTGATGTACAGGATCCGGTCCTCCCGCTTCAAATCGGTGTGGATGATGAGTTCTTTCAAGTGTTCCATCAAGACGCCCGCAGCCCCTTGGACCATACACTTCGGCTTGCCCGTGGTCCCCGAGGAGAACATGATAAATACGGGATGGTCGGAAGGCAGCTGCTCAAATTCCAGGGCGGGTTCTTTTTCCTTGGATAAGAAATCTTCGTACCGGACGGCATTGGGAATATGGCTCAGGTCGGGTCGGTCATCGGTGTAAGAAACGACCACGACTTTTTTCAGGGAAGGGATTCCTTTGGCGATTTCCGCGGCGTTTCCCACGGAGCTGAAGGTCTTGCCCTTATAATAATAGCCGTTGACGGTAAATAAGACCTTCGGCTCGATTTGCCCGAGTCGGTCCAGGGCCGCCTGAGATCCGATATCCGTGGCACAGGAGGCCCACGTCGCCCCGACACTCGTAGCGGCCAGCATGGCGATGGCCGTCTCCATTAGGTTGGGCATGTAGGCCGCCACCCGGTCACCCGGCTGGACTCCAATCTCGCGCAACGATTTGGCCAGGCGGGCCACGGTGGTATAGAGTTCCCGGTAGGTCATCCGGGCATATTTCTGCATTTCCCCTTTGAAAATAAAAGCCAGCCGGTCGTCTCGATACCGCAAGAGGTTCTCGGCAAAATTTAATCTCGCTCCGGGGAACCAATTGGCTCCCGGATACTTACGCAGGTCATCCACGACTTGGGTGTACCCCCGGGAGGCCTTGATATCGAAAAACTCCCACAGGCGGGCCCAGAAATCGGGAATTTGGTCGATGGACCATTGGTAGAGGTCAAAATAGCCCCCAAACTTCTTCCCCTGCTTTTTATTTACATATTCGATGAAGCGGGTGATGTTAGCGTTCTTGATCTGTTGCTCGGATGGCTTCCACAGCGGTGTCTTCATAGGTTCCTCCTTTAGAAGAAAATGAGATGACCCCCGAGCGCAAAGGGGGCCAAGATTTTTGAAAAGATTGCTGCGGCGTGATCAAGAGGAAAATAACAGAAAGAAAAAGGGAAGGCAAGTGGAAAGTTGTCTTGTCACCCCCAGTTTTTTTCCTCGTTCGGACTGCCCGGCGGGGGGAGCGATGGATGAGGAATCCTGCGGGAAAGAATTCTCCCCGGGGAATCGGGTGTGTTTCCGCGGGGGGAGGCGGAATCAAAGGGTTGCCGCAAAACCTCGGCTGAAGCCCGCCGGCTCTGGCAGGATGCGGAAAAACTCCGAATCTCCGTCACTCCGGCGAAAGCCGGAGTCCAGGAGGTCTTGAAAAGACTGGATTCCTGCTTCCGCAGGAATGACGACCTGAGGTGGAAAGGGACTTTTCCAGCAACCTGCTAGAAGGGAACCACTGCCTTGGAGTCCGAAGGAATCGCTCCTCCTGCCGGGCCCAGTGCTTCACACAAAACTGGGGGTGGGCAAGGAAAGTTGGTACTGGAGAATCGATCCCGCGAGAATCACCAGATCAAACTTTTTTTCTAAACCTTTCTTCAGGCCCTCCTCTCCGGAGTAGGCCATATCGACGAAGAACCCCTCATCTTCCAGAATCTCTTTACAGCTCTTGCAAATCATCGGTTCATCGTCCACGACCAGAATTTGTTCCCGGGCACTCATATTTTCCACTTGGAGCATCACGGCACCTCCTCGATAAAGTTGATATCGCTAAAAGCAAGGGGGATGCCAAAGGTGGGCAATTACATAACTCTCAATGAAAACAGGCTATTTGCTAAAAAAGAACTCACCCTATGGGAAGATGAAGGTGTAGAACTGTATAAGCCAGTTATACATCAAATCTTTCCCGGCGCCTGCTGGCGGGTTGGATCGAATGTATGGTGAAAATATACAGGTGTACAAACGTAAGCCCTTCCCCGGGACTTAGAAGCCGACGACCAGTAAGCCGAGCGCTGGACGAAAAGATCTTTGAATGAGAAAACCGTACCACCCTATCCTTATAAAAACCATCCCCTTGCCTCTGGGGTATGAACCCGCAAATTCTGGGACCGATTTCTCCCGTGGTAGGGAGGCAAGCGGTAACGGATTGAATGATACTTCCTGTACTCTTGTTTTTAGGGTCATCCCCAAGAATTCAACATTTCAAACCAAAGTCATCAACTTGGACGTGAAAACCGGGCGGGGCTATTTCCAATAGGCAATTTTTCCCTTGACTGCTCATGAATAAGAGAGTATTTATGAACCAGTTATTCCCATCTTTTTCTGATTAACCAGCAACCTGCCCTCTGTCCTTCTGGAGCAGAATATGAAAAGGAATTTCCGAAAGGTGCCCATACAAAGATTTGAGGGGAATTTCTATTCCTTTGGAGCCATTTCTCATCTAGGGCTCAGGTTTGCATTGGTCTTATCAAGTCTTGATAATAAGAAAACCATCCGAGCACCGAAGTTTGATTGAAGGGATGAAAATATATAATATTTACGCGAAAAATTGGTATTGAGTCAGTTGGGATATATAGACTAAAAACAGCTTTGCTAAAGGTCAAGGGTAGACCGGCCTAATCGTTAGACCGCTATTTAAGTTCGAACGAGTCTTAGAATTTATGTCGCTCATCATCAACGTCTACGTGCGAGAAGGAATCGTCATGGCGGCGGACAGCCGTCTGACGCTCACGATTCCTCGCACTCTGCCGGGCGGCCAGACCCACACGCTCTCTTTGACCACGTCAGACAGCGCCAAGAAGCTGTTCCTTGCTCCGAACAACGTTGGCATTGCTACCTGCGGTGCCGCAGACATTGGCGGCGTTCCCATTGCCGGGTTTGTCGAGTCCTTCATCGTCGAGAAGTTGAAGGGTCAGGATTTGGCCGCGGAGCAGGTTGCGAATGAGCTCAAGAACTACTTGTCGACACTCGGTGTTCGTGCCGGTACGTTGTTTCATGTTGCTGGCTATGCTCAAACGGCAGCTGCATTGGAGCAGATCCTCTTCTTTGTCGATCCCGCCGCTGGGCTGGTGTCTCGGCTGAATCCTGTCAACCAGCAAGGCGCCAATTGGGGAGGAGAGATAGACGTCCTTCAGCGTCTGCTCAACGACGTTGCGTTAGCTCAACCGAGTGGCCAGCCACCAACACCGCTACCATTCTTCGGCGTACCATTCGAGTTCTTCACGCTACAGGACGCTATCGACTTTGCGGTCTTTGGCATTCGTAGCACGATCGAAACCCTCCGCTTTCAAGCGCGGGAAAAGACGGTCGGTGGTCCTATTGATGTCTTGGTGGTGACCCCAGACGGGGCCAAGTGGATTAGGCAGAAGCAACTGGTTGTTGAGGATTAGACGTGGCGTGTGGCCCGGTTCAGGGTGGGTGTTTCCACTCGCTGGAATCGGTTGTGTGCCGGCTGCGGTCTAACATGCGCTGCACCAGACGGCCGCGCGCATCGTGAGCGGCCGCTGGTGAGCGCTGGTCGTTGGACGAGAGCAAATATGAAGAAGGGACATAAAGGAATTGCCTTGTTTTGCGGCGCCGGGGGTTTATCTCTCGGCTTCAAGCGCGCCGGTTTCGACATCATCTTTGCGACGGATGCCGATGCCGATACGATTGCCTCCTACAAAATGTTTTTCCCGACCACAGAAGTTCGGCGGTCAGACATCCGCTTGCTTGATCCAACCGTCCTACCTTCGGATATCGATATACTCCTCGGTGGCCCACCTTGTCAGGGTTTTAGCAGTGCAGGCCAGAAATTCTGGGACGATGCCAGAAACAAACTACTCACCGAGTACGTCCGCATTCTCGACGCGCTGAAGCCGAAGTGGTTCCTGATGGAGAACGTTGAGGGACTTCTGACCGCGTGGGACGGGCAGTACATCTGTGAGACAGTGAAAGCCCTTCTATCGCTCGGCTACAATGTCACGCTTGAGAAGGTATATGCTCATGCATACGGCATCCCGCAGAGAAGGAAAAGGGTGGTGTTGGTGGGCAACAGGCTCGGACACATATTCCGGTTCCCGCCCCATAGCCACAACGTCAGCGGAGCCATCTTTCGGAAGTCCGAAGCCACATTTCAAGACACGATTTCTGATCTCCCACCTGCTACCACGGATGTTGCACGTGTCATGGAGTATACCCACCCGCCCAAGAACGATCTGCAGGCATGGTTGAGAGGTGATCAGCAAGACGTTTCGCAGCACTTCTACTTCGCACAGGGGGCTGAGCAACAAGCAAGAATCGAAATGCTCAGACCAGGCCAGACCATGAAAGACCTGCCTGCTGAACTCCAGCATGAGTCGTTTAACCGGCGTGCCAATCGCCGCGTGTGCGATGGCACGCCGTCTGATCGCCGTGGTGGTGCGCCTTCTGGAATCAAACGGCTTATTGCAGACGAACCAGCCCTCACAATCACTGGGGCCGCCATGCGGGAGTTCATTCACCCGTCGGAAAACCGACCCCTCTCGCTCCGCGAGTGCGCACGGTTACAGACTTTCCCCGACAGTTTTCGCTTCATGGGAGCACCGGCTTCCTGCCTTCAACAGATTGCGAACGCGGTCCCGCCTCTCCTCGCAGAAGTCATCGCCGCACACATCATGAAGGAGTACGGCTTTGGCGTAGTTTATCAGCCCAAGCGGCCGCACTTTCAATTCTTCCTCACTCAATCCAACGGGATGAGTCCGGCTTTGAAGAAAACCGAGCAAATGCTCAAAGAACTCATAGATGACGAGGAAACCCAACTGAAGCTGTTTGAGGAAACACGGAGGTATGTATTGTCATGATATCAACCGAACTCAAGAGCCACTTTGCCAAAATTAGAGTGCTTGGACAGGGTGGCGATCGCGTATCTCTGTCTGCGAGTGAAATTGCATGGTTGCTCTGCCTGACGGCCAAGGATCTCGAGTTGCCACTAACCAGCGCTTCCATGAAGACGGCCAAGAAGGACATACCGCCGTTCTACACAGCAGGGATTCCTCCTGCCTTGCCAAAGACATGGGAGACTTTGACCACGGATGCGCTTTTGGAAGAATTCCACCAACTCATTCGGCGCGAACCGGACGCTCGACTGTACTTCAGTAATCTGTGCGAGATTCTCAAGAGACGGATCAAGTACCAGCGGATTCTCTCTGCACAACCAAAACCAACGATGGATCAGATTGGTCCCCGGAGTCTGCTCGAATACGGAGTCGTGCCAACCAATCTACTCGGCACCTGGCTGATGTGGCGCAAGTGGGTGTTCGACGTTGACAATAGGAGCGGACAAGAGACCGGATACTTGTTTGAACCCGTCTTGGCATCTTGCATGGGCGGAACGACTGTCGGATCGAGGAACTCGCCTGTGAAACGCGTCAACGAAAACGGCAAGAAGACCGCAGACGGACGGCAGATTGACTGTCTGGACGCGGAAGCCAAGATCGCCTACGAGTTCAAACTGCGCGTCACAATTGCCGCTAGTGGTCAAGGTCGCTTCGCTGAGGAACTGTCCTTTCCGGTCGAATGTAAGGCGGCAGGACTAACCCCCGTACTGATCGTGCTTGATCCAACTCCATCCGCAAGGCTTTCCGAGTTGCAGAAGGCGTTTGAGAACAACGGGGGAGATGTCCATGTTGACAATGCGTGGGACTTCATCGAGCAAAAGGCTGGAAAGTGCATGAGCACTTTCATCGAGAAGTATCTGCGTCCGGTCCTGCTCCAGATGGCCGCCTTCGATGACAAGCTGCCTGACGCGCTGCTCCTCACGTGGGGCAAGGATGAGATAGCTTTCAAGGCAGGGAAGGAAGCGTTCAAGATCAAGCGGAGCGAAGAGGCAGACCAATGAGATTTCCGGGGACTGTTGGCACGACGATGACGGGTATGAGATATGACGTGCATTCGCAAACGTGCGCCTAAAGCATCGTCAGCCGCAGTGCGGCGTGTGATGCAGGAGAATGTGGGCCGCGAAACGCATCCCGAGAAGGAACTGAGAACCGCTCTTTTCCGGTGGGGCCTGAGATTTCGCAAGGATTATTCCCCTCTGCCGGCACAGCGGATCAAAGCGGACATCGCCTTTCCTCGTCACCGGGTATGTGTTTTCGTTGATGGTTGTTTCTGGCATGGGTGTCCTTGGCACTTCGCCGTTCCAAAGACACACTCCGCCTGGTGGCGCGAGAAGATCGAGGACAACCGCCAACGGGATTCAAGGCAGACGCGACTGCTCAGACGCCACGGATGGATAGTGCTGAGGATTTGGGAGCACGAAATAGGAGCAAGTTCCGTGGCAGCGAAGCTCCGAAAAATCAAGAAGGTCGTCCAACAACGCGCTGCTCTTCCTCAACTTGCCCGCGGACGAGCAAGTTGAGGGGGAGCGCGGGCGTTAAACGGCGACCGCACAACTACGGATATGGGAAGAAAAGCCGATCGAGACGAGTTTCAGTACGGCGTGTGTCTTTCGTTTGCCGGGGAGCAGCGAGCGTTCGTGGAGCGAGTCGCGACAGCGCTGCGCAAGAAGGGTGCGCGGGTGTTCTTCGATGAGTACGAAACAGCCGAATTGTGGGGTAAGGACTTGTATGCACACCTAGACGAGGTGTACCGCCATCTTGCGCGCTACTGCATCCTGTTTGCATCGAAAGCGTACGCCGCCAAGGTGTGGACAAATCATGAGAGACGGAGTGCGCAAGCGCGCGCGCTAAAGACGAATCGCGAATACATTCTGCCCGCCCGATTTGATAACACCCCAATTCCAGGGCTCCCCGATACCGTCAACTACATCGATCTGCGTCAGATCACCCCGAAGAAGCTGGCCGAGTTGACGCTAGCGAAGATTGGAAGTGGCGAACGCCGGGAGTACTTGCCGCCGGTCCCAGACAAGCTCTTTCGGCGCCTCGACATCGAAGCGGACGAGGATGCCAAGACCCACGCTCACTCTCAAGCGGCGGGGTTCTTCGGTGCACTCCGCCGTATGTCCGCCGAGGAGCGGCTTGTTGTGCTGAAGACGATATGGTTTGGCTGTCCGGTCGATCTTCCTAGTAACGTTCACATCAACGTCGACCTCCTGCGGCGAATCACCGGCAAGCCCCCTGCACGGCTGAAACGAATTCTCGGAGGCTTGCGCTCGCTCGGTTTCACGTGTCGAGTCCGGGAGGATCCCGGAACTCACGATCACGGCGTCCCTGAGCTGGGAGCGTCAGAGATGTTGGAGCTGGAGTGGATGGATCTTCATGACGATGACTCTGACTATCCGGACCTGATGGTTGCCCGCGAAATGGTTATTGGAGCCACAGACGGGTATTGCGAAGAACACGGGTGGCCGCTTCTTGAACGACTCGACTTCTCGCAATTAGCCACGGCCACAGCGACAAGGGAGTCGCACGAAAACAAACCGCCGTCTAACAAGCAGCTGCAGCGGACAAACCGCTCTGCGCACAAAAGGGGTATAGGCACCAGGACGCGCTCGGTTCGCCGCTGAGCGGCATTGCGTTCTCGCTTTCAACTCGGCATTGTCGGTTCTTCAATGGAGCTGGGGTCAATTGTAAAGTATTCACTGGATTTCCTGGCTATGCTACAAAAAGCCCATGGCTTGAAGACCAAGAGTTCATTTTCCCGGTGCCCTCTACCATGTAATTGCCCGAGGGAACCAAAAGCAAGATATATTCTTGGGAGAAAAGGATTTCAAAACTTACCTCTCTTACCTTTCAGAATACACATCGAAATATTCATTCTATGTTTACGCTCAGAGGGATCGGGATTTACGCCAAAGAATGGAGGTCATGGAGCTGGCCTTGGGGAAAAAAGGGAAGAGAAAATACTTTATTACAGTTTCCTGACCCCAATCTTATGACCCCAATCTTCACAGTTCGGTGAAAGAGAGGAAATGGACACCATCCGGACCGGCAACATCTGGAAGCAGGTCAGTCCCCAGGCGAAGGCAGCGAAACGCCGCCTTGTTGCGGTGGCATATGTGTCCACCGACCCACATCTTGGATTCAAACGGGGTGACGTGCTCATCTGTGACGCCTCCGAGCGAGCGATCAAGACAGGCGAGACATCGGCACGCCTTATAGAGTCGTTGTCCCGAAAGGGTGTTGAGGTTTGCTCCCGCCCTGATCTCCACGCCAAGCTTGCCGTTCTTGGTCGGCATGCCCTCGTCGGCTCCTGCAACCTATCTGTTGCGTCTGCCGAAGACTTGACGGAACTGGCTCTGGTCACAGACCGGAAGCAGGTCGTATCTCAGGCAACAGCTTTCATCCACGCCCTGCGAGAGGCATCGGAGGAAATCGACGACGATTTCCTCCGAAGGATTTTGAAAATTGAAGTCCGCACCACACGACGGCGCGGGCCAAAGCGCAGAGGCCAGGCAGCACGTTTTGGCAACAAGGTGTGGCTTGTGTCCGTCCGCCAACTTCCCGATGACAGCTTTCCCAAGGAACAGCCGTTCGTGGAGAAGGCGGAGACGAAGGCGAAAGCTCTGATTGCTGACAGAGACTCGGCGGTCTCATGGATTCGCTGGACGGGAAAAGGCCGATTCCGGTCTGTCGCCCGTCCTGGCGACATTGTCATCCAAATCTGGAAGTCACTGTCTGGCAAGCACACAACTGTCTTTGCTCCCTGTCCGATCGTCTTCCGTCAGGACGTGGCTCATTGGACACGATTCTACGTGGCAGAATCAGAGGACTGCCAGAGCCTATCGTGGGAGCGATTTAAAATGGAAGCGAAGAAACACGGGCTGTCCCGCATGTCCAAAGACAGCGTCCGGGAACTGAACCCCAGGGAAGTCCTTTTGATCGAAAGTCTCTGGAAATGACATCACCGAACAACCACGTGCAGGCGGCGCGGTACCCGTGCGCCTGACGCGGGACGTTGCGCCGCCAATCGCCACTCGACCAGCAAGTTATCAGAAAGCCACCATCATGAAGCTCGCTGAGATTGCTTTCGCATGTTACATCTACTCTCACATGAGCAACTACGACCGCTCGTACCTTCGCTTCGTGGAGGAAACGAGCCCTCGACTTGACTTGCGTTTGGAACGGCATCAGATGGCGCTCCTCAAGTGGCTCAATGATTGGGGATGCAGACAATTCTCGAAAGACTATCATGGGTTGGCCGCTAAAGAGATTGGCGAATGGTACGAGGAAGTCAGCGTTCGCCTCTTTCCAGTGGACAAGACACTGCTCTCGTTATCGAACGGGGACTTCGCCTTGGCGGAACAGACATATGACGGCCTTGTTACTCGAACAGCATCTCGAAGAAAACGAGCTAACGGGCATGAAACTAAAGTAACGATCGGTCCAACGGGAACGGCCAAAATACTATTTGCTGTCAGACCGAATGCTCTGATACCGTGGGATGATCCCATACGTCAGCGCTTTGGCGAGGACAATTCTGCTCGCTCATACATCAACTACCTTCGTGCCGCAAAGAGTCATCTAGAGGAACTGCGTCAGAATGTGATAAGAGAGGCCACAATCTCTCAGACTTGCCTCAGCTGCTTGGCAGATCCACGTCCAGCATTGCGAAGATGATAGATGAGTACTTCTGGGTCACAGTATCCAAGGATTGCCCGGTCCCATCGGACGATGAACTTACGCGCTGGGCAACATGGTGGTAATTTTCTGGCGGCCCAACCAATCGTTCGGAGAAGAAGCGATGAACGACAGGATGATCAAGATTCACGAGACCGTCAGTCGTTGCAGACGTTGTGCTGGGATTCTCGATGAAAGCCGTATCATCCCTCGCTCTGAAGGAGCTGGGG
>Ga0315288_10006369_pt1 | contig 14971 bp, 13 predicted proteins | sample YL17G11_20_MG_FD_203454 | JGI IMG/M metagenome (GOLD analysis project Ga0315288, IMG submission 203454) | Sediment microbial communities from Yellowstone Lake, YNP, Wyoming, USA - YL17G11_20 | ecosystem: Environmental > Aquatic > Freshwater > Lake > Sediment | place: USA: Wyoming | collected... | reverse complement strand
CTAGAGCGACTTGCGCCTCTTCGTGGCGTAGCCGCAGTGGGCGATGTAATTCAGTGCGTCTGTCGGGCGGATCGATTCGAGCGCTTCTCCGATGCCGTTGAACAGTCCGTCGACACGTCGCCTCGCGAGCTTTCGCAACACCGTTTTGACCTTGGAGATCGCCATCTCGATCGGGTTGAAGTCGGGCGAGTACGGGGGCAGGCGTAATACCCGCGCTCCGGCCGAATGGATCAACGCGTCGACCTTGGGCGACTTGTGAGCCGGCAGATTGTCCAGCACCAGCACCTGACCCGGTTTGAGGGCCGGCACCAGCGCCTCGCGGACGAAGGTCACGAACAACTCGGTGTCGGTCGCTCCGTCGAAGCTGCCCGAGGCCAGGACGCCGTTGACGCTCATCGCAGCGATCGTGCTGATCATCTTCCAATGTCCGTGTGGTACCTTCGTCATAACACGCTCCCCCGGCGCCGCCCGGCCATGCGTCCGTTGCATGGCTGTCGTCGCGCCGAACTCGTCGAGGAACACGAGTTGATTCACACGCACGTCGGCGAACCGCTCGAACCACGCGTCGCGTGCCGCCTTCACGTCCGGCCGCTCTTGCTCGGCGGCGTGCGTGGACTTCTTTTTTCGCGGCAGATTCAGCCGCGTCAGGGTGCGGCTGACGGTGCCGGGGTGCACCGCCTTGCCGATGGCCTCGGCCACCTCGGCCAGTGTCGCGTCGGGCTTGTGCTTGATCAGCTCGCGGATCGCCCGCTCGTCGGCGTCGTCGTAGCTGCGCTGGTCGTCGTGACGCGCCGTCGTCAGCGGCTCAAGCGTGCCACGTTCGCGGCGGTTTTGGATCAGCCGCCGCACCCACGACTCGCAGCAGCCGAATTGCTCTGCCACGTCGATCGAGGAACCGCATCCGTCGTACGCCTGGGCCACCGCGTGTCGAAAGTCCATCGAATATGCCATGCGCGTTCGACCTCCTGTCGAGCACGCGAGCGTAACGCATTATGCTGCCTGGCGCTATGAGGTGGTGCAAGCCGCTCTAGACGTCCCATCGCGGGGATGGAGCGGCCTGGCGCAAGCACCTGGCTGCTTGTGTTCTGGATGACCATTCGGGATAAGATGGGGGCGTCTGGATTCGCCGACGAAGGAGAGACCTGATGGCAGAGCGTTCGACCTCGCAAACAGCCGTCGTCACAGGCGCCTCGGGCGGCATCGGTCGCGCGTTTGCGAGCGTTCTTGCTTCACATGGATTCAATTTGGTGCTGATTGCCCGCCGTTCGGAGCGGCTCGACGAAGTAGCGAGGGGGTTGAATGGCAGCCACGGCGTGCAGGTCACGACGATCGCGGGGGATCTTTCGGCGCCGGATTCGCCCGCCCGGGTCGTCGCGGAGCTGCAGCAGCGGTCGATCAGGGCGGATGTGCTCATCAACAACGCCGGTTTCGCGATGCGCGGCCGCTTTGCCGAGTTGGATCTGGCGGGCCAGATGGCTTTGCTGCAACTGAACATCGTTTCGCTGACGCAGCTGACGGGCCTGCTTCTGCCGGGGATGATTGAGCGGGGATACGGGAGGATACTGAACGTGGCGTCGATCTGCGGGTTTCTGCCAGGCCCGCTGATGGCGACGTACTTTGCGAGCAAGGCGTACGTGTTGTCTTTTTCGCAGGCGTTGGCGAGCGAGATTCGGGGGACGGGGGTGACGGTGACGACGCTGTGTCCGGGGCCGACGCGGACGGACTTCTGCGTGCGGGCGGGGCTGACGAAGACCAAGGCGTTCCGGCGTCGGGTGATGGAAGCATCGGAGGTGGCCCGCATCGGCATCAGCGCTCTGATGAAGGGGCGGTCGCTGGTGATTGCCGGGCTGCGGAATCGGATGCGAATGCTGGCGGTGCCTTTTGTTCCCACGGGGGTGCTGATGCACTTTGCCCGGAAATACCATGAGGTTGACGGGGAGGACTCGGCTTGATGGCGGCGGACGGTCGGGTCAGCGGGGGTTTTCGGGGGCTTTGGACGGCTGGGTTGCGGGTTGGGGGGCCGTGGCGTGAGCGGAGGCGTCGCCATGTTTGTGCATCAACATATCGCGTGACATCCACAGCTCATGGCGTTGGCGTCGCATGCGTTTGCCCCGCAGGCCTCCTGGATTGTAGGCCCATAGCAGCGCCCAGAGGAGGAGCTCTTCGCCGAGGTCATGGCATTTCTGGAGGAAACTGCGTGGTCGGCAGGTGTCGAGCAGTTCAAACCCGTAGTGTCCCATGACACCCGTGATCGCCCGGCTATCTTGCCCGGCGCTGACCACGGTGGACCTGGCTCGTATGGCCTTGACATCACGCAATGCGTCATGGCCCTTGATGTGCTGGGCCAACTCGCGGAGGGAATCCCGCAGGCGTCTGTGCATGGCGAGAGCCCAGGCCACGTCCGGGCCATCCGGGGGAATGCGCGGCAGGCGATCGTTCCAGAGGTGCATGTCCACGAATGGCTCGCCCGACAACAGATGGGTCCCATCGGAGAGGCGCACCTCTCTCGGCGCGAGGCTTCTGCTGATGCGCAGGACACACTGGGGGCTTTGGCTGAACTCGTAGATGCCTTGCCGGCGGCTGAGCCACGTGTCGAGGCGGCGTATGGCGGCCTTGAGGCATCCTGATGGCGCGTGCTCAGTTTGCTGGAGTCGGCCGTCGGGCGTGAGGCGGAAGCGTTGGCCACGCCAGAGGACTGTGCGTCCGGCGGCGCCGGCGCACCAGAGGGCGGCGCTGAGCAGATCGCGCGCCGGCAGCATCGCCAAGCTCCGCCAGGCGCGGTGGTCGCCGAGGTAGCTCATCATTCTGCACGCGGTGAAGGATCGCACGGCGAGCGAGATGGCGACGGCGCCGGCCCAGAGCATCCAGTTGCCGAGGAACGGGCCGATGATGATCGCGATTGGCGTGCTGAAGGTGAGCAGCAGACCTGGGTACCCCCACCAGCAGCTGGCGCGGATGCCTCGCAGCCAGCGGACTTCGCGCCGCCACTGATCAGCAAAGGTGACGGCTCCCAGGACACTGCAGACGACGTAGTCTGAGAGGCAAATCTCCAGGCCCAGGCGTGCGATGCGGCGGGCCAGCTTGTAGTCGTCGGCCAGATAGTCGGCGATGGCGGCGAATCCGCCGGCGCGCAGGAGGTCGGCTCGCCGCAGGGCCATGGTCGCTCCGAGGCCCGCTCGGACGCGGGTGAGGGTGGCAGCCAGGACGACGGAGGGGGCGAAAGAGGCGGCCATGTGCAGCGCCTCGAGGATGGCGGGGACGCTGCGGGGCGATTGGCCTCGATAGAGGCAGGTGACCATGCCAACGCCCGGATCGGCCAGGTCCGCGACGACGCGGCGGAGGTAGTCTTTGCCCACGCGGATGTCGCTGTCACTGATGACGAGGACATCGCCGCGCGCCTGCTGGGCCAGCGTTTCGAGGAGACCGACTTTGGGATTGGCGGCGATGCTCGCGCCGACGATCAAGCGGATATTGAGGGAGGGGAAGTCGTGCATCAGGCGTGTCACGACATCTGCCGCGGGATCGCGTTGGTCGGCCACGGCGAAGAGCAGTTCGTAGTCGTGGTAGTCCTGCTCGCAGAAAGAGGCGAAGTTGGCGTATGCGTCAACATCGACGCCCTTGACGGGCTTGAGGATGGAGACCTTTGGTCGGAAGGCGCCGTCGTGGGAGCGGCGGGCGGATCTGAAGAACGCGCGGAGGCACCACCACGCCACAAGCCAGTAGGCCCAACTGACAGCCAGCAGCAGGAGCAGGAGCGCGCGCACCGCCATGGGGTTTCAGGCCTCCTGGATGTCCGCGTAGGTGCCGAGTTGCATTCCGCGGGAGAGGATTTCCCGGCGTACGGCCGGGCTAAGGAGCGTGGCGAGATCGCCGGGGTTCGGCCCGGCCGGGTCGAGTCTGTGGTCGCAGGCGGGGTGGAAGTAGATCTCCGCAGATGGCGCGTTGATCCGGCGCAGCAGATTCAGGACGTATTGTTCGTCCATGCGGCCGCTGCGCGCCAGGCCATAGCACCGCTGGGGCACGGCAAGGCCGCGTCGGCGGAGGCGTTTTACGCAGGCCGCTGACAGGCAACGCATGACGATGGCGTCGGCGGTTCTGCCACCGCAGGGCCACCATTCATCTCTGGGCAGACGGAAGCCTCCGGCCCGGTATTCCTCCGCCAGTTTCAGCACGATGGTGAAAACCGCAGGATGGACGTGCATGTGCATGTGTCCATCGACATGTGAGAGGGGCAGGCCGGTCGCGGCAAAGCGATCGAACTGGGCGTGCAGCTCGCGTTCGAGCTGGCGTCTGGCGCGACGGTTGAGGAAGTACAGCAGGCCAAGGCGCAGCGGTGCATTGGGGAATTTGCCGCAGTGATCGAGGAGGAGGGGGATGTGTTCTGTGGGGAGGACGGCGGGGCCGTTGACGGCGAGGATGTGGAGGCCGAGCGCGAGTTTGGGCATCTGGCGGGCGAGGTCAACGGCGTGCTGCCACGCGTCGCCGGCGACGATGAGGCTGGCGCTGGTGAGGATGCCGTGGCGATGCGCCTTCGCGACCGCTTCGTTGACGTCGGGGGAGAGCCCGAAATCATCGGCGTTGATGATGATTCTCAATGCCACCGTTCAGGCAAACTGGGTGCTTCCGCGTCGCTGGACGGCCCCGACCATCCAGTTGGCTGCCGCCGCGTAGCAATCCCTGAAGTCGACCGTGTGTTTGAGGTCGCCATCGGCGAGGTCGGTGAGGCTGGGGCAGGCGCCGTAGAGCCCCCCGCGAACGCTTCCGCCGGCGAGGAACATGACACCAGCGCAGCCGTGGTCGGTTCCAGCGCTGGTGTTCTCTTTCAAGCGGCGGCCGAATTCGCTGAACACGACGAGCATGACGTCGCGGTCGCGGCCGCGGGATCGGAGGTCGTCGAGGAACGCGGCGAGGGCTGAGGAGAGGGCGCCGAGGAGCGCCGCGTGGGTTTGGGCCTGTTTGGCGTGCGTATCGAAGCCGCCGAGGCTGATGTGGAACATCATGGGGCGGGCATCGCGAGCGATGATCTGGGCAAAGGCGGCAAGGCCCGCGCCGAAGCGGCCGGCCGGATAGGCGGCGTTTGTGTTGGCCAGCGACACCTGAACGATCGCCGATGCTCCCGCGGGATCATCGGGCAGGCGATCATGCTCATTGAATTTCATCGCGAGGGGCGTGGCGAGGGGCGCCCTGAACATTTCGGGCATTTCACTGCCGCAGTGGACCAGAGCGGCGCGGTCTGGAGTGTGGGCGGCGGTTTCCTGCCAGAGTCTGCCGAGCCAACCTGTGGTGAGCTGGGGCGAGAGATCGCCGCGGTGGAAGATTTCCATGCTGCGGAAATGGCTTCGGCTGGGGTTGGGATATCCGACGCCCTGGATGATGGCGAGTCGGCCGCTGTGATAGAGGCGGTGCATCTGGCGCATGGCAGGGTGGAGCGCGGTTCGGGCGTCGAGCATGAGGGCGCGAGATCTGGGCACGGCGAGGGTCGGCCGCGCGTGGGCATAGGCCGGGTCGGCGATGGGGATCACGGTGTTGATGGCATCGTTGCCGCCGTTGAGTTCCACGACGACGAGTGCGCGTTGGCGGCATGAGGTTGTATTGGGGACCGCGCCGGTGAGCATCGCCGGCACCGCCGCCGCCGCTGCCACACTTACGCCGCTCCGCAGAAACGCCCGACGTGAAATCGCCATGATCGCTCCTCACTGGTGAACTGGGCAGTGGAGATTATACAGACTTCCCGGCAAAAGGAACCACGCGCGGGGGGGGCATCATGGGCCGCAGGTGTCGGGGCTTCCGCCCGGGGGGAGCGTCAGTACAATCTGCGTGCCGCCGGGGGAAGGAGGCCAGTCTGATGAGGGTTTTGCGGGCGATAGGTGTGGTGGTTGTGATGTTGGGATCGGCGGCGGAGGCGGACGACTGGCCGCAATGGCTGGGCCCGCGGCGTGACGGGGTTTGGCGAGAGGGCGGGATCGTGGAGGTGTTTCCGAAGGACGGTCCGGTGATTCGATGGCGCAGGGCGCTCGGCGCGGGGTACAGCGGGCCTGTTGTGGCGGAAGGGCGTGTGTACGTGACCGACCGGGTGCTGAGAGGGGGCACGTCCAACTCGGATGACCCGTTCAGCCGGGGTAAGGTTCCTGGCGTGGAGCGGGTTGTGTGCCTGGATGAATCTGACGGGCGGGTGATCTGGCAGGACGAGTACGCTTGCGAGTACACGATCAGCTACCCAGCGGGGCCGCGTGCGAGTCCGCTGGTCGCCGGGGGCAGGCTTTACACGGTGGGCGCGGAGGGGCACGTGCGGTGCTACGAGGCCGTGTCGGGCAAGGTGATATGGCAGACGCGGCTGGGAGCGGATTCGTCGCTGACGCCGGCGTGGGGATACTCGGGTTCGCCGCTGATCGAGGGGAATAAGCTGATCTGCCTGGGCAACAAGAAGAGCGTTGCGATAGCGTTGGACAAGGAAACGGGGCAGGTTCTCTGGCGGTCGCTGTCGGCGCGTGATGCGGGGTACGCCCCCCCCACCGTGATCGAGGCGGGCGGGAGGCGGCAGTTGATCATCTGGCACCCGCAGGCGCTGGTTTCGCTGGACCCGGAGACGGGACGGACATACTGGTCCGAGCCGTTCGAGGTCCGGACGGACGTGTCGGTCGCGACGCCGCGTCAGGAGGGGGACCTGCTGTACATCACGTGCTTCTACAACGGGTCGCTGATGATGAAGCTCGACAGGGCCGCGCCGAGAGCGGCGCGTCTCTGGCGGCGGGCGGGGCGGAATGAGTACAACACGGAAGGTTTGCACGGCCTGATGTGTACGCCGTTCATCAAGGACGGGCACATCTACGGCGTCTGTGCTTATGGGCAGTTGCGGTGCATTAAACTCGATGGCGGCGACCGCGTATGGGAGACGCTGGCTGCGACGACGAAGGACGGGCGCCCGCAGCGATGGGCCAACGTGTTCATCGTGGCCAACGGAGACCGGTTTTTCCTGGCCAACGAGCTTGGCGATCTGATCATCGCCAGACTGTCGCCGGCGGGTTACCAGGAGATCAGCCGGGCGCATCTGATCGAGCCGACCAACAGGGATGCGGGGCGGCCTGTCGTGTGGTCGCACCCCGCGTTTGCGAACAAGAGCGTGTACATGAGGAATGACAAGGAGATCATCTGCGTGTCGCTGGCGGCGCCTTGAGTGCTGGCGTGCCCGGGGGCGGCCGATCAGGATCATACACCCTGGGCGTACGGCGCGATTCCATCGGCCGTGATGAGGAAAAGGCGATCGGTCACCTGATGGGGCATGGAGCGGTGATCGGCGACGATCTGGCGGCGCATGCGGTCGACCGTTTCCGGCTCATCGCGGAAGCAGATCAAGATGTCGCGGTTGGGGATTCCTGCGGCAAAGGGCCCGCCAAGGTGCCCGCGGAGGTGATCGTAGAGGCCAGGCAGGAGAATCCGGGCGGCGTCATAGCCGTCCAGCAACTGGATGAGGATGACGCTGACGCGTCGGTCCTCGTCCTGGGCGGCGTGGGCCGGGAGGGTTGCGCTGAGGTGGACCAGGTTCTGGATAGCCACCTCGTGCAGCTCGTCCAGGGAGATGTGCCAACTGTCGAAGAGCCCTGGGGAGACGTAGGAGACGCTCTGCTCGTCATCGAGCACGTAGCAGACCTGCAAGCCGTCGACCGGTTGCTGGCTGAGCATGACCGCTCCGGAAGCCAGCGTAGGAACCCTGGAGACGACCATGGGCATGATGCGTGTACGCAGCTCGTAGAACGGCGCGAGCTGGTCGGTGAGGTTTGCGGCGGCCTGCAGGAGTTGCGTGACCCAGCGATCGACGATGCTGGTCAGTCGCTCCGGGGCGGCGACGTCGTCGGACTCGGCTACCGCCATGCGATAGAGGTTTTCCAGGCTTGTCCAGTGGCCATTGAGGACGAGGGCAAACTCCTTCTGGCTGCGTTCAAGCTTAACGGAGGGGAAGCGTTCGGCAATGAGCCGCTCGACCTGCTTGAGGAACTGCATGCGTGAGGGCTTGGCCATCGTAACGCATCGTATCCGGAGGCGCGGTTGAAGTCATTGGGCCGCGAGTTTGGAGGGTGTGCTCGCGGGCGTGGGCGGATGCATGTATAACGAGGGCACAAGAAGAGGACCTACATGGCAGAGACGATTCGCGTGGGGATCATCGGCTTGGGCTGGCCGGGCGTCATGCACGCGCGGGGGTATGCGGCGGCGGGCTCGTTCAAGGTTGTGGCGGTGGCGGATCTGATACCGGAGCGCCGGCGGACGGTGATGGCTGAGCATGAGGTCAGCCGCGAGTTCAGCGAGGGCGAGGATCTGTTGGCGGATAAGACGATCGACGCGGTGAGCGTATGTGTGCCGAATCATCTGCATGCGCCGATGGCGCTGGCGGCACTGCGTAGCGGGAAGCACGTGATCTGCGAATTGCCAGTGGCGTTGTCTGTGCAGGAGGCTCGGCGCATGGCGGACGCCGCGGAGAAGCACGGCAAGGTGCTGCTGTACGCGGCTCAGCGGCGTTTCGGAGGCCACGAGCAGGCGGCGCGAGCAGCGATCACAAGGGGTTTCATCGGAGAGGCGTACCACGTGCGGTGTGTCTGGACGCGTACGCGCGGGATACCCTTGGGGACGGGATGGTTCACGCAGAAAGAGAAATCGGGCGGCGGGTCACTGATCGACATCGGCTCGCACATGCTGGACCTTGGCTGGCATCTGCTGGGTCAGCCTAAGCCCGTCAGCGCGTTCGGGGTCGCCTACGCGCGGTTCGGCGGGCTGGTTCCGCAGGGGATCCCGTTCGACGTTGACGACCAGGCTTTTGCGCTGATCCGCTTCGAGAACGGCAAGTCGTTGGAGCTGGCGGTGAGTTGGACCATCAACCAGCCGCCGCAGCAGAACGGGACAGCCTGCCGCGTGTACGGGAGCGGTGGAGCGATCGAGGTGTACACGCCGCAGGGGGCGGTTCTGTATCGGGATTTCCGTAGCGACGGGCAATGCAAGGAGAACCCGCTGAAGCCGCCGCGGACGACGCACCACGCGGCGATGATGCGGCATTTCAAGGACTGCATTCATGGGCGAACGGCGCCCACGCTGGGCGGTCCGGAGGGCATCGTATTGATGCAGGCGCTGCACGGCATTTACCAGAGCAACGAGCTGGGGCGGAGCGTCGGCCTGTGAGGAGAGGTGAAGGACGAGGGGCGATGGCCCGGGAGGCGTCCCTGGCCGCGCATCGCGGATGGGGAAACAGGAACGGAGGGAGACTCACCCTTCTGAGCCGCCGAGTTCGCGGTTGTGGAAGAGCCACATGCCGGCGGAGAGGGCGAGGGAGACATAGACGGCGGCGTACCCGACGGCCCAGGCCACGTATGTCCAGATCACAGCCAGTTGAAGCGCGGTCTGATCCTCGGCGAACTGGTACATTCTGAGGCGGCTGTAGAGGGTCGCGCCGGCCAGGTCGAAATTCTCGAGATAGGGCAGGGCGGTCGTGGCGAGGTAGGCGAAGGCCTTGGCGAAGATGCTCTGGCCTTCAAGCGGGAAGAGGAATCGTGTAAGGTTCCCGGCAATGTAGATGAGAATGACGACCGGGAGGTTCACGACGAGGGAGACGCGGGTGCTGAGCGCCACGCCCACCGCGGCCAGCACGCAGATTTCCAGCCACTTGAGGACCAGTTCGGGAATGAGGCCCGAGACGTGCATCATACGATAGCCCCAGATGGTCCGCAGATCGCGTTCATCGATGGAGCTGGTGCTGAGCATGTAATCATTGGGGATGCGCCAGTACGTGGCGAGGCAGATCACTGCGCCCATGATCACGACGGCCAGCAGTGCGGCGGCGATGATGCCGAAGTACTTGCCCAAGAGCACTTCCCATCGCTGGATCGGCTTGCTCATGAGCGTCAGCATGGTTCGGTCCTCGATTTCCTCGAAGACGGATTTGCTGGCAGCAAAGAGGGTCGCGATGAGGACCAGGAGGAGGATGACGTCCAGGCCGACGGATTTGAACATGACGGTATCTTCGCCGAGGGTAAAAAACGGCAGGAGGCCAAAGACAATAAGGATGGCGCAGCCGAGTCCCACCAGCAGGGGATAGATCGGCTGGACCACCGCCTCAGTGAACGTATGCCGCAAGATGACCCAGGTACGATACATGAGCAGTTGTCAGTCGCAATCGCCCCCGTCCGGCATCCTTTTCGCCCAGATCAAGGCGGATGTCAATGGCGGGGCGCCGCCCCGACGAGCGACGGAGGAGAGCGGGGATCAGAGCCTGATGTTGAATCTGTGGAACTCCCCTGTTCCCGGGGAGGAGGCGAGCTGGACATGATTGATGTAGCCGTTCATGCGGTCCTGGATGTCGCGGAGGAGGCTGGCCATTTCGGTCGGAGGGCCTTCCATGACGAGCTCGACGCGTCCGTCGGGCGTGTTTCGGACGTATCCCTGGACGTTGTACCGGAGGGCGAGGTTCTGCACGGTATAGCGGAAGCCGACGCCCTGCACATCGCCGCTGAATATGCACGTCTGCCGCTCCATGCGTGTACACCTGTGCGTGTGATGCGGAGGGTACAGTGTATCGTCGGACCCCTGTCGCGACCAGAGAGGCGGTCGCGGCGGTGTCAGGACGCGCTGCGGTGCTTGGGGAGCTCATCGTAGGCGATCTTCCTGGCGAATGCGCGATACGCCATGTCCAGGGTGCTGATGTCCGCACCGAGGTAATGTTCGAGCATGGGGCGTACGGCCTGGCTTTGCCAGGTGGCAGACGTGTGGCGATGCGAGCCGGTCGGGTCGTGGACGGCACCGTCGGCGGCGTCGGCCAGCCACCGCTGCAGCGCGGGCCGGAACCTGCGGTCTTCGGCATCCCAGAGGAAGCGTGCAAACGCCCAGGACTGAGCGTAGAAGCGATCGATCTCGTCGCCGGAGCGGCCGACGGTCTGCCCGGCCTGCATGGCGCAGAGGTCCTGGAGGGGCAGGAGCGACTTGGCGGCGATGGTGCGGCGCAGCGCCTGAGCGCGGGGGCCGTTCAGGGAGATGTTCCACCGGGGAAGGCGATCGTCCCAGGAGACGGCCTCGAACATGCAGGCCAGGCCCTCCTCGATGAAGGGCGGGAGGCGCCCCTTGAAATGGCGACCGATGAACTGATGCCAGCCTTCATGGGAGGCGACGGAGAACGCTCCCTCGCGGCCGTTGTAGTAGGTCACGTAGCGGTCCTGGATGGTGTATCCGCCGCTGCGGATCTTGAGGTACACTTTTGCGTTCGGGCCGGCGTATCGCTCGGTGTAGGCCTCCCACTGGCCGCGCCAGCGGAACATGTAGCAGTCGAGGGGCTGGTCGGAGGGCTGCAGGTGGGGAGCGACGAGGCGATAGCGTGCCCATGCTCCCTCCATGACCTGCGGCAGGAGCTGGAGGACGTCCTGATCGGTGACGGTCGTGAAGATGCGGTAGTGCTCTGTCAGAAGCACTTGGCCCATTTCGGGTCCGGCGTGCCAGTCCTGGCGGCGGACGTCGGCGGGGCGCTCGGGTCCTTCCCAGCGGCCGAGCGGGGTCTGCGAGGAGCAGCCGAGCATCAGGAGGGCATTGACCAGCAGCAAGGGAGACAAGGGCCGATTCGAGCTGAGCATGAAGATCCTTCGCATACGACGGATGCAGGGTCATTTGACGCGGGCCACTCGGCCCTGAACAATGCGATGCCTGATGGCCTCTGTACGATACGATATCGTCTCCATTGGGACGCTGAGCCGCAACCGGCTGTGGCACGAAACCCAGGCGGTGCGTACTCCGCACGCGACGAGCACGCTGATCCGGGCGGGCCGGCGGCGCATTCTGGTGGATCCTGGGCTTCCGGGGCCGGCGATGGCGGCGCGGCTGTTCGAGCGCACGGGGCTGCGGCCGGAGCAGATCGACACGGTTTTTCTGACAAGCTTCCGGCCCAGCCACCGCGCGGGGGCGGCGATCTTTCAACAGGCGAGCATTCTGATCCACGAGGTCGAGCAGCGATTGGTGCAGCAATACCTGGAACAGGTTCTGGCGCAGGCTTCGGCCGAAGATGCGGGCCGCAAGGCGATCGAGGACGATCTGCGGCTTCTGGAGACACTGCAGCCAGCCCCGGACCAGATCGAGGAGACGGTGGACCTTTTTCCGCTGTTCGGCTACACGCCGGGCAACAGCGGCCTGTTGCTGTCGCTATCGACAACGACGGTTCTGATCGCCGGCGATGCGGTTGCCACGCAGGAGCATTTTCTGGCCGGGCAGGTTTTGCCGGACGCGTATGACCTTGAGGCGGCGAAGGAATCGCTTCGGGAGGTTTACGAGATCGCCGATCTGATCGTCCCCGGGCATGACAACGTGTTCCAGAATCCGCGGGCGATGGGGATATGAGGCGCGAGGGTTGACGGTGGCGCGGGCGGCGCGGGGGGAGGAGGACGAGAGTTGGGCGGGGCGATCAGTGTGCCCCGCGGATGACTTCCACGGGGTCGTATCTCGCGGCCCTTCGGGCGGGGTAGACCGCGGCGATGATGACCGAGATCATGGCGGATACGAAGGCGGTGACGTATTGCTCCCAGTGCTCGCTCATCAACAGGCCTTCGACGTTGACGAGGCCCTGCATCTGAATGGGGATCTTGCGGAGGATTTCGACGGAGAGTTTGCCGAGGATGAGGCCGATGGCGGAGCCGATGAGGCCGATGGCCACACCCTGGAGGAGGTAGATGAGGGTGATGTCGTTGCGGGAGAGGCCGAAGGACTTGAGGATGGCGATGTCGTTGATGCGTTCGAGGACGGCCATGATGAGGATGTTGAGGACGCCAAAGGCGGCGACGATCATGAGGGCGCCGGTGATGAACGAGGTGATGATCTCCTGGATCTTGAAGATCTTCAGGAAGTTGGCATTGGACTCCTGCCAGGACTCGGTCTTGTAGCCGGCGACCGATTCGATCTGGCGTGCGTAGGCATTGGCTTTGCTGTAGTCGTCGGTGCGGAGGATGATGCGGTTGATGGTGTTTTTCTTGTCGAGGAGGGTTTGCGCGCTGCTGAGCAGCATGTAGGCACGGGAGTAATCGACGGGGGTGACGCCGGTTTGGAAGATGCCGACGACGCGGGCGGTGGTTTTGCCGCCTGTGGAGGAGGCGAGGCTGATGGTGTCATCGAGGCGTGCGCCGAGGTTGGAGGCGACGCCGCTGCCGATGACGACGCCGCCGGCGGTGGATCGCAGCCGTGAGAAGCCGCCCGAGAGGACCTTTTCGCCAATGGTGGTGACGCGGACCTGCTGTTCGGGGTCGACGCCGACGATGGCGAGGTTCTGGGTTTTGGTGCCATAGGTTGCGATGACGCTGCCGGTGACTTCGGGAGCGACGGAGAGGATGCCAGGGAGTCGGCGGAGCTTGCCCATGAGGCCTTCGGGGTTCTTGATCTTTTTGACCTGCTCGCGGGGCTTGACGTTATCGAGGTGGAGGAGGGCGTTGGGGTCTGGGTAGGCGCGTTGGAGAATGGGCGTCTGCGTTTCACGGGGCTCATCGTTGATGAGGATGTGTCCCGAGGACTCGACGGTTTCGATGATGAACTTATCGGAGAAGCCGGCCATCATGGCGGACATGGCGATATACATGGTGACGGAGATGGTGACGCCGGCGATGCAAATGAGGGTCTGTCGCTTGTGGGAGAGGAAGTAGCGGGATGAGATCAGCCAGCGCATGGGTTGGTCGCGAGTGATGGGTTGTGCGTTCGTGACGGACGGATCAGCATTCTAGTTGAAACCTCGGAAGGGGCTGCCCTGTTGTTTGGGTTTGTTGAGAGCGGCGGCTTCGGCGGGGTCGAGGAAAGCGGGGCGGACGCGCTGGCCTGGGGCCATGTCGTTGACGGGGCTGATGAGGACGAGGTCGTCGGGGCCGAGGCCGGAGATGACTTCGGTGCGTTCGACGGAGCGGAGGCCGAGGCGGACGTCGGCCTTGGCGAGGCGGTTCTGGCGGACGAGCCAGACCTGGCCGTCCTGGACGGCCTGGGAGGGAATCACGATGGCCTTCTCCTTCTGGTCGGCGAGGAAGGCGAGCTCACCGGTCATGCCGGCGGCGAAGGCGGGGTTGTTCTCCAGCATGACGAGGTCGACCTCGAACGTGCGGCGATCGGGGTCGGCCTTGTCATAGATCTTGCGCACGTTGCCCTGGAAGACGCGGGCGGGGAAGGCGTAGAGCGTCATGTGGACGAGTTGGCCCAGGCGCACCTGGGTCTTGTTTTCCTCATCGACGGCGGCGCGCATGACGAGCGATTCGGGGCGGACGTCGGCGATGAGCATGATGCGGTCGTTGACGGCCAGGCGTGTGCCGACGGACTGGGGGCGGTCGAGGACGACGGCGTTGCCGATGGGGGAGCGGATGGTCTGGCGATCGATGTTCCACTGTGCGATCTTCAGGGCGGCCTGGGCGACCTGGCGGTCCCTCTCGAGCTCGAGTTTCTTGGCGGCCCGCAGCGACTTGATGCCTTCGGTCTCGGTCAACAGGGTTCGGACGCGATCGAGGGCACGATCGAGGTCGGACTGGCTGGAGGCGCGGTTGGCCAGGGCCTCGGAGACGCGCTGTTGCTCCCGGCGGGCGATGGCCAGCAGCTCTTCGGCGCCGGCGAGGCGCTGGTCGAATTCCCTAAGGAGGGGCGAGGTTTTCTCATCGGCGAGCTGGGTCTTGAGGTCGAGATCGGCCTTGGCCTGGTCAGATTTCTGCTGGACGGAGTCCTCGATGACGACGGCGAGGGGCTGGTCTTTGGAGACGCGGTCGCCCTTGTCGACGAGGACCTGGGTGAGATAGCCTGGGGCGTTGCTTTTGATGGGGTATTCGCGGTCGGGGAGGAGCGTGCCGGTGGCGTAGAAGGCCTGGATGACGGGGCCTTCGATGACGTGGGTGACGGTGACTTTGGGGAAGGCGTAGAGGAGGACGAGTTGGAAAACGGCGAAGCCGGCGGCCGCGAGAAGGGCGATGGCCAACAGCCAGCGGAAGAGTGCGACGGC
>Ga0315288_10006368_pt1 | contig 14972 bp, 10 predicted proteins | sample YL17G11_20_MG_FD_203454 | JGI IMG/M metagenome (GOLD analysis project Ga0315288, IMG submission 203454) | Sediment microbial communities from Yellowstone Lake, YNP, Wyoming, USA - YL17G11_20 | ecosystem: Environmental > Aquatic > Freshwater > Lake > Sediment | place: USA: Wyoming | collected... | reverse complement strand
AATGCCCGACAGGTACCGTGCGGTACTGCCGGAAAGGAGGATGCGACCTTGGCGATGAACTTCATGGGGCTCGGATTTTCCTTCGGTGCGAAGGATTCTGGCCTCAGTGGCGTCTTAAAAGACGTGTCGACCCACATGGATGGGTTGGCGGAGGGCATTCGTACGTTCGGAACCTCGGCGGAAAAAGCTACGCAGCCAATGGCGAACCTAGCCAATTCCTTTGGCGGCAAGGTTTTTGAGGGTGCTGCAGAGGGTCTAGAGCACGTTGGTAACGCTCTGGAGGGGTCCGTCTTCGAAGGGGTGCTCAAGGGCTCCAAGATGATGGAGGACGCTGAGCGGTCGTACAACGCGGCTGGCGAAGGCATCGGCATGTCCTTCGACAACGTGAAGAACTCCTTGAAGGGGGTCTACCAGCAGCTTGTTGGGGATCGCATTCAGAAGTTCGCGGAACAGATTCCGGTAGAGCGGTTCAAGGCGGTCGGCGAGCAGATCAAGACTTCGATGGGGATGGCTGGCAATTTTGCGCAGCGCCTCTTCGGAATGAAGAAGGGTTTTGAGCAGGTTGGGCAAGGGGCGGAGAAGGCTGCCCAGCCATTGCAGCACTTTGCGTCGAAAGACGCGGCGGCAAAAGCTCAAGGCATGGACCAAGCGGTGAAGACCCTTAGTGGCACCCTTGGTCAAAAACTTCCTGCTGCAGCCCGAAAAGGGGGCGAGAAGTTCAAGCGCAGTGCGGATGGAATCGAGGCGGGTGGGAATCAGGTATCGCGCAGCTTTCAGAAGATCGACGAAAGCGCGTCGAAGATGGGAAAGTCTGTCGGCACCTCAGGGGACAAGTTCAAAAGCTTCCTCGATAAGATGCCTATGAAGCGCTTGGCTGGGGTAGCCGGCGCGCTCGGGAACATAGGAAGTGCGGGTGGTGAACTCACTACAGGCTTCGAGGCTGCAGCTCAGCAGAACTCCGTGGATACGCGCAAGATAGTCGCGAATACCGGACTCATGGGTAAGGAGTTGAACAAGGCCAATCAAGAGGCCGCTGGTTTGGTGATGGGGATGAAAGTCTCTGCTCAAACCGCAGGTCATGCGACGTCCGCGATGATCAAGTTCGGTCCTGTGTTGAAGGCTATCGGTGTGGATAGTGCGGCTACCGGAGTGAAATTGGAGGACGGCCTAGGCATACCGATCTATGAAACAGCCCAAAACTTCGATCGGATGCAGAAGGGGCTAAAGCTGACTGACAAGGACTTGGGAAACCTCAGCCGGTCTTTCATGGCTACAGGCGAGGCTGTTGGCGATGTACAAGGGCCGATCAAGCACATGGACGAGATCATGTCTCTCGCCCAACGACGCACTAACTTGCTTGCTCAAGGAGTCAAAACAATTGGCGGCAAAGATGCCGTGATGAGTATCAATCAGGCATCTCGATCGCTTTATGCTCTAACGGGTAACGCGAAGGGCGCGCAGGAGGCGGCTCTAACGATCGAAGGTAAGCTGGTTGAGTCGTTGGAATCCGTGCGGAACATGTTTACGGGCACGGAGAGTGAGCTGCACGGATTTTTGACCAACACCTCGGTTGTTACAGGGGACGTAACGAAGGCCTTTAAGTCGGCCGAGGGCGGCGTTGGTCCTTTCATTGACAACATGTCAGATCTGTTTGCCAAGCTTAAAAAGGGAGGCAAGAGTACTGCGCAGATCATGAAGATGTTTGGTGGGCGTATGACGCAAGTCTTCGGAGATCAAGCCTCTGAAGTGTTGCTGTCTGCTTTGGATAAGGCGGATGAGGCCAAAGTGGCGACGATCAAAGCCTCGAAGGCGATGAGTCGTAGCTTTGGAGAGGCGGGTAAGGAGACTTGGCGGTCCTCGATGACTCTGAAGGAGTCGATGGACCTGATTGTTGGAGCTGCGGAAGCGCGCTTTCGGAATCTAGGTCGAGGCAACGCTCAGAAATTCGTTACGGATGCGAGCAAGCAGTTCGCGAAGTTCAACGATTCGGCGGAGAAGATTTCGAAGGAGGGTGGTCCGCTTGGGAAGATGGTCGACAAGATGTCGGAGATCTCCTTCTTAGGCGCTAAAGCGTTCCTTCCTGAGGCTCTTCGTCCGATGTCGATGGTCTTCAGCAAACTGGGTCCGGAGGTTGCCACTGCAGTTCAAGCGTTTGGTCCGCTTGTCCCTGCACTTCTTGCTCTTCTGAATCCTGTCACGCTGATTCTCGCTGCTTTCACCCTCTTGCACCTAGGGTTCAAGCAGACCGAAGCGCACATCAAGGGTCTCTCGGGTAAAGACACTCAGGCTGCTCAGAAGTCCGTTGCCGGCCTAGAGAAACAGCTCAAGGGTCTTACGGAAGGCACTGAAGAGTACTCACTTGTATCGGCTAAATTGACCGGTGCTCAAGCCAACCTGGCTCGTGTTCAGAAGGACGTGAAGCTGTCTGCTTCCTTCTCGGACTCTTCGAAGGCGGTAGTGGGGCTTCGAGCGGAGCTGGCGAAGCTACCAAAGACCAGCGCGAAATATGCGGAGTCCCTCGAAAAGCTCAAGTCGGCAGAGGCTAAGCAGCATGACGCTGAGAAGGCTATTGCTGCTGAAAGCCGGAAAGAGTTCGTTCAGACTATCAAGGAGAAGCTGAAGGGCTTTGGGGAGCAGGCAAAAGCATTTGTTAAGAAGCTGCCTGGCTATGCAAAGGAGCTGGCTGAAGAGTTCGCCACGATATTCACGGAGATCGATTGGCGCGGCCTTTGGAAGTCGATTGGCGATTCTATCAAGAACATAGATTGGAAGGCGATCGGCGAGCAGCTGAAGGAGCTTTGGACGTCGCTTGGCGATGCTGCGAAGAAAGTGAAGTGGGGAGAAATCATCGGAAAGGTGGGCGACCAGCTGATTGCTCAGCGGAACACGCTCATTGAAGCGGTCGTCGATCTTCTCGATCAAGTTTTGGTGGGTTCCAAAAACCTGATCGATTGGGATAAATTCGGAGAGATCCTGAAGACTGGGTTGGGGGTTGCTGTAGCTAAAGCTGGCGCCGGTTTCTCCGCTTTGATTGAAATCTTGCGGACTAAATTGCTGCCCGTGATTGCGAAGGTGTTCGACAGGGCTGTCGATATTGTGAAGGACTTGCCCAGTCGCGTTGGGGCGGCGCTCAGCGGACTAGGCCCCATGGTTGGAGGGGCTCTCAAGCACATCGTTCCTGTAGTTTTGGACTTCCTTGTCGGCTTGCTCGCTTTGGCGGGCACTCTGCTGATGAAGTTCTACCACGCTCTTCCGAGCATTCTCGAAGGGCTCGGGGACCTCATCAAGGGAGCACTCGACTTTGTCCGTGACGTGATCATCGGCATCATGCAGGGCGTCCGCGATTGGCTGGTCAAGACCTTCCCCTCGTTGGCAGGACCCATCACGGCGGTGTTCGATACGATTGAGAGCGCTTACCGAGGCATGTACGACGGCATCAAGTTCATCATTGACTTGGTGATCGGTGTCGTTACAGGCTTCGAAAGAGCAGCGTTGGCGGTCTGGGATTCGGTTTTCGGTGGAGACGCACTAAGCGGCGCGGCAAGCGCCTTTGACCCTGTCATCGATGTACTGAAGACCGTTTGGAATGTCCTCAGCGCAGTTGGTGAAGTCATCTTCGGGGTGTTGATCCCCTACTGGAATGTACTCTGGTCTGTCGCCAAATTCGCTGCCACGGTTATCTGGAGCGGGCTCCGGATTGTTTTCGCGGCTCTAGAGACGATTGGCTACGTCATCTATCGCGTTGTCGTCATCGCGTTCAAGGTACTGGCAGGCATCGCTACAGTGGCTATTGGAGCGATTGTGGCAGTGTTGACGTGGCTCTGGAAAGAAGTCTGGGAGCCGCAGTGGAACGCGATGGCGGCGATTGTCGTTGCCGTATGGGAAAAGTACATCAAGCCTGTTTGGGATCCGGTAGCCGCCTTCTTCGTCAATATTTTTGACCAGGCCGGCAAGGCGGTCACCTCAGCGGCGGATGTCATTGTTGGGGCGTGGGCCACTGTACGAAAGGGTTTCAAGGACTTCTTCGATTGGATCGAGAAGATCGTAGACGACCTCTTCGGCCACTCGACCATTCCGGATGCCTTCGACAGAGGCTTCAAGGCCATCACTACCATCTTCAGTACGTTCTGGGAGATGGCGAAGGGGATCTTTGACAAGGTGACGGCCTTCGTCGGCGCTATGTTCGCGCCTGTAACGAAGATCGTAGACAAGATCTTCGGCGGAGGCGGCGACTCCGTGGCGAGCATGATAGGCGCCGGCATGGATAAGGCGCTGGACGTCATCAAGAACGTCGTGGGCGGCGTAGTCGCTCTCGTTCAGAAGACTCTCTACGACGCAATTGTGGAGGGCATCACGAGCGCGTTCGTGGCAGCTTTCAAGGCGACCACGGAGTCCTCGAAGACCTTTTTCAAGGTGCAGCTGGAAGCGTTTACGAGCTTCACAAACAAGGTTTTCGATCTGTTCAAAAACATGTGGTTTAAGATTTTGACGACGACATTGGAGTCGTCTGTTGCGATGACTGGTGAGTTGTCGAAGTCACTGAATCAGTTGGGGCAAGTGAAGGCGGCTCTGGATGCGGTCATAGCGGCGCGTACGGAGGCTAACAAGAGTGGTACCAAGGAGGGCGAGCAGCTAAAGGCTGAGACGGACGTCACCAAGTACAATCAGCAGATGTTGGATCAAGCCAGACACCCTGATTGGTTCATGAACATCTACGGGCCTAATTTCGACAGCAAGATGGGTGAACTCATTGGCGCGGTGAAGGCCATTAAGGCGGTACCCATGGCTGCGACTGGTACCGGCGGGATATCCAAAGCGATCGATAAACTGAGACCCTCAACAGGCGCGGCCGTGGCAGCCGGGGCGCAACTTCCGAGTAAGTAACGCTATGGCTGTAAATCTAAGAAAAAGCAGTCGCCTTCAGTTTGGTGATCTCATGGAGCTGGATGGCTTCGAGTTTTGGAACCTACTGGAGCTGCCTACCATCCCTTCGCAGCCGGACGACACGACGTATCAGGTGAAGACCGGCGACCGTATCGATCTCATCGCGGTTCAGTACTACGGGGATCCTATTCTTTGGTGGGTCATCGCTGTGGCGAACGACATGGAATTTATCCCTACAGATCTAAATGTTGGTCGAGTTTTGCGAATTCCTTCGTCTCGATATATCCAGCAGTCCTTTTTCCAAAAGGCGAATGTAGGGTCGCAGTGAGTTATGCCTGAGGCCACGTTCGACTACTTCAACCCGTTTATGGCGGCCAAGATCATCACATCGGATGGTCAAAACTACCCTCTTTGGATTGGTGGTACGGCTCAGACTGTTGGGTTTGATGTCAAGACGCACCTCAAAGTAGCCGGTACTAGTGGTTATCTAAATGCTCTGTCTTTTGTAACCGAGTTGCAGGTAGAGATGGACTTGGGGAACATCCCTAAGATCACCGTCACGCTTGCGCCTCCCTTCGAAGACGGTATCAAGCTGATTAACACTGACTTGTTGGAACTGGGAACCAACCGTATTCAGGTTCAATTCGGTTATGTGGCGGGGGCAGACGGAGCGCCTGTTTTTCGTGAATTTGAAGGCATGCTTACTACCTCGCCTGAGATAAGCATCAGCGCAGGCGAGGTCACAATCACGCTCACTGCTCAGGGTCTCAACGGCGCTATTGCCACGATGCAGCAGGAAGGGTCGGAAACCTTTGAAAAACTTACAAGGAGGTCAATTTTCGAGTTGGTTGCTATTCAGTACGGGCTGGAGATCGTTATAGATCCTTCTACTTTGAGTGATCCTGTAGCAGGCCCTGCTCTTACGGAGGAGTTGATTACGCGTTCGCAAGGGTGGCAGACACCCATGTTTTTCCTGACGCAATTGGCGAATGAGGCGCGGTGTTTTTTGCTGTGGGGGTCTAAAGGCTCTGCGGCTAAAAAACAGATCGTGAAGATAGTGTCGCGTACTGCGTCATTCGTTAAACAACAGCCGACTATCATCCTCTCGATGTTTCATTACGGTGCCGCGGATCTTCTAGGTGCGACTGTTTATCCGATCGTATCGGTTTCGAGTACGCCCAAGGAGTTGTTCCTCGCCGGCATTCAGAAGATCGTCTCTGAGGAGATGGATGTCAAAACCAAAAAGGCCACCTTAAAAGCTACAACGGCTAAAGATGCTCAACCCGCTCAGGCTTCTAAGGGTGCGATTGACGGTAAGGGTAAAGACGAGTCCATTCTTCCTAAACCGGGGGAACGTACAGCGGTGCATCGTATGCCCGGCGACCCCGCCGACAAGGAAACCCTTCAAGACGTCCATCACGCTTTCGACACGTACTCGTTAGGCATGGCTCTTCCATTGGATGTAGAGACCATTGGGATGCCTACTATCGAGCCGGGAGATGTGGTTCGTATTCGGGGGCTAGGAAAGAAGCTCGACCAAAACTACGGGGTCTTTAAAGTGAATCACTCGCTAGGAGCCTCCGGCTTCACTACTGCTCTTCATTTGATATCGAACACCGCTGACGCGTTGGAATCTCAGATGAGGGACTTGGCTGCGGGCAACCAGAACGCTCAAGATCCCAGCGCTCAAAACGCTCCTGCGGAACCGAGGAAGGGGCCCTAGATGGCTATCTTCGATAACTGGCTCACCAACTTAATGAAAAAGGGGTTGGGGGTTGCGTGTAACCGCTATTACAGCATCTACCGTGGAACTGTTACGGACAACAAAGATCCTGACAGTCTAGGTCGTGTAAAAATTCTTTGTCCGCAGGTGGGTCAGACTGCTGCACCCGATAGGTGGGTTCTTCCTGCAACAATGGGAGGAGGGAACAGGCGCGGTATGTTCTTCGTGCCGGAGGTAGATGACACGGTTTGGGTATCTTTTTATGAAGGAGACCATGATCGACCCGAGGTCTATTGGGGTGGTTGGTATGGGGAAGTCGATCCTACTGGTGATGAGCCGACCGATGTGCCGATAAGGCTGGCTCCGAAGCCGAAGGGGGCTTACCCCGAGAAAAAGGGTTTCACTACCCGTGCAGGCCACTCCCTCATTTTTAATGATGAGGACGGTAAGGAATCAATCACGATTCAGTGGAATCAGCCGGCGGATGGAGATCCGGCCAAAACAGATCGAACCAAGACGGCCAAGCTCAATCCCAAGAAGAGCACTGTGTTGTCGTTGGAGTCTAAGGGCGGCTTTCTCTTGAAAACGGCTAGCTCTTACATCATTCAGATCGATGAAGGCAAAGGAGCGCTAACCATCGCTTCGCCTAAGGGGAGCATGTACACCATCTCCTCGGATGACGCCGTGGCGGTGTTTCACAAGTCGGGTGGAAACATCCTCATGAACGACAGCGGTATCACTATCTCTGCGGCGGTGTCGAAGCAGCAAAACGTTAACATCTCCGGTCAAAGTGTTGCCATCAACGGAGGGAGTGTTTTGGTCGGAGGCAAGGCGGTCGACTTCGCCGTGCTCGGCTTGAAACTCATCAAGTGGCTCGCTCTTCATACACATCCTTATCCGTTTGGTGTGGTGCTTCCACCGGTGCCTCCGCCCACTCCGCTCGACTTCTGTTCGCAAACCGTGAAGGTGCAGGACTGAGGCTGCATGGCTCTTGCGGCAGCACTGCCTGGCATGATTGCCGACTTTACCGCGCTTCTTGTAGGACCCCCTCTCGGTCCTATCGCAGGGGCTGCGAAGATGGCCAACATCTACTCGAAGTATACGAAGGCCGGACAGTTTGGTTTGAGTTTGCCCATTTTCACGGGTCTAGAAGAGCAAGTGCTGGCTGCTACCTTGGCCGCGGTATTTGTGCTTCCTGTTCCGAATCCAGCTGCATGGGGAACCGCTTGGTCGCTAGGACTAACCACGTACTGGCTTGCGCCGCCTATCGCAGTGGCGGGGCCGCAGGTAGGCGCGGTTACAACGTTCACGGGTGGACCGGGTGTTCTTGCCGCTTTAACAGCGCAGGTACTCATTCCTTTTAGCCCTCCTCCGGTAGCAGCAACACTCATTGCAACAGCGCTTCATGTTGCTTCGTTGACCGTCATAGCCACGGTAGCGCCGCCTCCGAGCGCAATGGTGCCGCTGCTATGAGCCTCTGTGAATTCAACATCACGCTGCCTTCGATTGAGATTCCAATCCCGTCGTTTGCGTTGCCGAGTCTTCCGTCGATCGACTTGCCTAGTCTTCCTAGTTTCGACATTCCAGACCTAGGATTCGATATTTCGATCGACATCCAGCTCCCGTCGATCGACATCCCAATCCCGTCGTTTGCGTTGCCGAGTCTTCCGTCGATCGACTTGCCTAGTCTCCCGGACCTCCCCCCGCCTTGTCCTTTGGACGACCTCTAGGCCGTTTTTGACCTCGGTTCGTAAAGGAATTTCCGCTAGACTCGGCTGCATCTAAGAGATGCCTCAATTTATCGGATTCTCATTTCCGTTTCGAAAGGGATCTACTTCGTTTCCCGAAGTGGCGACCGACGATGCGCTCATTAAAGAGTCCCTCGTCCAGCTCATTCTTACAGGGCGCGGCGAACGCGTAATGCGTCCGGATGTAGGCTCAGGGGCCTTTCGTCATATCTTCGAGGATAATGATGAAGTGTTGGCTACTTTGATCCAAAACGAGGTCGCTCAAGTTATCGGCCAGTACGAGCCGCGCGTCTCCTTGCTCAGTGTGAACGTAGCCAAGGGGGATCCTGATACGGACAACGGGCCTGCTTCCGTGATCGTCACTATCAATTACATCGTCCTGGCGACGGTCACGGTCGGGACTTTGACCTTGACGTTGTCTTCGGGGAATCCGTAATGGCTACAGATCTCGTCTCGTTGAACCGCGTCAAGTACGGAGGCTTGGACTTCGACACCATCGAGGACGACCTTCGCGCGCAGCTGCAGATTAAGTTCGCAGCCAGCTTCAATGACTTCTCGGTTTCGAGTCTCGGGATTGTCTTGCTCGACATCGTATCGTTTGGTCTGGATACGCTTTCGTTCTACTTAGATCGCAGGGCTACCGACACGTACCTAGTCACGGCGAGAACGCGTCGCTCCGTTGCACTTTTGACACGCCAGCTGGGCTACAAGATGGGCGGGGCGGTGGCTGCCTCGGTAGATCTACAGGTCTCTACCGCTACGCAGTACGCCTTCCCCGTGCCTATTCCTAAGGGCTTCCAGTTCCTGGGACCGAACAACATCATTTTTGAGGCGGCGCAGCAGGTCACGATTCCGGCTTTCACGACAGCTCCTCAGAAAGTTCCTGCCTTTCAGGGCATCACCACTTCGGAAAATTTTGTTTCAGACGGTACCGCGAACCAGCTTTTCAAGCTCACGCGTGTTCCGACTGACAGCTCCATCGTTCAGGGAACTGTTCAAGTACTCGTCAATGGTAGTCCGTTTGCTGAGAGCGACTTCGTTACGTTCGATGCTACCGACCAATTCGAGATCAACTACAACGACGAGCCTCCTACCTTGCGATTCGGCGATGGAGTTGCAGGCAATATCCCCATCAAAAACGGGAGTATTGCGGTTACATACGTAGCGTCGCTCGGGGCTGCCGGTCAGGTGTTGTCTCACAACATCAAAAAGGTACAGACGCAGCTTGTGGTGCTCTTTACCCCCATCAATCTGGTCGTGGATAACCCTGATAATACGGTCGGCGGTAGTGATCTTGAAGACCTAGATCACGCTAAGACCTACGCTCCTCGCGTCTTCAAATCGCGTCGTGTTGCGGTCACGCGTCAGGACTACGAAGCGCTAGCCGGGTCCTTTGCTGACCCCTTGTTTGGTCGAGTAGCAGTTGCACAGGCCATCTCTGCAAGGAGTGCAGCCTCGGACTTGGAGCTGCAGAATCTGATCATCGATATCAGCGCGGCTTTGACGACGGCTGTCTCGACGATTCAGAACGCTCTGAATAACGTAACCACCGGTGCGTTCGTTCTCACGACTACGATTCAGACGAGCAACACTCAGCTTCAGGCAGATCTCACCAATCTTCTGACCAAGCTCAACACCATCAACACCAACCTCGCGTCGCTCCTGTCCACGTCTCGAACCATCAAGAGCAACAGTACTGAGCTTCAGAACGATCAAGCGGATGCCGCTGCTTATGTTGCTACCAGCAAGGTGTCGGTTGCTACTGCATCGACGTCCGCCTTGTCTGCCATCACTACGGTAAACGCTTTTGCGACTGCACCGGCTAATCCGGCCGGTAGTCAGCTGACGGCTCCCGATAAAACAGCGTTGTCGAACACGATGACGAACGTGTCCAACAACGTAAACGCCATCACGAGCAATCTGAATCAGATCGATGCGCTATTGACGCTGATCAACGCGTTGGCGGGTCAGATTGGGGCAGGGGCGACGTCGCAGACGACAGTCACCCAGGCGATCCAATCGATAGTGGTCAACGACATCGGCATCAGCGTCCTCACGGCGAATACGATCGTGAAGGACATGCAGACGCAGATCACCTCTATTGTTACGGCCTTGGGCACGCAGAGCCCGGTTGCAGGTTTGTTTGGTGACTTGGTCACGATTCAAAATAGCTCGGACTTGGCGTTTGACACAGTCACGGCAGATACCGCCGCTATTGAGGTCCATGTAGACAAGATCTTGTCGGCGGATTGCAAAGCGAACTTGGTGGTAGTTCCCATCTTGGCGCGGGATGCTTCTGGTTTTTATGCAGCGCCTTCCATTGGTCTGGTGCAGTCCCTGCAGTCTTTGTTGGACGGTGTGAAAGAGGTCACGCAGACCGTGGCCGTGACTTCGGGCGTGCAATTCCTGGTTCCCGCGGCTATTGAGATCCGACTGGCGATTCGGGTGGGTATCTCGGAGCAGATCACCACCGCTTCAGCGATAACCATCGTGGATGGTGTGTTGCGAGATCGGTCTTTTGGGCAGTCCTTGTATGTTTCGGACCTATTTGATCCGTTGAGTACGCTTCCGGGTGTGGTTTTCGTCAACGTGACTATTTTGGGTTACCGTCCGAACCTGTCGCCGGTCATTCTCGTGGACAAACTCGACGCAAACGGAAACCTCATCATTGCCAACAGCGAGGTCATCACGCTCTCCCAGAGCGACCTAGACGTGAACACTGAACTCTTTGCGGGCAGTTTTGCGTGACCACTTCCCACATCTCCGACTAAATAGGAGAACGGCCTGATAGGAGTGATTACGCCGTGGCTGAGAGTTACCTCCGATACGGTGTAGTTCGAGTCGCCAACAACAAGGACGACCAGAAGACACCTGCCCAAATTAATACGGCGCACGTCACGTCCGTGACGCAGGAAGATCTTCAGGAGTTCGTCCTCTCTCAGATCAAGCGTATTATTTGGGGCGGAGATCCAGGTAACTGGTACACCCCTTTTGAGGGTTTGGGCGTCAAGCCGCTTAACCAGCTCACGACAGGGGCGGACAACGAGAAGTTCGGGATTTCGCTTCTTGGTCCCATAAACGGGGCCAACTTGGTCTTCACGACGCCGGACAAGTTCGTTAATGTAGCGGGTGGGCGGACAATTCGGGTATATTGGAACGGCGTTCGGCAGAAAGCCTTGGATGACTACACTTTGTCGGAAAGTGGTGGGCCTCTCACTGGTTACGACACGGTGACGATGCTTGCGGCTCCTCGTTCTGGGGATCACCTGATATCGGACTACAGCAAGGTCTGAAAAACTCGGAGGATTTCAAATCATGGGCCGCACTTTCATTCGCCAAGACACGCAGATTCGTAAGAGTGATCTCTACGATGACACCATCACTCCGACGTTGGCGAATTACGAGACCAACCCGACCAACATCGAAGAAGATCTGAACAGCGTCAGATCTCAGCTCCAGAACTTCCTGAATAGGAACGGAGCGAGCTTCCCGGCCGGTAACTGGTGGGATGATGCTGTTGCCCCAGTGACCTTCGAGAACGGCTCGAAGCGCGGCATCAACACGACGAATCAAGACCTCCACGACTTAGAGCGCAAGCGCGTCCTCATCGAGGTCTTCAACCCGAGCGACGTACCTATCGGCACTCAGGCGACCGGGACGCTGACCACGACTGGCGTGTTCAGCAACAACGAGACCGTCACGATCGGCACGCAGACCTATACGCTGAAGAGTCCGTTCGTCAACGCTGCGGACAACATCGATGCGTCAGGTACGACGGCCGCAACGCTCGATAATCTGAAGCGGGCGATCAACGGCGACGGCGTTGCAGGTACCAACTACGGCACTGGAACGGTAGTCAGCACGGTCGCGTACGCCACGTCCACGGCGACGACCCTGGACCTGATGGCCAAGCAGGGTGGTACCGCTGGTAACTCGGTAGCGACTACGGAAACAGCGGCGAACGCCTCCTTCGGTGCAGCGACGCTCACCGGCGGTGTAGCTACGAACGTCTCGATCTTTACACGAACCGCCGAGCTGCCCAGCAACACTACGCTTGCCATTGGCGTCGTGACCACGCTCGGCACTGTGGCGGCTGCGCAGGGTGGAACCTTCGGCGCTCACTCGCTGACGCAAGTCGCAGGCGCGACCATCACCTCGCCAAAGAACCTCGTTCCGATCGTCGACTCCATTACTCACGACCCTATTTTGTCGAGCACGCGTCGGGTTTACGCGTTGTTCCACAGCGAGTCCGTCACGAACGGAAGCACGGTCTCGATTACGACGCCCAACCGCGCGCAGCTCAGCTACGTGCGACTGGATGCGACCGGTAACGTGCTTGAAGCTGTTCCGATCGCCGACATCTCGGGCCTGATTGTTCATTACTCAGCTACGGAGCGAAAGGCGCTTCAGGACTTCAACGAGCAAGACTTCTTGCGCGGTACGACGCTCGATGTACCGACGTCTACGACGGTCACGCGTCAGGTCGCGTACGACAACCAAGGTACTACCGCAGTTGAGTTGGCGACCAACGCTACGCTCGACCTCAACAGCGCGGGTATTTTCTGGGAGCTTCGAGACCTTGTCAACGCGACGCTTTTCCGTCTTACGGAAGGCAGCGGCGGTGGAACGACCACGTTCCAAATCGCGGCAGACGTTGACACCTTTGATGTGAACGCGATCGTGAACGATTTCGACAAGGGTTTGGCGGTGGCTACGGGTGGCCAGCGCATCAATGTCGGAACGACGATCATTGCCAACACGGCCACGATTGAGTCGGTTGGTGCGACCAACGACCTTCGTGTGTTGAGCGCTCGCGACCTGTACCTGGATGACGTGAATCAGACGGGCTCCACCTGGGCCCAGACCAACGGCATCAAGCTTTCGGCGTCAACCGCGGAGTGGAACACGTTCGAGTTGAACTTCGGCGAGGTCTCGCTGTTGAACAGCATCAACCAGGCCTATGCTAAAGATCGCCGCGCCAAGGTCTACTCTGTAGTGACCACGCTCATTACGGCGGACAGCGACGCCAGTCTTGCGGATGGAAATCTCGATACAGCGTTGCCGGATATGAGCGGTGGCAGCTTCCTCACTGACTACGATGTCTTCCTGAATGGAGATTTGCTGCGTCCTGGTGCTAACTCCGGTTCAAACAACGATTACTACCCCGGTACGACCCTGACGACGGCGGCCAAGCTCAAGTTCGAGTTCAACCTCAAAGCAGGTGGAAGTCCGGACGTTCTGTGTGTGATTCCCTACGCGTCTCCCTGATTTTGAGGACTAACGAATGAACTTGGACAAGGCGGATGTGAAAATCGATGTGGCGACCGAAATTGGAGCCCGCATCGAGGATGTTCTAGAAGGTGCACGGAAAGACGTCCTGCGCCAAGAAGGAGCTACATCCGCTTTTTACCAAGCTGCCAAAGCCTGCGAAGACGCCGCCTTGCATGTCGACAAGGACATGGATGAGGGGAAGTTCGGCCTTGAAGTCGCCGCGCATATCAAGCGGTACGTCGATCGCTGTGCCAACGCGACGCGAAATCTAGCCAAGCAGTCCGAAGCTCTACATCTCATCGCGATGGGTAAATCCACGTCGTTTGAGATGTCGGTGAAGCTGGTGGAGAAGTTTCGAACAGAAGAGCAAGCCAAGGTGACCGCTCTGCGTGAAGCCCTGGCGAATGGTTCTCTCAAACCCGCCCCTGAAGGTCTGGTCAAACAGAACGGAAATGGTGTTCATACGAACGGCCTTTCTAGTCTAGGCATTCGGCCGGGGATGACGATCAAAGAGCAGCGTTTGGCAGAGGCTGCTGCGGCAGAGGCGGTTGCTGCTCCGGTTGCTGTTGTTAGTGCTCCAGCGGTCAAATTGGCAGGTCGCCCTCGGGGTCGTCCACGAACCAAGGGGTGAGTCATGCCGCAGACGCCCGACCGTCGACCGGGGCCGCTACTTGAAGATGAAGAGATTCGTCTAAGCGGCGGTGCTGCGGTTCCTTCCGTAGATGGTGGAGTCACTTACGACGGCACTAGCTTTCGTATGCGTGACTCGGTCGGTACGTTCAATCCGAGGACGGGCAGCAGCGGAATTACAGCGACCGAGCACAAAACACTTCGGCAGCTGATTCATCTCGCTGAAGAAGGCGGACCTTTCGAGGGTTTTGCTTCTCTGGCCTACCAAGAGACTTTGCCTGCCGCGAATCCATTTCCTACGTCGATCATCTGGTGGACGAGTTCTGCTAAGACCGCGAAGATCGTCGAAGAAGCTGTTACTTACAACGCAAACAAGACGATCAATACCGATCAATGGAAAGTGTATGACGTTGACGGCACTACAGTTCTTGCAACTGTGACCGACACGATGGCATATACAGGGGTGTTTGAGACGAGTCGAACAAGGACGATTGCCTGATGGCGAAGTCTCCTGTCGCGATCCTCTTTACGACGGATGGCGTCGAAGCCGGCGTTAAGGACGGGTTTGCCGTCCCCACTGATGCACGTGGCTACATCTCTGTTGGCTACGACGGCACGAATACGCGATTTATTCGGGTCGATGCGTCGGGTCGTCTTATTGCGGTTGGGGCTGGAGTTGCAGGCACACCTGCGGGAGGCGTTGTTTCGGTTCAGGG
>Ga0315288_10006367_pt1 | contig 14973 bp, 12 predicted proteins | sample YL17G11_20_MG_FD_203454 | JGI IMG/M metagenome (GOLD analysis project Ga0315288, IMG submission 203454) | Sediment microbial communities from Yellowstone Lake, YNP, Wyoming, USA - YL17G11_20 | ecosystem: Environmental > Aquatic > Freshwater > Lake > Sediment | place: USA: Wyoming | collected... | reverse complement strand
CCACACCCAGGATCATCGCGCCGATGTTCTCCGCGGCTGTCGACTCGAAGAGGTCGGCGCCACGGCCGGCGCAATCGCCCACGTTGTCACCCACGAGGTCGGCGATCACAGCCGCGTTGCGCGGGTCGTCTTCAGGGATGCCCGCCTCAACCTTGCCTACCAGATCGGCGCCCACGTCGGCGGCCTTCGTGTAGATTCCACCACCGAGCTGCGCAAACAGCGCGACGAAGCTGGCCCCGAATCCGAAGCCGACGATTAGGAACGGCGTGTCAGCCATGTCGTTGCCCAGTATTCGGCTGTAGAAACCGAACAACGAGGCAACGCCGATCAGGCTCAGACCGACGACGAGGAAGCCGGAGACGGCGCCGCCGCGCAACGATACCGCCACCGCTTCGCGGAGACTGCGCGTCGCCGCCGAAGCACATCGCCCGTTCGAGCGCACCGCCACGTACATGCCGATGAAGCCGGCAACGCCCGAGCAGATAGCGCCGATCATGAACGCTACGCCGGTGAGAACGCCATGGTTCACGCTCTCATCGAAGTAGCCGACGATCACGCCTATGGCGACTGCCACGAACACGGAGAGTATGGCGATCGTTCGGTACTGCCGGCGGAGGAAGGCCATTGCTCCCTCGAATATCATCCCCGCGATCTCTTGCATCGCGGGCGGGCCGGCGTCGCGTTTCAGCACGTCCCATGCCAAGAACGCAGCGAATACTACGGTGGCCAAGCCCACAATCGGGATCATCCAAGCCATAGCCATGACAGTATGCTCCTTCGCTCTGGATTTGTCGCACCGGCGGAAGGCCTCCAAGACACCGGATTGAAGGCTTCTTGGCCGACCGTTTCGGAGTGTAGCAAAGGCCTCGATCAATGAGCAAGCAACGTGAGCCGGTTCTTGCAACAGATTTCACAAAGGCGTAAGCTCTGGCCCCGTAGCCCGTCCGCGGGGCACCAACGGCAGGGAGGCCGGCGTGGCAAACGTATTGGTCGTCAGCGGAGAGGCCGCGACGCAGGAGACGCTGCGGAGCTGCCTCGTCGGCGCCGGACACCTGGCCGCGGTCTGCAGCGATCTCTCCGCCGCGCCGCGACTGTTCGCGGCGCTGGAGTTCGATCTCATTTGCCTGGATGTCCGGGGCGATGACCCCTCGACCGCCGACTTCTGGACGTGGTTCGTCGGCGACCAGAGCCGCGCCGCGATACCGGTGCTCTTCATCCTCCCGCTCGGCGCGCGCTGGACTCCAGCCGCTGCCACGGCGCGCTTCCGCCCGTCGTGCGACGACATTCTGTCGCGACCGCTGGACGTCGATGACGTCAGGCAGAAAATCGCGCGAGTCCTCGCCGCATCGCCCTCAGGTCCGACAGTCCGGTCGCGAGTGCTCCGCTCGCCTCCGCTTACGCTGGACATCGAGACACATGATCTGGCGGCGAACGGCAAGGAGATCGCCCTCACACCGATCGAGCACCGGCTCCTTGCCTACTTGATGGAGCGGCCGGGGGCCATCGTCGGCAGCGACGAGCTATTGGAGAGCGTCTGGGGCTTCCATCCGGGGACGGCGACGGCGGCGGTCGTGCGCGTTCACGTCGGCAACCTCCGTCGCAAGATGGCCCAGCTTGGAACGGCGCGGCTCCTGGAGACGCTGCCTCACAGGGGGTACCGGCTTCTTCAGGAGGAAGGCTCCTAGCCGGCGACCGCTTTCGCCGATGCGCGACGCACTGGCATATCGCCCGCCTTCTCGTCGGCGAGCGCGCTCAGGTCCTGCGACTGACGCTCCAGCCAGCTCCGGAGGTCGTTTCGCGCGATGATGCTGCGCAGCTGCTCCGCCCGCCGTCTCTTCTCTTCGTCGGACATCGTCAGCGCCAGCCACAGGGCGTCGGCGGTGCCCTCGATATCGGTCGGAGCGACAGAGAGCGCGCCTTCCGCCAGCTCGCGATGCGAACCGACTTCGGTCGACAGGACGACGACGCCATCGCGCTCGTTCACGATCGGCCCTTCCTTCGACACGAGGTTCATGCCGTCCGCCAGCGAGTTGACGAGAAGCACGTCGTAAAGGCTCATGCCGGCCAGCGCCTGCATGTAGTTGTTCTCCGCAAACGCCTCTATCGGCTGCCAGCCGGCACACCCAAAGCGGGCATTGATCTCGGCGATGCGCCGCCACACCTGCGTTGCGTACCTGCGGAACTCCGGCACGGAGCGGCGCGACGGCACGAGGAAGGCGAGCATCTTCGCCTCACCGGCGAGCTCCGGATGGCGACGAAGTAGCAGATCGAAGGCGTCCAGGCCGCCCAGTATGTTCTTGCTCGGGTCCAGGCGGTCGACTCTGACTATCGTGTGCTTGCCCGTGAGCCGTCGCAGGCATTTCCGGTACCGCGCGAACTCGAGCGAGAGCGTTTGGCTGTGCAGCCGTTCCACGTCCACAGATACGGGATACGTCCTGACCCTCGTCAACCGGCCGCGCCGGACTACTGCGCCTTCCGACGCGTCTACCGCCACGTTCGGCAGGAAGCGCCGGCAGGTGAGGGCGAAGTTGCGGGCGGACACGTCCGTCTGGAAGCCGACGACATCGGCGCTGAGGAGGCTGGCGCATATCGCCTGGACGATGTCGCGGGGCAGCTTCTCCCAGGCGTCCGCCCCTGGCCAAGGGATGTGCAGGAAGTGCTGCAGGATGACGTCGGGCGCGATCTCGCGGACGTAGCCGGGGCACATGTAGAGGTGATAGTCCTGGATCATGACGTAAGGTGGCCTGGCGCCGCTTTCGACCTCGTCGACGATGGCGCGGGCGAAGGCGCGGTTTGCCGGCAGGTATCCCTCTTCCCAGCCGCGTCGGATCTGGCCGGCAAGGTCCGTCCTGCGCAGGCCGTCCCACAGACCGTGCTGCAGGAACCAGAGGACCGGATTGCTGAAGACGCCGTAATAGCGACGGTACGTCCGGCGGGGCAGAGCCACGAAGCGTTGCCGGCAGGAGTGGTCGCCCACTTGCACGCGATGGCGTCCCGCGCGGGCCATCCGGCGGTCGGCGTCCGTCATGGCGCTGGCTATCCAGACGAAGTCGGCCAGCGGCACGAGAGATGTGAGTGCGGTAGCGACACCGCCGTTGCCGCCTTCGGCTTCCAGGCGTCCCGATTCGTCGAAGTGGTACTCGAGAGGTCCGCGATTACTGGCAAGGATGATGCGATTGGGATGTCCCGGCGCTGTGTCGGCGTCCCTGCCGGTCGCGACGGCATCGTCGTCCAGTCTGACGAGAGTGCGCATATCCCCCTTGAAGCCGAGCGGTCTCGGCGTTGCTCACATCCTGTGGCTCGCGCCGTTGTCGGGCGGGAGCTCCGAGTGCCGTCCGTGGCCTCGACTCGTGAGCATGGCCGCCCGCCGTCCAAGTCTCTGCGGAATGCTGCGACAGAGAAAAGGGGTAAGCTTGGGCCTAGCCGCCTTCATGCAGCCGGCGCCCATTCTATTGTCGGCAGGAGGGGGGCCTGAGTTTAGGGCTATTCTGTCTGTCGTTGGGGGGGATTCTAGGCGGATAACGCCCGCGCCAGCGCCTCCAGGAACGCCGCGACCGCCGGCGGGCCCGGCAGCAGCAGGTCGGATTCAGTGGCGAGGGCGTCCGGCATGCCGTCGCCGGCAACGCCGATAGCGAGGCTCGCGAGTCCGCACTCACGCATGCGTTTCAGCCCCCGCATCGCGTCGACGTCGGTAACGTCGTCACCCAGGAAGACGGCGCCTCTCAGGCCGCGCCCCAGGACGAGCCCCTCGATGACCGTCCCTTTGTCCAGCGCCAGCGGCGGCCTCACCTCGACGACCATCTTCCCCTCAGCGACGACAAAGCGCGATGGCGCCAGCAAGCTGTCCAGTAGTCCCAGGATCTGCTGCCGGACCTCGTCGGGCCGCGACGCTCCGCGATAGTGCAGCGAAAGGATGACGCCCTTGTCCTCGATGCGGACGCCCTGGGCCCCCCGCAGCTCCCTCTCCAGCGTCGCCCGCAGATCTCGCATCTCGCCCTTGAAGGCGGCGGCCTCGTCGCGATAGCCCTCGACGCGGTCCCAGCGCTCCAGGCCATGGTTGCCGACGTACAGGAGATCGTCGATGCCCACCATGCGACGCGCCTCCGCCGCCGTCCGGCCTGAGATGACGGCGACGAGGTCGAGCCGGGTGGCGAGCGCGTGCAGGGCGAGACGGCACTCCGGCATCACAACCGCTTCTTCCGGCGAGGCGACGATGGGGCTGAGCGTGCCGTCGATATCGCTGATCAGCGCCGACGGACGCTCCTGCAGGACGCGCGTCGCGGCGGCGATAGCCTCTTCGAACAGATTCGCGTTCACAACCGTACGTTTAGCAGCCGGAGCGGTCCCTGTCAAACCAATCGAGAAGGCTGGGCGCGTCAGGTGCCTGGTCGAGAGAAATCGATGTATAATTGCCGCGAGGGGCCCGTAGCTCAGCGGCAGAGCGGCCGGCTCATAACCGGTTGGTCGCAGGTTCGATCCCTGCCGGGCCCACCAGGGACAACGAACGTCGAATGAAGATCCCTCCGAAGATCGCCCCTCGATGACGGCAAGAACCTATCTCGAAGAAGTCCGGCGGCGGCTCAGCGTCTACCGTCCGCAACGCATCGAGCCCGGCGGGCGAGCATCCGCCGGCGTGCTCTTGCTCCTCTACGACGCGGACGGCGAGACGCACCTCCTGTTCACGAAGAGGACGGAGCTAGTGGAGCACCACAAGGGCGAGATCTGCTTCCCCGGCGGCCGCCAGGAAGCCGGCGACGATGATCTCTTCGCGACAGCGGTCCGTGAGACGTTCGAAGAGGTGGGCATCTCACCCGCGCACATGGAGCGCATCGGCCAGCTCGACGACATCGTCTCCCGCGGCAGCAACTTCGTCATCTCGCCGTTCGTCGGCTTCCTGACCACGGCCGCTCCCTACCACTACAGCCACGCCGATCACGAGGTCGACGAGATCCTGGAGATACCGCTGGCGCACCTCCTCGACGAGACCAACGGCGGAGTGGAGCTACGCCACTTGGACGGCCAGGACATAGAGATGCGCTTCTACCGCTTCCACGGCCATGTCATCTGGGGCGCGACGGCGCGCATCCTGGCGCAGTTCCTGGGGTTTCTCTCGGATAGCGGCGCGTCCGCCTAGCCGGGCCTGTCTCCGCCCTTCTTCGACGCCGCCTTCAGCCGCTGGTACTCTTCCCAGATCCGGCGTTCCCAGCCCAGTTCGCCCGGCTCGTAGTAGCGATGGCCACGGAGTCGCTCCGGCAGGTGCTCCTGCTCGACGCGATGCTCGGGGAAGCTGTGTGCGTACTTGTAGTCGCGGCCGTATCCCATTTCCCGCATCAGGCCCGTGACAGCGTTGCGCAGGTGCAGCGGCACGGGGTCGTTCCGCGTCTCGCGCGCATCGGCGACGGCGCGGCCGTAGGCGGTGAGGGCGGAGTTGCTCTTGGGGGCGGTCGCCAGGTAGATGGCGCACTCCGCCATCGGCAGATAGCCCTCCGGCATGCCGACGAAGTGCACCGCCTGCTGGCAGGCCGTCGCGATGACCAGCGCCTGCGGGTCGGCCAGGCCGATGTCTTCCGCTGCCAGGATCACCATCCGTCGCACGACGAACAGGGGGTCTTCGCCGGCCTCGATCATGCGCGCCAGCCAGTAGACGGCGGCATCGGCGTCGGAGCCGCGCAGCGACTTGATGAAGGCGGAGATCGTATCGTAGTGCGCCTCGCCCGCGCGGTCGTACAGGTAGGTGCGGTGCTGGAGCGCTTCCTCGATGAGCTCGCGGGTGACCTGCTTGACGCTGTCTTCGTCGGGTCGTGCCGCCGCCGTCGCCAGCTCGAGGGCGTTGAGGGCGATGCGCGCGTCGCCGCCGGTGCTGCCGGCCAGCGCCTTGATCGCCTCGTCGTCGACCGCCAGCTTCTCGCGGCCAAGCCCGCGCTCTTCGTCGGCCAGCGCCCGCCGGATTATCGTCTCGACCTGCTCCGGCGTCAGGAGGTTCAGCGTGTAGACGCGGGAGCGCGACAGCAGCGGCCCGATGACCTCGAACGACGGGTTCTCCGTCGTGGCGCCGATGAGCGTGACCGTGCCGTCTTCGACGTGCGGCAGGACGACGTCCTGCTGCGCCTTGTTGAAGCGGTGGATCTCATCGATGAAAAGGATTGTACGCTGGCCGTAGAGGTTGCGACGCTCCCGCGCCTCGCCGACGATGCGCCGCAGGTCGCCGACGCCGGCCGTGACGGCGGAGATCGGCTCGAAGTGCGACTTCGTCTGCGTGGCGATGATGCGCGCCAGCGTCGTCTTGCCGCTGCCGGGCGGGCCCCAGAAGATCATCGACGGGACCTGGTCGCTCTCGATGAGGCGGCGCAGCATCCGGCCCTCGCCGACGAGGTGCTCCTGCCCGACGAACTCCTCGAAGTTGCGCGGACGCATTCGCGCGGCGAGCGGCGCCTCGCGTTCGCTGCGGGTGCGTGCGCTCTCTTCGAACATGTCCGGCCGGCGGCCTTTGCCTCGCACGTTTGGCATGATCGCCTCACTCAGACGGCTTGCGGCTGCGCGTCGCGCCCCACTTCTCCCAGAAGACGACCTCTTCGACCGGCAGGCGGCGCGGCGGCCCGAATCGACCCCGCGGGTGCCCAACGGGGATGAGCGCCATCGTCTCCACGTCGTCGGGAATCGCCAGCAGCTTCTTGACGTCGGCCTCATACAGGCGATGAAGCGTTGTAATCGTGCTGCCGAGGCCGAGGGCGCGCGCGGCGAGCATCAGGTTCTGCACCGCCGGGAAGATGGACGAGCCTGTGGGTGATGTGCCGAAGCCCGGGCCGCGTGTGGTCACCATGATCAGCACGGGCGCATCCGCCAGGTGATGCGCCAGGTACTCGGCGGAGCGATAGGCGCGACCGAGCCCTTCGTCGGACGCCGACGACGACGGCGATGGCGCCGGCAGCTTGCCGTACGTGTCGTCCCAGGCGCGACGGTAGTGTTCGCCGATGCGGCGCTTCGTCTCCGGGTCGCGGATGACGACGAAGTTCCACGGCTGTCGGTTGCCGCCGCTGGGGGCCATTGTCGCCGCTTCGATGATCGTCCAGAGATCGTCGTCACTGACGGGCTCGTCGCTGAAGCGGCGCATGGCGCGGAGCGTGCCGATGGCTTCGAAGACATCGATCGTGGGGTTCATGGCGCTCCTCCTTCCGCCATTGTAGGCGAGAGGACGAAGGATAGCCAGTAGGCGCGGTCGTTCGGTTCATCGGTGGCACCAGGCCAGGGACAGCGCTTGCCGCGACCGGTGTAGCAGCACGCTGGGAGTGATCTTGATTGACCGATTGATATCAATTGTTTTTCATGGTGTGTCTGAATCTGAGAGAGGACGAAGTGAATCTGGGAAAAGACGTGAAAATGGGTCTAAAAGGCGTCGAAAGGGCCTCGAAAGAGGAATAATGCGCCGAAATGGGCGGTTGAACGGAACAGGAACGGTGGCTCATGCAGTCGACGGGTTCGAGAAGGGCAGACAGCCGGGAGCGGGAGAGCGGGAGGACTGAAGTCCTCCCCTACAGTCTTCCCCCACAGTCGTCCCCTGCAGCCAGAGTAGCAGAGTCGGGGCGGAGCTGTAAGAACTTGGCGACATTTGGGTGAAATCCCGCCTGCGGCGGGCGGGCCGCAGCTTCGGTCGACAGCGTCTTCTTCATCGGCAGCCTAAGGGCGCGGTGTTTGAGTCTCTAGCGAGCGCGTCCGCTCTTCAGGCCCGTCGCCAGCTTGCTGCCGACCTCGCGGCGAGCGCGCGACGGCAGCTCCGGGCCATGTCGGTCGAGGAACGCAACGACGGCTTCGCGGTCGACGACGCTGAGCGCCCGCAGCGCCCACGACAGCGCCTTCGCCACCATGTCGTCGCGGTCGCCGGCGACGATCTCGCATATCGCCAGCGTGCGCGCCGTATCGCCCGTGCCGCCGTGCGCCTTCTGGTTGAGGGCGACGGTGCAGACCACGGCGGCGCGTCGCCACCAGCGGTCCGGCGATTTCGCCCAGCGCTGCACGGCGTCGTCGTCGAGCTGTCCGGTGCGCCAGGCCGGCCCGGCGATCGTGACGGCGAAGGCATCGACGGACGCCCAGTTATCGATGCCGCGGCCCAGCCGCTCGACGCGCTCCGTCTCGAGGGCGGCCATCGCGGCAGGGTGACGGGCCAGGACCTCGTACGCGGCCTGGCGACCTTCGAAGGTGTTGGCGTCGATGAGGGCTTCGACGAGCGCGAGGACGTCTTCCGCCGGAGCGCCGCGGAGGCGTCGCGTCACGTCGCGGGCGATGGCGCGCAGGTCCGGCACCGAGACGCCGATGACCTCCATCGCCGTCGGGAAGTAGGTGACCGCGACGCGCTTCCGCTCCGGGTTGGCGTGCGCGCGGAGGCGAGAGTCGATTTCCGTCGAGAGGGCGGTGATGTCGGTCAATCGAGAGGCTAGTCCGTCGCGATCATGACGTTCGTCGCCTTGACGACGGCGTAGACGTCCTTGCCCGTCGCCAGGCCGAGGTTCTCGGCGGAGGTCTTCGTGATCACGGAGACGACCTCGATGCCGCCGGGCAGCTCGACGACGACCTCTGAGTTGACGGCGCCGTGCTTGACGTTCTTCACCTTGCCCTTGAGCACGTTGCGAGCGCTTATCTTCATGATTCCGCGCCTCCTCGCCTTTTCTTTCAGCTTAGCACACGCCGCAGGAGGTGTGATGGTCAGATGTAGCGGAAGGCTTTAGCCTTCCACGTTCCTACAGCGGCGACACGTTCTCCGGGTCCTCTTTCCAACGAGGCGGATTATCGAGTATGTATTGCCGGATGTGTGCGAGTTCTGTCTCGTCGCGGATGGCGTGTTCGTAGTAGTTGCGTTGCCAGACGGGAGCTCGGGGCGTATCGCATGCCTCATTGATGCGTTTTGTGACGACAGATTTGAACCCCGCGACCAGCGAACCCAATGACCGCGGCGCCCTGAATGGTCCGGGCGGATGCTCAGGTGTAGGGGCATGTAGGGGCGCACGGCCGTGCGCCCCTACGAGGACGATCATGTGGGCATGGTTTGGCATGACAACGAATGCGTCTATCTCGATCTCGCGACGCACCCGACCGGTTCGTCGCCATTCCTCCTCGACGATCCCGCCCAGAGCATTCAGGCTCATATCGCCGTTCACGATTTCGCCGAAGAGGCGTTCGCGACCATGTGTGACAAGGGTGATGAAATAGGCGCCGGGCCGGTGGTAGTCGTGATTCGACAACCGAATCGAGCGGCGATGATGGAGGTCAGGATCGTATTTCATCGCGTCCTGCGGAAGTGGCTCGGCACGAAGAGTTCAGTCACTAACTCGCCAGGTGGGCTATCGTCACGCCTTCCCCGCCCTCTTCGCGCGGCGCGACGGCGTAGTCCTTCACCAGCGGGTGCGACGACAGCATGTGCCGCACAGCCCTCGCCAGCGCGCCCGTCCCCTTCCCGTGCACGATGCGTACCCACGGCAGTCCCGCGCGGAAGGCGTCGTCGAGGTACTTGTCGAGGTCGGGCAGGACTTCGTCGACGAGCCGGCCGCGCACCTCCAGCTCCATCGACACGGACGGCGGCGGAGGCGTGACGCTGCCACCGGTGGCGACGGGGGCGTGGGCCTTCGTCGCGTGCTTCGGTAGCCGCTGCACCTTCTCCACCTTCTTCAGCGGCACCGTGCTGTGCAGCGAGCCCAGCCGTATCTCCACCTCGCCCTTGTCGTCCGGCGACGACAGCGCCTCGCCGAAGCGGCCCAGACCTCGCACCCAGACGATGTCGCCCGGCTGTATCTCCTCCGGCAGGATGAGATCGCCGCCCTTGCGACGGCGACGCCCGGGCGACGGTGGTGGCGGCTTCAGCGTCTCGGCCACGGCCTCGGCGGCAGCGACCTTTTCCGCAGCGGCCTCCGGCTTCTGTCGCTCGATGCGACGCCCCGCGTGCGCCAACAACTGGCGGACACGCGATAGCTCCTCTTCGGCCTCGGCGCGGGCGTTCGCCAGTATCTGCTCGCGCTCCTCCTCGAGGGCGTCCAGCTTTTCCTCCAGGCGCAAGCGGATCTCCTCCGCCTCCTTGCGGGCCAGCAGCTCGGCGCGACGGGCGTCTTCGGCGGCGGCGCGCTCGCGCTGTATCTCGGCGAGCAGGCTCTCGGCGTGCGCGCGCTCCGGGTCGATCGACCCGCGGGCGACCTCGACGACGTCGCGCGGCAGACCCAGCCGCTCGGCGATGGCGAGGGCGTTGCTGCTGCCGGGCAGGCCGATGGAGATGCGGTAGGTCGGCGCCAGCGTCTCGAGGTCGAACTCGACGGAGGCGTTCATGACGCCGGTCGTCGTATGGGCGAAGACCTTGAGCTCGCCGTGGTGCGTCGTCGCGACCGTCAGGCAGCCCGTCTCCAGCAGGCGCTCGATGATCGCGCGGGCCAGGGCGGAGCCTTCGTCGGGGTCGGTGCCGGCGCCCAGCTCGTCGAGAAGGACGAGGCTGTTCGGCCCGGCGGACGCCAGGATGCCGATGATGTTTGTCATGTGGCTGCTGAACGTGGACAGCGACTGCTCGATGCTCTGCTCGTCGCCGATGTCGGCGTGGACGGAGGCGAAGACGGGCAGGCGGCTGCCTGCGTCCGCGGGCACGGGGAGCCCGGACTGCGCCATCGCGCTCAGAAGCCCGACCGTCTTCAACGCGACGGTCTTGCCGCCGGTGTTGGGTCCGGTGATCAGGAGCACCGAGTAGGTCCCGCCGACGGACAGCGTTATGGGGACGGCATCGACCGGTAGCAGCGGGTGACGCGCGTTCACCACGTGCAGGACCTCAGGCGCGCGCACCAACCACGGCTGCGACTCACCGTCGTAGGGCAGCTCCGTCGCGCCCAGCTCTCCGGCGAAGGCGGCCTTGGCGAAAGCGAGGTCGATCTCCGCCAGCGACTCGATGTTGACGCCGATGGCGTACGCCGCCCGTCCGATGAGCGCGCTGAGTCGCTTCAGGACGCGCTCGACCTCGCGCTGCTCCTCGGCCTGCGTCTCGCGCCAGGTGTTGCCGAGTTCGACAGTCGCCAGCGGCTCGACGAAGACCGTGGCGCCGCTCGCCGAGACGTCGTGGACGATGCCCTGCACCTGGCTGCGCGCCTCGACCTTGATGGGGATGACGTAGCGGCCGTCGCGCAACGTGATAATCGGCTCCTGGATGGCGCCGCGCGTCTCCGACGACGACAGCATCTCCTGGAGCTTGGCGTAGAGGCGGTCGTGGACGGTGCGCAGGTCGCGGCGAATGAGCGCGAGCGCCGGGCTGGCGTTGTCGGCGACCTCTGCCCGCGGCGTGATGCAGCGATATATCTCGCCCGCGACCTCCGCCAGCTCCGTGATGCGACCGGCGATCTCGGCGAGGAGCGGAAGCTTGTCGGCGGGCGGACCGCCCAGTCGCAGCACCGCCTCCTTCAGGGCGCGACCCGCCGCCAGCGTGCCCGCTGCTTCCAGCAGCTCCGACGGATCGAGTATGCCGCCGAGGTTAGCCTTGTTCGCTAGCTGTCGCACGTCGTAGACGCCGCCGAGGCCGCTGCGGGGCTGCATCTCGCGCAGTCGTCGCGCCTCGGCGGTGAGTCGCTGGTTGCGCACGACCTCGTCGTAGTCCGTCGACGGGCGCAGCGCGAGAGCGAGCTCGCGGCCGGCGGAGAAAGAGGCGTGGCGGGCCAGTCGCGCGAGCACCTTGTCGAACTCAAGGGTGGTGAGGGCCTTTTCGTCCATCGCGAGGCAATTGTAGCAGATTCCGTCCGGAGGTGGCGGCGTGGGTCCACTTGGGAGTGCAGAGGGCCTCCTCTGCCGGGGGTTTCAGGGGGTGTCCCCCTGATTTACGGAAAAACCTCGCGAGGGTGGGCGGGTGGGAAGATGAGCGCCTATGTTGCCAGCAGCGGAAGCGGCCTCACTAGGCGAGGCGTTGCCGGCCGCCAAGTGCCGGCGCTGCGCCGGCGTCAGGTGTAGCGCTGGACCTCGAAGCGGTAGAGGCGCGCCGGCTCTTCGTCGCCGATGCCCGCCTTCGACCTGGCGATCCGCACCTGCTCCTCGATGCTGTCCACGCCATCCAGGTCCGGCAGCAGCAGCCCGCGACGCCCGGCGCACTCGACGATGACGCCGTAGCGCCGCGGGTCCAGCTCGTGCAGGCCGTCGATGAGCTCCGGCTCCGTCAGCACGTCGACACTGTAAGTGAGGTGCGCCAGCTCCGCCTCGGATATCGGCAGGAAGCGCGGGTCGCGACTGCACGCCGCGACGGCGTTGTGCATGATCTCCATGCCCACGTTCCTCTGCGTCGCCTCGATGGTGCCGATGCAACCGCGCAGGTCGCCCCATTTCTTGATCGAGACGAAGACCCCGGACCGCGGGTGCCCTTCAACCGCCGGCTCGAACTCCAGCGATAGCTCCTGCGGCCAGGAAGAGCTGTCCGCGCGCAGGTAGCGCTCGACGGTCTCCTTCGCAAGCTGCACGAAGGGGTGCTGCGGCTCGTGCGTCGCCCTGTCGACGAGAGAGCCCGTCGCTGCCGTCTCGACGTCATCCGACGCCGTCTCCGCGACGTCGATGGCCGCCACCATGTAGCCGACTCCGAAGGGCCCTTCGTAAGAGAGAACGCGCGGTCGCACCCGGCATCCACTGAGTGCACCCATGAGCATCGCCGTCTGCGAGATGGCGTCCTCGGCCGCGCGAATCCGGAACTCGCTCTGCGCGCCGAGGACCCAGTCGACGTCCCACATGGCCACGGCATCCTGGTAGGCGGCGTCGAACTGGCGGCCGGCCGGGTTGTAGCCGCTGGGGGCGCCCGGCGTCAGGCAGTGGGACAGGTCGGCACTGCAGATGAAGACGGCACGCCTGCCCAGCCTTTCGAGGGCCCGACCGATTACTTCGCCGATCTTGTAGTGGTACGTCGGCCCCTGGTAGGACGGCGTGACCGCGACGAGTCGCGCTTCGCCGAAGCCGGGTCGCAGGTAGTACAACGGCACGGTGCAGCCCCAGTCGAGGCCGTCGATGGCGCCGTCGTCCCAGCTTTCAAGCGCGACCAGCGGCATCCCGGCGGCCTCCGCTTCCTCCTGGATATTCCTGACGGCATCGAAGTCGTTCTCGAAATCGAAGATGACATTCGGGGCGTCCCAGCGTCCCATGTCGCCCTGCGCACGAGGCGCTGTCAAGATGCCGGCGCCTTCGGGCTGCACCGGCCCGTGCGGGCTGACGACGATGACGGTCTCCGGTCCGAAGGACGCAATCTCGCGCGCCACCGCGTCGAGGGCGTCGAGCGTGCGGCGCGTCTCCCCTTCGCGGCCGCGTCCCACCTCGTGGACGATGACCGGCGGATGGGGCGCGATGCAGGCATAGACGATGCTCATGGCAGACTCCGCCCGTAGCCGAGACTTTCCAGTCTCGGAGTTCCACCGGCCGCCGAGACGGGCAGCCGCCGCTGGTAGGCGATAGTGCGAATATTCAGATCAGCGCCGCAGCCGGCACAGCGGCCGTCGGCGGTGAGCGCGCGTAGCTGCGTCTGGTAGCCGGCGCGGCTGATGACGACGGTCTGACAGCGCGGGCAGCGCGTGTTCTCGTCGGCGTGGCCGAAGACGTTGCCCGGATAGACGAACAGCAGCCCCTCGCCGCGGCCAATGGCTATCGCACGGTCCAGCGTCTCCACCGGCGTCGGCGGCAGATGGCTGAGCTCGTGATGGGGATGGAACGCGGTCACATGCCAGGGCGTCGCCTCGCCCAGGTCGTCGTGTATCCAGCGGGCAATGGCCGTGAGCTGCGCGTCGTCGTCGTTCATCGTCGGAATGATGTTCGTCACGACCTCGACGTGCATGTCCCAGTGCTCGCGGGCGTAGCGCGTCGAATCCAGAATGTCGCGCCAGTGGCCGACCTTCGCCAGGTCGCGGTAGAACTCGTCGCTGAAGCCCTTGACGTCGACGCGGAAGGCGTCGAGGTAGGGGCCGATGAGGTCGAGCGCTTCTCGCGTGCTGAAGCCGTTCGTTACGAAGACGGTGTACAGGCCGGCCTCCTTCGCCAGTTGCGCGCAGTCGAAAGCGTACTCCAGCCAGATGCCGGGCTCGTTATAGGTGAACGCCATGCCCTGGCTGCCGAGTTGCCGCGCGAGGGTCACGGCATCGGCGGGCGAGAGGTCGTGGGAGAGTCGCTGCGCCTCTTCCGGCGAAGCGAAGGATATCTCCCAGTTCTGGCAGTGCTTGCAATGGAAGTTGCAGCCCCAGGAGCCGAGCGAAAGACAGGCGGACCCCGGGTAGAAGTGGAAGAGCGGCTTCTTCTCCACCGGGTCGTTGTTCACGGAGGCGATGCCCGGGTAGTTGTAGAGCTCGATGCGACCATCGACGGCGCGGCGCATGCGGCAGACGCCGAAGGCGCCGTTGGGGATAGCGCAGCGCCAGTGACAGACGTTGCAGCGCACCTTGCCGCCGATCATCGGCTCGGAGAGGACGGCTTCGCGCTTTGTGCTAGGATTGGTGATCATTTGGCTTCAATTATAGCACCGAGGCTAGCCCCCTGCATGCGCTTGCGTCTCTTTCGCGTAGAGCGGGCATCCTCCAGAGGCGGACAGGTCTTGCCCGCTCCGCCGGCAGAATTCGGTCGGCGAGACGCCGACCTACGCGAGTGGGGCCGAGCCTAGGGTAGTCCGCAGAGCGATGAGGAGGGCCGCATCGTCGGCGGGGGCGACGGTGCGCGGATCGAGGAGGAGGGTATCGTGCTCCACGCGCGCGACAACAGGCGGGTCGCCGAGGCGCAGGCGGCGCGCAAGCGACGTGACGTCGACGTCCTCGCCGCTGATCGCGAGGAGTCTCGTCGGCAGGCTCTCCTCGGGCAGGCTCCCGCCGCCGACCATCGACCGCCCCTCGACGACGCGGGCCGTCTTTCCAATCGCCTTCGCCCACCTCTTCGCACGTCCTTCGATACCAGCGACCGGCATCGATATCATGCGCCAGACGGGCACCCTCTCCAGCGCTTCGTTCTTAACATAAT
>Ga0315288_10006366_pt1 | contig 14974 bp, 12 predicted proteins | sample YL17G11_20_MG_FD_203454 | JGI IMG/M metagenome (GOLD analysis project Ga0315288, IMG submission 203454) | Sediment microbial communities from Yellowstone Lake, YNP, Wyoming, USA - YL17G11_20 | ecosystem: Environmental > Aquatic > Freshwater > Lake > Sediment | place: USA: Wyoming | collected... | reverse complement strand
GTAGCTAAGTCAGGAAGGGATAACCGCTGAAAGCATCTAAGTGGGAAGCCAACTCCAAGATGAGGATTCCATTCCCGCACCTATTTTGCCCAGTAGCACGCTCAGACGCGTCGTTTACTGGTCAAAATAGGTGCGGGATGAAGAGCCCTGATAGACTACCAGGTTGATAGGCCGGATGTGTAAGCGCAGAAATGCGTTCAGCTAACCGGTACTAACGCTCAATTACTTGACCATATCAATCCTTGGTTGAAGGGTCTGTGCGCTCGTATTCGGGTTCCCGTTTTGCAGGAGATCGCAAAATGGGGTCCCATCGCATCTGCATATATGTCTGGAAATTCGAAGCACTAAACTCGAAATCCGAAACGAATCCGAATTGCCAAAATCGGAAAACTTGAATTGTCGGTTTTGAGCATTTGACATTCGCCTTTTGATATTGTTTGGGATTTCGATATTCGAATTTGGAATTTATCAGGCTTGAAGCCTGATATAACGAACTTCCTGGCGACTATACTGACGGGGAAACGCCTGATCCCATTCCGAACTCAGAAGCTAAGCCCGCTCAGGCCGATGGTAGTCGCTTTGCGGCGAGAGTAGGTCATCGCCAGGATTATAAAGGCCGGTCCCCCAAAAGGAGTCGGCCTTTTCCTTTGCGCGGATTTTGAATTGACACAAAACCCTAAGGCATTTAGACTCTATCGTGTTCTCTTCGGGCAATCGGGGCATAACGATGGGTATAAACGAACTAATCGCCGATCAAAAGCAGCAGATACTTGCCCTGGCTGCAAAATACGGCGCATACAATGTGCGGGTATTCGGCTCCATTGCTCGCGGCACAGCGGACGAAACAAGCGACGTGGACTTTCTGGTGAATTTGGAGCCCGGCCGCAGCTTGCTCGATCTTGGGGGACTTCTTTACGAGCTTCAGCAGTTGCTTGGTCGCCGGGTTGACGTGATCACGCCGGCAGGGTTACGCCCCCGCATCCGTGACCGTGTTCTGAGCGAGGCCGTTCCTGTATGAGAGACGATAGGGAAAGATTGCTCGATATTAAAGAAGCCATTGAAAGCATACAGAAATATGCTGCTCGGGGGAGGACTGCCTTTGAGGATGACGAACTCATCCAGACCTGGATCCTGCATCATATTCAGATCCTCAGCGAAGCGGCTGCGCGGACCTCTGATGAATTGCAGGAGCGTTATCCCGATATACCCTGGTTTAGAATTATCGGAATGCGCAATATACTTGTTCACGATTACTTCCATATAGATATTGAAGCGGTATGGTCTGCGGTGGAAAATGACCTTCCTGCGCTTTACGCCCAGGTGAAGCGCCTGCTGAAGGAGTTGCAAAGTTGATGCTGCACCATATCGTTACCACTTTCGACTGCATTCAACACAGGCAACGCTGACCAATCGGGAATTTACTCCGCCCGCGATCATAAAGGCCGGTTGTCAAAAAGGGCCGGCCTTTTCCTTTGCGCCGGATAAGTGTGGATAACGTAGGATATCTTTCGCACATAATTATTGGACGTGAAAAAAAGTCCCCAATCTGGTCGATGAATGGTTTTTTGTGAACAGTATGATCAACCAGATTGGAGAACTAAAGCATGAGTAACAATCCTATACAAGAATCGACAATACCGGCGGAATCCTTGAGCAAAGTCATCAAAATCGACGAGGCGAGGATTCAAAGTCATCTCGACCAGATAGTGCGCAGCACCGTCGAGCAGACGCTCAACGATCTTCTTGATGCGGAGGCCGATCGGCTGTGCAACGCCAAGAGATACGAACACGTCGAAGAGCGGACCGACCAGAGGGCCGGGCATTACACCAGAACTGTGCATACCAAGGCTGGTCTGGTGGAATTGAAGATGCCCAAGCTGCGAAAAGCGACCTTTGAGACAGCGATCATAGAGCGATACCGCAGGCGAGAGTCATCGGTCGAAGAAGCCCTCATCGAGATGTACCTGGCTGGCGTTTCGGTTCGGCGGGTGGAGGATATCACAGAGGCATTATGGGGCACCCGCGTCAGCGCCGGAACGGTCAGCGAACTAAATAAGAAGCTATATGAGAGGATTGAGCAGTGGCGTAATCGCCCGCTCAAAGGGGACTACCCATACGTGTACGTGGATGGGATCGGTCCGACGGAATCCTACAAGAAACATAGGAAATAGGGTGTTTTTTGCTGGCAAAGGGGGCGGGGTTATGGTATGATAGAAACGATTTTGCGGTGATACTATTTGCGACAGCCTGGAGGAGGCTGTGTTCCGCCTTTCTCTGTCGCTGGCTTTTTGCCATGAGGGACTTTTGTTAGGAAGCCATCAAATGAAGCCCACAAGACGTTTTCGCATTTGCCTTTTGTTGGGGCTTGTTGTTGTGAGTCTTACTGGGCAGGCCTTTGCCGGCTCGATTGTCGGCTGGGGCATCAACGATGTTGGTGAGGCGACACCGCCTTCTGGAAACAATTTCATCGCTATCGCCACAGGATGGCATCATAGTCTTGCCTTGCGGTCAGATGGTAGTATTGTAGGCTGGGGCGACAATGGAGATGGTGAGGCGACGCCGCCTTCCGGAAATAATTTTATCGCTATCGCCGCTGGAGGATTCCATAGTCTTGCCTTGCGGTCAAATGGCAGTATTGTCGGCTGGGGCTGGAATAACTCTGGTCAGGCGACTCCGCCGGCTGGAAATAATTTCATCGCCATTAGCGCAGGAAGGTTCCATAACCTTGGCCTAAAGGCCGAACAGCTTCGATTGACGCGATTTGAAATAAATCAATGCTTTCAGGACGTAGAGTTAGACGGGACGACGCAGGTGTGTGAACTTATTGAAACAAAACCTTTTGTGGTAACAATAACTCTGGAAAGGATTAAACCGGGTACTACATCAGCAAAAGTAAAATTGGCTGTGTATAATAGCTCTTCGGGTAACCAGGTAGGGGCAACCAAAGAACAAGGCAAAATAATAAGACACGGCTCGCCAGAACCGGTTGACCTTTTATTCAATGATAACGAGACCAAAGACATTAAAGCCGGTAATTATAGATTTTCGGTCGTGGTCGAAGACAGCGGCGGCGATAAACTTTTGGATCAAAATCTCATCTACCGGTTTAGAAGCTCAAAAACAGTCAGGATGCTTGTCGCTGAATTTTTTCAGGACCAGGTGCAAATCGGGGTTTGGAATCCCGCCTACATCAAGCTTACTGAGCAAGTCTTCCCCGTGCCAAAGACCACCGCCTGGGGCGTAAATCGCCTCGAAATACTACCCTCAATCAATTTGAACGTTTCCAGTCTGGATTCCAACAAATTGCTCTTACAATTGCAAAAACAGCTAAATTCGCACAACAATGACCACGACGTTAGCCCTGCTGATTTTATCTGCGCCGTTGTGCCAGACGGGACTCTGGGTGGCATGACCGCTGGTATTAGGGCGGGTCAGGCTATTCTCATCAAGGCTCAAAATGAGACCAAATATATGCTTGGACACGAAATTGGTCATATTCATGGCCTTGGCGAGGAGTATGTTGAGTCTGGGCTACAAAAGCCAGATGGTTTATGGCCCTTGAATCAAAGGTTTGAGTTTGGTGATGATAAAAAGCCGGGTAATCCGCCACCTTTAAAACTAACTGAAGATGGGCCTTATCTCATCATTTGGGAGGACCATCCACAGGAGGGTAAAAGATGTGATTGGGCTGACGACACGAGCTCCTACGCGCCTCCAGAAAATGACCATCCAATCTTTGACCGCTTGGGTGATTTCCTGGGATGGGGATGGTGGTGCACAGGACGATTCGTTGGTGAAGGAGGTTACGACTTAGAGAATGGTGAGGTGTCACCATCCACGTTTACTATGATGAGCGCAGCAACAGGAAAAGCACCCTGGATTTCCGGCCCGGAGTATAAGAGCCTGAGAACTGTATTAGACCCAACTGCAACGAAATCAACAGCAAAAGGATTATCAACTAACACGCCGTTGCTGTCCTCTAACCAGAATAGGATGCTCATAAGCGGAATTATTGACATACCTGCAAAAACTGCTCAGCTTAGCCCTCTTATTCCCATCCAAAACCTTGACTGCACTGCCGAATCCATAGATCCAAACTGCCAGCTCCTGTTTATCTCGCAGTTGGGAGCTACCTTAGGTAGTTTCGGGTTCGCTCCTATGGAGAGTGAATTACCACCCGACAGCCATCTCAAAGGACCATTCTGCATAGTAGTTGACCTGCCGCAGGGTACTGCTCGTATTGAGGTTACTACTGAAGGAATAGTTGTCAGCGAATTGCAGCTTACCGATAGTATTCCAACAGTCGTAGTTCTATCCCCCAACGGCGGTGAGCAAATCGCAGGCGAGCTTCTGGTCAACTGGTCTGCCTCCGACCTGGATAGTAACGAGCTTAGCTACACTGTGGAATTCTCACACGATAATGGAACTGAATGGAAGGTTCTCGCAATAGACCACGAGGTAAATGAACTTATCGTTGATACTGATTACTTGCCCGGAGGACCTAATTGTCTCGTCAAAGTCATCGCCAGCGACGGCTGGAATCGCTCAGAGGATACCTCAAATGCTCCTTTCACCATAACCACCAAGCCGCCGCGAGTTACTATGCTCGACCCTGAAGATGGAGCAATCCTGGTCCAGTCGGAAGGTATGCAGGGTCGATGCACGGCTTACGACCCTGAAACCGGTGATGTCAACGACCCCAATGCCATAATTTGGTCGAGTAATATAGATGGTTTTCTTGGAAAAGGGAACCTCGTAGGTTTTGAGCTTTCTCTGGGCGACCATGTGCTATCGGCAACAGCCACCGACCCTGAAGGTAAGACCGCAACTGATTCAATTAATGTCACCGTGGTTGCAAACTTGGCCGATTTTAATTACGACCGGCGGGTTAACTTCCTTGATCTATCTAAGCTTTCAAGTAGATGGCAAGCCACTTGCTCGGAGCCTAACTGGTGTGAGAGAACAGACCTTGACCATAGTGAAAAGGTTGATTTTGCCGACCTCAAGAAACTGGCGGAAAGCTGGCTGTGGCAGGCGGGCTGGTACAGCGAGTAGTGGTCGGCGGAAACAAGTCGCGGTGAAGGTTCAATTCTTCTGTGCTTGTCCAAGAGTCTGAAAGACGATGTCGGCAACCTTTGTGCGAACCGCCTTTGTGCTTCCCTTGTCGTTGGGATGCGCCCTATTGGTGAGAATAATGATATAAATCCTGCCGGCCGGGTCGCAGACAATAGATGTCCCCGTGTAGCCGCTGTGGCAGAATGTATTTTGCGGCGCGTATGAACCCTTAATCCACGAGTAGCCGGATTGCACATCAAAGCCGCAGGCGCGGCCGTGCGATGCAACGCCGGTCATCAGGCGAACGGATTCGCCGCTGAGGACCTGCACGCCGTCCCAGGTTCCGCCATCCAAGAGCATCCGGCAGTAAATTGACAGGTCATCTGCCGTTGAAAAGACACCCGCATTGCCTGATGCTCCGCCCATCAATCTGGCAAGCGGGTCGTGAACCGTGCCTCGAAGCGCCCGGCCCTTCACAACCTCCGTTGCTGCTATGTTCCGGCTCCACGATTCCGGCGGGTTGTAAGCAGTATGGTTCATCTTTAGCGGCCCGAAGATATTCTCGGCGGCAAAGACATCGATCTTTTTCCCGATGACCAGTTCAACAATTTTGGCCAGCGTTATGTAGCCCAAGCAGCTATACCGAAACTCTTCGCCAGGCTTGCCCAGGGCTTTGAGCGAGCATATCTTCTCAATTACCTTATCGGGGCAGGGACTTGCGGACTGCTCCTCCAATTCACTTGCGCTGGTGTAAGCCGGCAGGCCGGACGTATGTGTCAGAAGATGCTCAATCGTCGCGCTTTCTTTGCCTTCGCAGGCAAAGGCTGGAAGATACTTGCCCGCGTGGTCACTCAGGTCCAGCTTTCCGCGGTCCCTCAGGACCATTATCGAAGCAGCCGTCGCAACCGGCTTGGTCAGGGACGCGATATCAAAGACTGTGTCTTCATTCATTGCTTCCTGGCTGGGCGTTGTTACCTGGCCTCCGAAGGCCCGGCGATAGAGAATCTCCTGCCCCTGTCCAACGAGGATCACCGCGCCGGGGAAGCTGCCCTTCTCGATCTCCTCCCTGACGACCTGGTCAATGCTGTTCAGGGCCTCCTCGGAAGCCTTCTCCGCGGAGCGTTGGCACCCCGGCATTGTGCATAGTGACAGCAGAAGTATTACTCTAACAGCCTGTCCTAATCTCATATCGGCGAATCATCCGGGCAAGAGCGAGTTATGATAATGGGCAAAGGCAAAACTAACTAACGTGCACTTCATCAGTTGGCACAAAGAGACTGTGTTGAAATCGACAATCACCGCAGAAACGATGTTTTCCACATCTTTCCCGCCAGCAGGTCATGCCATTAGTCCGCGAGAGTACGATTCGCTGGAGATGGTCAACATATTCCGTACCTTTCAGCAATACGAGGTCGCCTGCTTTCAGATAATCACTTAAGAAAGAATTGAGCTGGTAGAGCGTGTCGAACGCCATGACGCGATCATCTTCGGGACGGGGTCGTGCCCTGAGGGCTGAACGAGCATGCTCACCGACAAAAAATATCTTGTCAACTGCATCCGGAGTCTGTCGAACAACCGCCCTGTATCTATCACAAAAGCTCCTGGGAGTGTCTGAAATTGACCCCATCACGATGACCTTTCTCTCTGCCTTTGCTGTTCTCATAAAATCCAGGCAGGCAAGTATGCTCCACAGTGGCGCCTTCAAATTGTCGCTAATAAAGGTGACGCCATCGGGGGTTTGATGCGGGCTCATTCGATAAGGCACGGGATCAAAGGTCTCAACTGCCTGAACAGCGCGTTCCAGCGAAACGCCTGCGGCAATCCCGGTGGATAGCGCCGCCAGCACAGCATAAGCCCAGTGCTCGCCTAACAACCGTGTTTGAACGTGAAGCCGTTGTTCCGCATAACAGACGTCAAGTGACATTGGCCTTGGCCAGGCGCAGGATACGCCTTCGCCGCGTACCGTTGCATCGCTTGATAATCCGTAAGTTATAACCTGAGCTCTTGTTCGCTTCCGCATCTCATAGACATAAGGGTCATCTGCGTTGAGCACTGCCGCTCCGTTAACCGGAAGTGCTTCCACGAGTTTCCCTTTCTCTGCAGCCGTCGATTCCAAGTTGCGATAGCTGCTGTAATGATCCTGACCGATGTGCGTGACCACGCCGATCTGAGGTTTCAACAACTTTGCTGATTTTTCCACGACGCCGGGGAGGTGACCGCTGATTTCGTTAACACAGAATCGGTGCCGCGGTGAGACGCTCAAGATTGTTTTGACGAAAGAAGGCATAGTGTTCGCGTGGCTGCCTTTTCGGACTCGACCTTCCTTTGCCAAGATTGCAGCGATGAGCTCCGTGGTCGTGCTTTTGCCGCAGCTTCCCGTGACGCCTATAAAGCGTACTCTTCCGAACACACCAAGCACATACCTGTATTTTTTGGCAAGCTCAAACTTCAGACGATTCTTTAGCGGCTTAAGGAAACGATTCTTTAGACGACATTCTATCGGCTTAAAGAAACGATTTACAAACCTCAATTTCATTGTAGATAATCTTTCTGCCATCCCGGCGAATTCGGATATTGTTCACATCGAACCGGTATTCTATCATAAGTGATGAAATATGTCGTGCTTCCTGTTATACTTTCTTATTGCAGATGGCGTTGAAGCCGCCTGGAAGATTTGACGCTGAACGTCATCGTTGTTGCCGTCAGGAACAAGGGCAAAAATGAAGTTGGCCAAAACGTTGGTTTTGCTGATTCTTGCGGTTTGTCTGCCTGGGCCAGGGCCCCGTGGGGATTGTCTCGCCGCGGTCAAAACAGGGCTGGACAATATCGGCTCATACGCACACTTATTTCAGGGCAAACGCATCGGCATCGTAACCAACCACACCGGGTATGACAGCGACGGTCGATACATAGTCGATGTATTCAACAAGATGAGCGGCGTAACGGTGACGGCGCTGTTCAGCCCGGAGCACGGCATTCGCGGCGTCGCAGAGGCGGGCGAGAAACTTGAGGGCGAAACGGACCCGGCCGGCCGTCTGCCCGTTTACAGCCTCTACGGCAAGACGCTCAAGCCCACCCCGGAAATGCTCAAGGACGTTGATATTCTCGTCTTCGACATTCAGGATGTCGGCGCCCGTTTTTACACATACACTTATACAATGTCCCTGGCGATGGAGGCCGCCGCTGAAAATGGCAAGCGATTCGTTGTCCTCGACCGCCCCAACCCGATAAACGGTCTGGCAGTCGAAGGCAATGTCCTCGAACCTGAGTTTGCGAGTTTCGTCGGTTTGTATCCGATTCCGGTTCGCCATGGGATGACCATCGGCGAGCTGGCGAAGATGTTCAATGAGCAGGGCTGGCTCGCCAACGGCGTCAAGGCGGACCTCGTCGTGCCGGCTATAAAAGGCTGGCGGCGCACGATGTGGTATGACCAGACGGGCCTGGCTTTCATCAAGCCCTCTCCGAATATGACCAGCCTTGAAACCGCCGTCGTTTATCCCGGCTTATGTCTCCTCGAGGGAACCAACGTTTCGGAAGGCAGGGGTACGTCTATGCCGTTCCTGCAGTTTGGCGCCCCCTGGATCGACGCCGAGCTTCTGGCCGCCCGGCTCAACAAACTGAATTTAGCGGGTATCCAATTTCAGCCGACAAGTTTTACCCCGACCGCTTCAAAGTACGCGGGTCAGAAATGCTATGGGGCCGGGATCACCGTAACGCAAAGAGACGTGCTTGAACCATATTGGACAGGTATCCTTATCGTCAACGAGATTCATCATACGTACCCGGACGATTTCCAGTGGAGAGCAGGGCACTTCGATAACTTGTGCGGGTCCGCCGCCGTGCGCAACGCCATTACAGCCCAATCCTCACTGGAGAAGCTCAAGGAAAGCTGGCAGGCCCCGCTCAATTCCTTTCTGCAAATCAGGAAACGGTATTTGCTCTACCCGAAGTAAGTCAAGCTGGTGAACTGCTCTTTTCATATTCTTCTGAGTCCACGGCCTTCAACCAGTCCCATGCAGCGGTGATGGCAGCAGGCTCGAGTTCGGCAACCTCAGCGAGCCACACGGAATCCAATGTAGTCGCTGTCGCCCGGGCCGACACCGCCACTGCCGGGGGGAAGATACCAACCCCGGTAGGCACAACGAACGCTGGAGGGGCCGTCGTCCCAGCAACCACCTCTGACAAAATGATAGCCCTTGTGCTCGAATGGCTTTGGATTGCCTGGGTATGATTTGGCCCAATCGGCGACCCATTCATAGGCATTACCCACCATATCCATACACCCATAAGGGCTGGCTCCGTCCGGATAGCTGCCCACCGGAACACTCTGGTTGGTTCTGTATCCTCCCCCGGCGGGATTGCGGTCATCGGGATTATTGCACTTTTCCGGGTCCCAGGTATCGCCCCACGGCCAGATATTAGCATGCTGATTCTCCGGGTCCCATCTCGCAGCTTTCTCCCATTGCGCCTCAGTCGGCAATCTTCCGCCCGCCCATTTGCAGTAGGCCTCTGCTTCGTAGTATGTCACGCCTACAACAGGATGCTCATCCGTTTGGATAAAGACGGGGTGGTTATACCCATGTCCGATCCATTCCTGTTCGGGTTGCCAATGCTCCGGCTGATTGCGTTTTTCTTCTTTGTTTGGCCTGACGGTTCGGGTAACTTTGCCGTACATTCCTGCATAAATGATTACATCATTTTCTTTCCATTTCCAACCTTCGGCAGACCAATACTTCGGATCATCATAGCCACCGGCCTCAATGAACCTACGGTACTGACCGCGCGTTACTTCATATTTGCCTATCTGGTAGGTTGCAGGGCAAACAGAGTGCTGCGGGAATTCCTCAGGAGCGTCAAATCCTTCGCGGCCATTATTGCCCATCAAGAAACTACCGGCAGGAACGGTCACCATTTCTCCAAGACGATCATCGGACTCGACTGGTTCCGTTTCTTTATTGTGAACAAAACTTCTTGCACCACAACCGGCCGGAGTCAGCGATCCAGCCAGCAAGATCAAACAAATCAATTCTCTCCACATTATAAATTGCTCCATATACTACGTGATCAGCACCTTTTTCAAAGCACTCCTGTACAATTCAAGACCTAAAATACCACAACTTCATCTCAAATTCAACAATGTTCCGGCAAATCCGGGTCTGTACAGAGCCGATATAGCCTCTCGATTCCTGACTTCTCTCAACGTGTGCTTGAGAACCATTTGTAAGGCGTATTATGTGGATATCAGCCATTCCGCTCGGTCAGCTCTTGTCGTGTTTTGCCCTGATCCTCTCGATAGCCAGCGCAACGGGTGATGGCACCTCTTTGCCTTGTTCCTGTTGTGATTGCACTTGCTCCATTGCCACGTGCAGGTCGATGCACGCCTGCTCGTAGCTGCATCCGGTCTGCTGAGATATCAGACGGCAGCCGCGGTCTATGAGCTTCTTGTTGCTCGGCGACAGCCAGACCATTGCATTGCATACGACCCTGCCCATCCGCACCATCGTCGCCGTGGAGATCGTGTTCAAAACGAGTTTAACGGCAAGATGGTTCCATAGTCGGAGCAGCGAGCTCGGCAGCTCACAGTCAAATCCAAATACCTCGTCCGTCTGAGGTTTCGCGGGTGTTCCGATAGTTATGGCGGCGGTTTTCCGGTATTGTGGGCCAAACTTTTCCAGAGCCGCGCCCACAAAATTGTGGCGTTCTCCTCCAACATCGATCAGCACCATCGCCGAATCCGGCGCATCGGTGCGCGAGGGATCCGGCTCGTTGCCTATCTGGAATTTGTATATCTCGCTGTTATCCAGTCGTGGCGGATTTGCCTTTAGGGCGGTCGGGGCATTCAGTTGTTCGTAAATGTCGGCATCCCAGAGCAGTCCGCGCGGCTCGCGCTGGAGCATTTCGCGCCAGGCTTCCTGCGTTGGGCGCAGCGGGTCTTTGACAAATGCCCAGGGGCGCGGAGACGAATTGTCGTCGTTTTTGCGGAAGGGCGGCAGCATAAACGTCGGCGAGCGCTCCGTTGTATCCGTGAGCACATCCAGCATCGCCCAATCCGTCATATACGTTATCAGGCCGTGCTGGCGATAGATATTCTCCTCGAACGAAGTTGCGCCAGCCATAGTGCGCACAGCCGCGGAATTGGAAAGCTCGCTCAGCAGATTGACGAACATCCGGTGGTAATCACCGCTGCTGTGCGCCTGCAAGCCCAGTTCGGCCCGGTCCGGTTCCGACAAGTGCTCCTGCAGAAATCGAGCCAGGGCAGTCTCCAACGCGGCGCCGACGACCAGCAGCTCAGCCGTCGTGGCCTGCATCCGCGTCGAGCCGGTAATGGCCATCGGCCCGGTTGTCAAATCGAGCTTCCTGATGCGCGGCTCCTCAATTACCTCGCGCGACCGCTGGACGTGCCTGCGCAGCACATCGGTCGGATTATTATATACAAAGAACACCTCCGCGCCGGCGTCGAGTCCCTCCCATGCAGTGCCGATTACAAACGGCGTCTCCCCGCCCTCGGTAATCGCCACCACAACGTCGCCGGCTTTGACTCCAGCCTGCCTCAACTGGAATCGCCCGAAGTCCGGAAAATCCTCGAATCCCTCCACCGATTTTATCAGGGCGAAATCGCCGCCTGCCATAACGCTGATTGTGCGATCTTCCATTCGCGGCAGTTTCGCTGAGACTTCGGGATGTTCGCGCCAGAAGCGCCGCCACGCTGCCTCAAGAAGTATGCTCAGGCGTCCGGTTGCCCCGCAGCCGGCAAAGTAAATCCGCCTGCCGTTGTCCATTGCCCTGGTGAAAGCTGCGACGAGCTCGGCGAACACATCCTGTCCAAAGACCTTTTCCGTTGCCGGCGGGATTTCCCAGTCCACAGACTGCAGCATCCGAATCGCTGCGACAAGGTCGTCTTTTGCTATTTGCGAAAGCTCTCGCGTCTTAGGATGAAACGACTCTGTCAGCAGTTCGCCCAATCGAAATGCGCGCTCTTCGCTCAAGAATTTCTTAGCTCTTTCAATTGCATCGGACATTTAAGGGCGGCACCTCTTTACGGTTAGCTGCGTTGTGCTGTTCAAGTCCCCGTTCGGCAAAACACTCTCTATTCATATCATCTTGCGCGAGTAATGTAAACGGGGTGTGAATTTTGGGGGAGGGCCCTTCGACTGCGCTGGGGGGAGCGGATTGGGTTTGTTTTTCGTATTGCGTGTTGCGTATCGCGTATTGCGTTGGGGGATTGGCTTTGTTTGGGTTTGTTTTTTCGGGCGGGGCGGAGCGGAATATTGGTGTAAACCTTTGGGGGAAAAGAGGTTGTGTTGGTTTTGGCGCTGCGGAAATTGGGTTTGTTTTGCATAATTGACTCATGAATTCGTGACAAGCTGGGCAGGATGGGCGGGTGAGGCAGGAGACAGAAGACAGGAGACAGAAGACAGGAGACAGAATACAGAATGCGGTTTGGTGATGAATTCCCGGCGTGGGGGGATATACGCTGCGTTTCGCCTGTGCTTCGACGTTGACTTTGATATTGATTACCTCCTATTTTGTTAGATGTATATTATACATCATAGGCTGTTTGGTGTCAAGTGAAATTTTTGCCACAGAGGACACAGAGATTGGATGAAAAGGGCTTGGGCACGAAGACACGAAGGCAAAAAGAGAACGGACACGGATTTACACCGATTAACACTGTTTTAGTGTTGGAGAAAGGGTGTTTTACTTAGGGATGCAAGCCGGGTCGGGCGGCGCTATATTGCAGTCGATCAGCCAGTTTGCTGCCATTAGGGCAAAATCATCAAAATCAACCTCGCAATCATCATTCAAGTCGCCGGCAAGGACGTACCGGCAGACGCGCTGCAGGGCAAGACTATGCCACCGTCCTGCGCTGACGGCGACAAAATCGTCTCCCGCAGGCGGCGTCGCCTGACCATAATCGTCGTCGCCCCAGCCGACAATCGAGCCGTCGAACTTCAGGGCCAGATTATGTTGAAAACCGGCGGCTATCGCCACAAAGTCGGTCCCGTCAGGCGGTGTGGCCTGACCAATCCAGTAGCCTTTGTAGCGATCATAGTTCGAGCCCCAGCCGACAACAGTGCCGTCGGCCCTCAGGGCAAGACTATGTCTGTCTCCTGCACTGACGGCGATAAAATCGTATCCCGCCGGTACCGTGGCCTGGCCATACTCATTATCGCCCCAGCCGACGATACTACCGTCGGCTTTGAGGGCAAGCGAATGGCTGCCTCCTGCGGTGATGGCGACAAAGTCGTTTCCGTCAGGTGGTGTGGCCTGACCGGTCCGTATGAGCACGGAACCGCGCCAGGTGTAGTTAACTCCCCATCCGACAATACTACCGTCGGCCTTGAGGGCAAGCGAATGGCTGACTCCCGCGCTGACGGCGACAAAATCGTTTCCGTCAGGCGGAGTCGCCTGATGATGAGCATTTCCGCCCCAGCCGATAATAGTGCCGTCGGCCTTGAGGGCAAGCGAATGATCCCCTCCTGCGCTGATGGCGACAAAATCGTTTCCGTCAGGCGGAGTCGCCTCACCGTGATAGTTTACGCCCCAACCGACAATAACCCCGTCGGCCCTCAGAGCAAGACCATGACCCCCTCCTGGGCTGACGGCGATAAAATCGTCTCCCACAGCCGGAGTCGCCTGACCATAATAATTGTAGCCCCAGCCGACAATACTGCCGTCTGCCTTGAGGGCAAGCGAGTGGTACCCTCCTGCGCTGACGGCGATAAAATCGTTTCCTTCAGGCGGAGTCGCCTGACCATAATAATTGTAGCCCCAGCCGACAATACTGCCGTCGGTCCTCAGCGCAAGACTATGTCTCTCTCCCGCACTGACGGCGATGAAATTGTGTCCCGCCGGTACTGTGGTCTGGCCATACTGATTATCCCCCCAACCGACAATCGAGCCGTCTGCCTTGAGGGCAAGCGAATGCTCCCCTCCCGCGCTGACGGCCACAAAGTCGTTTCCATCAGGTGGTGTTGCCTGACCAACCCAAAACCAGGGGGTGTCGAAATAATAGTCCGAGCCCCAGCCGACAATCGACCCGTCGGACTTCAGCGCGAGCGAATGGAAACCTCCTGCGCTGATGGCGATGAAATCGTTTCCATCTGGGGGCGTCGCCTGACCAAGCCAGTCTCCAAGCGGATGGTAGTTCATACCCCATCCAACAATAGTACCGTCGGCCTTCAGGCCCAGACTGTGGCCCCCTCCTGCGCTGATGGCGACAAAATCGTTTCCATCAGGTGGCGTCCCCAGGCCATACCCGTCGTACCCCCAGCCGAGAATGCTGCCGTCGGCCTTGAGGACGAGCGAATGGCTCCCTCCTGCGCTGATGGCTACAAAAGCGTTTCCGTCGGGCGGCATTGCTTGGCCGAATGAGTTTCTGCCCCATGAAACAGTACTCGCGTTGGACGTCAGCGCGAGTGAATGGTCCCCTCCCGCGCTGACCGCGACAAAGTCTTTCCGGGCAAGCTCTGCGCCGTCCATAGCCCTAATTCCCCAACCGCGGATGGAGGCGGCAAAGGATGATTGGCCGAGGAACAGACAGGACAGAAATGCAGCAATTACGGTGATTGGCCAGAAGGTTGAAGTTCTCGCACTAACCATTCTATCTACCTCCAGTCCCCCAACATCCATATCCGGGCCGGGACAGACGGCCCAGCCAACGATAAGTGAGCAAAGGTGGAACCGCAATCGTTGTAGAAGACAGGATAACACATTTTGCTTGTCTTTGCAAGTTGAATTGGTGCGAAATATCGCACCCTACGTGTTTTTTTGAGAAAAAAGAGCGGAATCTGCGGATGCGGCCTCGGGGAAACGGGGTTTTGCTTGAAAGCGTCTATCCTATTCGGGCGGGCGCAGTGGAATTGGTGCGAAAAATCGCACCCTACATGGCTAAACGTAACTGATACTACGGCCATTT